>Ga0070683_100001011_pt1 | contig 21050 bp, 23 predicted proteins | sample KBSC713LmetaG_FD_64662 | JGI IMG/M metagenome (GOLD analysis project Ga0070683, IMG submission 64662) | Corn rhizosphere microbial communities from Kellogg Biological Station, Michigan, USA - KBS C7.1-3L metaG | ecosystem: Host-associated > Plants > Roots > Rhizosphere ... | reverse complement strand
ATGTTCGGCCACCACGAGGCTCTCGACCACCGCTTCTTCACGTACAGCTTCGACGTGCCCGCCGGTTTGACCCGCTTCAACGTGATCAACCTGGTGCGCACGGGCGAGCTGGTCCGCGTCGTGCGGTGCGACGGGCCCACCCCCGACGACTGCGCGACGCCGCTATCGCAGGATCTCGCGTACGGCGAGGTCGGCGCCGGCGACGTCGTGGCCGGGCCCGGCAACATCGGGTATCGCGTCTTCCGGAGGGGCAGCGACGGTTCGCCGGCGGCGTCTTACCTGTCGAGCAACGTCACCGCGCAGCCGCTCCCCGTCGCCAGCGCGGATCTGCCGCCGATCTACATCGCGGCGCCGTTCATGTTCACGAACGGCTCCGTGTCGATCAGCGTCTACTGAGCCGCTCTACCGCTTCTTGTCGCCGTCGTCGCCGAGGATCTCCGTCAGCTCGCGCGGCGCGGGGCCGCCCGCGCCGGCGCCGAGCGCGCGCGTCGCCTCGATGTGCGTGATCAGGAAGGCGCGGTTGTCGAGCACCGAGAGGTTCTGCATCTCGAGCGCGCCCATGCGGTCCTCGGGCGAGAAGATGCTCTCGACCTTCTCCATCGACAGCTTGTGCGGGTCGTACATCATGTTCGGCGCCGCCGTCGACACGATCGTGTAGTCGTCCCCGCGGCGCAGCTCCAGCGTCACCTGGCCGGTGATCGACGGCGCGATCCAGCGCGCGAGCGCGTCCTTCAGCATCATCGCCTCCGGATCGAACCACTTGCCTTCGTACAGCAGCCGCCCGAGCCGCCGCCCCATCACGGTGTACTGGTCGGTCGCGTTCTCGTTGTGGATCGCCGACAGCAGCCGCTCGTAGCAGATGTGCAGCAGCGCGAGGCCCGGCGCCTCATAGATGCCGCGGCTCTTGGCGTCGATGACGCGGTTCTCGATCTGATCGCTCATGCCCAGGCCATGACGGCCGCCGGCGGCGTTGCACGCCTGGAACAGCTCGAAGCGCGATCCGTAACGCTTGCCGTTGAGGCTGACCGGCAGCCCCTGCTCGAACGCGACGGTCACTTCCTCCGGTTCGATCTTCACCTCGGGCTTCCAGAAGGCGACGCCCATGATCGGGTTGACGATCCGGATCCCCTTGTCGAGGAACTCGAGATCCTTCGCCTCGTGCGTCGCGCCCAGGCAGTTCGCGTCGGTGCTGTACGCCTTCTCGACGCCCATCCGGTACGGCAGGTTGATGCCGTTCAGGTAGGTGCTCATCTCGGTGCGCCCGCCGAACGCCTCGACGAACTCCGGATCCAGCCAGGGCTTGTAGATCTGAAGCGCCGGGTTGGTCAGGATGCCGTAGCGGAAGAAGCGCTGGATGTCGTTGCCCTTGTGCGTGCTGCCGTCGCTGAAGATGTCGACGCGGTCTTCGTTCATCGCGCGCACGATCGCCGTCGTCGTCACCGCCCGGCCCAGCGGCGTCGTGTTGTAGTACTTGCGACCCGCCACGCCGAGGTGGAAGGCGCCGCACTGGATCGCGATGAAGCCCTCGCGCACGAGCGCGTCGCGGCAGTCGACCAGCTTCGCCGCCTTCGCGCCGTGCTGGAGGGCGACCGGCGGGATGTCCGAGGGCGTCTCCTCGTCAGGCTGCGCGAGGTCGGCGGTGTACGCGTAGACGTCCAGCCCCTTGCGGGACAGCCAGGCGACGGCGCAACGCGTGTCGAGCCCTCCGGAGAAGGCGATCCCGATCTTGCTGCCGTTCGGCGGCACCCTGCGATGAATGCGGCTCATTTGGCCGCAACCCATACCACGGAACGACCCACCCGTCGGTGACGGCGTGGTGTCCGCGGCACGCCTAGAAGGAGGACTGAACGTCGCCCGCCTGGGACATGTAAACGGGGGCCGCCACCAGCGTCGCGCCACGAGGCAGCGCCGGGAGCAACGCGACGCCCGGCAGCGGAAGCACCGGCGGCTCGGGCACCGCGGAGGTCGGCACTTGCCGATATCCCAGCGCGGCGCCGCCCGAGACCACGAACCGCCCGGTCGGCCAGTCCTGCGTCGCGTCCATCGGGTAGTCCGCGGCGAAGGTCTCGCCCAGCGCGAGGGGCGGCGACAGCGACGCGCAGTGGGTCAGGTCCGGGCAGCTCACGACCTCGATGCTCTGGCCGGTGCGGACCAGGTTGATGACGCTGACATGCGCCGTGCCGTCCGTCGCGACCGAGGGATTCGCGACGAAACGCCCCTGGATCACGCCCGCGGCGGCGAAGAGGTAGAGGCGCGTCGACGAACCGGCCGCGATCTCACCGTCGCCGGCGAAGATCGTCCGGCCCCCCCCCGCCACGCGCACGTCGAAGTGGTGCGGGCCGGCCGGGAGGTAGTCGATGCCGGCCGCGACCCCCTCGTAGACCACGAACGGCTGCAGCGATCCGTCCGCGACCGAGCTCCAGGCGAGCTGCCGGCCGTCGAGGAACAGGTGGTAGATGGTGGTATCCGGCGACGTGTTCGCCTGCTGATCGGGGAACGCGATCTGGTGAGGGACGAAAGCGACTTCCAGAGCGCCGTTGTCCGCGCTCGGCGTGGTCTCGGGGATGATGATGGGCGCCGCGCTGATCTCCCTGGTGCCGCAGGCAACCAGGGTCAGGCACGCCGCCCCGACGAACAGCGCTGGATTCTGATGTAACGAGCCCACCATCTTCTTGCCCGGCCGCATCCCTCGTTAGTCGGCCCCAATAAGAAAAAGGAAGATCTTCCCTAAGGTGACGAGCACCAGACTAATGAGCTGCAGTGTACAGCCGCGGGCACCGTATCCGGGAGATGACCATCGTGGGCGTGGTGTGCGGGGCCGTGGCGTTCGCCGCGATGATCGGGTCGGCGCGGGCCCAGGAGCCGCCAGCGGCCCCCTCACCGCCCGACCCGATCACGCTGGTCGCCCCGGACGCGGTGCCGTTCTCGTCCGCCGAGCTCACGCAGGCGCTGCTCGCCCGATCGTTCGCGTCTGACGAGGCGCCGGCGCCGCCCGTTCGGGTCGCGCCGGTAGGCGCCGGCGCGGTCGCCGTCGAGGTCGGCAGCCGCAGCCGCGTGGTCGCGCTCGCCGATCGCAGCGGGCCGGCCGCCGCGCGCGTCGTCGCGCTGGTGATCGCGGAGCTGCTGAGCGATGACCGCGCCGACCGCGAAGCGGAGAGCGCCGCCGAGACCGCGTCGCCGGTCGTGAACGTCGCACCGGCGCAGAGCGCCCCGCCGCCCGCGTCGCTGGTCGCCGTCCCCTCGCCCGCCGCGGCGCGCTCCGCGCCAACGCCGCGCCTGTGCCTGACGGGCGGGCTGACGCGCGGGACGGGCGCCGAGGAGCTGGTGGCCGGCACCGTCGACGCGGACGTCCTGCTGCCGATCGAGTACGGCGGCCTGCGCCTGGCGGCGTCGCTCGGCCTCGTCTACATGCCCACCCGCAACGCGGGCACCTGGCGCGAGGTCTCATATTCGGGGACCGCCGCGCGGCTGCTGGGCGGCACCAGCATCGGCCCGGTCGATCTTTTCGCCGGACCGTTCGCGAGCGGCTACAGCATCGAAGGTGTCAACGCGCACGCGGGCGTCCTGTTCGGGGGCGAAGCCGTCGCGCGCCTCGCGGCGCCGCTGTCGCGACGCGTGCGCCTGGTGGCGGCGGCGCGCGCGGACGTGTACGGCAACCGCGTCCGCGTCATGTTCGCGGACGGCGGCGGCTACGCCACCCCGCGGGTCGCGCTGTCGGTCGGCTTCGGCCTCGCCTGGGATTGGGCGTCATGACGCGAGCGTCGACGATGCGGATGCGCCGCGCCTCGCCGGCCGACGAGGCGGCGGAAGACGCCCGCCTCGTCGCGGCCGCCGAGGCGGGCGATCGTGGCGCGTTCGACAAGCTGTACCGGCGTCACCTCGACTCGGTCTACGCGCGCCTCACGCGCGTGATCGGCCCGGCGCCCGAGCGCGACGACCTGGTCCAGCAGGTCTTCCTCGACGTGTACCGGGCGCTCCGCCGGTTTCGCGGCGACGCGAGCTTCTCGACCTACCTGCACCGGATCGTCCTGAACGTGGCGTACGAGCACCTCGAACGTCGGCGGCGTGGCCGGGGGCGGAACGAGCCGCTCGAGGATCGCCAGCTGGAGACGCTGATCGCGCCCGGCGCCTCGCCGGAGCAGCGCGCGCGCCAGCGCGAAGAGCTGCGCGCGGTGTTCGGGCTGCTCGATCGCCTGTCGCCGAAGCGCCGCGCGGCGTTCGTGCTGGTGGCCGTCGAGTGCCTGCCGCTCGAGGAGGCGGCCGCGCTGCTGGGGGCCAACGCGGCCGCCGTGAAGCAGCGTGTGCTCGACGCGCGCCGCGAGCTGGCCGTCGCGCTGGAGCGCGTGCCCAAGAAGGTGCTGGAGTCGACATGAGCAGCAACGAACAACGACGCGCGCGCGTCGACGCCGAGATCGCGGCGCCCCTGCGGGAGGCGAGCCCGGGCGTCGACGAGCTGCACCGCGCGCGCCTGGTGTCGGCGATCGACGCGGCGCTGGATCGCGAAGACAGCGCGCGGGACATTCGACGGCGCAGCGGGATCACCGAGGGCCCGCGGCGGCGCTGGCGCGTCGTCGCGGTCGCGGCGGTCGCGGCGGCGGTGCTGATCGTCGTCATGCGGCCGCACGGACGGCACGCGCCCGCGCCACAGCCCGCGACTGTCGAAGGCGCACCGCCGGCCCCCGTCGCGCCCTCGCTGCTGCGTCCGTATCCACCGGCGGGACGCGACGCGCCCGCGGCGACGCTCGCGCCAGCGACCAGCCTGGTCGCGCTGCGCGGCGAGCGGGCGCGCGCGATGATCGGCATGCGCGTCCGGCTGACGCTGGTTGGCGCCGGCCGCGTGTCGGTGCTGCCGGCTGCGCGCGAAGGAGACATCGAGCTGGCGCTGGACGGCGGCCGGCTGCTCGTGGAATACGACGGACACAGCGGCGGCACGCTGCGCGTCCGATCGCCGGGCGCAACCACGACGGTCGTCGGGACGGTGTTCGCCGTCGAAGCGATCGGGTCGGGTAGCCGCGTGGCCGTGACGCGCGGTCAGGTTCGCACCGAGGGCACGGACGGCCGAAGCGCGCAGGTTCCCGCCGGCACCAGCTGGACCAGCGCGGACGGCCGCTCGGCGCCCGTCCCGGAGGAGCTGGCGGCAGCGCTGGCCGAGCACCAGGCCGGCTGGGGCGATCCGCGGCCCGTCGACGCCGATCGCCCCGGCGCCGCCGACCAGCACGAGCGCGCGCGCCGTCCGGCGGCGGCGCCCGGCCCGGATCTCGACGCGCTGTACGCCCGGGCGGAGGCCGCGATGCGCGAGCGCTCGCTCGGCGAGGCGCGCCGCACGCTGGAGACGATCGCGGCGCGCGATCCGCGCGGTCCGCTCGGCGAGGCGGCGCTGCTGGATCTCGCGCGCCTCGCGCTGGCCGACGGCGATCGCGCCGAGGCGCGCCGCGTGCTGGCCCGCCTCCCCCGCACGTCGCGCGACCCCGCGCTGGCCGAGACCGCCGCCCACCTTCGCTGCCGCGCGCAGCAGGAGGGCTGCGACACGCCCGCCGATCCCCCGGCGCGTTGAACGCGGTTCTACTTGGGCGCGCGCATCACCCGGCGCGCGTCTCGATCCGCCCAGTAGACGAAGCGATCATCGACGGCGATCGCCACCGGTCGGGTCACCCCGGACGCGACCGTCGTCGGTGCGCAGCAACCGGTGATCGGCGCCTTCGCGATGCGCCCGCCGCCGACGTCGATCCAATAGGCGAACGCATCGTCCGTCGCGACATCCCCGGCCGGGGCGTCGGTCAAGGCGGTGACACTCCCGCTGGAAAGATCGATCGCCGACACGCCGCTGTCGGCGACCGAGGCGATCAACGTCCGCGACGGACTGGACACCGCGAGCGCACCGGACGCGTTGGTGACGCGCTCGAGGAGCGGTGTCGGCGCGCCGCCGACAGCCGGCACGCCGAACACGCCATAGCTCGACTGGAGGTCGGGGCTCACGAAGAACACACGGTCGCCGTCCGTCGCGAGCCCCACGGGCGCCGACACATCAGGAATCAGCGCCGTGGTCGTGCTGTCGAGCCCATCCGTCCGATTCAGGGTTCCGCCCGATCCCGCGCTGTGCCCCCAGTAGACGGTATCGCGGTCGACCGCGAGGCCGATGGTGCTCCCATGCGACGACCAGGTGCCGAGCGTGCGCGCCGGTCCGCCGATGCGCGGAACGCTGCGCACGTAGCCCGCCCGTCCGGCGCTCGCGTACTCGTATGTCATGAAATAGATCGCCGTCGTCCCCGCACCAACGGCGTAGGCCGCACCCTGCCCCCGCCAGAGCTCGGCGGTGTCGCCGCCCTCGCGGGGGACGCGGCGGATCGCGCCCGCTGTGTCGCTCCCGGGCGGGCCGCCCGGAAGCGGATCCGGGTACCACGCCACCGAGAAGTAGACGCCGCTCTCGTCGACCGCGATATCCGAGAGTGATTCGTCTGCGCCCACGGTGGCGAGCTGAACCGGTCCGACTTCAGAAGATTTACCGCTGTCCACGACGAGCCCTTCCGTCAGCGCGCGCTCGCCGCATCCCACAACGGCCGAGACGACGAAGAGGAGAGTCGACGCGGGAACCTTGCAACATCGCCGCATCGAACATCAGCGTAGCCACGCTTTTGCTGCGCGGAAGCGGCGCGCGGCCACGCCGCGATTCGATCGACCGCTACTCGATGATGATGCCGGGGCAGCCGAAGATGATCTGCACGTTGTTGCTCGCGCCGATGCCCTTCAGCTGCTCGCACGCCTGACCGTAGACGACGACGTTCGCCATGTTGCCGTCGTAGTCCCAGCCCTCACCGTGCATCTTGTCGCGCGGCACCTTGACGCCGTCGATCTTCACGGCCACGTCATCCGGTGACGGCGGCGTCATCCCCTTGAGGTCGAACGTGCAGCTGATGACGATGCCCGTGATCTGCGCGAACGCCGTGGCCAGCTCGGCCGACGAGTTGGCGGCGTAGTACGCGGGATCCATCGGGCGCGGCATCCCGCCCGCCTTCGCCATGTCGTTCAGGGTGATCTCGTTGTCCTTCAGCTTCGTGGGATCCCAGGTCTTGGAAAACGCGATGCCGATGACCGGCACCTTGATCCCCATCGCCGCGACCTCGGCGACCGCGGCCGGGCCGCTGGGAAAATCGTCGCTGTCGGGATCGCCGCCGCCCAGCAACGGATCGCCGCCCTTGCAGGTCGGCTGTCCGTCGGTCGCGAGCAGGATGTACTTCTGCTTGTCGCTGGGAAGCGACGCCAGATACTTCGCCGTCTGGCGCAACGCGGGCGCGACCGGCGTTCCGTCCCACAAGCCCAGGTTGTCGGACGCGTTCGCCTCGACCCGGATGCCGTCCAGCGCGGTGGTGATCGCGCCCGCGTTGTTCAGCGCCGGCTCGATGTTGACGCCGGGCGTGACGCCGCACTGCTTGCCGTCGGGGAACAGCTTGAACCCCCACGAGATGCCCGCCTGCGTCTGCTGCAGCACCGGCTTCACGGCGTCGACGACCGTCGCCCAGCGGGTCGCGCCGCCGGTCAGCGTGTTGCGCATCGAGGTCGATCGGTCCTGCAGCAAGACGACGATCGCCGGACGCCGATCGAGCGCGAAGTTCTGCAGGCCGCAGTTCGCGTCCTCGGTCGGTCCGGTCTCGGGGCGCGCGCCGGCGTCGGACACGTTGATGCCGCCGATACCTAGCGTCGCGGGGCTGCCGCCTGTCCCGGCGGTCCCGGCGGGGCTCGACGAGCCGCCCGTGCCTGCCTGCCCGGCGGTGCGCGGGGCCGACACGTTGGCGCTACACGACGCGACGAATAACGCGAGGACGACGAAGCAGTGCGTTCGGGTCATGGGGCTTGGCGATCATGTGTCGCCAGCCCGCCCGCGATGGCTCACGGCGAGGCGTTTTCCCCCCGCCCCGCCGCGACAAACGTTTGTCGCGCCCGGGTTACTTGCCCTTGAGGCCGGCGTGCCCGTGCAGCACGGCCTTGCCCAGCGTCGTCGCCGTCGCCGCGCGCAGCGCCGTCAGGGCATTTGCGACGCTGGTCCCGGTGATGCTCAGCGTGGGCGTCGAGAGCGCGTAGATCGTGAACGCGTACTGGTCGTCCATGTTGTTCATCACCGACTGCGCGCAGGGCGCCAGGAACTTGCCGCTCTGCTTCGCGTTCGCAAGGTCGCCGGTCAGCGTCATCCCCAGGGCCTCGGGGAACATGCTCACCTTGCCGGTGGCGGGATCGTACGGAACGTTCCAGATGGCCCAGTGCTGTCCGAACTGGCTGTCCTCGCCCAGCGTCGTGTCGATGAAGGTCATCGCGAACGACTTGGTGCCGGCCGGGACGCCCGCCCACTCGAGCGCGGGGTTGACGCCGCCGCCGAGGGCGCCGCCGTTGCAGGTGAACTTGCCGTCGAACTTGGCGCCGTCCACCAGCGACGGGCTGGTCAGCGTGAAGGTGCCCGAGCCGCCACCGGCCGCGCCACCACCGCCGGTCGTTCCGCCGTGTCCGCCGGTGCCGGTCGCGCCACCACCGCCGCCGGCCGAGCCCCCGCGGCCTCCGTTACCCGAACCGCCGCGGCCGCCTTCGGCACCGCCGCCATTGCCGCCGCCGCCGGTCGCACCGCCCGTCGCGCCGCCGCTACCCGACATGCCGCCGGTGCCGCTGTTGCCAGCCGGGCCGCCGCCGGTGCCCGTCGCGCCGCCGCTGCTCGAGCCGCCAGTGCCGGTCGCGCCGCCGCCGCCGTTACCCGTCGTGCCGGCCTGGCCGGAGGTTCCCGCCTGACCCGACGTCCCGGCCTGACCCGAACCACCCGTACCAGTCGTGCCGCCATGCGACGACGACGATCCACCCGTTCCGGTGCCTGGGTTGTCGTTCGAAGCGCCGCATCCGCCCAGAACCAACGCGAGACCGAAACCGGCCGCCGCGAACTGGATGAGTTTGTTCAATTTCATGTGGTGTTCTCTCGAGTTGTCCGAGCGCGCCCTGCAGCGCGCAACCGGTGGTTATTCCCGGAGCCAGGGCCTCTGATCGACCGCGGCGCCAAGCCGGGACTGGGGCTCGGAAAAGGGTTCCGACGTGCTGAGATGCCGTGACCGGCGGAAAGCGGCTCACACCCGCTCACACCGGAACACATGCCGCCGAGCGGCGTGGCTTCATTAGATGAAGCGCGCCCGGCGAGTCAGCGCTTCGTCAGCACGACGTGCAGCGCGGCGGTCGTCGCGACCTGCTCCGTGCAGACGTAGCCGAGCTTCGCCGCGTCGATGCCCGCGAACAGATGCTCGCCCGATCCGAGAACGATCGGCGAGATCGCCAGGTGCATCTCGTCGATCACCCCGGCGCTCAGGTACTGGCGGATCGTCGCGGCGCCGCCGCCGATCCGGATGTCCTTTCCCCCGGCGGCCTCGGTCGCGCGCCGGAGGGCGGCGTGAATTCCGTCCGTGACGAAATGAAACGTCGTCCCGCCTTCCATCGTGATCGGCGCGCGCGCGTGATGCGACAGCACGAACACCGGCGTGTGGTACGGCGGGTTCGTTCCCCACCAGCCTGTCCACGCGTCGTCGGGCCACGGTCCGCGGATCGGACCGAACATGTTCCGTCCCATGATCCACGCGCCGAGGTTGGCCATGCTGCGCGCCGCGAAATCATCGTCGACGCCCGTCGTGCCGCCGTCACCGCCCCCGTGTTCCGAGAGGAACGTCCGCGTGCCTGTCAGCCATTTGTGAAGCTCGAGGGCGCCGACACCCAGCGGGTTGTCGAGGCTCTGGTCGGGACCGGCGCCGTAGCCGTCGATCGAGATGGTGAATCCGCTCACGCGCAGCTTCGGCTTCGACATGATGGCTCCCCTCGCGTCAGCTCGTCCGCCGCAGCTGCCCCGGCGTCATGCCCGACCACCGCTTGAACGCGCGCTGGAACGCGCCGGTCCCCGAGTAACCCAGCGTGCGCGCGATCTGCCCCTGGCTGACGCGCGTCGCGAGCGATCGGTTCGCGAGATCTTCGCGCACGCCACGGACCAGCCCGCGGTGCGTGACGCCCGCGGACCGGAGCCGCCGCTGCAACGTGCGCTCGCTGATGCCCAGATGGTCGGCCAGGCGCTTCAGCGTGAGGTCGCGTGCGTGCAGACCGTTCTCCAGCACGCGCTTCACCGTGTCGATGAACGACGGCGGCGCCGCCGGCGGCGCGACCGTCGCGAGGGCGGCGTCCGCCTCGCCCATGAAGATCGCGCTCATCCGCGGGTTGGCGCCGGGCATCGGCTTCTTCAGCAGATCGCGTTCGAACACCACCTCGGTGAACGGCATCTCGAAAAGCACCGGCGCCTGACAGATCCGGTCGTAGGTGGCGCGCGGTCCCTGCGCCGGATGCGCGAACGAGACACGCTTCAGCCTCCACTCAGGACCGAACAGCTCGCGCGCCCGCCGCAGGAAGAGGCCCACGATCATCTCGGGGATGTGGGGCATCGCGTTCTCGCTCTGGCAGCGGAACCGCGCCTCGCCGCCGTGCACGCTCAGCACCAGACGCTCGGCGTCGCTCATCAACGGCGCGTAGCGCGCGACGCGGCCGATCGCGTCGCCGACATCGGCGCTGGACATGACGAGGTAATCCATCAACGACGACGCGCCGAGGGGAAACGAGTCAGCGAACGTCAACCCGAACTGCGGATCGCACAGGCGCCGCGTGGTGCGCGTCCACGCCTCCTTCATCGCGTTCGCGCAGACGCGCGCGCCCGGTTTTTCGAGGACCGCGTGATCGATCCCGGTGGCCGCGAAGATCGGTCGGACGTCCAGGCCACGCGTCTCGGCGGCGGCCGTGAACAAGCGAAGGTAAGCGCCGGAGACTGTCGGATTTTGGCCGAGCTCCGGATCGCGTCCCCCCTGGCGCGAATTGGGCATTGGCTGTCGCATTTGGATCCGTTCCCCTACTGCGGTTCCTCTCCTATCGTGCGTGGCCGTTGCGAAGCCGAAGTGAGCCGCTCGATAATGGGAGTTCCGGGCCGACCGGCTCGGCAGCGAAGATAACCGATCGCGAGGGCCGCGTGTCGGACCGCGAGGAAGGTGACGTGAGCCCGCCGGTGACGCAGCGTCTAATCAAGTTGTACAAGGTATTCTCGGCGACGAAAGCCCAGGATCGCGAGGTGCTGGGCGACCGCGTTTCAGCCTGGATCGGGGCGAATCCCCAGCTTGAGGTCGTGAAGACCGTGGTGTCGCTGAGCTCCGACGCCAAGTTCCACTGCCTTTCGTTCGTCCTCATGTGCGCGGATCGCCCTTCCGGCTGAGGTTGTCCGTCACGACGGGCGGAACATCGTCGCGAGCATGTTGCGCAACACGCGCAGCGCCGGATCCTGATCGGTCCGGTCGTGCCACAGCAGGTTCAGGGTCGTCGCGGTCGGCGCGAGCGGCGTCGCCACCCGGCGTAGCGCGAAGCGCGGGCCGAACACGTCGACCAGGCTCGCGGGCAACGAGGCGACCAGATCGGTGGCGGCGACGATCGCGGCCGCGGCGGTGAACGTCGGCACGACGACCGCGATGTCACGGGTGACGCCCAGCGCGGCGTAGCTGGCGGCGAGCGCCTGGTTGCCACGGCCGGGCGCGATCTGCACCTCGACGTGGCGGAGCGCGGCGAGCTGGGTCTTCGTGACGCGCCCGCGGCCGCGGATGACAGGGTGGCCGGCCCGCGCCACGAGCACGATCGTCTCGTCGTACAGCGGCTGGATGTGGATGCCCGGGCCCTTCTCGCCGACACCGATCAGGAGGTCGATCTCGGTGCCCGCGAGGCCGCCGGATGCGACCAGCGTGTCGATGCTGAGCACGCGCAGACGAGCGCGCGGCATCTTGCGCGCGAGCGCCGCGACGATCCGGGGCAGCTTCACGACCTGGCCGACGTCGGCGGTGGCGAGCCTGAATTCACGGTCGGTCGTCGTCGGATCGAAGCCGTCGCCGTGGACCGCCTGATCGAGATCGCGCAGCGCGCGCGCGAGCGCCGGGGCTAGGGCCGCCGCCCGCGGCGTGGGCACGACGCCGCGGCCGCTGCGGATCAGCAGCGGGTCGTCCAGCGCGGCGCGCAGCCGGGCGAGGCCGTTGCTGACCGCCGACGGCGTGACGTGCAGCCGACGCGCGGCCCGGACGACGCTGCGCTCGCCCAGCACGGTGTCCAGCAGCAAGAGCAGATTCAGATCGAGCGTTTCTAGGCTCACGAACGGTGATGATACACATCACGATTCGTCACTGGCCCGAAAATATCGACCGACCTAGCTTCATCGCCATGGCGACGACATCGATTCGACATCACACCTGGCTCGCGCTGGTGCTGGCTTCGCTGGCGGCCGGCGCGTGCACCCACCCCTCACCGAGGAGCTCCGCCATGTCCGACCTCACACGCGACGAGAACAAACGAAGAGTCGAGACCCTGTTCGACAACTGCTTCAACCAGGGCGACCTGGCGCTGCTGGACCAGATGGTGGCGCCGGAGTACGTCGGCCCGCAAGGCGGCAAGGGTCCGGACGGGTTCCGCGGCGTCGTCGTCGGGCTGCGCACGGCCTTCCCCGACATCCACTACACGATCGACGACGTGATCGCCGAGGGCGACCGGGTCGCGGTCCGCTGGCACTGGACCGGGACCAACAAGGGCCAGTTCCGCGCCTTCCCGCCCACCGGCAAGACGTTCACGAACCCCGGCGTCGGCATCTTCCAGTTCAAGGACGGCAAGATTGTCTCCGCCGCGCTGGAGACCGATCGCCTCGGCTTTCTCGAGCAGATGGGCGTCGTGCCCGCGGGCGTCGGCCTGGGGCGCCCGCCGACCGCGGCGGCGCGCTGACCCTAGCTCGCGAGCGCCTCGGGGCGGCGGCGCCGTCGCGAGCCGACACCGAACAGCAGGCGCACCGCGCCCCCGTCGACGCCCAGGTTGCGCTTCAGCGCGCGCTGCATCTGCGCGTTGCCGCTGAAGCCAGCCTGCCCCGCGATCACCTTCTGGGGCAGCTCGGTCGACGACAGCAGCGTCCGGGCGTGCTCGACCCGGAGCCGCTCGATCAGCTTCGCGGGCGTCACGCCTAGCACGTCGCGCGTCCGGCGGTGCAGCGTCCGGACCGCGAGACCCGACTGCCGCGCCAGGCTGTCGACGTTCAGCACCGACAGGTTCCGCCGCGCCCACCCGATGCTGGCGCCCAGCGGATCGGACGCCTCGACCTGCGCGACCAGCGCGTCCGAGAACTGCGACTGAAATCCGGGGCGGCGCGCGTACAGCACGGCCTGGGCGGCGATGGCGTCGGCGATCTTCTCGCCGCAGTCGACCTCGACCATCGCCAGCGTCATGTCGATGCCGGCCGTGACGCCGGCCGATGTCCACAGCTTGCCGTCCACGACGTAGATCGCGTCGCGCAGCACCTCGACCGACGCGAAATCCGACGCGAGGCGATCGCACGCCGACCAGTGGGTCGCGCAGCGCTTGCCGTCGAGGAGGCCGGCGGCGCCGAGAACGAACGCGCCGGTGCACACCGAGGTGACACGCCCGGCCGCGCGTGCGTTCCGCCGAAGCCAGCGCAGCAAGGCGGGATCGACGGCGGCGCGGTCGACGGGCGCGTCGTCGCCGCCCGGCACGACGATCGTGTCGCCGGCCCGCGCGCGCACGCTGGCGAGCGGGCGCGTGTCGACCATCGCGCCCGAGCTGAGGCCGCGCGGTCCGCCCGCGGTCGACGCGAAGATCATCTCATAGCGCGGCGCGGGGAGGAGCCGGTTCGCGGCGGCGAAGACCTCCGCGGGACCGAACACGTCCAGCCCCTGAATGCCGTCGAACAGGATGATGATGACCCGCGCGCGCATTGGCAGAAATTAGAACATCAGTGACATTGATGCCAAGCGGGGCCGCGCCTAGCGTTGGGCGCATGTCATCGAACAAGAACGTCCTCATCACCGGCGTCTCCACCGGAATCGGGCAGGCGGCCGCCTCGGCGTTCGTCGCCCGCGGTTACCGCGTCTTCGGCACGGTCCGGTCCGCACACGACGCCGCGCGCGCGACCGCGTCGATGGGCGAACGCTTCCACCCGCTGATCGTCGACCTGGTCGACGACGAATCGGTCCGGAAGGCCGTGCGCACCGTCGAGGGCGTGCTCGGCGACCGTGGCCTCGACGGTCTGGTGAACAACGCGGGGATCGCCCTGCCCGGTCCGCTCGCGGATCAGCCGCTCGATCAGGTCCGCCAGATGTTCGAGGTGAACGTCTTCGGCCTGATCAAGGTGACGCAGGCGTGCCTGCCGCTGCTCGGGATGCGGGCGGCGCCGCGCGCCGTTCCCGGGCGGGTCATCAACATCAGCTCTGGCGCCGGCAAGCTGTCGGTCCCGTTCCTCGCCGCGTACACGGCGACGAAGCACGCCGTCGAGGGGATGTCGCACAGCCTCCGGCGCGAGCTTCTGCCCTGGAACATCCCCGTGATCGTCGTCGGGCCCGGGAACGTGCGGACGCCGATCTGGGCGAAGGCGGCCAACGAGAACGCCTGGGACCACACGCCGTTCGCCGACGTCTACAAGAACTTCGTGCGCTTCATGTTCGCGGGCGAGAAGAAGGGAATGGCCGCCGCCGAGATCGGCGGCCTCCTCGTCGACATCATGGAGACCGCGAACCCGCGGCCACGCTACGCGCCGGTCGCGCAGAAGCTGGTCAACTGGACAATCCCCCGCCTCCTGTCGGAAAAGACGCTGGACCGGATCATGTTCAAGACGCTGGGCATGCAGGCGCGCGCGAGGCAGTCATGATGATTCTCATCGGCCAATACGACTCGCCGTACGTCCGGCGCGTCGCGATCACGCTGAGGACGTACGACCTCGCGTACGAGCATCGGTCCTGGTCGGTGTGGGGCGATGCGGACAAGATCGCCGCGCACAATCCCTTGCGACGCGTGCCGACGCTGTTGCTGCCGGACGGGACCGCGCTGGTGGAGACCTACGCGATCATCGACGCTGTCGACGAGATGGTCCCGGCCGAGCGCGCGCTGCTGCCGCGCAGCGGTCCGGTCCGCCGCGACGGGATGCGGATCGCGGCGCTCGCGAGCGGCCTCGCCGACAAGGCCGCCAGCCTGATGTACGAGCCGATGTTTCGCGCGCAGCCGTCGGAGTCGTGGATGGCGCGGTGCCGCAGCCAGATCGCCGACACGCTCCGCGTGCTCGAGGCCGACCGCGCCGCGCGCAGCTCAGGCTACTGGCTGGGATCGTCGCTGAGCCACGCGGACGTCGCGTTCGCCTGCGCGCTCCGTTTCACGCGCGAGGCGGACCCCACCCTGTTCGATCCGGCGCGCCACCAGGCGCTGGAGGCGCATGCGCGCACCTGCGAGGCGCTGCCGGCGTTCGGGGAGATTTACCAGGCGATCACGAACGTCGTGCCCGCGCCCTGAGTCGGACCCCTCACCCTAACCCTCTCCCCGCTGCGCGGGGCGAGGGGATCGGGCTGCGCGGGGCGAGGGGATCGGGCTGCGCGGGGCGAGGGGATCGGACTTCGCGGGGCGAGGGGATCGGACTTCGCGGGGCGGGGGGATGGGAGCGGACTACTTCGCGGAGAAGTCGTCCATCTCGTAGAGCGGGCGGATCTCGATCTCCGATTCTTCGCCGGGCATCGGGTCGGGGCAGCGGCGCAGCCAGTCGACTGCCTCGTCCATCGACTTCACGTTCCAGATCCAGTAGCCCGCCACCAGCTCCTTCGTCTCCGTGAACGGCCCGTCGACGATGGTCCTTGGCCCACCGCCGAACCGCATGCGTTTGCCCGTGCTGCTCGGTTTGAGGCCGTCGCCGGCCATCATGACGCCGGCCTTGATCAGCTCCTCGTTGTACTTGCCCATCGCGGCGAGCAGCTCCGGGTTGGCCACCATGCCCGCCTCGGAGTTCTTCGTCGCCTTGACCATCACAATGACTCGCATCGTGGCGGCGACTATAGCGTCCGATTCGGTCGACGCGAAGGCCGGTGCTAGCCGTTCGAGTTCGTGTCCCGGATCCGCCCGCTCGTGTCTTCCAGCCGGATCTGGCGCATGTTCTCGCGCACCAGCGCCGCCATCGATTCGCATTTCAGGAAGACGTCGGCGTCGAAGTGCTCGGCCAGCCCCTGCCGCAGCGTGATCACGTGCTCCGGCGGCGCGATCACGTCGCCGTGCATCGCGTCCAGCAGGATGTCCAGACGCTGCTGCGCCGCCTCGGCGCGCTGGAGCAGCAGCGTCCGCTCCTCGCGCTGATACTGGTACGACGTCTTCAGGTCCAGCAGATTGGTCGTGAACTGCACCAGCGCCAAGTTGTCCCGGAAGAACTGCGGCAGATAGAACGTGCGGCGCCCGCTGTACGACTGCTGGTCGAAGTCCATCGCGCGGATACGCACCTGCCAGCCCTCGAAGTCGGGCGTCAGGACGAAGACGAAGTTGTAGCTGCGCATGTCGCCCAGCAAGCGGATGAAGCAGCGCTCGTTGAACTTCACCAGCTCCTTGGCGACGCGGATCGGCTTGATCTCCCGGTTCTCCAGCCAGCGGCGGATGAAGATGTCGCCCGGCACGCCCGCGACGTGCTCCTCGACGAGCGTCGAGCCGTGCGTGACGTAGTTGAGGCGGTTCGGCGACAGCAGGTGCTCCAGCTCCAAGCCGTACACGCGCGAGGCGTCCGCCTGCTTGATGTAAAAGTAGTCCGGGTTCTCGTTGATGCTGTTGACGATCCGGATCCGGAACGGCATCGAGTTGCCGAAGCTGCAGAAGTCGATCCGATCGATGTACAGGTGGTCCATGACGGACAGATCGCCGTGGACCTTCAGCAGCGCGTAGACGTACTTGAGGTCGACCTTCAGCCCCTCCAGCTCGCCGTGCGGGTAGATCACCGACTCCCACAGCGTGTCGCGGCCCTCGGCGTCGGCGAGCGGCACGCTCTCCCGGAAGCCCTCCAGGCGCGCGTACGTCACCGGGATCTCCAGCTCGCGGCGGAAGCGCGCGAGGTAGGCGGCGAGCCGCCGGCTGATCGGGTAGCTCGGCTTCCTGCGTGTGCGACCGCCGGCACCGCCGTGGTCGCCCACCTCGTCGATCAGTTCATCCGTCGCCATCGCCTGATTCGGATCCCGCCCGACGGACGGCGCGCGCCGCGCCGGCCAGGCCCGCCAGGCTTGCAACGTCGGCCAGGATGGCGCGCGCCCGCGGGAGCAAGGTGGCGCCGGCTGGCAGCAGGCGCACCCCGCGTGACGTCCGCTCGAACAGCGGCACGCCCAGCTCGTCCTCCAGCGACCGGATCTGGCGGCTGAGCGGCGGCTGCGACAGGTGCAGGCGCGCGGCCGCCCGGCCCACGTTGCCCTCCTCGGCCACGGCCACGAAATACTCGAGCTGCGCCAGACTCACGGCTCCGAAATCTTAGCACCGCAGCCAGATCGAAAAGGTATTGGATCGATGGTCGGGCCACCCGGCACAGTCGAGGGATGGCCATCGACATCCTCGGCGCCGTGGAGATCGAAGCGATGCGGCGGGCGGGCCGCGCGGCGGCGGCGACGCTCGCGGCGGTCGCAGCGCGCGTCGCGCCCGGCATCTCGACCGCCGACATCGACGCCTGGGTCCGCGAGGACACGCGGCGGCGGGGCGGGCGGCCCAGCCAGCTCGGCTTTCACGGCTTCCCCGCCGCGGTCTGCACCAGCCGCAACGCCGTCGTCTGCCACGGGATCCCGAACCGGCGGGAACGCCTCGACGACGGCGACATCATCAACGTTGACGTCACCACCGAGCTCGACGGCTTTCACGGCGACACGTCGGCGACGCTTTTCGTGGGCACGCCCAGCCGGGAGGCGCGGCACGTCGTCGAGACGGCCCGCCGCGCCCGCGACGTCGGGATCGCGCGGGTCCGCGCCGGCGTGCGGCTGGGCGACATCGGCGCCGCGATCGAGGAGCTGGCCGCCCGCGAGGGGTGCAGCGTGGTGAGCCAGATGGGCGGGCACGGCATCGGACGCGCCATGCACTTGCCGCCCACCGTCGCGCACGTCGGGCCGCGCGGGTCCGGCCTGCGGCTGCGCGAGGGCATGGCCATCACCATCGAGCCGATGATCAACCTGGGTGGGCCCGACATCCGCCAGCTCGACGACGGCTGGACGATCGTCACCGCCGACGGCTCGCTGTCGGCCCAGTTCGAGCACACGGTGCTGGTGACCCGCGACGGCTGCGAGATCCTCACCGTCCTCTGACGTGCTTGCGCCCCGCCCCCTCCGAAAAAAGATCGGCCCATTGTCGATTCGGGCGGGCACCGTTCGTCGTCCCGGCAGGAGGAGACGAAGACCCATGAGAAAGCTCATCGTTTCGGAGTTCATCACCCTGGACGGCGTCATCCAGGCACCCGGCGGCGCCGACGAGGACCGCGACGGCGGGTTCGCCCACGGCGCCTGGACCATGCCCTACTGGCACGACGACATCGGCAAGATGCTGGTGTCCGTCCTGAAGACGGCCGATGCCCTCCTGCTGGGCCGCCGCACCTACGTCGGCCACGCCGACGCGTTCGAGCCGCTGCCGCCCGGCGACTTCTTCGGCGACGTCATGAACGCGCCGGCCAAATACGTCGTCTCGAAGACGCTGGAGAAGCCGCGGTGGCGGAACACCACGGTCATCCGCGGCGACGTCGCGCAGGCCGTGCGCGCCCTGAAGGAGCAGCCGGGCAAGAGCATCCTCACCGACGGCAGCAGCCAGCTGGTGCACACGCTCCTCGCGAACGACCTGGTCGACGAGCTGCGGCTGTTGCTCTACCCGATCGCGGTCGGTGGCGGGAAGCGGCTGTTCACCGAGGGCGTGCTGACCCGGTTCAAGCTGGTCGAGGCGACGCCCTATCCGTCCGGCGTCGTCGGCCTGCACTACACGCGAGCGGCGTAGCGGACGTGCGTCTCGTGGCGGGCCCCCGGCGCCAGCGTCACGCGCCGGTTGGCCACGTTACCAGTCTCGACGCAGACGAACCCGTTGAAGGCGTCCGGCGCCATGTCCGCCAGCGTGGCGGTCTTGGCCGGCCCCGGGTTCCAGACGATCGTCGACCCGGCGCCGGCGGTCTCGACGCGGATCGGCCGGGGGCGCGCGGGATCGGCGATCGTCACCGGACCACCGCTGTCGTAGACGCGGTCGACTTCGCCTTCGAAACGTATCGGCGCGCGATCCTGGCGGCGGAGCGCTCCGCCCGCGACCTTGTCGGCGTACGCGCAGCCGCCCAGCCCGTCGACGGCGACCGCGCCCGCGGCCGAGACCGCGAAGTAAGTGTGCAGCGCGACCTCGAACGCGAACGGCGCGTCGCCCGTGTTCGTGACCTCGACGGCGAGATCCAGCGCGTCGCCAGCCGTGACCGCCAGCCGCGCCGCGAACGGGTGCGGAAAGACGCGCATCGTGTCGGCGTCGGACGCCAGCTCCAGCTCGGCGCGAACGCGCGACGCGTCCAGCGCGGCGACGTGTGACAGGCGCCAGAGGCGCGTGCGCGCGAAGCCGTGCGCGGGAAGGCCGCCGCCCGTGGGGTGCGGGCCGAACCACGGAAAGCAGATCGGGATCCCACCACGCAGGGCTTTTCCGACCGCAAAGTTCGCCCGCTCGCTGACCCAGAGCCAGTCGCGGGCGTCATCTTCGCGCGGCGAGAACGCGAGCACCTGCGCGCCGTGCAGCGCGATCGTGCAGGTGGACGCCGGCGTCACCAGCTCGACGACGTCCAGCCCGTCGCGGACGCCCTGTCTCCACGTCGGTGCGGCGCCGCTGGCCGTCACGACCGCATCTTCTTCTTGAGGTCGGCGAGCATCTCGTCCAGCTCGCGCTCGGTCTTGGCGGACGCGGACGCCGACCTTGGCGCGACAGGAACCGGACGGGCGGGCGCTTCGGCCACGTCCGGCAGATCGTAGTCCTCGCCGCACTCGCGGCAGACCATCCGGCGCGTCTCCATGTCACCCACGTTCACGAAGAACACCGTGACGCGGTCCTTGACGTCGCACTCGACGAGCGTCTGCACCTTCTTGCACTCGTCGCAATAGCGTTCCAGCGTCCGCCCGCCCTCGACTGGCCGCACGTGAGTCTTGTTCCCGAACAGCATCCACATCGCACAGGCCCGCGATCCGCGCCGCAATGTACCGTGGCCCCGCAGATTTTTGATCAATTCCTGCGGATCGAGACATCAACCGACATATGACCCGACTTCTACGCGTCACGGCAGCGTTTGCGGTTCTGGCCTCGGGGTGCGCCGGTAGCTCCGGCACGGCGGATCCGGCGGGCACCGGCGGCGGTCAGGGAACGGGGCACGGCGGCTCGACCGGCACCGGCTCCGGCGGCACGGGCGGATCGACGACGACCGGGACGGGCGGCAGCGCCACAGGAACCGGCGGCGACGTGACGGGGATGGGGGGCTCGGCGGGAGGTCAGTCCACCGGCACCGGCGGCGCCTCGGGCAGCACGGGCGGCGCCGCGACGGGAACCGCCGGCACGACGGGCGCGGCGGGTCGCGGTGGCACCACCGGCACGGCGGGCGCGGCAGGTACGACCGGCGCGGCGGGCCGCGGCGGCACGACCGGCACGGCGGGCGCCGCCGGCACCACCGGCGTGGCTGGACGCGGCGGCACGACGGGATCGGCCGGCACGACCGGCGCCGGCGGCGCGACCGGCATGGGCGGCGGCCCGGCGGGCCCCGCGATCGCTTTCCCGGGCGCGCAGGGCTTCGGCAAGAACGCGACCGGCGCGCGCAACAGCGGCACCGTCTATCACGTCACCAACCTGAACGACTCCGGCGCGGGCTCGTTCCGCGACGCGGTCAGCGCCGCGAACCGCTTCGTCGTGTTCGACGTCGGCGGCTACATCCAGCTCGCGACGGCGGTGTCCGTGAAGAGCAACATCACCATCGCCGGACAGACGGCGCCCGGCGGCGGCATCGGCTTCCGCGGGGGCGAGATCTCGTTCGCGAAGCAGTCGAACATCATCATGCGCCACGTCCGCATCCGGCCGGGCAGCGAGACCGCGAGCACCGAGGACGACGCGCTCAGCCTCTACCTCGCGCACAACGTGATGATCGATCACTCGTCGTTCGAGTTCGCGCCCTGGAACAACATCGACGCGGTCAGCGACGACTGGCAGAACAA
>Ga0070683_100001008_pt1 | contig 21086 bp, 17 predicted proteins | sample KBSC713LmetaG_FD_64662 | JGI IMG/M metagenome (GOLD analysis project Ga0070683, IMG submission 64662) | Corn rhizosphere microbial communities from Kellogg Biological Station, Michigan, USA - KBS C7.1-3L metaG | ecosystem: Host-associated > Plants > Roots > Rhizosphere ... | reverse complement strand
TGTTCCTGAATGACTGCCTACGTGGCACCGTCTCCTCCATGGCGATCTCCCTGGTCTCGCGCATACGTGGTTTTCCTCTGGGTCGTGACATGGACTTCAGGCCGTGCTTCTCGATCCGCGAACACGTGCGGTGAGCTGAACGTCGCGAGCCGTCATGGCCTCGCTGCACTGCTGTGACGTGCGCGTCGTTCTCTCGCCCCGACCGTCGGGCTCCGGTCGGAACGAGTCCTGTCCACGCTCACGTCCACCAAGGCGCCCAGCTCCCCATCGCCGTGCCGCCTGAGCACGACCACGAGATTGAAGCGCGGTTGGATGCGCCGGCCGACAAGGTGGCCGGATGACATGCGAAAGCTCCCGCGCCGGCGCGAGACCGCACCGCGGGAGAAGAGATCGACACTGAAACGGGCAAACCCGCACCTGGACGGGACGCACGCACCGTCGTGGCACCATGAAGCGTCAAGCGGTCGTCGTGGCCGACGATCGAGGATCGCTGATCGGGAACCCCCGCCTGACTGGAGCGCACTCCCAAACCGACGATGAAACTTCGCGCGTCGGCGGGGTACGACATACCGCAGTCGAGCAGGGTGTACGAGCGAGGCAGACGCGTACAGTCCTTCCCTGGGTAGGGGGCCGGAGGGAGGTGGGGTGGACGATTATCGGGTAGTGCCGCGCGGAAACAGCCGGGCTGGCTCGGAGGTCCCCCTTTACTACGGGGCCGGAAATCCTTTGTCAAGCAGGATTTCTTTTTTCGAAATCAGCCTTTGGCAGTACACAACACTCCACCATTCACGGATGCGTCACTCTCGAACAGTTGCACATTTCTGAACAAATGTGCGCGTCCGCTGAACGGCAGGTGCCCCCAGCCGCACTCAACGACCGTCAAGCCAGGAGTTGGGCCAATCCCTGCTCGAGGTCCTCGACCAGATCCGCCGGCGACTCGAGCCCGATGTTGAACCGGACCAGGACGCCCTCGCGCCGCGTCGCCACCGTCCTCGGCGGGTTCACCGGAACTGCCAGACTGGTCACACCACCCCAGCTCCAACCGATCTCGAACAGCTGGAGCGCGTCCACGAAGGCGTGCACCCGCGCACGCCGATAGGCCGGCACGAACTCCACCGAGAACACGCTCGTCGATCCGGTGAAATCCCGCCGCCAGAGGTCGTGGCCCGGACAGGAAGGCAGCGCCGGATGCAGCACGCGCGCGATCTCACTCCGCGCCGCGAGCCAGCGCGCCACCTCCAGCGTCGAGCGCTCCAACCGCTCGAGGCGGACGGCGAGCGTTTGCATCCCGCGCAACGCGAGACTGCACTCGTCCGGCGACACGGACATCCCGAGTACCTGCATCGTCCTGCCGATGCGGTCGTAGTCCGCCGCATCACGGACGGTGACGGAGCCGAGCAGCAGGTCGCTGTGCCCACCGATGTACTTCGTGAGCGCCTGCGTCGTGACGTCGACGCCGTGCGCGAACGCGTCGAAGTACACCCCGGCCGAGTAGGTGTTGTCGATCGCCACCTTCGCACCCACGCGATGCGCCGCTTCCGCGATGGCCGGCACGTCCTGCACTTCCATCGTGATCGAGCCCGGGCTCTCGCACCACACGAGCCGCGTGCGGTCCGTCAGCAACGAGGCGATGCCGGCGCCGATGGTCGGTTCATAGTAGACGCATTCGATGCCCATGCGCTGAAGGACATCGTCACCGAGCTGACGGTGCGGACTGTAGATGCTGTCCGGGATGAGCACACGGTCGCCCGCGCTCAGGAAGGCCAGGTTGATCAGCGCGAGCGCCGACTGCCCTCCCGGAGCGATGAAGGTGCGGTAGCCGCCCTCCAGCTCGGCGATGCGCGCCGCCAGCTCCATCGTCGTCGGCGTGCCATACAGGCCGTACGTGTAGCCGACTTCGTGCTGCTTCCAGCTGTCGGTGAGGGCGTTGGCGCGCGGGAAGACGGTCGTCGAGCCGCGGTACACCGGCGTGGCGAGCGAGCGATAGCCCTCCGGGACGCTCGTCTCGGTGTGGATCAGCTTCGTTTGCCAGGAGCGAGTCATCGTTCGGGCGCGCGGACGGATGGGAGGCTCAGCGTGAATGTCGCACCCTTCCCTTCGACGCTCTCGACGCGCACGTCACCCTTCATGGCGCGCGCCAGATCGCGACTGATCGCGAGACCGAGTCCCGCGCCTTCGTGCCTGCTCGTGAGCGTGCGCCCGAGCTGCACGAATGGATCGAAGATCACCTCGAGCTTGTCCGCGGGGATTCCAGGCCCGGTGTCGCGCACGGAGATCGTCACCGTCTCCTCGCTGCGGCCACACGAGACCGCGATCGATCCGCCTTCCGGGGTGAACTTCACCGCGTTCGAGAGAAGGTTGAGCACCACCTGCTCGACCTTGAGTCGATCGGCGACCGCCGTGACCTCCGGCCGACACGCCCCGCGCCGCAGGCGCAGCTGCTTCCGCTCGATCTGTGGCGTCACCATCGCCAGCACTCCTTCCACGACCTCGTGCGCGAACACGAGCTCGCGCTCGTAGACGATGCCGCCCGCCTCCATCTTGCTGTAGTTGAGCAGGTCGTTCACGATGCCGAGCAGATGCTGCTGGCTGTTCCGGATCCTGGAGAGATAGTCGCGGTGCTGGTCGCTCACTTCACCACCCACGCCCTCCTGCATCAATTGCGCGTACCCGGCGATGGCGTTCAGCGGGGTACGGAGCTCGTGCGACATGGCCGCCAGGAAGCCGGTCTTCGCGCGATTCGACGCCTCGACCTCGGCGAGCCGTCGCGCGTCGTCCACCTCGCGCTGCTGCGCGAGGCGGCGCTCCGTGAGGTCGCGCGTCACCTTCGCGTACCCCATCAGCGCCCCGTGCTCGTCGAGGAGCGCCGTGATGACGACGCTCGCCCAGAATCGTGAGCCATCCTTGCGGATGCGCCACCCTTCTTCCTCGTACCGCCCCTCGCGCCTGGCGATCTCGAGCTCGCGCGCCGGATGCCCCGAGGCGGCCACGTCGGATGGATAGAACGTCGAGAAGTGCTTGCCGAGAATCTCCTCGGCCTCGTAACCCTTGATGCGGCGTGCGCCCTCGTTCCAGCTCGCGACGCGACCTTCCGGGTCGAGCATGAAGATCCCGTAGTCCTTCACGCTCCGAACGAGCACGCGAAAGCGCTCCTCGCTCTCGCGGAGCGCCTCCTCCCATCGCTGCCGCGCCGTGAGGTCGCGCGTCACCTTGGCGAAGCCGACGAGCCTGCCGCCCGGATCGCGGAGTGGGGTGATGACGACGCTCGCCCAGAAGCGCGAACCATCCTTTCGGATGCGCCATCCCTCGTCCCCGACCTGTCCCTCACGCTCGGCCGCGAGGAGCTCGGCCTCGGGCTTTCGCGCTGCCAGATCTTCGGCCGTGTAGAAGATCGAGAAGTGCCGGCCGATGATCTCGTCGGCCGAGTACCCCTTGATGCGCTCCGCCCCGGCGTTCCAGCTGAGGATCACGCCCGTTGGATCGAGAGCGAAGATCGCGTAGTCCCGCACGCTCTCGACCAGCAGCTGATACAGTCCGCTGGCCGGGCTGGGCTCACCGGCCGGCGCTCCGAGCCCGGCAAAGTGTGAAGGCCGCGGCTCGCCGGTCGACGAGGGCGCCACCGGCGCCCCGTCAGCACCTCCTGAATCGTCGTCCTTTTCGATTGGAGGTTCGTGCATCTCGGGACACTGGGACTGTGGAAGGAACGGCGGGCGCCAGAATAGGATACACGGGACGCACCCGCGAGACGCATCCATGATGCTTTCTCGCGCGTCGTTCGTCACCCCTCTGGAACCGGCTTCGCCAGGAAGCCACGCCGCTCGCACCGTCGGTGCCACTTGCGGCGGCTTCCGGTGTAGCAATCGCCAAAAGCCCGTCCACGATGCGTGGCCGCGGCGCGCCCGCTCTGTTGGCAGGAGTCATCGCATGACGACAAGGCCGGCCGGCACTCGCCGACCTCTTGCACTGATTCGCTCGGTCCAGGGCAAGTTCCACTGGCGGACCGCCCGTCGGGGAGCGCTGTGGCTGCTGAGTGCGCTGATGCTGTGCGAGTGGCGCTATACCCCTCCCGCGCTCTTCAGCGAGCAGCGCTCCGCCCTCAGTGCGACGCCGGTTCGGCACTGTCGCCGGAACACGCCCTGCACCACGAAGCGAGCGGTGGGTGCGTGGAGCGACTCCCTGACGTACCTGTCGAGCGGAGTGGATGGAGCGACGACCCTCAAGCGCTGGCCGGAAGACGGACTCCCGATCACGGTGTGGATCGCCGAGTCCGGGGGGCCCCACGCGCGGGCGGAGGCTCGGCGTCGCATCGCACGCGACGCGTTCCATACATGGATGGAGGTCGGCATCCCGACGAAGTTCGTCTTCGTCTCGGACTCGTCGAGCGCGATGGTGCACGTGCTCTGGCGGCGCCAGCTGCCGGACCGTCGCGCCGGTCAGGTCACGCGCCAGGCCGACAGCGACGGCTGGCTGCGGAGCGCGGAGGTGGAGCTCAGCATGCGCAACATCAAGGGTGCGTATCAGGATACGCTCACGCTCCGCGCCGTGGCCCTGCACGAGGTCGGACACCTGATCGGCCTCGAACACAGCCCCGACGAGCGCGACATCATGGCGCCGTGGGTCGTCGCCCGTCAGCTCTCCCCCCGCGACCGGGCGACGGCGAACGCGCTGTACGGCGTCGGCTTCTACGAGGACGACCGCTAGCCGATCGTCACCAGGGTAGCTCGGCGACGACGAGCGTCCCGCCGTACCCGTCGGGCACGACGTTCACCGCCAGCAGCGCGCGGTCGAGCCGGTTGCGTCGGTGCGAGTGCGCGTAGCTCACGACGCGAGAGCCGAGCAATGCCCCGACGAAGCCTCCCGCCACGACGTCGCTCGCCCAGTGCTGGTCGAGGTAGATGCGTGTGAGCCCCGGCACCATCGCCGCGGTGTAGAGCAGCGGCGCAGCCCACTTGGTCGCCTCGGGGCGGCGGACGCGAATCTCTCCCACCAGCGCCGTGGCCGTCGCGAACGCAGCCGCGGTGTGCAGCGAGGGATAGGAGCGCGTCTCGAACTGGGTGAAGCCCTTGCCCGGCTTGAAGAGAAATGGATCCTCGGGCGCTTCGCGTGGGCGCGTCCGCCCGATCGTGCCGCGCAGCACTTCGCTGATCCCCGTCGTGAGCACGAGCGCCTCGAACGTGTGCAGCCCCACGTCCGCCGTGGTCTCCGAGTGCGCGAGACGCCCGATGCCCCAGGTCGCGAACGCCGCGATCGTCAGCGGGGTCTCGTTCACGCGCGTCGCGGTCGAGATCCTGTCGTGGCGCGTCGAGTCGCCCTGCACGTCATCGCTGCGCGCCCAGTGCGCGATGCGCAGATCGAACGAGCTCACTGCGACGGACGCTGCGAAGGCGATGCCGCTCGCGACGAGATCGCGTTTGACGAAGAAAGTCTTCTGCGGGGAATGGGTCGCCGAGTCGTCGGACACGCCCTGCCCCGCTTCGGGCGCGACGCTCGGATCGTCGGTCTGCCGGGCATCCTCTTGCGCGCGGCTCGCCAGCGGTGTGACGCACAGCGCCGCGCCGAGCACCACCGCGCGACACAGGTGAAGCGCGATCGGGTTGCATTGCATCCGGTACATGCACGCCCATATGCGCAAGGATGACACCAGTCACCGCCCGTCGCTGCGCCGAGCCGCGGCGTGGTGTAGATGCGACATCGAGCTCTGGCGCACGTCCGCGCCGGGGGGCACGTTGCGGCCATGCGTGCACAACTCGTTCGCCGACTCTCGATCGTTCTCGCGACTGCCATCGCTTTCGTCCCGCTCCACGAGGCACCGGCCCAGCAGGGCGATGCCAACCGCATCTTCGCCGGCGCGCCCGAAGCGCGCTGGATCGCGCCACCGGGAATGCCGGCGGATTCGTTCGGCGTCTTTCACGCGCGACGCATCCTCGATCTCCCCGCAAAGCCGACCCGGTTCGTCGTTCACGTCTCGGCCGACAACCGGTATCGCCTCTTCGTCAACGGCGTACAGGTGTCCTCGGGGCCGCAGAGGTCCGACGCGTCACACTGGCGCTACGAGACGGTGGATCTGGCGCCGCATCTCTCGGCCGGCGCGAACGTGCTCGCCGCCGTCGTCTGGAACTGGGGCCCGCATCATCCGGTGGCGCAGCACAGCGTGCGCACCGCGTTCCTGCTGCAGGCCGACTCTCCGAACGAGGCGGCGGCGAACACGGGTCCTGGATGGAAGCTGCTCCGGGATTCGGCGTACGACGAGGTGCGCGTGGCGTACAACGATGTGCGTGCGTACTACGCCGCGGCGCAGGGGGAGCGCGTCGACGGATCGCGCTATCCCTGGGGATGGGAGCGGCGCGAGTTCGACGACAGTCGCTGGTACACGATCCCCCCGACGCCGCGCGGCACTACTGGTGAAGCGGCCCTCGTCGGCGAGGTGCATCTGCACGCGGTGCCCGGACGCGGCGGCTACGGCGACGCCAGCGGGTGGCAGCTCGAGCCGCGCGACATCCCGGCAATGGAAGAGACGCCGATCCGCTTTGCCGCCGTCCGCGAGGCGACCGGCGTCGCAACGACCGATGGCTTCATCCGTGGCACGGGCGACCTCGTCGTCCCCGCGAACGCGCGCGCCTCGCTCATCCTCGACCACGGCCGAACGACCAATGCGTACACGGTACTGGAGTCGAGCGGCGGCGCCGGCGCAACCATCACGCTGACGTACGCTGAAGCCGCGATCGACTCGGCGGGGCGGAAGGGGAACCGGAACGACGTCGCGGGGCGCACGATCCGCGGCATCCACGACGTGATCCAACCCGGTGGAGGCGAGCACCGGCGCTTCCAGACGTTGTACTGGCGGTCGGGGCGCTACGTGAAGCTCGACATCGAGACGGGCGCCGAACCGCTTCGCGTGCACGACGTCGCCGGCATCTTCACCGCGTATCCGTTCGTCGAGCGGGGGCGCTTCTCGAGTGATCTCGCCTGGTTGTCCGACGTGTGGCGGATCAACTGGAATGGCGCGCGCATCGGCGCGTTCGAGACGTACATGGACACGCCGTACTACGAGCAGCTCCAGTACATCGGCGATACGCGCCTGCAAGCGCTCATCTCCCTGTACGTGGCGGGTGACGATCGATTGATGCGCCAGGCGATCGCCCACTTCGACGAGTCCCGCATTCCCGAGGGGATCACGGCGAGCCGGTATCCTTCGGAGCTCCAGCAGCTCATCCCGCCATTCTCGCTCATCTACGTCGCGATGGTGCACGACTACTTCATGCATCGCGACGACGCGGCGTTCGTGCGGCGGCGGCTCGCCGGCATCCACGGGATCCTCGATTGGTACGCCCGCCATGTGGACGCCAGCGGCATGCTGGGTCCGATGCCCTACTGGAACTTCGTCGACTGGGCGGAGCGCTGGGAGCGCGGCGTGCCGGCGGGTGGAGACACCGGACACTCCGCGACGATCAGTCTTCTGTACGCGTACGCACTCGATCGCGCGGCGGTGCTCGAGGGCGAGCTGGGTGTGCGCGCGCTCGCCGACACGTACCGCGCTCGTGCGGATTCGTTGCGGCGTGCCGTACGTGCCCGCGCATGGGACGGGAGCCGGAGGCTCTTCCGCGATTCTCCCGACTCGGCGGCGTTCAGCCAGCAGACGAACGTGCTCGCCATCCTCACCGACGCGGTGCCGGCCGTGGAGCAGCGCGCCCTGATGGAGCGCGTGCTCGCCGACTCCACGCTGATCCCCGCGTCGTACTACTTCGACTACTACGTGTTCGAGGCGCTGCGGAAGGTCGGACTCGGCGACCGGTACATCGAGCGGCTTGCGCCGTGGCGTGGGATGCTCGCGCTCGGTCTGACGTCGGCGCCCGAGAAGCCCGAGCCGACTCGCTCCGATACGCACGCATGGTCCGCGCACCCGAACTACGGCATGCTCGCCACGGTGCTCGGCGTGCGGCCCTCCGCGCCGGGATTCCGGACCGTCCTGGTCGCGCCGTCGCTGGGCCCGCTACGCACTGCTTCGGGGCGCGTTCCGCATCCACGGGGAGACATCGACGTCTCTTTGACCAGGACGGATGGGCGCGGGATCAACGCCGAGATCACCCTTCCGGCGGGTGTGTCGGGCGCGTTCGAATGGCGAGGCCGACGCGTGCCGCTGCGCGCGGGGCATCAGACGGTGCGTCTCTAAATCCAGATGCTGTGTCCGCCAAAATAGATCATGCACTGCGCTGACGGACACAGCGGCAGAAGTAGCGAGCGCGTCTGCGATTACCGCATTGCGCAGGGCTGCGCCCAGGGCACATTTTCGCTGCGTGGTGTAACATAGGTCACAGATTCCGGGCGTTTCTTTTCTAGCGCCTGTTCGTCGAACTCCTGAACGGCGCGTGCACGGCCGCCCGGCTGGCACTGTCGCCGGACAACGCACGTCCATCCCTCCCCTGACGTCGGCCGCCGATCGATCCGCAGTCCGGATCGGTCTCTCACCTCCGGCCTCCGTCCCCCGCCTATCACGGCGTCCCTCGGGGGCGCCGACGAAGTGGTAGCCGATGCCGCCTCATCCGTCTCGATTGGTCCGCCGCATCATTGGGTCAGCCGCCGTTGTGCTCGCGTCGCTGCCGCTCTCATCGGCTGTTCACCCTGCCCACACCCGTACGAACGTGGCAAGTGGCGGAACGGTCGGTCGCGAGCTCACCCCCGAGGCGCGCGCCGCCGTGCGCCGTCAGCTGAGGGAGCGTGGCCAGGGCACGTACATCGCCGAGATGCTCGCGGAACGGGACAGCGCGCTCGCGCGCTGGCATGACCTGAAGGGGAAGCCACTCAACATCTGGATCCAGCCGTCGTCCGACATCAGCGATTTCCGTCCGACCTTTGCGATGGGCGTCCGCGATGCCTTCCTCGACTGGGACGCGCTCAATCTGCCGGTGCGCTTCGCTTTCACGCCGGACTCGGCCGCGGCGGACGTGCACGTCACGTTCATCGATCACTTCGACGAGCCGATCAGCGGCCGGACCAAGTGGGCGCGCGACGAAGACTGGTGGATCATCGGTGCCGACATCGTCCTCGCCGTGCATCATCGGAGTGGGAACGCGCTCGACGATGATTCAATGAAGGCGATGGCGCTGCACGAGATCGGACACCTGCTCGGCCTCGATCACACCACGGACTCGACGAGCATCATGGCGCCGAAGGTCCGCGTCCGGGACCTGTCGTCCGCCGACCGGGCCACGGTGCGTCTGCTCTATACGCTCCCACCGGGAGCGGTCCGCTAACGCGCCTTCGCGTCGAGCTCGTTCCCGTCGCGCTCGTCGTGCTGCTCGGCGGCTTCGTCGCCGGGAGCGCGACGAGGCGGGCCACGCTCCGCCAGCGTCGGGCGGATCGCGAGGAAGCTGCCGTCGAGGCGGCGTTCCACGCTGGAGCGGCCGTCGACGGCTCCCTCCGACGCGCCGTCATCACGGGGGCCCGTGAGCAGGACACGCCGCCCGCCGAGCTGCGGCGCCTCGTCGACAGCCAGAAGTCCGGCACCTACATCGATGACATCATCATCGCGCAGGACAGCGCGCTTTACCGCTGGCGCGAACCGTCCGCCGAGGGCGTGCGCGTGTGGATCGAGCCGACGTCACTCGCGCACGGGTGGGAACCCGTCTACCTCGAGATCGCGAGGAGCGCGCTGGGCGAATGGATCGACGCGGGTTTTCCGTTGCGCCTGGCCTTCGTGACCGATTCGGCGAGCGCTGATCTCACGATCCGCTGGCGCGAGCGCTTCCCCGACGAGGACGGTCAGCGCATCGGCGTCACGGAACGCATCCAGACGAGCCAGTTCTGGATCAGGGCGGCGCGGATCCAGATCGCCAACCACGACTCGGCGGGGCATCAGCTCCCGCCGCGCACGGTCGCCGGCATCCTGCGCCACGAGATCGGCCACGCGCTCGGCCTCAATCACGCCGACGATGCGACCAGCGTCATGTACCGCGAGGCCGCCACGAGCACCATCTCGCCGTCGGACCGCGCGACGCTGCGGCTCATCTACCTCCTGCCACCGGGCTCACTGCGTTGACCGTTTCGTGAGGGCGCCGCGCGCCTCGCATGGGGAATCGTTTTTGCCCTCTGCGATGTCGACGCGGTGACTTCCGGAGGCCGAGTGGGAACGAACGAGACGCAGCGCACCGATCGACGCTTCGATGTGGCGGTCATCGGCGGCGGGCCGGCGGGCTTGAGCGCGAGCATCTGGCTGGCGCGTTATCTACACGAGGTCGTGCTCGTGGATTCCGGCGACCCGCGCAACTGGGAGACACGGGGGATCAACGGATTCCTCGGCCTCCCCGGCATCCGGCCCGCCGAGCTTCGCGGCGCCGGTCGCGACGAGGCACGAGCGCGAGGCGTCGCGCTGTGCGATGCGGTCTGTGAGCGCGTCGTCTGCCACGACGAGGAATCCTTCGAGCTCGCCCTCGCCACCGGCGAGGTGATCCGCTCGCGCCGGCTGCTTCTCGCGATCGGCCTGAAGGACGTCTGGCCCGACATACCAGGGCTCGACCGCGTCTACGGCGACACGGCGCACGTCTGCCCCGACTGCGACGGCCACGAGTGCGCCGACAAGAAGGTCGTCGTCATCGGCTCGGGAAGGAAAGCGGTCGGCATGGCGCTCGACCTCACCACCTGGACGAGCGACATCGTCATCTGCACGAATGGCAGGCCGGCGAACTTCGATCTGCAGGAGTACTGCGACAAGCTCGACGCGCTGAACATCCCCGTGATCGAGTTCCCGATCAGCCGCGTCGACCACCGAGGCTCACGCGTACACTCGCTCACCTTCGAGGGCGGACTGGCGCTCGACACGGACGAGATCTTCTTCGCCATCGGCCAGTATCCGGCGGACGATCTCGGGGCGCAGCTGCAGTGCGATCGCGACAAGGGGGGCCACATCATCGTGGACCACTCGTATCACACGTCGGTGCGCAACTGCTTCGCCGCGGGGGACATCGTGCCCGGTCCGCAGCTGGCGATCGCTGCCGCCGCCGACGGCGCGATCGCCGCGCTCGCGATCCACAAGTCGCTCGTTCCCGCGGCTCGGAAGCTGGAGAAGCTCGAGAGCACCGACGACTGACGCCGCGCGCCGCGCGCGGCGCTACCAGCGCAGCTTGAGCGCGCGCGCCTGCTTCTCGCGAATCAGATCGAGATCCACTTCACGCGCGCCATTCTCGTCGGCGCGCGTGACGATCTGCCACACTTCCACGACGCTCTGCACCGGCTGCCGTTCGACGCGGACGATGACGTCCCCCTCCTTCAGCCCCGACTCGTCGGCCGGCGTGCCGTCCGGCACCCTGACGACGAGAACGCCCGATTGCAGGCCAAGGCTTCGCTTGATACCGTCGGAGATCGTCACGAGCTGCGCGCCCGCCACGCCGCTCGGCGAGAACTCGAAGGGACGGGGCAGCCTCGTGACGACGGGAGCCGGCGGTGCCATGGGCACGGTCGGTGAGAGCGCCGGGATAGGGGCGCGCGCCGGGGGCGAAGTCGCCCAGGAGAGCGCCGGGACGCGGGGGACGTACGGCGTGGATGGAAACACCCATGTCTTGGCTACCTCGCCCATCTCTTCCCGCTGCCGCATCCTGATGCGCGACGGTGCTTCGGCCACGACGACGGGCAGTTCCTTGATGCGACCGTCGCGCCGCACGCGGATCGTGATCTTCGCGTTGGGGCGGAGGAGCCGGGTCATCGAGATGTCCGCGCCACGAACGTCCCGACCATCGTAGGCGAGCAGCGTGTCGCCCGGCGTGAGACCGGCGCGCTGGGCGGGCGAGCTCGGGTCCACCGAGACGATCTCGGGATACGAGAGGAAGCGCATCATCAGCTCGTTGCCTTCGCTGTGCATCTCCCTCGGCGCCCCACTCACGACGATGCCGATCCATCCCCTCGCCGGCAACTGCGGCAACGGCGGGAGTACACCCTTCAGCGCGTACGAGCTCGGACCGGTCGACGGCTCCGGCGTGCGTGCGAGCTGCGGCACGTCGATTCGCATGACGGTGCTCACACCGTCGAGCCGCATCCGCTGCGCCTTGTACTCCGCGAGGAGAGCGTCGAGCGTGCGGCCGACGCGCAGGCGCTCGGCGGCGCTGAGGTCACCTGCCTCGAACGTGCGCGCCAGCGAGTCGATCCGGCGTTCCAGCTGCCGCAGCTGACGATCCGACGAATCGCTCACCGTGACGCGCACCGTGCGGGTCGTCGCCTCGGCACGCTGGGCGGCGAGCGGCGGCGCGCCCGCGGCGAGAGCGAGCGTGACACTGATGAACAGAGGAGCGTGAGCGGCGGAACGGGACATCGACAGATTCACCATGAATACCGAGAAAACGCGACTCAGAAGCTGTTGGCGCGCAGACTCGCGGGCAGCACCGTGTTGAGCTGTCGCAGCGTGGCCTCGCGTTGGCCGAGCGTCGTGAGGTAGTAGCCGTTGATGACCGGATCGTGCGGCGCCTGACGCATCGCTTCGCGGGTCGTCGAGATCACCTGGTCGAGTGCGGCGAGCCGCGACCGATAGGCGACGGGGCTGCCCTCGTCGCTGACGCTGGTATCGTGCTCGGCGAGGTACGCCGCGGCCTGCTGGTACAAGGCTTCGGAGTGCAACTGCGCATAGCGCGCTTCCTCGATCGACGCGAAGTTGGCGGAATCCGGCGCACTCGCCTGGTTCGTGGCGCCCTGGGCGGCCAGCGTGGTCGTCTGCCCGACACCCGGGATCAGCGAGGCGCCAGCGCTCGCGCGACCAGCGACCACGCCGCCGGCGAGCAGGAGGAAGCCGGCGGCGGCGCGCATCGGCATGCGCAGGAAGCGCGATGTCGCAGGCCGGGATGGCTGCGGCGCCGCGGGGGCAGCGACGGGGTGCTCCGCCGCGAGCGCGCTGGCGATCGACTCGAAGCGAGTCAGCGGGATGCCGATCGCGCCGCGCTCCTCGTGTGCCATCGTGACGAGCGCGCGATAGGCGGCATGCTCGCGAGCGCACGCGTCGCACGTGGCGAGGTGCGCCGTCTCGACGGGCGTCGGCGCCTCGTCTCCCAGTGCGGCGAGTCGTTCAGTAGAGAGGTGCGACATGAGAGCTCTCGGGCTGGAACTTGGTGTTCGCGGGTGCATCGACCAGATGGGCCAACAAGACTCGCAGCTTCGCGCGGGCCTTGAAGAGCTGGGACTTGGAGCCGCCGGCAGTGATCCCCAGCTCGGCGGCGATCTCTTCGTGGGTATAGCCTTCGACGTCGTGGAGCAGAAACACGGTGCGGGCGCCCGGCGACAGCTTCGCCGCCGCCTCCTCGATGGATGCGGCGAGCAGGGCGCGCTCCCCTTCCGGCTCGACCGATGCCGTATCGTCTTCCACGTCGACCTCCACGGACGCCGTGCGCCTGGTTCGTCGCAGCGCGTTGAGCGTCCGGTTGACCGCGATGCGGTGCGCCCACGTTCCGAACTGCGCGTCGCCTCGGAAGCTCGGCAGCGCACGGAAGATCTGGATCCACACTTCCTGCGCGATGTCGGCAGCCAGGTCGGGGTCGTGGCCGACGAGACGCCGGACCACGACGTCGATGTGCGGCGCGTGGCGGGTCCAAAGGGCCCGCATCGCCGCTTGATCGCCCGCCAGGGCGCGCTGAACGGTGAGCTGTTCGTTCTCCATGACGTCCGACGGATTGGTCACGGCCGGCAGAGGAATGGTTGCCGCGACGACGATGTGGCGATAGGGGTGGTGGCGCCCGCGCGGCAGGTCCGTGGCGCCGTTCCCTCTACGCGGGGTGCACGGCCCGGGCTTCAGGCGAACTGAGCCATTGATGGCGAAGCTCGGCTGAAGCACTCGCGGAAGGCCGCACTCGCCGGCCAGTCCGGCGACGTCCCGCCCAAACAAAGGGTGAAAAACGGCGGATGGCGGACACAGCCTATCCCGTGACGCTGCAACCTCTTGCTCGTCGTAAGCACAAGTGCCATACTGGCGCCGACGCGAGTGACTGCGGAACTGTGCGCCAGGTCACAGAGTATGAGCGTCAGCCGGGCTGCGTCCTCCCCGCCAACGCCCGGCTCCGTGTCAGCATGGTCGAGCACGCAAACTGCCTCTTCGGGCAGCGATTGCGTCGCCTGACCCAACGCTTTCAAGGGACACACTGCGTTGTTCAGTCTGCTGTTCGCCGCCGCGACTCTCGTGCATCCGCTGCCGCCAGCGGCCCATTCGCCTACCGGGGACGGGCTTCCCGCCAAGGCGCCCAGCGCCGTCGGCATGTCTGCCGCGCGGCTGGCGACGATCGATCGTGTCATCGAGCGCGGTATCCGCGCCGGGGGATATCCGGGCGCCGCGGTCGTCGTCGGCCGGAAGGGTGCCGCGGTCTGGGAGAAAGGGTTCGGCCGGCTCGGTTGGACCAGCGACGATGGATCGGTGGTCGCCGAACGGACGATCTACGATCTTGCCTCCCTGACGAAAGTCATCGGCACCACGACCGCCGTGATGATTCTGTTCGACGAGGGGAAGCTCCGCCTCGACGATCCGGTCGTGAAGTACATCCCCGAGTTCGGGGGTGGCCCGAAGGATCAGGTCACGATCCGCATGCTGCTCGAGCATCGCTCCGGCCTTCCCGCCGGACGCGATCTATGGCGCATCACGCAGACCCCCGAAGAGGCGCGCGCCGCCGTCATCTCGACGCCGCTATTCGCCGCGCCGGGTCAGTACTACGAGTACTCCGATCTCGGCGCCGACATGCTCGGCTTCGTCGTCGAGGCAGTCTCCGGACAGAAGCTCGACCAGTTCCTCGACCAGCGCGTGTTCACGCCGCTGGGGATGACCGATACGCATTTCCGCCCCGACGCCTCCCTCCGCGGGCGCATCGCGCCGACGGAGCTCACCCCGCCCCGCGGATATCCGCTGCGCGGCGAGGTGCACGACGAGAACGCCTACGCGCTCGGTGGCGTGGCGGGCCACGCCGGTTTGTTCAGCACCGCCAGCGATCTCGCGGTGTTCGCGCAGATGATGCTCAACGGCGGCACCTACAACGGGACGCGGATCGTCGCCGACTCCACGGTGAAGCTGTTCACGCGGCGCGCGGCCGGTACGCGCGCGCTCGGGTGGGACACCTGCGGCGGTCACGGGAGCTGCGGCAATTATCTGAGCGAGACCGCCTACGGACACACGGGTTTCACCGGCACGTCGCTGTGGATCGATCCGGACCGGGAGATGTTCGTCGTCCTGCTGACGAACCGCGTCCATGCGGCGCGCGCGCGCCGGCCGGCGAAAGTGATCTCCGACGTTCGCGCCGACCTTGCCGATGCGGCCGCCCTGGCGGTGACGGACTCGCGCGACGGCATCCTCGAGATGCCCGACTCCTTCCGCGCCGACCGCGCCGTCGGCTGGAACCGTCCCGAGCGCAGCAGCCACTCGCGTCGCCACGGAAAGAGCTCGGCGCACGCGTCGCGCTCCAAGTCGAGCAGGTCCAGCGCGAGCAGGGCCAAGTCGAGCAGGTCGAGCAAGTCGAAGGTGAGCGCGAAGTCGTCGCGCTCGTCGAGCAGCAAGGTCTCCGCGAAGAAGTCCAGCTCGAAGAAGTCCAGCCCGAAGAAGCACAAAGGCTGACGCGTCCGCCGTCCGCTTTCATCCCGACGCCCGCGACGAGCGGGCGTCTGTCGTTGCGGCAGCCGTGCGTGCTGGTGATACTCCGAATGCCACACACGGAGTGCATGCCATGTCCACCGACGACCTCACGAACGAGAGTCCCGCGCCGACCGGAGATCTTCCTACGTCAACCGACCAGGAGTCCAGCGCCGCGCCGGGAAGCGGTGCTCCCTTCTCCGAGCTCACCCTCGAACAGGTGAAGCTCGCGCTGCGGAAGGTGAAGGACCCCGACCTGAACCTGAACATCGTGGACCTGGGACTCGTCTACGACGTGCGGCTCATCGGCACGGACGTCGAGGTCGACATGTCGCTGACCTCGCCGGGCTGTCCGAGCGGACCCGAGATCATGGGCGACGCGGAGCGCATCCTGAAGGCGCTGCCCGGCGTCGGCTCGGTGACGATCAATCTGGTGTGGACGCCTTTCTGGTCACCCGACCGGATCGAGCCGAGGGTGCGGGCGTACATGGGGCTCTGAGGTCAGCCGACCGCCTTCTTCCCCTTCCGGTGCGGCGCGAGCGCTTCGACGAACGCCTCCGCCAGCTCGGCCACCTGCCACCGTCGGAGCTCGTTCACCTCGGCGACTTCCTCGACCGTCGCCGGGTTGCGCCGCGCAACGGCCTCGAGCCGGTCCCGCGAGCAGAGGACGCCGGGGTCGAGCTGCAGGCGCTTGGCCGCAGCATCCCGCGCGGTCTTGAGCGCACTCACCCGCGCATCGAATTCGGGATCGCGGTCCCAGCGTGCGGCGCGCGGGAACTTCGGGAGCTCCGCCTCTGGCACGGCCAGGGCGCGTGTGACGGCGTCGAGCAACTCCTCGCCCCGCTGCTCGAGGACGGCGCGGGGCATGCCCTTCACCTTCGCCAGCGCCTCCTTCGTCCGCGGCTGCGTGCGCGCGATGTCGAGCAACTGCTCGTTGCCGAGGACGCGAAAGGTGGCGCGGTCGAGTGAGCCGGCGACCGCGTCCCGCCAGGGGACGAGCTCGCGCAGCACGGCGAGCTCGCGGCGGCTCAGGTCGCGTGCGCCCTTCACGCGGAGGTAGCCCATGCCCGGCGCCTCGTCCTGCCACCGCGTGCCCTCGAGCAGCGAGAACTCCTCGCGTGCCCACGCCGTCCGGCCCGTCCGCTCGAGCTCTGCCGCGAGCTTGTCCTTGAGCTGGAGCAGGTGGCGCGTGTCCTGGGCAGCGTAGTCGAGCATTCCTTCCGTGAGCGGGCGCATCGACCAGTCGGCGCGCTGATGCTTCTTGTCGAGCTTCACCTCGAAGAATCGCTCGAGCAGCGCGGCGAGGCCGAACGCCGTGTAGCCCAGCAGCTGCGCGGCGATGCGCGTGTCGAAGATCGTCCGCACCTGCCACCCGTAGTCCTGCTGGAGGAGGCGCAGATCGTAGTCCGCATCGTGGAAGACGACTTCGACCGACGGATCCTCGAGCAGGGCCCCGAGGCCGGAGGGCACGCCGATGGGGAGCGGATCGATGACGGCGTGATGCTGGCGCGTCGAGAGCTGCAGGAGGTAGATGCGATCCACGAAGCGGTGGAAGCTCGCGCCCTCGGTGTCGAGTGCGATCTCGCGCGTCGCGGAGATCTCCGAGGTGAAGCGCTCGACGTCACCCACGGTGTCGAGATAGAGAAACGATGCTCCGTTCGCGTCCTCTCCCACGCTGACTCCTCGCTCTGTTGGCAGATCAGATCTCGCGGTAATGTAGCGCCTCGCACGATCGCGTCACGCCATTTGCAACCCGGTGACAGGCGAACCGTCCGGCACTCCCGATCCGAGCTCAACGCATGCCCGATCCCATACTCGACCTTGGTGCCAGATCGCGCTCGAGCACGCAGTCGGTCGATTCGAAGGCGTTGGACTCACCGCCGACCCACGGGCGTCGCGATGTGCGACATGGCCGGCAGGTCGGATGGCGCAGCCGCGACGTGGTGCGGGCCGCGGGGCTCGTGCTGGCGATGTATCTGGCGCTCCGGCTGCTCTGGTTCGCCAACGCCCTGTTCCTGGTCACCTTCCTCGGCGTGCTGTTCGCGATCGCCATCTCGGCCGGGGTGGACCGACTCGAGCGGCTGCGCATCCCGCGCGGTGTGGGGGCGGCGCTCATCGTCCTGAGCTTCTTCGCCGTCCTCATCGCGTTCGGTGCCTGGCTCGCGCCGACGCTTCGCGCGCAAGGGGCCGAGCTCCGCCAGAAGCTTCCCGAGGCCGTCGATCGGGCGGAGCAATGGATGAGCCGGCGGCAGAGTGGGTTCTTCGGCATCCTGCTCGGCGGCGGCGACCAGCTCGTGAAGCCGCCATCCGGTGCCGCAGCGTCACAGCCGACGGGCGCCACCACGGCGCCAGCCGGTCGCGCCGCGACGGCCGCGGCGCAGAACGCTCCTCCGGCAGCGCCACGCGATTCGCAAGCGGGTGCGCCGCGCATCCACGACCGAATCCAGGAAAAGCTGAGCGGCGCGACGCGTTATCTCTTCCCCTTCCTCACGCACACGGCGGAGGCGATCGGCGGCTTCCTCATCGTCATCTTCCTCAGCATCTACCTCGCGACCGACCCGGCACTCTATCGCCGAGGGATGCTCGCCCTGCTGCCGCAACGTCGCCGTGCGCAAGGGGCGTACGTGATGGACCGCATCACTGTCGTGCTGCGAAAGTGGCTGGTGACGCAGCTCATCGCGATGCTGGTGATCGGCGTCGTCACGACGGTGGTCCTCCTCCTGCTGCGAGTGAAGGCGGCGTTCGCGCTCGGGCTCCTCGCCGGCCTATTCGAGTTCATCCCGACGGTTGGCCCCCTGCTCAGCGCCGTGCCCGGCGTCGCGATGGGCTTTCTCGACTCGCCGGAGAAAGCGGCGACGGTTGCCGTGGCGTACTGGGGGATCCAGTTCCTCGAGAACCATGTGCTCATCCCGCTCCTCATGAAGGGCGGGATGGACCTGCCTCCGGCGCTGACGGTGATCACGCAGGCGCTGCTCGCCCTCGTCTTCGGATTCCTGGGGCTGATGGTCGCCGTGCCGCTGCTGGCGACGGTCATGGTGATCGTCCAGGTGCTCTACGTCGATCAGCGGGCGGCCGGCGCGCCAGCCGCAGATGGAGACGGGAGCAGCCGTCGCCCTGCTTTCGACCCCGACCTGGACGAGGTGCTCGAGAGGGGGGGAGCCGCGACCCCCTGAGCGTCGATGCCCTGATCGCGCGCTGGCCGCGGCTCGCGGCGACGCTTCCGCGGGTGGATCTGCAGGTGCGCGAGACACCAATCGAGCAGTGGGACATCGGAGGTGTCGCGCTCCTGGCGAAGCGCGACGATCTCACGACGCCGACGTTCGGGGGGAACAAGGCACGTGCCCTCGAGCTGCTGCTCGCCGGCGTCGCGCCGGGCGACTTGCTGGTCACGGTCGGGTCGAGTGGATCGACCCACGCGCTGGCGGTCGCACTCTTCGGCGAGCGGCTCGGCGCGCGGACGCGGGTCTTCACCTGGCCGCAGGAGGAGCACGACGTCTCACACGCGACGAGCACGCGCCTGCGGATGGCGGCGCAGGTGACGGCGAGTCGAACGCCGGTGACGGCGATGCTGCGCGCGTCGGTTCTCCGGCTGACCGGAGGGCGACGAGTACGATGGATTCCGGCAGGGGGCAGCAGCGCGCTCGGCGCGCTCGGCCACGCCAATGCCGCCGTGGAGCTGGCGGACCAGCTCGCGCGCACGTCGGCGCGCGCGCCGGACACGCTGGTGGTGCCACTCGGCAGCGGTGGCACGGCGGCCGGCCTGATGCTCGGGCTCGCGCTCGCCGGACTTCCGACGCGCGTGGTGGGTGTTCGGGTCGTGCCGCGCGTCGTGGCCAATCGTCGCCGAGTGATGCGCCTGGCCCGTGCAGCCGCCGCGCGGTTCAGCGAGCTCGCCGGTGTCGCGGCTCCCGAGATCGACGATGAACGGCTCGTCGTCGAGCAGGCGCAGTACGGCGGCGCCTACGCGCGCGAGACCGACGCATCGCGCGCCGCGTTGGCGCTGGTGCGCGCGGCGGGAGGTCCATCGCTCGAGGGCACGTACAGCGCGAAGGCGCTCGCCGCGGCACTGGCGCGCGCGCGCACGACGCCCGACGAACGCATCCTCTTCTGGCTCACCTTCGACGGCCGGTGGCTCGACACGCCCTGAGCGCATCGCATCGCGCGCTTGAGCAATGCCGGCGCGTCGGCGAACTTTCCAGGCTCACTCAACCAGCCGCCGCACGCGATGTCCTCCTCTGCCCCGCCGCCGTCCACATCCGCTTCGCCCCAGATGTCCGCGGCGGAACAGCGCCCGAGCGCACGCATCGGGGCCGTGCTCTTCCGCCATCGCGGCTGGCTGCCGGTGCCCTTTCTGCTGGTGCCACTGCTCGTGCGCGGCACGATGGGGCCGCGCAACTGGATCATCGGCGCGGTGCTGATCGTGGTGGGCGAGGCGATCCGACTCGCCGGGGTGGCGGCGGCAGGCACCGTGACGCGACGCCGCTCGCGCACCGTTCAGCGGCTGGTGACCTACGGGATCTTCGCATGGATGCGGAACCCGCTCTACGTGGGAAACTTCCTCATCTGGATCGGCTTCACCGTCATCTCTGGCGTGCTCTGGTTCCTGCTGGTCGCGGCGGTCCTCTTCGCGGTGGAATACACGCTCATCGTGCGCTACGAGGAAGGCGTGCTCGAGTCGATCTTCGGCGAGGAATATCTGGCCTATAAAACGCACACGCCCCGCTGGTTCCCGCGCCCACCCGCGACCAGGGAAACGGGTGAGCACCAGTGGGGCGAGGCGTGGCGCAGCGAGATCTCGACGTTCCTGCAGTACGCCGTGATCACGGCGCTGTTCATTGCGAAGCAGCGCCTGGGGTACAGCAACTAGAAATCGTAGGCGACGCTGAGCTGGATGGTCCGGGGGAAGATTCCCATCCCCGTGGTGAAGCGGCTCGTGGTCGTGGTGCCCGCGGCCGCGCCGGTGGTGACGAGATTGACCGCCGTTCCATCGGCGTTCACGCTCAGGATGTCCTCACCGGTGCGCTGCGCCATCGTCTGGATGGCCTGCTTGTCGAGCAGGTTGAGCGCCTGCAGCCGGACGCTGGCGCGCGCGAGGCGGTAGGAGACGCCGCCGTTGAGCTCACCCCAGCCCGGGATCGTGACGGTGTTCGGCCGGTTGGCCGGGCGGGATCCGGCGTAGCGATAGTCGCCGAAGATCTCCGCACCGCGCCAGCTGTACGAGCCGCCGACGTCGGAGAGGAAGGACGCGACGTCGTTCAGGCGATTCCCCGAGTAGTCACGGTGCTGCGCGCCGCTGTACTGGTTGTTGCCGGGCACGAAGAAGTCGTACTCGAAGCGCGTGAAGCGCGGGTCCTGCACCGTCGCGGTGCCGCGCAGCTGCAGACCCTGGATCGGCGAGACCGACCCTTCGATCTCGGCGCCATAGGTGCGGGTGTCCGAGCTGATCGGCAGGAAGGCGAAGCCGCCATTCGGCTGGCCGCGGTCGAGCGTGACGAGCATGCCCTTGCTG
>Ga0070683_100000999_pt1 | contig 21179 bp, 23 predicted proteins | sample KBSC713LmetaG_FD_64662 | JGI IMG/M metagenome (GOLD analysis project Ga0070683, IMG submission 64662) | Corn rhizosphere microbial communities from Kellogg Biological Station, Michigan, USA - KBS C7.1-3L metaG | ecosystem: Host-associated > Plants > Roots > Rhizosphere ... | reverse complement strand
GGACGTCCTCGGTGACGACCTGGTCGATGCACAAGGTGAACGGGAATCGGGTCGGCATGCTCGCGTAGTCGGCGTCCAGCCGGATCAGCCGGCGGCCGTTGTGGAACAGCGTGAACGCGCCGATCCGGTTGCCGCGCGCGAGCATCTCGTCGATGACGCCCATCTGGTCGTACACCTCGAGCGTGCGCGGGTGCGTCGCGATCGCCCGGCTGGTCGTCCGGGCGTCCGGCCGGGCGTCGACGATCCGCACCGGGACGTCGCGGCGGCGCAGCTCGTGAGCGGCCGTGAGCCCGACCGGTCCGGCGCCGACGACGAGGATCATGACACCATGGCCGACATCAGGGCCGGCACGGCGCGGCGCCCGTCGGCTCGGACGCCGAGCCGGGCGACGGCGGCGCGGGCGTTGCCGAGCGCCCCGGAGCCGGCGTTCGGCCACGCCGCGGCGACGAAGCCGTCCGGGCGGACCAGGAGGGCGCCGGCCGGGCCGACCGCGAACCGGGCCGACCAGCGGTCCCGGTCGGACGGGTCGATCTGCACGCCGTGCACCGGAATGCCATGCGCGGCCAGGCGGCGGGCGGCCGCCGCGAACCGTGGGGCGGCCGGTCCGGCCAGCAGCAGCAGGTCGGAGTCGACCAGGTCCAACGTGGACCGTCCATTGGCGAGAGTCAGGTGGGGCAGCCGCGCCCCCGGCCGGCCGTCCAGTTTGGACGGGTGAACCGGCGGGCCGCCCGCGTACCGGTAGCCGAGCGCGACGGCGAGGGGGTCCGGCCCGGCGCCCTCGCCCTGCCCGCTCACCCGGTCGCGGAGCCGCTGGGCGGAGAAGCCACAGGTGAGCTCGGCGACGGGGCGGCGCTCCGACTCGTACGAGTCGAGCAAACCGTCGCCGGCCCAGCCCTGCAGCACGAAGCCGAGCTTCCAGGCCAGGTTGTGCGCGTCCTGCACGCCGGTGTTCGCACCCATCCCGCCGGCCGGCGGCATCACGTGGGCGGCGTCGCCGACCAGGAAGACCCGTCCGGAGCGGTACCGCCGGGCGACGCGGGAGGCCAGTTGCCAGCCGTGCACCCGCCGGTTCGACCCGGGCATCGTCGGCAGCAGCCGGACGGGAAGGTCGGGCCGGCCGACGGCGGCCCGGATCGCGGCGACGCACCGCTCGTCGGTGAAGTCGTCCAGCGACTCGGTCGCCGGGTCGTAGGGGGTCATGAGCAGCCAGCGATCGGGACCGTCGAGGCGGCTCAACAGGGTGTTGGGGGCCGGTTCGTCCACATAGCACAGGGCCAGCCCGCGGCCGGCCAGCGGCCCGCTCAGGTCGGCCGCGAACGGGACGTTCACGACGTGGTCGAGGACCGCGCCGTCGACCGGGATGTGCAGCGCCGAGCGGATGGTCGAGTTGTGCCCGTCGGCCGCGATGACGTACCGCGCCTCGACGGTCCGCTTGCGGCCGCGCAGGCGCACCCGTACCCGGTCACCGATCGGCTCGAGGTCGACGACCTCCGTGTCGTGGCTCAGCCGGACCCCGGCGGCGGCCGCCGCGTCGAGCAGGATCGGCTCGACGGTGCTCTGGTCGATGAGCACCGGCGGGCAGGGGCTGAAGTCGGCGCTGTGCCCGGGCGCCGGCCGGGTGGCCAGGTAGCTGTGCGGGGCGCTGAGCGTCCGGGCGTGGGCGCTCTGCGGATAGTCGCGGAAGATCGAGTGGGGAGCCGAGCGGATGGCCGGCTCCAGCCCGTACCCCCGGAAAATCTCCATCGTGCGGGAGTTGAGGATGCGTCCCCGCGGGAGCAGCGACGTGCCCCGATGCCGCTCGACGAGGAGCGTGTCCACCCCGTAGCGGCGCAGGAACAGCGCGGCCGACAGCCCGGCGATCCCGCCGCCGGCCACCAGCACGTCGACCCGATCGTCAGTCATCGCGAACCACCTCCGCGCTTCAATGTCACCGGGTCTGCTCGAACGCACCTCGAACGCGGCTGGACGGCCGGCCGAGCCGCCGTTGCGATCGTGCTCGGCATGATGACGCTCCCCGCGGTACAACTGCATGCTTTGGCCAATTCGCTCGGGTTGGCGGCGGCGCTGCACGCGGCCGTGCGGCTCGGCGTCGCCGATGTGCTCGGCGACGCCCCGCTGGACGCGAAGGAATTGGCCGTCCTCGTCGACGCCGACCCGGATGCGCTGCACCGGCTGCTGCGGGCGCTGGCCGCCCACGGCGTGTTCGAACGGCACGGGGACCGGTGCTATGGACACAACGACCTGTCCCGCCCGCTGCGCCGGGATCAGCCGGGCAGCCGGGCCGACATGGTGGCGCTGGCCGGGGCGCCGTGGGCCTGGCAGGTCTGGCCCCGGCTGGACGAGGCGGTCCGCACCGGGAAGGCGGTCTTCCCGGATGTTTTCGGTACCGACCTCTTCGGCTACCTGTCCACTGTGGATCCGGTCGGCGGGGCGCTGTTCGACCGGGCGATGAGCGCCGGCAGCGACCTGACCGGCCGGGCCGTGGCCGACACGCTGGCGATGGCCGGCGTGCGCCGGTTCGCGGACATCGGCGGTGGCCAGGGCGCGCTGGTGCGCCAGCTGCTTGACACGCACGGCGACGTCGACGCGGTGCTCTTCGACCTGCCGAAGGTGGTCGCCCAGCCGGTGCCCGAGCTCACCGCCGGCGGCCGGCTGGCCGACCGCTGCTACATCGTGTCCGGCGACTGCCGCCGGGCGGTACCCGTGTCGGCCGACCTGTACCTGCTCAAGCACGTGCTGCACATGTGGGACGACGCGGAGGCGGTCGCCGTGCTGCGCGCGGTCGCGGTCGGGGCCGACGCGGGCGCCCGGGTCGTCGTCGTCGAGCAGTTGCTCGACCGGGCGGCCCACGTCGGCATCGCCGCGCTGCTGGACCTGTTGATGCTGCTCAACCTCGGCGGCCGGGAACGCACGGAGGACGAGTTCGCGGCGCTGTTCGCCGAGGCCGGCCTCGAATACGTGGGCAGCACCCCGACTTCTACTCCGGTCTGCCTTATCGAGGCGCGGGTCCCCCGTGTTTCGCGGTCTGCTCGCGCCGCCCTACCGTGATGTCGCGGTCCGGTAGCGGCGCACGGCCAGCGGCACGAACACCGCGAGCAGCAGGGCCGACCAGAGCACGGTCGCCAGGATCGGGTGGGCCAGCGGCCAGGCCACCCGGGTGTGGCTGGGCAGCGGGTTGGGGTTGCCGAAGAGCTTCCGGCAGCCGGCCACCGCCGCGCTGATCGGGTTCCACTCGGCGATGTAGCGCATCCACGTCGGCATGTTCAGCGTGGGCACGAACGTGTTGGCCACGAACGTCAGCGGGATCAGCACGGCCATGGTGAACGCGGTCGCCGCCTCCGGCGTCCGCACCCAGAGCCCGACCCAGGTCGCCGTCCAGCTGATCGCGTAGCCGACGAGCAGGAGCAGCGCGAAGCCGGCCGTCGCGTCGGCCACGCCGTGGTGGGCCCGCCAGCCGACCAGCAGCCCGCAGATGGCCATGATGACGAGGCTGAGCGCGGTGCCGAACAGGTCGGAGACGGTCCGCCCGGTGAGCATCGCCGACCGGGCCATCGGCAACGACCGGAACCGGTCGACGATGCCCTCGGTCATGTCCAGCGACACGCTGACCGCGGTGCTGCCGGCGGTGAAGAACACGCTCTGCACGAAGATGCCGGGCATCAGGTATTCGCGGTAGTCGCCCCCGCCGGGCAGGACGATCGCGCTGCCGAAGACGTAGGAGAACAGCACGACCAGGACGATTGGCTGGATCGTGACGTCGAGCAGCTTCTCCGGCACCCGCCGGATCTGCAGCAGGTTGCGCTTGGTGACGGTCGCGCCGTCTTCCAGCGCCCACCGGATCCGGCCGGACATTCCCGCCGGCGGTTCCAGCACGGTCATCGGACGGCTCCTTCCGGCTGACGGGTATCGGTGTCGGTGTTGTGGCCGGTGAGTGTCAGGAACACCTCGTCGAGCGTCGGCCGGCGCAGGGCGATGTCGTCGATGACCACGGCGGCCGCGTCGAGCTCGCGCACGGCCTCGGTGAGCCGCCGCGCGCCGCCCGCCGGGACCGGCACGATGACCCGGCGGTCGCGCCGCTCGATCCTCGGCTCGGCGGCGCTGATCCCTTGCAGCGCCCGGCTCGCGTCGTCCAGCCGGGCCGCGTCGCGGATGACGATGTCCAGGTGGGCGCCGCCGACGCGGTCCTTGAGCTCGGCCGGGGTGCCCTCGGCGATGACCTGGCCGGCGTCGATGACCGAGATCTGGTCGGCCAGCCGGTCGGCCTCCTCCATGTATTGCGTGGTCAGCAAGAGCGTCGTGCCCCCGGCCACGAGCTCGCCGATGACCTCCCACATGCCGCTGCGGCTGCGCGGGTCGAGGCCGGTCGTCGGCTCGTCGAGGAACAGCACGGGTGGGGCGACGATCAGGCTGGCCGCGAGGTCGAGCCGGCGCCGCATGCCACCCGAGTAGGTCTTGGTGAGCCGGTTGCCGGCGTCGGCCAGGTCGAAGCGCTCGAGCAGGTCGTCGGCCCGCTGCCGGGCCTGCCGGCCGGGCAGGTGGTAGAGCCGGCCGACCATGATGAGGTTGTCCCGGCCGGTCAGCAGGCCGTCGACGGCCGCGTACTGCCCGGCCAGGCCGATCCGGTAGCGCAGCCGCTCGGCGTCGCGCACGACGTCGCAGCCGGCCACCCGGGCAGTGCCGAAGTCGGGGCGCAGCAGCGTCGTGAGGATCCGGACGAGGGTCGTCTTGCCGGCGCCGTTGGGCCCGAGCACGGCGCAGACCGTGCCGGGCGGCACCTCGAGGTCGACCCCGTCGAGCGCCCGGATCGCGCCGAACCGCTTGCCGATTGCGTGGACGGCGATAGCGTGGCGGTCGTTGTCGTTCACGCGTACAATGTACCCGTAGGCGTACTGCGTACGCAAGCATCGACGGTCGGGAGTGGATATGAAGCGCGCGGGCCTCGTCTGGACGCGGCCGGGTCCGGCGCGGCAGCCGTTGAGCCGGGCGCGCATCGTCACGACCGCGCTGGCCGTCGCCGACGCCGAGGGCCTGGCCGCGCTGTCCATGCGGCGCATCGCCACCGAGCTCGGGGCCGGGGCGATGTCGCTCTACCGGCACGTGCAGGACAAGGAGGAGCTGCTCGACCTGATGGCCGACGAGGTCTACGCGGAGATCGCGCTGCCCGCGCCGGGGTCGGGCGCCTGGGATGACAACCTGCGGCTGATCGCCCGCCAGACTCGGGCCGCGATGCGCAGCCACGCGTGGTTTGCCGCGGTGGCGGTCACCCGGCCGCCGATCGGGCCCAATGCGCTGGCCCATCTCGACTCGTCGCTGCGCGCGTTGTCCGGCCTGGGCCGGCCCCTCGTCGAGGTGTCGCGGCTGCTCGGCACGGTCACCAGCTTCGTCACCGGGTTGGTGGCCGCGGAGCTGGCCGAGGAGGATGCGCGGCGCCGCGACGGGCTGAGCGAGCAGCAGTGGCAGGAGACGTTCGGGCCCTACATCGAGGAGGCCATGGCCAGCGGCCGCTATCCGATGCTGGCCCAGCTGGCGGGCGAGGACACCGACCCGCGCTCGCCGGATGAGCAGTTCGAGTTCGGGCTGGAGTGCCTGATCGCCGGCATCGCGGCTAAATCAGCGTCCGCTCGAGTGTCTCGGGGACGAAAAGCCGCTGAGCCGGGTAGCGCTCAGGGATGAGCCCTTGCTCGTGCGCATAGCGGACGAGCGTGTCGAGCCTCTTCGACCGGCATCGGCAGACAGGTCAGCTCGATGCCGAGCGGCGCGACCGTGCCGTCGATGAGCGGACGCGTGCGGTCGTAGTCGCCGCAGGCCAGCGAGAGTCGCATCAGGAGCGCACCGCGGCGGCGAGGAGGGCGCGGGCGGTCGCCAGTACCAGTGCCGCCGCCTGATCCCGGGTGTAGCCGGCGACGTCGATGAGCCAGATCAGCGACTCGATGCCGGTCGCCGAGCGGATCGCCACGGCCAGGCGGCGCACGTCGACGTCGGGGTGGCTGTGCCGCAGCGGGGCGAGGGCATCCTCGATCCAGGCGATCGCCCGTCCTTGCCTGAGGGCTGGCTGCTCTTTGCTTTCCAGCGACACCTTCAACGACGCGCGTAACTGCGGCTCCCATTCGAAGTTGTACCTGGTGAAGGCGGCCATGACGGCGTCAAGTCGCAGCTCGACATCGTCCGGCGCGTCGTTGGGCAGGAGCGTGTCCGGTGAGATCTGCGGGTGGGCGGCCAGCAGGAGACTGCGCTGGTTGGGAAAATAGCGGTAGGCGGTCGTCCGCGAGATGCCGGCGTGCTGGGCGGCATCCTCGACGTTGGGCGTCTGGCCGTCGCGCAGCAACGCGCGCGTCGCCTCGACCAGCGCCTGTCGCGTGCGCGACTTCTGCGCCGTGCGTCCGGTCTTTTCATATGGTACTGGCATCGCCATCATGGTACCGTAGTTCCATGGTACTTGAGTCCCACGTTGGCGATCCGGTTGAGACGGATCCGCTGTTGTACAAGACGATCTTCGAGAACGACCGCGTCCGGGTGCTCGAATACCGTGACCGGCCGGGCGACTCGACCCACCCGCACCGCCATCCGGACAGCGTAATGGTCACGTTGAGCACGTTCCGGCGCCGGATCCACGCAAACGGCCGGGAGGTCGAGGTCGAGTTGCCGGCCTTTCAAGCTCGGTGGGTGGGCGCTCAGTCGCATACCGGGGAGAACGTCGGCTCGACAGAGACGCATTCGATCTTCGTCGAGCTGAAGGAACCGTCGCCGTCGCCTTCGGAAAGCCGTCTCGGCCCGTCGTAGTCTGCTGGCCATGCAGTATGGCGCGCACCTGCCGCTCATCGACTTCGCCGGGCACGGCTTCGCGCCCGGCGCGCTGACGTCCTTTGCCCGCACTGCTCGCGACCTCGGCTTCGACGCCCTGGCCGCCAACGACCACCTCGCGTTCCAGCGCCCGTGGCTCGACGGTCTCATCGCGCTGGCGTCGGTGGCCGAGGCGAGCGGCGACCTCCGGCTCGCCACGACGGTGGCGCTTCCTGTGGTACGGGGAGCAGCGGCCCTGGCCAAGGCGGCGGCCGCACTGGACATCGTGTCGGGCGGCCGGCTGGCCCTCGGGGTCGGGCCGGGCTCGTCGGCTCGCGACTACGAGCTCGCCGGCGTGCCGTTCGACGAGCGCTGGCCCCGCTTCGACGCGGCCGTGCAGGCACTGCGGTCCTACCTGTCCCCTCCCGAACCGCTCCTTCCCGCCCCGCGCAACCTGCCCATCTGGGTGGCCAGCTGGGGCTCGGCGGCCGGGCTGCGCCGGGTCGCGCGACTCGGCGACGGGTGGCTGGCCTCCGGCTACAACGCGACCCCGGCCCAGGTGGCGGCCGGCCGGGCGGCGCTGGCCTCCCTCGGGCGGCCGGACCTCCCGTGCACGCTGGCAACCGTGTGGACCTACATCACCGACGACGGCTCGGCCGCTCTGGCCCGGCTGGCCGGCATGCTCAACCGCCCGGCCGACCAGCTGGCCGACAAGGTGCTGATCGGCCCGGCGCTTGGTTGTGCCGCGATCCTCCGGGCCTACGCCGAGGCCGGCGTCGACCACGTCTTCATCTGGCCGTTGGCCGAGCCCGAGCGGCAGCTCGAGCTGTTCATGCAGGACGTGGTGCCCGCAGTGGCCGGATGAGAGCGGCCGTCCGGGCTTCTATCGCCCTCAGCACGGCCAGCATGTCCTCGCCGCCGTGGCCGAGTTGCACGGTCTCGCCGAAGAGTGCGTGGCACACGTCGAGCAGCGGTGACGCTATCCCGGCCCGGCGCGCGGCCGCGGCGACCAGCTGGTTGTTCTTCAGCACGTCGAGGCTGGCCGCCTGCACCGAGTAGTCGTCGGCCAGCAGCTTGGCCGCCTTGCCGCGGGACACGAAACTGGCCATCGGGCCGGCGTCCAGGGTGGCGGCGAAGCGTCCGAGATCGAGCCCGCAGCGGTCGGCGAAGTGTGCCGCCTCGGCCAGGCCGGTGACCATCGTGATCAGGTACAAGTTGACGGCCAGCTTCATGAGGAGCCCGTTGGGCACCGGTCCACAGTCGACGGTCTCCCGGCACATCGGGGCCAGCAGCGGCCGCACGGTGTCCACGGCCGCCGGGTCGCCGGCGAGCATCGCGATCAGCTGGCCGGCCTCGGCCGGTTGGCGGGAGCCGGAGACCGGCGACTCGACGTACTCGCCGCCGGCCGCATGGACATCCGCGGCCAGCCGAAGCGACCACTCCGGCGACATCGTGCCCATCTGGACCACGATCCGACCAGTGACCGGCGCCGGGGGCCGGCCGAGCACCTCGTCGGTCGCCGCCTCGTCGGCGAGCATCAGGAACACCACCTCGGCGCGGCGCAGGACGTCGGCCGGGCTGCCGGCGGGCCGAGCCCCGGCGGCCAGGACCGGCCCGGTGCGGGCGGCGGTCCGGTTCCACACGATCGGCCGCACGCCGGCCCGGGCCAGGTTCAGTGCCATCGGCTGACCCATCACGCCGAGGCCGATGAAGCCCACGTCCACCACCAGGAGACCTCCATCACGTTGCCCGTTATGACAGCGGTCATGATAATCGACCTATGACCGCTGTCATAGAGGCGATCCGGCCGGTTCGGCCGGACGACGCCGCCGCACTCGACGCGCTCATCGCGCGCTGCTCACTGGACACGCGCTACCGGCGGTTCTTCGCCCCGGTCCGCGGGATGCCGATCGAGTACCGCGAGGGCGTGCTGGCCGGCGACCCTGACCGGCACGACGCCCTGATCGTCGAGCAGCCGACCGGCGAGATCATCGCGCTGGCCAGCCTCGTCGCCGCGCCGGCCGGGGCCGAACTGGGCATCCTCGTCGAGGACGGCTGGCAGCGGCAGGGCCTCGGGACGACACTGGTCCACGAACTGATCGACCGGGCGCGGGAACGCGGCGTCCGCCGGCTGCGGGCGACCGTGCTGCCGCCCTCGTCCCGCCTGGTCAGGTGGCTTGGCGGGATCGTACCCATGGAAAGCTCGACGCTCGACGCGGACGGCATTTCCGCCGTGTACCGGCTACTATGACACCTGTCATCAGATGGGAGTTCCGCCATGCCGGAGCCGCGCAGTCCTCGTGACCGGATGGTGTTCAGCGCCGCCCAGTTGGTCCGCCGCCACGGCGTCGCCGCGACCGGCATGCGCGACGTCGCGGCCCACGCCGAGGCCCCGCGCGGCTCGCTGCAGCACTACTTCCCCGGCGGCAAGGACCAGTTGATGGCCGAGGCGGCCGAGTGGGCCGGCCGCTACGCGGCCAAGCGGATCGCCCGGTTCGTCGCGGCGCTCCCCGAGCCGACGCCGGGTGCGCTGTTCGCCGCGATCGTCGACCAGTGGCGGGATGACCTGCGCAGCAACGGTTTCGACACCGGCTGTCCGGTCGCGGCCTCGGTGGCCGACTGCGCGAGCGACAACCCGACAGTTCGGCGGGGCGCGGCCGAGGCGTTCGCCGGTTGGAGTGCGGCGGCAGCCGGCGCCCTGCGGGACATGGGCGTGCCCTACAAGCGCGCCGAGGCGCTGGCCACGCTGATGATTTCGACGCTCGAAGGCGCGATCCTCATGGCCCGGGCCGAGCGCGACCTGCGGCCGCTCGAGATCGCCGCCCGCGAGCTGCGCCCCTTGCTGGACGGCGCGGTCGCGTCACCGGCCGGCAAACTCGGCGATCACCGCGTCTGAGAAGGCCGGCCAGGCGGCGACCGCCCAGTCGCCGAACGGCCGGTCGGCCACGGCAGTGCAGGCCAGCCCGAGCTCCGGGTCCACCCACAGGAAGCTTCCCGACTGTCCGAAGTGGCCGAACGTTCGGCTGGAGTTCCGCATACCCGTCCAATGTGGACTCTTGCCGTCGCGGAGCTCGAATCCCAGGCCCCAGTCGTTCGGATCCTGACGGCCGTAGCCGGGCAGGACGCCGCTCAGCCCGGGGAAGACCGGGCGGGTGGCCTCGGACATCAGGGCGGGTGCGAGGGTCGGCCGGAGCAGTTCACGACCGAGGCGGGCGAGGTCGCTGACCGGTCCGCGGCCGGCGTGCGCCGGTGAGCCGTCGACGACCGTGCCGGGCATGCCGAGCGGCGCCAGGACGCGCTGGTGCAGGAGATCGGCAAACGGCGTGCCGGTGCGGGCGGCGACGAGGTCGGCCGCCAGTTCGATGCCGCGGTTGGAGTAGATGCGCCGCCGGCCGGGCGGGCTGAGGACGGTGTCGCCGTCTGGAGCCAGCCCGGACGCGTGGGCCAGCAGGTGCCGCAGGGTGGCGCCGGGCGGGCCGGCCGGCTCGTCGAGGTCGTCCTCGCCCCGGTCGACCGCGGTGAGCACGGTCAGGGCGGTAATCAGCTTGGTGACCGAGGCCCACGGGTAGGGCTCGTCGACCGGCCCGGTCGCGGCGAGCGTGTCGTTGGCGTCGGTGACCACGGCGGCCGCGCTCGGCACCGGCCAGTCCTTGAGCCAGTCCTTGACGTTCACCGCTCGAATTCTAGGGACCGCGCGTCGGCGAACCGACGGATCTCGACCACCGCGGCCGCCGGGAGCGGACCGTAGACGTGCGGGAACGAGTTCTCCCACCGGACCGTCTCACCCAGCTTGGCAGTGTCCAGGGCGACCACCACCAGCTCCCCCGCGTCGGCGAAGTACCGCACCGCCGTCGCCGGGACCTGCTCGCCCGACGAACAGTGGACGAATCCGCTCGAAGCGTCAAACGGGGAGCCGTCGAATCTCCCGGCCGCCTCGAACTGGGACCACTCGTCCGGGAGAAGGATCTTGTAGATCAGCACTGCCCAAGTCTGCCGCAATGAACGGACGGGTTACGTCGATCGGCCAGTTCGGCGTCGTCGGCTCGGGGGGCTGATGATGCACGTTGCCCCGAACACGGGCAGCTTGTCGCTACGTTGGGCGGGTGCTGATCGTGTTGGCCGAGGCCGACTATCGATTCGGAGTGGGACCGCTGCGGTTGAAAGTGGGCAGCGTCGACTGGGCGCACCCGATGCAGTACGACGGGGAGGCCTGGTACTCCGTCCACGGCATCCATGTGGGGCACGACGGCTCCGAGCGGGAGCAACGGCTCGTCCTCGTCCGGGCCCGGCGCCTACCCGGGGCCCCCGGGCACTAATAAACGGTTGCCGACGGCCGGCCATCCCGGCACGTGACATCCACGTGGATGTAGGTCTGGCCGTGCATGAACACGATGGACGCGGTGTCGGCCGGTCCCGCCGCCACCGAGTCGACGCGGTACCCGCGAGCCAGCGTCCACGCCAGCAGTTTGGCCTGGTCGGACCCGGGGCCGGTACAGGTGGCCGTGACCGACCCGGCGTCCAAATTGAAGGTCTCGGTGGCCGGAACGCCACGCGTCGTCGGAGGAACCGGCGCCGGAGTCGTAAAGGGCGGAGCTTGCGGGCCAGCCGTCGTAGTGCCCGGAGCGGGCACCACCGGGCCGATCGGATTCGGCGAGACGAGGTACGGGGCGCTGCGAGGGTCGGACGGTGTCGGCCGCGGTGAGCCCGACACGACCGGTGAGCCCGCCGGAGAGGCCGCCGGAAACGACAGGTCCGAAGCGGTCCGGCCGGCACCGGCTGGCACCGGCGGCGGCGTCGGCCAGAACGTGAAGGCGGCCACCAGCCCGATCACGGCGATTACGAACAGCGCGGCGACCGGGCGCCACCGCCGGCCGACCCGCTGGGTGGTCGACTCGTCCCCAACCTCCACGATCTTGACCGACCCGTCCGCCAGGAGGGCCGGCGAGACGGACATGTCGGGCACCGCGACGCCGGCCGCGTCGGCCAGGACCCGGGCGACCTCGCTGGCCGGCGGCCGCTCGGCCGGATCCTTCTTCAGGCAGGCGCGGCATAGGTCGGCGACCTCGTCGGGGACCCCGTCGATCGGCGGCAATGGCTCCGGCTCGGTGAACACGTGGTCGGTGAGCAACTGCGTCGTGGTCGCCGCGCTCCACGGGAGCCGGCCGGCCAGTAGCTTGTAGAGCAGGACGCCCAGCGAGTACACGTCCGAGGCCGGTACGACCTGGGTGCCCTCGCCGAGCCGCTCGGGAGCCAGGTAGGCCGGGGTGCCGAGAATCTGGTCCGACTCGTCGATCTCGGGCACGCTGGTCGGCGCCGCGATGCCGAAGTCGACGACCTTGATCCCGGTCGCGGTGACCATGATGTTGGCCGGCTTGATGTCGCGGTGCACCAGGCCGCTCGCGTGGGCCGCGGACAGGGCGGCCGCCACCTGCGCGCACCAGCGGAAGGTCAGCACCGGCGGGACCGCGCCGGCCGCCGTGCGCTGCTCGAGGGTGTCGCCCGGCACCAGCTCCATCACCACATATGGCGAGGTCGCTCCGTCCTCGGTCGTCTCGCCGTAGTCGTAGACCTGCGCGATGTGCGGATGCGAGAGCGCGGCCGCCATCCGCGCCTCGTCGCGGATCCGCCGCCGCGAGGTCCGGTCACGAAGGTGCCGGCCGGAGAGGAGCTTGACCGCGACTCGGCGCCCCAGCACCTCGTCGTATCCCCGCCACACGACCGACATGCCACCACTACCGAGCACGTCCTCAAGGCGGTACCGCCCGCCCATGATCCGGGGACTGCCCATCGGCACAGTCTGCCCTATCGATGCCTCCCGCGTGCAGGTCACGTTAAGTGATGTCGAAGGCTATCTAAGGTTTTGCTTTGGGACGTTCCGTTACGCCCGGTGAGCGATAGCGTCGGCGCGAGGTGAGAACCGTGAACCGGCGAAAACTCGTCAACTTGGTGTGGAATGGACTCCTTCTCGGGTGTCTCGTCACGGTGATCGTCACCGGGAGCCGCATGGCCTTGGCCGGCTCGGCCGACGAGACCACCTGCACGTTGGTCGTCCCGGCCGATCCGTTGACCGCAAAAGGCCTGGCCACGCCGTACGAGTTGCTCGGGCCCTGCCACGAGAGCAACCCGGACACCGCGGCGTTCGTGCAGGGCACCGTGCTCGATCCGGCGACCGGCGCGGTGTCGGTCTATGACCCGCTGGTCACCGACCGTGGGAAGGTGCCGGCCGTCGCCCCGACGGTCCCGAAGCTGCCGGCCGGCGCGGTCGTCGGGCTCTGGTTCGGCTTCAACGGCGACAACCTGCTGTTGCGCGGGACGGATGGCAGCCTGACCAAGGCAGCCTGCGTCAATGGCCTCGGACGCTCGCATTTTGGGCAATTTGCGTACTGCCATGCCAAGGCGTTCTTCGACGCCGCCCAGACCGCGGCGAGCGCCGGCCTCCTGCAAGTGCCGCCGCTCGGCACCGCGGCCGACGGCCGTGCCTGCCCGACGGTGCGGGACTTCTCGCTCGTCGACATGGACCAGAGCGACAACGTGACCAGCACGTACCTGTTCCTGCGCGACGGTTCGACCGCGCAGAACACGGCGGCGAACGAGGCCGCCCTGGCCACGATGGGCGCGCAGATCCTGCTCAACGGCAGCGACAACGCGCTCCTCGACGACTTCGTCGACCCGGCGCTCGGCTGCACCCCGTACACGGCGCCCGACTTGGCCCAGCCCGGCCGGCTGACGACGTCGCTGGCACTCAACGAGCTGCAGGCCGCCCGGTTCCAGGCAGCGCCGTCCGCGCTGGTCCCGGTCAACGACCCGATGACCGTGATCAACGGCAAGGCCAGCAAGGAGAAGACCGACTTGTACCGGGCGGGCGTCGGTCAGCCGCCGGCGACCACGGCCGACACGGCCAAGGCGTACTGCACCGACCTGGTCGGCGTCGGGCCGGCCCGTGTGCTGCTCGACCGCAAGCTCACCAAGCGCGCCAAGTCGCCGGACTCGGGGGCCGCGAACAGCCTGTTCACGTTCCTCGCCCAGCGGCTCAACGGCTCGTTCGACGAACTCGGCTGCGGCTCGCTGATGCACCGAAAGAACCCGGTCACGCTGGTCACGAACACCGACGGGGTGGTCGTGGACGCCCACCTGGAGGCGGCATCACTGCCGTCGACGTCCGGCGCTCCCAGCCCGTCCACGTCGGGCGCTCCCAGCCCGTCCACGTCCGGCGCCCCCAGCCCGTCGACGTCGGCCTCACCGTCCGCCTCACCGTCGAGCTCCCACGCGCCGGGCCGGGCCGGGCAACCCGCGCCGTCCCTGACCCCGACTCCGACCCGCTCGACCAGCACCAGTGCGAACCCGGCGACTCCGGCTCCGCCGGCCGGAACGCCGCGCACGCCGGGTGGCGTCGTGACCGGCCGCCTCCCGGCCCCGTCCGCCACGCGGGCCGATCCGAAGCAGCCGACCACGGCGCCACCCCCGGCGGCCGACCCGTACCCGTCGGAAGCGGTCGCGCCCAACTCGCCCGGCCCATCCGCGGCCGGTCCGAAGAAGCCGGCCCCCGTGCCGGCGCGCGTCCACCACACCAAGGTGAACGCCGGCAAGTCGCTCACCGGGTACGCGCCCGGCGCCGCACTGGTCGCATCCGGGGCGCTGCTGACGCTCGGTACCGGCGCCCGCGTCGTCTACAACCGGCGTAAACGGCGCAGTGCCTGGGACTTCTGGGGCGACGACGGTGAACCGTTCGGCATCGTGGTGAGCCGGGAGGAGGCGGCCGAAGCCGAGCGGCGCCACAGCCACCGTCGTTAGGGAATTTCGGTGACCTTCGCGGTCGGCGCCGAGCCGGACCAGCGGGCGTCGAGTGTGGACATGTGCAGGTTCAGGCCGGTGAAGTTGACCACGACGCGATCGTCGCCGGTCGGGTTGACGGTCATCACGTAGCCCGGGTTCGGCGTCGCCGACAGCAGCTCGACGACGCCGTCCCGGGCGCTCAGCGTCGCCGTGCCGCCAACCAGCTGGAACGTCCGCGTGAAGCGGCCGTCCGGGAACAGCGTCCACCCGTCGACGGCCGTCGCGGTTGGACCGGCTGAGGCGGTACCAGTGGAAGAAGCGCGGGCTGGGCGACTGGCGCGAGGCGATGCGGCCGGGGACGCGGACGGCGTCGCGAGCGGGGGCAGCGGTGCGGCCGGGGGCGGGGCCGACTCGGCGGCCGGAAAGGCGACCAGGCGGTCGGGCACGGCGGCGTCGAGCACCGGCCGGATGCCCCACCAGCACACCGCGATGCCCGCGAGCGTGGCGAGGCACCATACAACGACAGATCGAAATGTCTGCCACCGGGTGCGCATGGTGGCCCACGGTACCTCGCAGTACCGTGCCCGGTATGCCCGCGGTGCTCCTGGTTGAGGACGACAGCATCATCCGCTCCGCGCTCGTGAAGGCGCTGACCCGCGCAGGGCACGCCGTGAGCTCGGTCGGAACCGCGATGGAGGGCCTGCGGGAGGTCGCCCAGCGCCGCCCGGACATCGTCGTGCTCGACCTCGGCCTGCCCGACGTCGACGGCGCGGCCGCGCTGCGGATGATGCGCGGCGACAGCGACGTGCCGGTCATCGTCGCGACCGCGCGCAGCGGCGAGGCGAACGTGATCCGGCTCCTCAACGCCGGCGCCGACGACTACGTCATCAAGCCGTTCTCGGGCGAGCACCTGCTCGCGCGCATCGCCGCCGTCCTGCGCCGCCGCGGCCTGACCGGGCCGGCCCCGAAGCAGCGCCTCGACGTCGGGCCGCTGAGCCTCGACCTGGCCAAGCGCGTCGCGCGGCTGGACGGGGCGGCGCTCGACCTCACGCGCAAGGAGTTCGACCTGCTCGCCTACCTCGCCGCCCGTCCCGACCAGGTGGTCAGCCGGCAGGAGTTGATCGAGGAGGTCTGGCGCCAGCCGTACCGGGGCGCCGAGCAGACCGTCGACGTCCACGTCTCCTGGCTGCGGCGCAAGCTCGGCGAGACGGCCGCCGAGCCGCGCCTGCTCCGGGTCGTCCGCGGGGTCGGCATCATGCTGGTGACGCCCAGTTGAGGGGCGCCCTGGCGCGGGTGGCGCTGGCGATCACGTCGATGATCGCCCTGGCCTTCCTCGTCCCGCTGAGCCTGCTGATCCGCGAGATCGTGCACGAGCGGGCGCTGGCCGACGCGCGGCTGCAGGCGTCCGCGATGGTCGCCGTCCTCGCGGTCACGACCGACCGCTCCGACCTCACGCAGGCGGCGGCCAGCACGGACGCCGGCGGGGACGGGCGGCTCGCGGTGTACCCGCCGGGCGGTGTGCCGATCGGCACCCCCCACGTGCGCTCGGCCGACGTCGAGTCGATCGCGCAGAGCCGGACCTCGGGCGTGCGCGCGGCGCCCGGCGGGGTGAGCTACCTGCAGCCGGTGGCCGTCCGCGCGGGCCGGATCGCGGTTGTCGAGGTGTTCGTGCCGGACGGCGCGCTCACGCACGGGGTGGTCCCCGCCTGGGCGGCGCTCGCCGGGGTGGCCGTGACGCTGGTCGCCGGTTCGGTGGCCGTCGCCGACCGGCTCGGCGCCCGCATGGTGCGCTCGACCCGCACCCTGGCCCGCGCCGCGCGCCGGCTCGGCCACGACGACCTCGCCGTTCGCGTCGTACCGGGCGGGCCGCCGGAGGTGGCCGAGGTTGGACGGGCGTTCAACGCGATGGCCGACCGGATGGTCGGGCTGCTGCGCAGCGAGCGGGAACTGGCCGCCGACTTGTCCCATCGGCTGCGTACCCCGTTGACCGCGCTGCGCCTGGAACTGGAGACGACCGACGCCTGGGTCGACGTGGACAAGCTGCGCCAGGCCGTGGCGATCCTGTCCGAGGAGGTCGACGCCATCATCCGGGCGACCCGCGAGCCGCCGTCGGGCCGCCCGGCCGAGCACTGCGATCTCACCGACGTCCTGGCCGACCGGCTCGCGTTCTGGTCGGTCCTGGCCGAGGACCACGGTCGCCCGTGGACGGTCATCGGCGACATCGAGCCGTTCTACGTGCCGGTCCGGCGGGCCGACGCCGAGGCGGCCATCGACGCCTTGCTGGGCAACGTCTTCCACCACACCCCCGAGGGGACGGCGTTCCGGGCCGGCATCGTCGGTACCGCACTCGTGGTCGAGGACGACGGGCCGGGCATCGCCAACCCGGAGCTGGCGCTGCGGCGCGGGGCCAGCTTCGGCGGGTCGACCGGGCTCGGGCTGGACATCGTGCAGCGCTTCGCCGAGGAAGCGGGCGGCGCGCTGGTCGTCGGGCGCGGTGCGGCCGGTGGCACGCGCATCGAAGTTCGTCTCGGCGTACCCGAAGCCTAAATGTACCTCCGCCGGCCCCTAACAGATCCTTAAACGATCTTGTACGAGGCCGCGGCGGCCCTAACGTTCCCGGTCATGAGACCCCGTACCTTCGTTCCCCTCCTGGGGATCGGCGCGCTGCTCATCGCGACCGGCGTGACGATCCAGGTGGCTTCCGCCGATGAACGACCGCGGCTGACGTCCGAGTACGTCGAGGCCGGCTTCTGGAACGGCGGCCTGATCGGCACCTTCACCATCCGCAACCCCTCCAAGACCGCGGTCAACGACTGGCGGCTCAGCTTCGGCCTTTCCGACGGCGCCCGGGTGGCCGGCGTCTGGAACGGCGCGCTCAGTACGACGAAGGACCACACGTTCGTCGTCAAGTCGCGGGCCCGGACCCTGGCCGCGGGCGGTGTGCTGACGGTCGGCTTCACCGCCCTGACCGACGTGCACGCCAAGCCGGTGGACTGCCTCATCAACGACAACCCGTGCAAGATCACCCCCAGGTCCACAGTGGACACCCGGGCGCAGCCGGCCACGGCCGACGAGCCGAGCCCCACCACCGCGCCGGCTCCGCCCCCGGCGACCGGTCACACCCCGGGCCGGCCGACCAAGGCGGTGCCGAAGCCCGCGACCGCGGTCACCCCGTATGTGAACCTGGCGGCTGACAACCGGCCGTCGCTCACCTCGATCGCCAAGGCCGGCGACGCCAAGGCGCTGACGCTGATGTCGGCCGTACCGCGAACCGGCAGCCGGTGCGAGCTGAGCTGGAGCGGGACGCCGCTGGAGAAGTACGCGGGAGAGATCCAGGACGCCCGGGGACAGCAGCTCGACCTGATCGGCGCGGTCGGCGCCGGCAGCGGGGCCGACCTGGCGTCGGCGTGCGGCTCGGCCCAGGCGCTGCAGGCCCAGCTCAAGCGGGTCGTCGACCTGGGAATCCGGTCGCTGGACCTGACCGTGCCGGCGCGGAGCGGCCAGCTGTGGGCCAAGGCGGTCAAGGCGCTCAAGGCGCAGTACCCGGACCTGACCGTCGCGTACACGCTGACCTCGCAAGCGGTCGACACGCTTGCGATCGCCGCCCAGAACGGGGCCGTCATCGACCGGGTCAACGTGCTGCCGGTCGATCTGGCCTCGTCCTCGCTCGACAACCTGCGGCTGTCCGACACCGTCGAGACGCTGATGGCCACCGCCCGGGGCGTGCACGACCGGCTGATGGCGATCCAGGGCCTGGACGCGGCGACCGCCTGGCAGCACCTGGGCATCGTGCCGATCCTCGGGGCCGACGACCGCCAAGGCGGCGCGACCGTCCAGAACGCGGTCGACGAGCTGACCGGCTTCGTCAAGACCAAGGGCGTCGGGATGCTCGGCTTCCTGCCGATCGGCGCCGACCGGCAATGCTCCGGCCTGCTGGCCCTCACCTGCCTGGATGCCAACATCCTGCCGCAGGTCTTCGCGCTGACCGATCTCTTCAACGACGCTCTGGCCTGAGATCGGTCCAGTGACCCGGCGCCTCTCCCGGGTCACGCGGATGGCCCGGGGGTGCCTCCCCCCGGGCCATCCGTCGTCCGGAGAGACGGGACGCGATGGCCGACGCCGACGCGATGCGTGCACTGAGCTTGATAAAAATTCGCTTTTGTGGTATAGTGTCCGAATCTGCCGCTAGGGTTGCCGCATGACCGACACCCCCAGTCAAACGGCGCTGCTCGCGGCGGCTGCGCGCGCCGCTCACCCGATCGTCGATCACGAGCCGCTCATCTTCGTCGACCCCTGCGCGGAAGCCCTGCTCGGCGACCAGGCCGGCTTCATCGACTATCACCGCCGCAGCGGCGATCACACCATCCTCGTCGGCGTGCGTACCCAGGCGACGATCCGCGCGCGGCTCACCGAGGAGCGGCTGCTGGCGAGCGGCGCCGATCAATACGTCGTGCTCGGGGCCGGCCTTGATTCCTATGCGTACCGGGAGAAGACCGGGATCAGCGTGTACGAGGTGGATCAGCCGGCGTCGCAGGCGGACAAGCGCCGCCGGGTCGAGGCGGCCGGGCTGGCACCGGTCACGTCGTTGGCATACGTCGCCGTCGACCTGTCGGAGGGTCGTCTGCTGGCGGCGCTGACGTCACACGGCTTCGACGTCACCCGGCCGGCCGTGGTGAGCTGGCTCGGGGTCAGCATGTACCTGACGTCCTCCGCCTTCCGGCGGACGCTCGGCGAGCTCGGTCAGCTCGCGGCCGGCAGCCAGCTGGTGCTCGACTACCTGTTGCCGGCCGACCGGCGCGACGAGGCCGGCAACGTGTACGTCGACGCGATCGCGGCGGCCACCGCCGAGCGTGGTGAGCCGTGGCTGGCGTACTACGCGCCGTCGCAGATCCAGGATGAGCTGGCCGCGTGCGGCTTCACCGGCATCATCAGCGTCAACCAGCGCGAGGCGTTGCCGGCTGCGCTGTGGGAGCGCACCGACGCGCTGCGGCCGTCCCGGCTGTCGATGATCGCGAGCGCTACGGTGGGAGCATGTGCCGGCTCTTCGGGTTGAGCGCCGGGACGCACCCGGTGCGGGCGACGTTCTGGCTCCTGGACGCGGCCGACAGCCTGGCTTCGCAAAGCCGCCGGGAACCCGACGGGGTCGGCCTGGGCTGGTTCACCGCTTCGGGTTTGCCCGAGGTCTACAAGCGGCCGGTCGCCGCCTACGCCGATGCCGGCTTCGCCCGGCAGGCGCGCGAGATCTCGGCGGCGACGTTCATCGCGCACATCCGGTATGCGTCGACGGGTGGCCTTTCCCTTCCGAACACGCACCCGTTCCTGCAGGCCGGGCGGTTGTTCGCGCACAACGGCGTGATCGGCGACCTGCCTCGGCTCGAGTCTTCGCTGGGCGACGCCCGCCGGCTCGTCCACGGCGACACCGACTCCGAGCGGTTGTTCGCGCTCATCACCAAGTACACGGAAGACAGCGGTGATGTGGGGGAAGCGATCGTGCGGGCCGTGCGTTGGGTGGCGCGGACGCTGCCGCTGTATGCGGCCAACCTGATCGTGACGACGGCGTCCGAGCTGTGGGCGTTGCGCTATCCCGAAACCCATCCGTTGTACGTGTTGAGCCGCGCTCCTGGTGGCCCGCACGGAGACCGGCATCTCGAGCATGCGAGCGCGCCGGGCACGCTGCGAGTCCGGTCGGGCGATCTGGCCGGAGCGCCCGCGGTGGTCGTGGCCAGCGAGCGGATGGACGAGGATCCGGGTTGGCGGCTGCTGTCCCCCGGCGAGCTGCTGCACGTCGGACCGGATCTGCGGTTGTCCTCACGGGTGGTGCTGGACGAGCCGCCGGCCCACCGGTTGACGCTGGCCGATCTCGACCCCAAGGCCGCCGCGTCCCAGTCGGTTGGCACGGGGTGGAACGCCTCATAGGTAAGCGACTTCGTCGGGAGCGGACCTATGCGTATTCAGGCTTGGGCAACTCGGGTGCTTTTCTCACTCATGCTGGTCGCGTTCGCGATCGCGACCCTCTGTCCGAGCGACCCACCCGTCATCCGGGGCTAGGGCCCGCCACAGCAGGTCGCCGACGCGTCGAGCGGACGGCGATGCCTCGTGCGCATACCGCCGACCCATGCAGCCGACGCCGACCTGGCTAGCGGATCGCCGCGGTGATCGACGTGCCGATGCCTTCGGGGCTGTCGACGCGCAGCCGGCCGCCGATCGGGGCGAGGCGGTCGGCCAGGCCCTGCAGGCCGGAGCCGGACGGGTCGGCGCCGCCGCGGCCGTCGTCGGCCACGGTTGCCGTGATGACGCCGTCCTGGCCGTTCACCTCGATCCGGACCTGGCCGGCGTCCGCGTGCTTCACCGCGTTGGCGAGCGCCTCGCAGCACACGTAGAACAGGGCCGTCTCGATCTCGCGGGCAGCCGTCACCGCCACCGCGACGGTCACCTGAGCGCGTCACCCAGGCGACCGTCGCCGAGTTCGGTCTGCGGTACCGCCCACATGAGCGCCGCGATCTCGCTGAGTCGAGTTCCTGAGCTCCTGGGTCCTGAGCTCCTGAGCTCCTGAGCTCCTGAGCTCCTGAGCTCCTGAGCTCCTGAGCTCCTGAGCTCCTGAGCGACGATGTCGAGAGCCGCCGACG
>Ga0070683_100000998_pt1 | contig 21199 bp, 19 predicted proteins | sample KBSC713LmetaG_FD_64662 | JGI IMG/M metagenome (GOLD analysis project Ga0070683, IMG submission 64662) | Corn rhizosphere microbial communities from Kellogg Biological Station, Michigan, USA - KBS C7.1-3L metaG | ecosystem: Host-associated > Plants > Roots > Rhizosphere ... | reverse complement strand
ATTCCCGCAGAGATCGGCTCGAGACCCATCGGAATTGAGATAGGTCAGGCGAACGTCGGCGACGTCCGACGCCTCGAGAAACACGATGCCGTCCGCGCCTACGCCCGTGGCTCTGGAACAGACCCGGCCGATGACCTCTGCCTTCGCCAGCTCGCCGGGCGGCTCAGATCGGGCGTCGACCATGACGAAGTCATTGCCCGACCCGCTCATCTTGAAGAACGCCCGCCCCGCCGGAATCATGCGCTTTCCCTCAAAATGTTGAGGTAGATCAGTACCGCTTGGTGAGGCCCCACCATCTGAGCTGCCACACCATCCACACTGCCTCGTAGACGATGTGCTTCGACATCTTGCTCTGGCCTTCCGTGCGATCGACGAACACGATCGGGATCTCGACGATCCTGAAATTCCGCTTCCACGCGCGGAAGCTCATCTCGATCTGAAATGCGTAGCCATTCGACCGAACTTTCGACAAATCAATGGCTTCGAGGACAGCTCTCCGAAAGCACTTGAAGCCACCTGTCGCGTCCCAGACCGGAAGGCCCGTCACGGCCCTCGCGTAGACGTTCGCGAAGTAGCTCAGCAGCAATCGCGCGATCGGCCAGTTCACGACGGTGACCTTGCCGTTCCTGTACCGCGAGCCGAGCACGAGATCGCTGGCCTCGATCGCCCGGAGAAAGTCCCGGAGGTGCGACGGATCGTGCGAGAAGTCGGCGTCCATCTCGAAGATGAAATCGTACTTCTTCTCGAGTGCCCACCGGAACCCGGCGATATACGCCGTGCCGAGTCCCAACTTGCTTGGTCGGCGAAGAATGTGGACACGGTAGTTCGTGGCCATGATCGCGCTGACGATGTCGCCCGTTCCGTCCGGCGAACCGTCATCGACGACGAGCACCTCGAGCCGCGGATCTTGGGCGAGGACCGTCTCGATGAGACGAGCGATGTTTTCGCGCTCGTTATAGGTCGGGACGATGACGAGGGCGCGCTCCGTAATCGGCGCGCCCTCGGCAGCATCTCCTTGCGTCAATCGGCCCGACTCCGTCATGCGTCTTTCAACACCACCGGGTTGAGTTCAGAGAATTTCGTCGCGTACGGCACGGGAATGATACTCCCGACTGACGAAGTTGTGACCCGCGTAACACGCGTTGTTTCGAAATCCGCAACGACTACGCGGTCTGGCGCCGACTCACGGCAAAGCCGGCGCCCCACAAGAGAAGCGCAGCCGCCAGAGCCACGAGCGTCAACGTCTTTCCCTTCTCGAACGCTGGGTCGTCGAACCGGAGCTGCACCGACTTGGCTCCAGCAGGAAGCGCGACGGCCATGAGATTGAAGTCGGCGCGAACGACGGGTGCCGGCTTTCCATCGACGATCGCCGACCAGCCCGGGAAGTAGTTCTCCGAGACGACTAGCGCCTGGCCTGCAGCTGCCGGCTGACCGAGTGTGAGATCGACGAGGCCGGGCTCGTAGCGATTCACTGAGGCCGTGCCCCCCGGAGCCTGCGGAACCTGGTTCACCGGGATCGTCGGCACCGTCGCATTCGTATCGAGGAGCGCGGCGCGGCCTGGGTCAAAGCCATCAGATGTCACGGTTCCGAGCGATTGATCCGGGGTCGCCTTCACCATCGACGCCGCGACCCACGCGAACGGGTTGTCACCGGCGACGCGGTAGAGGTACACGGTCGATCCCGCGGCGGTCTTCACAGGGCCAAGCACACGCGTCATCGATTCAGTTTTCAGCTGCTGTGCGAGAACGCCAATGAGCGAATCCGCGACATTCGTCTCGAGGAAGCGAACATTCTCGTGACGAGCGCCGGCCTTCGACAGGAATCGCGTCGCGTCGTATGACGGCGTCGAATCGCTGTAGTTCGCGTACTGCTGATATCGACCGAGCTCGTTGCCGTGACAGCCGCTGACGTTTCGAATACGATGAACCATGAGTGCCGGTCCACCGGTACCGCCCGAGCAGCCGGTGAGCATCGGATCCTGGCTCACCAGTCCGGGCAGCTGCGGAACCTGTAGCACGAACACCCGTCCGGGTTCCTTTTGATTGGCGAGATAGTCCGCGACCGGATCCGACGCGTACAGCTTCGATGCCGGCGGCATGAAGTTCCAATAGAGATGCTCGATGCTCCACAGATCGAGCGTCACGAGGGCGACCATTCCCCATAGCGCGGCGCGAAGAGCGATCCGCTCCATCGACACGGCCCAGATGAGACCGACCGTGATCGCCACGACGAGAAACGACCGCCAAGCACCGGCGATCATCGCGCCGGAGTTTGGCGCCGCGCGCTCGAGAATGGCGCTGACGACCGCTGAGCGTTGGTCAGGTGAATACGCGGTCGCGATCGAGCTCGCGACGGCACCGGTCAGAACGTTTCCACCGCCGACCGTGATGAGGACCGCGATGACCCCAGCCGCGATCGCCCATCCCATCGGGTATCGCTTGCTCACTTCGCGATTGAGAATTCTCTCAACACCGACCGCCGTCAACGCCGCCACGGCGAACGACACGATGAAGAAGATCGTACTCGGCGCGCGGAAGAATTTCGTGCCCGGGACGATCGCGTAGATCAAATGATAGAACGGCGTATTGCCGCCGAGCGCCCAAACGAGCGCGACGAAACCAACGATGGCCCAGAATCGCCGGAAACCCTTTCGAGCCGTCGCGCCGGCGAACGCGGCGCCCATCAACACCAAGACGGCAGCGCCGATGTACTCACTATGAAAGTGAATGTTGTTTCGGCCCCAGTAGTTCTGCAGGATGCCGCTGAACTGCGGCAAATACGTGTTGAAGACTTCCTCGATCGGCATCGAGAAGGACGTCGCGTAGTCGTATCCGCGGCCGCCGGCGCGCGGTGAAAACGGGACGTACTCCATGACCGGCCAGTATTGAATCGCCGAGATCAAAGCGCCCAGTACCACTGCCCCAAGCGCAAACGCAAGTCGCCGAATCGCGATCGGTCGCGCGAGTGTCGTTCCGTCTGCGTGCTCTCCGAACGAGAGGTACAGAGCGAACACCCCGCTCGCGAGGAGCATGTACTGAACGAGCTGCGGATGCGGACTGAGAATGGCGAGGCCGACGACGATGGAAAGTATGCCCCAACTCCACGCGCGTCCGTCGCGAATGCCACGAACGAGCAGCCACAGCACCGCGGGAAACAACGCGCTGACGAACAGCTTTCCGTCGTGTCCCGGCGAAACGAGCGACGCAACTTGGCCGCTCAGCATGTAGGCAAGACCGCCGATCAAGCTCGCGCCGAAACCAAATCCCCACGCGCGAAGAAATCCGTATGTGAACAGCCCGGCGAGAAAGAGGTGAATGGGAAACTCCCACGTCATCGCGACGTCAGTCGGGAGCACCATTCGCAGGAGAAACGTTGGATAGAAAATGTCGCCGTGCATCGCGGCGATGTACGGCAGACCGCCGAACAAGAACGGGTTCCATTTCGGAAAGCCCTGCCCACTTCTCAGCGACGCGGCCGCGAACTCACGAAACGCGTAACCGATCTTGTACTGATCACTGAGGATGTTGACGAGGAAGTTCCCGGCGAGGGCCGGATACGCGAGCAGCAGCGTCGCGACGGCGTAGACGGCGGATGCCCAGCCGGTCGCGAAGCGCGGCGCCGGAAGCGCCGCGTTGCCAGTTGCTGCAGGACCGTCAGTGGTTCGTGCCATCGGCAGTCGAAGAATCCGGAGGTCGAGAACGCGTACCGCGCGCGAGATAGATCAGTGCCGGAACGAGCTCCAACGCGGTCATCCACAAGCGCGCTGTGCCCGCGACCGTTGCCGCTTGCCCTACCGTTGCCAGACCGAGTGTAACGAGCGCATCGGCCTGAGCGAGATCGCGTGCGCCAAGCCCGGCCGGCATGGCGAAGGCAAGATAACCGAGGACATACGCCGACGCCCATACCGCGACGTAGTCCAGCGTCGTTCCGTGGGCCTCGCCCAGCACACCCAGTGCGAAGCACTGAAACGCCACGCCGTAAAGTCCCCAAGCGATCAGGTTGCCGACGATCGACTGGTACACGGCGCTGTGAGGAAGGATGCGTACGGGGATGTCCCGTTTCGTGACGCGCCGGAGGAAGTCCAGTAGAACCGGCATCACGAACGGAAGCGCGAGCAGGCCCGCGATGAGCAGCGCCGCCGCGGCGAGATAGAGCTGGGCATTGCCGTGCGAGAGTTTGTTGATCGAGCGCCAGCCGGCGAGCAGTCCGACGATGAAGCCCGTGGCGATCGACACGACGGTATTGATCACGGCCGCTCCCGCCGCCGTCGTCGCCGCAACTTTTCTGCGACGAGCCAACTCGGCGAATGCCCCGACTTGGAAGAGCGAGTTCCAAGGCAGATAACGAACGAGTGTCGAGACGAACCAGATTGCCGCCGCGTCCGGAAACGAAAGCACATCTCCCCATGCGACGACCATGCGTCGCCACGTCTCGATGAGCACGACGTACGTCGCGAAGACGACGACACACGACAACGCGATGAATCCCCACCGAGGGTGCACCTCGATGGGGGTTCCGCGAAACTTCTTCCATTGGTCGAACAGCCGACTCGCGACGAACCAGAGGATGATCGCGGTGACGGCGAGTTGAACGCCGAAGACGACCTTATTTCGGCGAGCTGGCGATGGCGGCGCGGTAGATGTCGGCGTAGCGGCGGGCAACCGACTCGGGGGCGAAGGTGGCGAGGGCGTGAAGACGTGCTGCAGCACCGAGCGAGGCTCCGTGATCTTCACGACCGAGCAAAGATACGAGCGCAGCGGCCAGCGCGCCTGCGTCGACCTCCGAGACGAGAATCCCGGTTCGGTCGTGCTGCACGATGTCCGGCAGTCCACCCGAGTCGAAGGCGATGACTGGCGTCTCGCACAGTTGCGCTTCGACGGCAACGAGACCTAACCCTTCACCGACCGACGGAACGACCAACGCCGCGGCGTTGCGATAGAACTCCGCGAGCTTCGGCTGGGGCAGCGCACCGTGCCAGCGAACGCGATCTCCGATGCCGAGCGCCTTGGCCATCGCGACCAGGTCTTCGCGATCCTCGCCGTCACCGACGACGTCGAGTGAGAGCGACCGATCGGCGATTCGGCTCAACGCATGTAAGAGAATTTCAATTCCCTTCTGCTTGTTGAGGCGACCGACGAACAGAATGCGGTCATGGTTTCGCGCGCCGTTCGGCGAGAACAGGTCTACGGCGACCGGCATTGGCGCGACAGTCGGTGTCGGCGCCGTGACGACTGCTTGTGCCTCGGACGCGAGCCACCGCGAAACGGCCGTCACTTGCGCCGAGTTGTTGATGACGTGACGGAACGCCGGGCGCGAAAATGCGATGGAGCGCGCGAGTCGCACATCGCTGCCGTGCAGGGTCGTGACGAGCGGCTTGTTCGCCATCTTGCTGAGCCACGTTCCGACGAGGCCATTCGGGAACCACCAGTGCGCGTGGACGACGTCCGGCTCGAAGTCGCGTCGCGCTCGCACGGCGGAGCGAAACTCCGCGCCGAGGAAGCCGAGCATCGTCACCTTCGCGCTCCAGGATGCTTGGACCTGCGACGCCATGTTGCCGGTGTACGCAAGCGTCTCGTATTTCCGCGGCGCGTAACGGAACCGTTCCACCGGGATGTCCTCGAGTCGAGCGTGCTCCTCCAATCCCGGCGCTGCCGGCGCAACGATGCTCGTCTCGATGCCTTCACCTTTGAGGGCGGTGGCGAGTCGAAGAATGAACGAGCCGGGTGCGTCCCCTGGCTCCCGCGGAAACGAATGCGTCAAGAAGAGAACTTTCATCGCTTTAGCGATCTCTCAACCGATCAGCGGCGGCCTCGTCGAGCTGCCGACGGATCTCGCGAAGCTGCGCGCGCTGCCCCGCGATCTGCTCGCCGAGGAGGCCCGTCGCGAAGAACACGCTGCCGAGGATGAGACAGGTTTGAATGACGGTCCATACGGCACGCGTGCCGTAGTTCGTCGCAAGGAGAGCAACGAGAGCAACAAGCCCCGCGAGCGCGCCAATCGCGAACAGCGCTGCGCCGAGTACCCCAAACAACAGCAGCGGCTTTTGGCCGAACCGCAGCTCGAACCAGACCGCGAGCATGTCGAGCACGCCGATCGGAATGCGATGCCACGTCGCGAACTTCGATTTGCCGGCGTGACGCGGATACAACGGGACCGGGATCTCGGTGACCGTGAACCCTTCCGCGGCGGCAATCACGATCATGTATCGATGCCAGTCGGGGCGAATCGGCAGCGCATCCATGATCTCACGCCGATAGGCCTTTACGGAATTCAGATCCTTCACCGGCACGTGGAACAGCGCGCGGCTCAGGCGATTGTAGATCCCAGAGACGAACGCCTTGTCGTACTCGCCCTGCTTGAACCCGGTGACCATGTCCGATTCACCGCCGAGGATCGGTGCGACGAGGCGTGGAATGTCTTCTGGTTTGAACTGGAGGTCGGCGGGATAGAACACGAGCACGCCGCCCCGAGACGCGAGATATCCGGTGCGAAGCGAGTCGGCGATTCCGCGGCGCGCGCGATGGCGGGCGAGCCGAAGGAATGAGTATTGTTTAACAAGACCCTCGAGCACCGACCACGTCGCGTCGCTGCTGCCGTCGTCTATTACTATTACCTCGTACCTGTACGAGGAGGACGCGAACGCCTCCGCCGCCTGCGCCATGAACAGCGGCAGGTTCTCCGCCTCGTCCTTCGCGGGGACGAGGACGGAGACGTCGATTTCGCGAGGAACCGGTGGCGCGCCGAAGTGAAGAGTGGGAGGTGAGGTCATGACACTCACTCCTGTTGAGGTCATACCCGTTTGCGCATTCGGGCGGACAACACTCCCAACTGATCACGATACTTCGCGACGGTGCGTCGTGCGATCTGGACGCCGCTCTCCTTCAGGATGTTGACGATCGCCTGATCGGTGAGCGGATGCTTCGGGTCTTCGTCGGAGACGAGCTTTTCGATCTGCGCCTTGATGCCGCGCGCCGAGACGTCTTCCCCGCCGGTCGTCGAGAGGCCGGACGAGAAGAAGAACTTGAGCGGGAGCACGCCGCGCGGCGTCTGCACGAACTTCTCGTTGGTCACGCGGCTGACGGTGGACTCGTGCATGCTGATGACTTCGGCCACTTCGCGGAGCGTCAACGGCTTGAGGTATTGCACGCCCTTCTCGAAGAAGTCGCGCTGCCGATCGACGATGTAGTTCATGACCTTGAGCATCGTCTGGCGACGTTGCTCGATCGCCTGAATCATCCAGTTCGCGGAATTCAGTTTGCTCGAGATGAATTCCTTACTCTCGCCCTCGAACTTCTTCTTGTCGCGCGCGATCTCCTGATAGGCGCGGCTCAGCTTGAGGCGCGGAAGATTGGCGTCATTCAGGAAGACGTGATAGCGACCGTCGATCTTGTCGACGATGAGGTCCGGGATGATGTAGTTGTCGCTCGCATTCGAGTACATCAGCCCCGGCTTCGGGTCGAGCTTCTTGATCTCGTCCGCGGCTTTCTGGACATCCCCCGGGCTGATGCCGAAGCGCTTCGAGATTTCGCTCCATCGATGATTGATGAGCTCATCGAAGCAATCGCGAACCAGACGGAATGGCACGGACTGCTCGAGCCCTGCTTCCCTCAGCTGGAGCATGAGGCACTCGCGGAGATCCCGCGCGCCGACGCCCGGTGGATCGAGATTCTGAATGACCGACAGCATGTCTTCGACCTCGTCGATCGTATAGAGCGGGAGGTCGTCGATGTCACGCTCGGCCGCTTCCGCGGCACGCGTGACCTCTTCGTTGACGCTGTTGAGGACTTGCTCGACGGGGCACGCGAGGTAGCCGTCCTCGTTCACGTTGCCGATGAACTCGTCCGCGAGGAACTGCTGGCGGGGCGTGAGATCGAGCAGCGTGATCTGATCGATGAGGTGATCGGCGAGGCTGCGGCTGTCGACCGTGACCGGCTCGTAGTACTCGCGTTCTTCGTGTTCTTCGCGGCGGCCGCCCGTGTCGAATCCGTCGAGGAGGATTTCCTCCCAGTCGATCTCGTCGTTGTTGGGCTTCTCTTCTTCGGGCGCCGCGGCTTCGACTTCTACGCCTTCCTCTTCGGACTCTTCCTCCTCTTCCTCCGGTTCGACCATGTCGAGGAAGGGATTGTTCAGGAGCTCTTGCTTCAGATGCTGCTGAAGGTCGAGCAAGGGCATGTAGAGCAGATCCATCGCCTGGTAGAGGCGAGGATTGATCTTGAGCTCCTGCTTGAGCTGCGTGTGCTGGGAGAGTCCAGCTTTCATGTGATGGCTTTTTCCCCTTCGTCGGCCGCGGCGAATCGGGCGCGCAAGCGCGCCGTCAGCGTCGGGCCAAGGTAGATGTCAGCTACGGTATCGTCGAACACGAGCTCTCGCACGGTGCCCGAGACCTTCACCTGTCCGTCGAACATGATGTAGGCTCGGTCGACGATATCGAGCGTTTGCTCCACGTTGTGATCGCTGATGAGCACCCCGATGTTCCGTCGGCGCAAGTCCGAGACGATGCTCTGAATGTCGTGTACCGCAATCGGATCAACGCCGGCGAATGGTTCGTCCAACATCATGAACTTCGGCTGCGTGACCAACGCCCGCGTGATCTCGAGACGGCGACGTTCGCCCCCGGAGAGCGCGAACGCCTTGCTGTGACGAAGGTGCTTGATACTCAACTCATCGAGCAACGTCTCCAGCCGCTTCCGACGTTCGCTCGACGACAGCTTCAGCGTCTCGAGGATCGCGAGGATGTTGTCCTCGACGGAGAGCTTCCGGAAGATCGACGGTTCCTGGGAGAGGTATCCGATTCCCCGTCTTGCCCGCTTGTACATCGGCATCGAGGTGATATCGGCGCCGTCCATCGTAACCTTTCCCGCAACCGGCTTGATCAGTCCGACGATCATATAGAACGTCGTCGTCTTGCCCGCGCCGTTCGGACCCAGCAGTCCAACAATCTCGCCCTGTTGCAATCGAAGGGCCACGTCGTTGACGACCTTTCTTCGACGGTAGGTTTTGACGAGTCCCGAGGCCTCCAAAACACTTCCGGCCAAGGGTTTCGGCGTAGCGGGCGTGACCGATGGCGGAGCGCCGTTGGAGGAAATTCCCGGGTGCTCGCCGGTATGTCGGAGAGCGGACGCGACCTCTTGCCTCGCCGCGCCGAATTCGGCCCATACCGAATCGGAAAACCGAACCGTTTTCCAGGGCACAGACGGGTCGGCTGGGCGGACGATCGTTCCTTCGGCGGCAAGGCGCGGGAGAACGGAGGTTGTGAGATACTGACGCACCTCATCGAGGCCGAGACGACCGGCTTCATGCTCGGCGTCGCGTCCGCTGACGCGGAGTGCGGCGAGATGGTCGTCGCGATAGATGAGCACCGCGCGGTCGAAGTCGGCGAGGCCATTCGCATCCGCGGCGCTGATCAGCGCGTGGAGCGCGAGGGCCGTCGAGCGGTCGCCGCGCGCGAGTCGGTCGACGAGCGCCCGGACTCTGGTGGGCTCTTGCGGGACGGTCACGGTTTAATCGGTTTGATCGGAGGGAGAGGAACGATGGACTTTGGCTTATCGGTTGATTTTGGCGCGTTCTTCCCCTTCGTGGTGCTGTCCGTCTTCGGCTCGATGTACACGCCGGAAATCGAATCGACATTCGTCACGGTCGACACACTGGATCGTCCGTTCTTGTTCTCGAATGCGATCGTGATCTGACGTGCGACAACATAGTTGATGGCCGGCAATCGCAGCGCCGTGTCGCTCGGCGCGAGGTGATAGTAGGCCTTTGCGGCGCCGGTCGACACGAGGGACTGGATGTTCGGAGTCTTCGACGTGTCCTTCGTCGCCGCGGTGTCGAAGTGGGCGACGATCGTGTCGCCACGAAGCCAGTCGATGGAATCGGCCGGCTCGACGTGGAACTTGAGCGTGTCCGGCTTGCTGTCCGCGAACGCTTTTCGGAGCGCGCGAACGAGCTGCACGCGCTGCATCGGCATCGAGATATCGAGCGAATCCGCGAGCATGTTCTGCGACGGGGAGACGGCTCGGGCGCGATTGGTCGATCCCCCCCAGGCATATGCGTGGTCCAGGAGATCGTCTTTCACGCGGAGGTCGATCGTGTCCGACGTGATCGTCATCGAATCACTGACGGCTTTCGCGTGCGCGCGCGCGATAACGCGGTTCAGTTTTCGATTCTTTGAATAGAGATCAATCAAATCGCCGCTCAGCGAAAACGGACGGTCTTTCTTGCCGGTGATCTGCGGTTTCCGCATGAGCTGCATGATCTCTTTGGTCTCGTCGATCGCGGCGGAATCGGCGGTTGCGCCGAGGTTCGGTCGGGTGATCACGACTTGGCCGCCGGCGTAAATAAGACTGTCGCCGTCCATCAGCACGGTATTGGAGACGACGGTCATCGGCTCCATCGGTTTGCCCGTGGAATCCTTTTCGACGATGCTGATCGTTGGTCGCTGCGTGGCGATGAGCTTTCTTCGGGGACGCATCGGAAGAAGAACGCGCTGGAGCTCGGCGTTTGGTCCCTTCAACGACGATCCACTCGGAAGCTTCGCGTCGACGTTTCCGGCGGCGACGATGCGCTCATCGGCCGGATAGTGCGTGAGGAAGTCGGAGGTCAGGTGGAGGCGCGGCTCATCGTAAATCACGTGTCCGATGAGATAGTCGCGATCGGGATACTGTTCGGCGCTATCACCCTGGAGCGTGATGCCCCGCTCGGGGCATTTGAGAATGACGCCGCCGCCGACGAAGGCGATCTGCTGACCAGTCGGAAGCGTGTCGGACGACAAGCGCGTCGTCGGCTGTGGAACGAGCGTGCAGCGGGTCGGCTTCGCTGGATTGGCGGGAGTCGCCGGATTCTGAGCGCGCGCGCTTGGCGCGAGCAGCGTCGCGGCTCCGAGCAACAGAGCGAGTTGAATCCGACGGACGGCGGTCATTTCTCGGGAATGAGTACCGAGAAGTTCCCGCCACAGTTCTTGAGGCAGTTGAACTTCTTGAAGGTCTGATCCGACGTGAACCCGATTCCCGTCTGTGAGCCGCGGGCGTCACTGATCGTGTAGTTCGTGTCGCTCGAGATCAGATGCGTCGTCTGGTTGTAGATCACGTGCGGCGACGTCAGCGTGCGGCCGTCGACGAGCTTCACGATCACGTTGCCTCGGCCATCGAGGATTTGCGTTCGCGTGCTGTAGATGCCGCGATCGCCCGTCATCGTCCCCTGCGGCGCGCCCGTCTCGGTGGTGAACACGACGTTCGTCTTTCGGAGATCGAAGCGCGTTTGGTCCTCGAGGATGTACGCCGTGTCCGCTGTGAGATCGCCGCGCTGAATTCCCGCGGTCGTGAGCAGGAACTTCGCGCCGAAGAACACTTGGTCAGCCGTGTCCGCGATGCCTGCCTTGGTCGTCACAGGGGTCTGCGGCGCTTCGTGACACGCGGCGATACCAACAATCGCGATCGAACCGATGATGCCGAAGAGCGCGCGCATCAGACCACCCGAGCGCGCAGCAAGTCGTGCAGGTGCACGACGCCAACGAGTGCGTTATTCGAATCGACGACCGGCATTGCCATGATTCCGTGCTTTTCCATTCTGTAGGCAACCGCGCTCGCCAACTCGCCGACGCGCGCGATCTTCGGTGTTTTCGTCATTACAGCTCGTACGACAATTGGAAAGAAATCTGGCCCTCGCTCGACGAGCCGGCTCAGATCGCCCGCCGTCAGTACCCCTTCCACTCCGCGCGTTCCATCGACCACGATGGCGATCCCCCGTCGCTGCGCAATCATGACGATTGCCTCCCGCATGGTATCACCTTCTGCCAGGACGGGGAGGTCGTCGTGGAGCATGATCTCTTCGACCTTGACCACCAACTGGCGTCCGAGAGCGCCGCCCGGGTGAATCCGGGCAAAATCCTCGCGCTCGAACCCCTTTTCCTGAAGCAAAGCGACGGCGAGGGCGTCCCCAACGACGAGGGCGGCCGTCGTGCTCGTCGTCGGAGCAAGGTCGTGAGGACACGCCTCCTCTTTGACCCCTGCATCGAGCGACACATCGCAGTTCCGGGCCAGCGCCGACGCCGGGTTGCCGGTGATTGCGATGGTCTGTACCCCGAAGCCCTTGAGATGCGCCAACAGCGATAAGAGCTCGTCCGACTCCCCGCTCTTCGAGAGTAGAATGGCAACGTCCTCGCCGTTCACGATGCCGAGGTCGCCGTGAACGCTGTCGACCGGATGCAAAAAGGTCGCGGCGGTCCCGGTCGACGTCAGCGTCGCGGCAATCTTTCGGCCGATCAGTCCGGACTTCCCCACGCCGGTCACGATGACGCGGCCGCGCGAGTCGGCAATGAGCCGAACGGCACGCGCGAACTCGTCGCCGATCCGTGACTCGATTTCAGCGAGCGCCTCGCGCTCGAGGCGGACGACTCGCCTGCCCCGCTCGACGATGGATTCGCTCATACCGCGGTTTCCTTTCGCGAGCGCGACCGAGCATCGACGTACCGGTTCCAGGCGACGTCCCACTCGCCGCGCACCTTTAGAAAATCCTCGGCGAACTCGCGAACGGCGCCGTGACCGCCGGTGCGCTTGAGATGATGCTTGCACACCGCTCGAACCTCGGGAACGGCGTTGCCCACCGCCACCGGCAGCCCGACGATGCGCAGCAAGGCCATGTCCGGAAAATCGTCGCCGACGAATGCTGCCTGTTCCGGTTTCAAACCGCGTCGTTCGAGAATGCTCATGAACGCGTCGAGCTTGTAGCCGTCCGGATCCTGCGCGAGCTCGTCGACGTTGAGCTCGCGCGCACGATGCGCGACGCTATCCGATACGCGACCCGTGACGATCGCGACCGGCATGTCGACGAGACGCAGCATATAGACGCCGAGTCCGTCCTGAATTTCGTAGCGCTTAAACTCGAGCCGCTTTCCGTCGACGTCGCCGAGGTAGATGCCGCCGTCGGTCATGACGCCGTCGACGTCGAAGGCGACGAGACGGATCGAACGAGCCAGTTCTGGGTCAATCACCGTCGTACCCGGTCCCAGATGTCGACGGCGCGCTTTACGAGGTCATCGAGCTTATCGAGCGGAATCATGTTCGGCCCGTCGCTCGGCGCATTGTCGGGGTCAGGGTGCGTCTCCATGAAGAGACCGTCGATTCCTGCTCCGCACGCGGCGAGCGTGAGCGACGGAATGAATTCGCGTGCGCCTCCGCTCGCGCCGCCGGTTCCCTGGCCGGGGCGCTGAACGCTGTGCGTCGCGTCGAAGATCACGGGTGCGTCGCACGCGTGGCGCATTCGTGAAAAGCTCCGCATGTCGACAACGAGATCGCCGTAGCCGAAGAATGTTCCGCGCTCCGTGACGGCGACGGGACTCACGCTGCCGCGAAGATCGGACGCGAGCCGCTCGTTGCCTCGCTGCGCCAAGCGAACCTTATCGACCGCGCCTCGCATTCCTTCCGGATGCAGCCACTGTCCTTTCTTCACGTTCACGCTCGCCGTCGTCGCGCCGGCGGCGACCAACAGATCTGTTTGACGGCAAAGGAACGCAGGGATCTGCAAAACGTCGACGACCTCCGCTGCCGGCGCGCACTGCTCGGGCGCGTGAACGTCGGTGAGAATCGGAAGACCTGTCGCCTTCCGAACGCGCGCGAGCGCCTCGAGACCCTCGTCGAGTCCCGGCCCGCGATGCGCACCCGCGTTCGACCGATTCGCTTTGTCGAAGCTCGCCTTGTAGATGATGCCGCCGGGCACGGAGCCGGCAAGCTTTGCGAGATGCTCGCCGACGCGGAAATTCAGCTCATCGTTCTCGAGGACACACGGGCCGGCGATCAGGAAGAGTGCGTCACGACGGAAATGTGCAGCCACGTCAGTCAGCTGCTTCCACCAACGTGCCGGACGGCGACTCGCTCGACTGGTGGCGTTTGCGTTTCACGGCGGCCGCAATGAACCCTTCGAACAGCGGGTGCGGACGGGTCGGACGCGACTGCAGTTCAGGATGGAACTGGCAGCCGATGAACCAAGGATGGTTGTTGAGCTCTACGATCTCGACGAGCTGTCCGTCCGGCGATAGGCCGGTCTGCTTCAGCCCATTCTGCGAGAAGAGATCGCGGTAGCTATTCGAGACCTCATACCGGTGGCGATGGCGCTCGCTGACTTCGACCTGTCCGTAGATCTCCGCCGCCTTCGAACCGCGTGAGAGACGACACGGGTAGGCGCCGAGCCGCATGGTCCCGCCCATGTCCGTGACGTGTTGCTGCGATTCCATGAGCGAGATGACCGGATTGTCGCACTCGGGCGCGAACTCCGACGAATGACTGTCGTCGAGACCGCAGACGTTGCGGGCGAACTCGATGATCGCCGTCTGCATGCCGAGGCAGATGCCGAAGAACGGCAGGCCCGTTTCGCGCGCTTCGCGAATCGCTTCGACCATTCCCTCGACGCCGCGCACGCCGAAGCCGCCGGGAACGAGCAGACCGTCGACGTTGCGAAGAATGTTCCGCGCCTGTTCCGGCCCGGAGAAGTCCTCGCTGGACATCCACTGAATGTCGATGCCCACATCGTTCGCGATACCGCCGTGGATCAACGCTTCCTGGACGCTCTTGTAGCTGTCGGCGTAGTCGGTGTACTTGCCGACGACCGCAATTCGAATTCTCTCATGCGGAACGAGGATGCGCTGGACGATTTCGCGCCATGCAGCGAGTGACGGCGCGGGTCGCTCGATGCCGAGTTTCTGCAGAACCTTCTCGTCGAAACCCTGCTCGTGGAATCGGAGCGGGATCTCATAGATCGTGCGGACGTCCGGACTCTCGATGACCGCGCCGAATTCCACGTTACAGAAGAGCGCGATCTTGCGTTTGATATCCTCAGAGATCGGACGTTCGTTGCGGACGATGAGGATATCCGGCTGAATACCGATCTGCATCAACTCGCGCACCGAGTGCTGCGTCGGCTTCGTCTTGAGCTCACCGGCGGCCGCGATGTACGGCAACAGCGTCAGATGCACGAACAACGCGTTCTCCCGACCGACGTCGTGACGGAACTGACGAATGGCTTCAAGGAACGGCTGCGACTCGATGTCGCCGACCGTGCCGCCGACTTCGACAATCACGATGTCGGTCTCGGGCGACAGACGCCGAACGGCCGATTTGATCTCGTCGGTGATGTGCGGAATCACTTGCACCGTCGCGCCGAGGAATTCGCCGCGACGCTCTTTCGTGATGACGTTGAGATAGATGCGCCCCGTCGTGACGTTGTTCGATTGCGACAACGCTCGATCGATGAAACGCTCATAGTGCCCGAGGTCGAGATCCGTCTCGGCGCCGTCGTCGGTCACGAACACTTCGCCATGTTGGAACGGCGACATCGTGCCCGGGTCGACGTTGAGATATGGGTCGAACTTGAGCATCGAGACACGCAAGCCGCGCTCGACGAGCAGCCGCCCGAGTGACGCGGCAGCAATGCCCTTTCCGAGCGACGAAACGACGCCGCCCGTGACAAAGATGTATTTGGTGGTGCTCGAGCGAGACTGGTGTTGCATGGCTATAGCCCTAGGTGGTGAGAATTAGCCAATCACGATTGGCGCGCTCGAGATCTGCTTCCGTATCGATCCCTGGCCGGAACGGCTCATCGATGAGAGCCACTCCTATCGTCAAACCAGCCGATAACGGACGCAGTTGTTCGAGCCGCTCTATTTGTTCTAACGCTCCAGGAGGCAACGCCACCCAGCGCATCAATGCTTGGCGATCGTACGCGTACACTCCAATGTGCTGCCACACGCGATCGCTTTGGAGACCGGCGTCGCGCGCGCTTCGAGCGTCTCGAAGATACGGAATTCCAGCCCGCGAAAAATACAAGGCGCGGCCATCGTCGGCCGCGACCACTTTCACGACGTCAGGCGATTGAAGGATCTCGGTCGTCGCGCGAACGGCAGCGGTTCCGAGCGGAAATCCTCCATTGGTCACCATTCGTGCTGCACCGGCGATCGCTTCACGTGAGACGAACGGTTCATCGCCCTGCACATTCACGATCACCTCGAACGAAGCGAACTCCGCGCGCGAGACAGCCTCGGCGATGCGGTCCGTTCCCGACTCATGGTCGTCGCGAGTCATGACGACGTCGCCACCATGCTCACCCATCACGTCGACGATTTCCGTGCTGTCTGTCGCGACGACGACGCGATCGGCGACGCCGGTCTCGATGACGCGCTGCCAAACGCGAACCACCAGCGGAAGGCCGGCGAGGAGGCGAAGGGGTTTTCGGGGGAGACGGGTCGAGCCCAGCCGGGCTGGGATCACAGCGAGCGTCTTCATGCTTCGCGCTCGGCCCGGGGCGCGCTCATGGCCGCGAAATTCACGTCCTGAAATGTAGTCCGCGCCCGAACCGACCGCTAGCGAACCAAAGACAATCCCAAGCCGAACCTGTGCTTTCGTGTCGCCGGATCGGCCATGAATTCGACGTAGGCCGCCGATGCCGATAACCGAATGCCGATCGCCTGATGCATCGCCGGCCCACGCCCGACCGCCGCCCCGCCGATTGCGTCGCGGAGCGTGACAATCAGCGGGCTATTTGCCAGCGGGAGTCGAAGGGAGTCGAGCGGAATGCTGTACCGGCTGTCGATGTAGATCAGCTGATCGCCGCCCAGCTCCAGCAGGTCGAGCGGCGGAAGCGTTCCCGATCCGCCGAGGTAGGCGTAGCGTTGACGCGGAGTTGCGCCGCGCGTGGTGAGGACTGCATGTCCGTCGACGCGCAGCGACTGCGAGCCGAATGTCGGAAAGTCGATCGTCCCGTCGAACGTCATCTGGCCGAAGCCGTGATCTTTGATCGTCGAAACGCCGAGGACGGAATCGAATGACGCCCGTCCGAGCTCGAGGTCGAGCGCGGCACGCGCATGAACCGTCTCGATTAACCAGTCGCCTGCTCCGCCGACAATCACCGAGCCGAGCTTCCCGTTATCGATTTGCGGGTTCGGGCGCAGCATATCGTCGAGCTCCTTGCGACCGCGGAGTGTCCATGGTCCGCCGGTCGCACCGGTATCGGGACGGGCTGAGAGATCATGTTCACCGCGGGCACCGATGTACCCTGACAGAATCGACACCGCGGAATCGGCGAACACAGTCAGCCGCGCTTCGCCGCGTGTGCCGCGGAAATAGTTCCGTGTGTCGTTGCCGAAGCCGATGACGTGAAGGCTATTGATCAGATCCGACCGAATCCATGAGTCGTTCGAGAACGTCGACCGGCCGAACGTCGCGGAGACGCCGATGTTCGAGGCCGGATTCGCTGTGGCGCCGATCCATGGATCGATTCGTCCAAGCTGGGAGCGATACGTCACTCGAGGCGTGAGCTGGAACTTCATCGCGGCCGCGTTCAGGTCGACGCCGAGCGGAACGGACAGACCGTCCGTGCGGTCATAGCTCGGAATCAGCAGGCCCTTCACGCCTGGGAACTCGATCGTGCGCGGCCGACTCGAATTCTCCTCGTTGTCGTGATAGCTGAGCGAGAACCCGTCGGTCGTCGGAGAGACGCTATATCCAAAATCTCTAAACGCCGAGACCGAGCCGGTTTTGGCCAGCGCCGACTCGTACACTCCGCCGCCAATCGCAACGGCGCGTCCGTCGATGACGCCGCCGGGATGCATCGTCAGATCACCGTCGACGACAATCAGATCGCCATGTACTGTTCCCTCGACGACGACGCTGCGTCCGACGACGATCAGCGTTTGCGAATACGTCGAATCCTTCGGAAGGAGATACTGCCCCGCGGCCGGCGGAATCACCCGATGCGGACCAGCCAACGCGGCGGCGAGGAGCTTCGGGCCAGGACCGGGACCGGCGTCACGAAGGACGATCTTCGTCTGCGCGCTCGCGTCGGACGTCCCGATCGCGACGAGCAGGAGGCACAGCGCAACGCGCCGGATCAAGTCGCGAGCTCGAGAAAGTTCTGAAGGAGCTGCTTGCCGCACTGGGTCATCACGGACTCCGGATGGAACTGGACGCCATACACGGGATGTTCGCGATGTTTTACGCCGTGGATCTCCGTTGGATCCTCGGCCGACACGGCGACAACCGACAAACACTCGGGGAGCGTGCCGCGTTCGACGATCAGCGAGTGATAGCGCATGACCTCGAGCGGCGATGGCAGGCCGGCGAACACGCCGCTTCCGTCGTGCGTGATGTGCGAGGTTTTGCCGTGCATGACTTTGTCCGCGCGAACTACAACCCCGCCGTACGCCTCGCCGATTGCCTGATGTCCCAGACAGACGCCTAACGTCGGAATCGAGCTGCCCCAGCGACGAATCACGTCGACAGTAACGCCGGCCTCTTTCGGCGTGCAAGGTCCCGGCGATACGACGATCGCGGATGGCGCGAGCTCACCAATCTCCTCGACGCCGATCTTGTCATTGCGCCGAACGACGGGATCGGTACCAAGCTCCCCCAGATATTGGACGAGGTTGTAGGTGAAGGAGTCGTAGTTGTCGATGACTAGAATCATGGTCTCAGGTCGCGGTCGCAGGTCGCAGGTCGCGGGTCCCAGGTCGCAGGCGTAGGGTTCAGACTAACGTGAGACCCGCGACCTGCGACCTAGCTCCTCGGATGATACTGCTTATGTACCTGCCGCAGATACTCGCGGTCCACGTGCGTGTAAATCTGCGTCGTCGAAATATCAGCGTGGCCGAGCATCTCTTGTACTGCGCGGAGGTCGGCGCCGCCTTCGAGCAAGTGGGTCGCGAACGAATGTCGCAGCGTGTGCGGCGACACTGCCTTCTGGATCCCCGCCCGCTCGACGTATTTGCGAAGAATCTTCCACGCGCCCATTCGCGTGAGCGGCTCGCCACGGGCGTTGAGGAACAACACGCCCTTTCCGCCTCCGGTCTCGAGGCGCGGCCGCTGCTCGCGAAGGTAGGTCGCAACGGCACCGATCGCCGACCTCCCGATCGGCACCAGTCGTTCCTTGCTTCCCTTGCCGAAGACGCGAACGAGCTTGTCCTCGAGCAGGAGATCCTTGACTCCGACCGTGATCCATTCCGACACGCGCAGTCCCGCACCGTACGCCAACTCGAGCATCGCGCGATCACGAAATGCGAGCGGATCATCGAGCGTCGGAGCCGCGAGCAACCGCGAGATCTCATCGACCGTCAGAACGTCTGGGAGCGTCCGCCAGCGCTTCGGTGTCTCGAGGCGTTCGCTAGGATCGCGCGCCACGATGCCGTCCGACATCAGAAATCGGAAGTACGTCCGAACGGCCGAGACGTTCCTCCGAATCGACGACGGCGAAAGTCCGAGATCCTTGAGGTGATACACGAACTCGCGCAGCAGCTTGCTCGTGACATCGGTCGGCGTGGTGGATCCTTTCACGCGCGCGTATTCGACGAATCGCTCGACGTCGCGGCGATACGCCTCGAGCGTCAGCGGAGACGTCCCCTGCTCGAGCGTCAGAAAATCGGCAAAGCGATCAAGGTGAAATCGGAGAACGAGGGTTTCGTCCAGCACAGACGCCTCACGCCCCGATGGGACCGATCGTCGCCACCGCGATGCATGCGATCCCCTCGCCCCGCCCGATCCATCCCATGCCTTCGTTCGTTTTGCCTTTGATGCTCAGCGCATCCGTCCCTATGCCGAGCACGGGCGCGACGCGCACCTTCATCATCTCTCGATGCGACGAGATCTTCGGTCGCTCGGCGACGACCGTGACGTCGACCTGCTGCACGCGCCAGCCGAGCTTTCGAATTCTCTCAACGGCAGCACCGAGCATCTCGAGGGAGTCTTTGCCTTTGTTCGCCGGGTCGCGATCGGAGAACATCTCGCCGATATCACCCGCGCCAGCGGCGCCAAGAATCGCGTCGGTGATCGCATGTGCGACCGCGTCTCCGTCGGAATGTCCTTCGAGATGTACGTCGCTCGGAATGGGAACGCCGCCGAGGATCAGCGGTCCCGGCGCGGCAAAGCGGTGCGAGTCGTAGCCGATTCCGACTCGAATAGCCGGCGAGAAAGCAGGTCGTGCGCTCGCTTCGCTCGCATCAGGAAGATGCGGGTTGCGCGAAGCGCTCACGCCGCCGTGCTCGCGAGCTCCGGCTGCGGCAACAGCGTGTAGTCCTGGCGGCGGCGCGCGACTTTGAAGCCGGCGTCCGTGATGAGGCGCTCGATCTCGTCCGTCGTCGTGCGATGCGTCGTGTTCGCGGCCGAGACGACGTTCTCTTCGATCATGAGAGAGCCGAAGTCGTTGCAGCCGAAACGCAGCGCAGTCTGTCCGATCTTGAGGCCCATCGTGACCCAGCTCGCCTGCAGGTTCGGAACGTTGTCGAGGACAGTGCGCGCGATCGCGACGGTGCGGAGATAGTCGACGGCGTCGGTCTTCTGCATGTGCGACATCGTCGGCGTGTTCTCCGGCTGCAAGGGCCAGCAGATGAACGCCGTGAACCCGTTCGTCCTCGCTTGCACTGCACGCACGCGCTCGAGGTGCTCGATCCGCTCGGCGAGCGTTTCGCCGATGCCGTACATCATCGTCACGGAGGTCTTCATGCCCTCGGCGTGCGCGAGCTCCATGATCTCGAGCCAGCGATCGGCGCCGGCTTTCTTCTTCGCGACCAGGTCCCGGACGCGCTGCACGAGGATTTCACCGCCGCCGCCGGGGATCGAGTCGAGACCTGCTTTCATCAATTCGCGAATGACGTCGACCGCGTCCATGCGGAAGGTCTTCGCGAAGAAGTCGACTTCGCTCGGGCTGAAGCCGTGGATGTGGATCGGGTGATTCCGCTTGATGTAGCGCAGCAGGTCGAGATACCACTCGAACGGGATGTAGGGATTGTGACCGCCTTGCATGAGGATCTGAATGGCGCCGAGCTCTTTGGCTTCGTCGATCTTGGCGCCGATCTGCTCGTAGGAGAGCGTCCATCCTTCGCCGTGCTTGGGGCGGCGGTAGAACGCGCAGAATCCGCAGTCAGCTACGCAGACGTTCGTGTAGTTGATGTTTCGGTCGACGATGTACGTGACCGTGTTGTGCGGATGCTTCTCGCGTCGAATGCGATCGGCTTCGGCGCCGAGCTCGAGGAGAGAAGCGTTCGTGTAGAAATCGAGAAGATCCTTCATTGGTCCTCGGGGACGCGGACGTGCGTGACTGCGGGGACAGCAGAAAAGCGGAACTACGGAACGCAGAACTACAGAAAAGCAGAACTACAAAAGCAGAACTACAAAAGCAGAACTACAAAAGCAGAACTACAAAAGCAGAACTACAAAAGCAGAACTA
>Ga0070683_100000995_pt1 | contig 21222 bp, 22 predicted proteins | sample KBSC713LmetaG_FD_64662 | JGI IMG/M metagenome (GOLD analysis project Ga0070683, IMG submission 64662) | Corn rhizosphere microbial communities from Kellogg Biological Station, Michigan, USA - KBS C7.1-3L metaG | ecosystem: Host-associated > Plants > Roots > Rhizosphere ... | reverse complement strand
CCTTCGACTCGAGGAACGGCCCGTCGGTGAACAGCGCCTCGCCACCGCCCCGGTGGTCGACGACGGTGGCCGTGGTGGGCGCCCCCAGGCCACCGGCGAAGACCCAGTGGCCCTCCGCCTGGAGCCGGTCGTTGAACGCGTCGATGGCCGCCATCTCGTCCGGGGTGGCGAGACCGTCGGTCTCGTCGAAGATCACGGAAACCAGGTACTGCATCTGAAGATCATCTCCTGCGCTTCGGGGCGCCCTTCTGGGCGGCCGCTCATCCTTGCTACGAACGCAGCTGCCCCGATCCGACATCTTCAGGACTGAAGGTTGCGCCTGATCGCGCTCAGCGCCGCCACCAGCGCCTTGACCTCGTCCTCGCTCAGCGTCGCCAGCGAGCGCCGCGCCAGCTGGGCCATCTCCTCGGCGACCGTCTTCTCCAGCGCCCGGCCACGCTCGGACAGGAACAGTCGCACCAGGCGGGCGTCGCGCGGGTCGGATCGGCGGTCGATCAGGCCGGCCGCCTCCATGCGCATTGCCGCCTTGGTGACCGTCGGGGTGGACAGCTCGAGCTGGCGGGCGATCTCGCCGGGGGTCTGGCCGTCCTCGTCCCAGAGCCGGCGCAGGATCCACTGCTGGCCGGAGCGAACCCCGTGCCGCTGGAACGCGGCCTCGCTCGCCTCGGCCATCGCGCGTTTCGCCGACCAGAACGCCGTCTGGAACTCGTCGCCGAGCCGCTGATCCACGCTGCCACGGTACCTTGACAGGCCGATTATTAGCCGACTAACGTATTTTATTAACCGGCTAACAAGGGAGCCTACTCATGACGACGTTGATCACGGGGGTGTCCGGTACGGTCGGCAGCCGCTTTGCCCGCCGCATGCTCGACCGGCACGAGCCGTTCCGGGTCCTGGTGCGCACCGAGGAGCAGGCCACGCGGTGGTGGGACGCCGGGGTCGAGGTGCTCTTCGGAGACCTGCGCGACCCCGGGGTGGCCGAGCGGGCGGTCGAGCGGGTCAGCGCGGTCGTGCACATCGCGGCGGCCTTTCGCGGGGTACCCGATGCCGAGGCCTGGGCGGTCAACCGCGACGCCACGATCGCCCTGGCCGAGGCGGCCGCCAAGGAGGGCGTCGGACGGTTCGTGTTGACCAGTACCACGCTCACTTATGGTCCCGGTCGCGGCCGGCCGAACGTCGAGGACGACGAGCTGCGCCCGTCCGGCGCCTATCCGGAATCCAAGCGCGAGGCCGAGCTGGCCCTGCGGGCGATGCCGGACCTCGGGCTGCGGATCGTCCGGCTCGCGTTCGTCTACGGCGAAGGCGACCCGCACCTGAAGAACTCGCTGCGCTGGGCTGCGCGCTGGCCGGCCCACCAGCGACTCCACCTCGTGCACCACGCGGACGCCTCGCAAGGGCTCTACCTGGCGCTGCACACCGAGGGCATCGACGGCGGCGTCTACAACATCGCCGACGACGCGCCGGTGACCGCCTGGGAGCTGCACGCGGTCAACGGCGAGCGGTACCCGGTCAGCAACGACCAGGAACTGGCCGACCCGTGGGAAGGCATCGCGTCGACCGCGCGGGCCCGGCGCGACCTCGGCTACCGGCCGATTTACCCGACCCTCTACACGGCCATCGCCGCCGGAGCGCTTTAATCGCGAGGGTGAGCCTGCTGGGACCGGCCGACATCCGGGAGCTGGCCGGGCGTCTGGGCATCCGCCCGACCAAGACGCTCGGCCAGAATTTCGTCCACGACCCGAACACGGTGCGGCGCATCGTTCGTACGGCCGACCTGGCCGCCGACGACGTCGCCGTCGAGGTCGGCCCCGGGCTCGGCTCGCTCACGCTCGGGCTGTTGCCGGCCGTGGCTCACCTGTACGCGGTCGAGATCGACCCGGTGCTGGCTGCCGCTCTGCCGGAGACGGCCGGGCACGACCCCAAGCTGACGGTGATCGAAGGGGACGCCCTCAAGATCACCGGGAACGAGCTGAAAATAGCGCCGACCGCGTTGGTAGCCAACCTCCCGTACAACGTCGCCGTGCCCGTCATCCTGCACCTCCTGGCCACGCTGCCGAGCCTCCGGCACGGCCTGGTCATGGTCCAGAAGGAGGTCGCCGACCGGCTCACCGCCGGACCCGGCAGCAAGATCTACGGGGTGCCGAGCGCGAAGCTCGCCTGGTACGCCGACGCCCGCCCGGCCGGGCGCGTCCCGCCGAGCGTCTTCTGGCCGGTCCCCAACGTCGACTCCGGCCTCGTGGCGTTCACCCGGCGTGAGCCGCCGGCTCAAGACGTCACCCGGGAGGACGTCTTCGCGGTCATCGACGCCGCGTTCGCCCAGCGCCGCAAGACGCTGCGGGCCGCGCTGAGCGGCTGGGCCGGGGGAGCGGCCGCCGCGGCCGAGCACATCCGGGCCGCCGGCATCGACCCTGGCCTGCGGGGGGAGCAGCTCACCGTTGCGCAATTCGCCCGGATTGCCAGCCGCGGGCGAGAGCCGGATCGGGCCACAGGTAGTGTTTGGCCGTGACTGAGCCGCTCTTCACCGACGATGAGGAGTACGACCGGCCGCGGCTGGCCGCGCACGGCCCGGTCAAGGTGCGGGTGCCCGCGAAGGTCAACCTGCACCTGCACGTCGGCCCGCTGCGCCCCGACGGCTACCACGAGCTGACCACGGTCTTCCATGCGATCAGCCTCTACGACGAGGTCAGCGCCCGGCGCGGGGACACACTCACGCTCACGATGGACGGCGAGGGCGTCGGCGCCCTGCCGCTGGACGAGGACAACCTGATCATCAAGGCCGCCCGGGCCCTCGCCAAGCACACCGGCCACGATGCCCACGCCCGCCTCCACCTGCGCAAGCAGATCCCGGTCGCGGCCGGACTGGCCGGTGGGAGCGCCGACGCGGCGGCCGCCCTGGTCGCCTGCGACCACCTCTGGGGGACCGGGTTGTCCCGCGACGAACTGGCCGACATCGCCGCGCCTCTCGGTTCCGACATTCCATTTCTGGTACTCGGGGGAACCGCGCTCGGCACCGGACGCGGGGAGCTGGTCAGCCCGGTGCTAGCCGGCAGCAAGGGCTGGCACTGGGTCCTCGCCGTCGCCGCCGAAGGCCTGTCCACGCCCGAGGTCTACCGCGTGTACGACGTGGTCGGCGGCGGCACCACGCTCGACGGGCCGCCGGATGAGCTGCTCGCCGCGCTGCGCCAGCGCGACCCGGCGGTGCTCGCCCGCGCGCTCGACAACGACCTGCAGGCGGCCGCGCTGCACCTCCGGCCCGAGCTCAACGACACGCTCGACGCCGGGATGGCCGCCGGGGCCCTCGCCGGCATGATCTCTGGCTCCGGCCCGACCTGCGTGTTCCTCGCCGAGGACGCGCGCCACTCGGCTCAGATCGCGGCCGAGCTCGAGGCGAGCGAGGTCTGCCACGCCGTCCGCACGGCCATGGGGCCGGTCCCCGGAGCCCGGGTGCTTTAACTTTGCCGAACATCGTCAACCTGGACCGCGTCTCCAAGGCGTACGCGGTCGGGCCGATCCTCACCGACGTCTCGGCCGGCGTCGAGGACGACGACCGGATCGGCGTCGTCGGGCTCAACGGGGCCGGCAAGAGCACGCTGCTGCGCCTGCTGACCAAGGAAGAGCAGCCCGACGACGGCCGGGTGACCCACCGGCGGGACCTCCGCGTGGCCGCGCTGCCGCAGTCGCTCGACCTGCCACCGGCGGCGACCGTCCGCGACGTGGTGGTCGGCACGGCCTGGCTGCCTCCGGCGTTCGCGGCCGAGCACGAGTGGGCCGGTGACGCCGGCGTCCGGACGGTGCTCAACGGGCTCGGCATGCCGGATCTCGGCCTCGACGCGGCCGTGGGACCGATGTCCGGCGGCGAGCGCCGGCGGGTGGCGCTGGCGGCTCTCCTCGTGCGCCCGGCCGATCTGCTCATCCTGGATGAGCCGACGAACCATCTCGACGTGGCCGGCATCGACTGGCTGGCCGAGCACCTGCTCGCCCGGCGCGGCGCCCTCATGGTCGTCACGCACGACCGGTGGTTTCTCGATGCCGTGTGTACGGCCACCTGGGAGGTCGCCGACGCGACGGTGCGCGCGTATGAGGGCGGCTATGCGGCCTGGACGCTCGCCCGGGCGGAGCGGGCGCGCGTGGCGGCCGAGACCGAGGCCCGGCGACAGAACCTGTTGCGCAAGGAGATCGCCTGGCTGCGCCGCGGCCCGCCGGCCCGCACCAGCAAGCCCAAGTTCCGCATCGACGCGGCCAACGCGCTGATCGCCGACGTGCCGCCGGCCCGCGATACCGTCTCCCTGCAACGGCTCTCCACCGCGCGGCTGGGCAAGCAGGTGTACGAGCTGTCGTCGGTTACGCTGCGCGCCGGCTCACGCGCCCTGGTGTCCAATGTGGACTGGCTGGTTGGGCCGGGCGACCGGGTCGCCGTGCTCGGGGCCAACGGGGCCGGCAAGACGACCTTGCTGCGCGTGCTGGCCGGCACCCGGGAGGTCGACGAGGGTCAGGTGGTGCGCGGCTCGACCGTACGGCCCGCGTACCTGTCCCAAGAACTGCACGAGCTCCCCGGGGAACTGCGGCTGCTCGAGGCCGTCGAGGAGGTGGCCAAGCGGGTCCGCCTCGGTGACCGGGAGCTGTCGGCCGCCCAGCTGGCCGAGGTGTTCGGGTTCACCGGGGCGCGGGTGTGGACGCCGGTCGCCGACCTGTCCGGCGGCGAGCGGCGCCGCCTCCAACTCCTGCGGCTGCTCGCCGGCGAGCCCAACGTGCTGCTCCTCGACGAGCCCACGAACGACCTGGACATCGACACGCTGGCCGCGCTCGAAGACCTGCTGGACACCTGGCCCGGCACGGTGGTCGTGGCCAGCCACGACCGGTACCTGGTCGAACGGGTCGCCGACACGGTCTACGGCCTGTTCGGCGACGGAAGGCTGACCCACCTGCCGGGTGGGGTCGACGAATACCTGGGCCGGGTCGCGCTGGCGCCGTCGGTGCAGACGACGGCGCGGACGCCCGGGGTCGACACCCGGCAGACGAAGAAGGAGCTGGCCCGCCTCGAGCGCACGGTTGCCCGGCTCGAGCAGCGCGAGGCCGACCTGCACACGCAGCTGGCCGAGCACGCGACGGACTATGAGAAGGTGGCGGCGCTGGACGCCGAGCTCCGGTCGGTCCAGGCCGAGCGCTCGCGCACCGAGGACGCCTGGCTGGCGCTGGCCGACGACTCCTAACCGTGCCGGAACGCCTCTTCGGCGTGGGCCTGCTCGGCGGTGCCGGTGCGGTCATACAGGCTGGCGGTGCCGACCACGAGCGCCAGGATGAACGTGACGATCACGTTGCTCATCGAGAACCCGAAGAAGTTGGCGTCGGTCTGCAGCAGGAGCAGGCTGGCCATGCCGACGACCACGAAGATGACGGCGGCCAGCTGGTTGACGTGGTGCCCGAGGTTGCGCCCGACGATGTTGGCGAGGACCACGACCGCGCCCGCCACGATCGACAGGATCGCGAAGGCCGAGTTGGTGCGCAGGCCGAGCGCCCATTGCGCCTCGTCCTGGGTGAACAGCGGCCGGCCGCTGGTCTGGGACAGCCCCACGATGCCGAACACGAGCATGTAGATCCCGGCGAGCCCGGCGAGCGCCCGATAGAGCGGCCGGAGGTGGTGGTTGACCGGAAAGTGCGCCATGAAGGTCATTGTTCCGCACTACTTGCTCTTGCGGGTCACCAGGGTCGGTTTCGCTTCCATGTTGGACAGGCCGTTCCAGGCGAGGTTCACCAGGTGCGCGGCGACGATCTCCTTGCGCGGCTTGCGCACCTCGAGCCACCAGCGCCCGGTCAGGGCGACCATGCCGACGAGCGCCTGCGAGTAGAGCTCGGCCAGCTTGGGATCGAACCCGCGCAGCTTGAACTCCGAGCCGAGCACGTGCTCGGCCTGGTGGGCGACGTCGTTGAGCACGCTCATGAAGTTGCCGGTCGGCGACATGACCGGGGACTCGCGAACGAGGACGCGGAAGCCGTCGGTCTCCTGCTCGATGTAGTCGAGGAGGGCGAGCGCCGCCTGCTCGAGCAGGTCGTGCGGGTGGCCGGCGGTCAGCGCCGTCGTGATGCGGTGCAGGAGCCCCCGCACCTCGCGGTCGACGACCACCGCGTACAGGCCCTCTTTGCCGCCGAAGTGCTCGTAGACGACCGGCTTGGACACCTTCGCGCGCGACGCCACCTCCTCGATGGAGGTGGCGTCGAAGCCGCGTTCGGCGAAGAGCTGGCGCCCGATCGCAATGAGCTGTTCCCGGCGCTGGGCGGAGGACATGCGCACCCGCGACTTGGTGGGGGCGGGCGGCGGGGGCCCGAGTTGGTCGCTCACTCAACCCATCTTGGCAGGACTGGGTAGTCGTTTGCTGTCCAGCCGGTCGCGCTTGGGCCAGCGGACGTCCGACACCCAGCCGAATTTCTCGAAGATCCAGATCAGTCGCGCGTTCATGTCGATCTGGCCGCGGTCGACCCCGTGGCGGGCACAGGTCGGGTCCGCGTGGTGCAGGTTGTGCCAGCTCTCGCCGAACGACAGGATCGCGAGCGGCCAGAAGTTGGAGGCTTTGTCCCCGTCCCGGGTTTCGAACGGGCGTTCGCCGTACACGTGGCAGATTGAATTGATCGACCACGTGACGTGATGCAGCAGGGCGATCCGGACCAGGCCGGCCCAGAACAACGCGGACAGCGCGCCGGCCCAGGACCACGTCACCAGCCCGGCGATGAGGGCGGGCAGGCCGACCGACCCGATCACGATCGGGACGAAGAGCTTGTCGATGCGCCGGATGTCGCGGTCGGCGACCAGGTCGGGGGCGAAGCGCTCACGGTTGGACAGCTCGCGGTGGAAGAGCCAGCCGACGTGCGCGTAGAACAGGCCCTTGGTGAGGCCCCAGAAGCTCTCGCCGAAGCGCCACGGGGAGTGCGGGTCCCCTTCGCGGTCGGAGAACGCGTGGTGGCGGCGGTGGTCGGCGACCCACTGGGTCGGATTGCCTTCGAGCGCGGTCGAGCCGGCGATGGTGAGGGCGATGCGCAAGGGGCGGTTGGCCTTGAACGAGCCGTGGGTCAGGTACCGGTGAAAGCCGACCCCGATCCCGAACCCGCCCAAGACGTACATCACGAGCCCAAGTGCAAGATCAAGCCAGCTGAGTCCCCAGCCCCAGGCGACCGGGACGGCCACCAGCACGGCGGTGAACGGAAGAACGACGAACGCCCACAGGGCGATCAGGATGCCGACGCTCTGCCGACCCACGGTCAGCGGTTTCGGTGCGCGCTCGGCGGTGGCCTCAGTGGTGACGTCAGCGTCGAGAAGCGTTGCGGACATGGCACCTCGCAATTCTGGTACTTACGCTTACGTCACCGTAACTTACGCATCCGTAGGTTAGGAAGGGCTAAGATGTGCCACCCTGGTGGTAACGCTAGGCTGTTCGGGCATTTGGGGTGTGGGGTAACGGCAACCCGCAGGCCTTTGGAGCCTTGAGCTTCTGGTTCGAATCCAGACACCCCAGCACTGCTCCTCGCCAGTACCCCACGAGGGCCGGTTCAACCCGTCGTTACGATGAGGGCCGTGACGTCCCAGACTCGAACAGTGATCGTGCTGGCCGCCGGCGAGGGCAAGCGGATGAAGTCGGCCCTGCCCAAGGTCCTCCACCCGCTCCTCGGCCGGACGCTCGTCGGCCACGTGCTCGCCGCCGCCGACGAGGCGATTTCGGCCGAGCCGCTCGTGGTCATCGGGCACGGCGCCGACCAGGTGCGCGCCCACCTCGCCGAGATCGCCCCGAAAGCGCGCACCGTCGTGCAGGCCGAGCAGCGCGGCACCGGCCACGCGGTCCGGATCGCGGTCGCGGCGCTGACCGAGCTGAACGGCACCGTCGTCGTGCTCAACGGCGACATCCCGCTGTTGCGGGCCGAGACGCTGCGAGCGCTTGTCCACACGCACGAGACCACGCGCGCCGCGGCCACCGTGCTGACCGCCGAGGTCGCCGACCCGACCGGGCTCGGGCGCATCGTCCGCAACCGTGGCGGCGAGTTCGAGGCGATCGTCGAGGAGCGCGACGCGACCGCGGCCCAGCGCGGCATCCGGGAGATCAACTCGGGAGCCTACGTCTTCGAGTCCGCCGCGCTGACCGAACTGCTCGGCAAGCTATCCACCAACAATGACCAGGGGGAGGAGTACCTCACCGACATCATCGGCCTCCTCGTTGCGGCCGGGCGGCCGGTCGTCGCCCACCGCGCGCCGGACGCCACCGAGACGCTCGGCGCCAACGACCGGGCCGAGCTCGCCGTGCTGCGCGCCCTGTTGCGCGATCGGGTGAACGAGGCGTGGATGCGAGCCGGGGTGACGATCATCGACCCGGCCACAACCTGGATCGACGTGACCGCCGAGCTCGCCCGCGACGTGGTCATCGAGCCCAACGTCCAGCTCCGCGGGGCGACAACCATCGGTGAGGGCGCGCTGATCGGACCCGATTCGACCCTTTCCGATGTGCTGGTGGCCGCCGGCGCTTCCGTCGTGCGCACCCATGCGGTGTCGGCCGAGGTCGGACCGGACGCCTCCGTCGGGCCCTTCGCCTACCTGCGCCCGGGCACCAGGCTGGCGCGCAAGGCCAAGGTCGGCACGTTCGTGGAGACGAAGGCGGCCGACATCGGCGAGGGTGCCAAGGTGCCGCATCTGTCCTACGTCGGGGACGCCACGATCGGGGAAGGCACCAACATCGGCGCCGCCACCGTGTTCGTCAACTACGACGGGGTCAACAAGCACCGCTCGGTCATCGGTGCGCACGCACGTACCGGGGCGGACAACATGTTCGTCGCCCCGGTGTCCATCGGTGACGGTGCGTACACCGCGGCCGGCAGCATCATCGTCAAGGACGTTCCCCCCGGCGCGCTCGGGGTGTCCCGAGCTCAGCAGCGCAACGTCGAAGGTTGGGTGGAGCGTAAGCGGCCGGGCAGCCCTGCCGCGGAGGCGGCCAAGAATGCAAACGCGGCCGAGGCGGCCCAAAAAGCAACGGCTGCGCAGCGTGAAGAAGGCCACGACGGTGCCGGCCGAGTAGGCGGCGAGTCGTCGCCTGGCTAAGAATGGGGCCGAACCCCTCGAGACTGGAGCGGCACCGCCATGGGCAGCATTACCGCCGAGAACCGCAAGAACCTCATGCTCTTCTCCGGTCGGGCATTCCCCGAGCTCGCCCAGGAGATCGGGGCGGTGCTCGGCATCGAGCCGACCCCGACCAACGCCTACGACTTCGCCAACGGGGAGATCTTCGTCCGCTACGAGGAGTCGGTGCGCGGCTCCGATGCGTTCCTGATCGAGTCGATGACCCAGCCCATCAACCAATGGGTGATGGAGTCACTGATCATGGTCGACGCGCTCAAGCGCGGCTCGGCCAAGCGCATCACCGTCGTGCTGCCCTTCTTCCCCTACTCGCGGCAGGACAAGAAGCACCGCGGCCGTGAGCCGATCTCGGCCCGGCTGGTCGCCGACCTCTACAAGACCGCCGGGGCCAACCGGATCCTCACCGTCGACCTGCACACCGCGCAGATCCAGGGCTTCTTCGACGGCCCGGTGGACCACCTCTTCGCGATGAACATCCTGGCCGATCACATCGAGAGCAAATACGCCGGGCGCCCGATCACGGTGGTCGCCCCGGACTCCGGTCGCGTGCGCGTGGCCGAGCGGTGGACCGACCGGCTCGGCGGCTGCCCGCTGGCGTTCATCCACAAGACCCGCGACCCGCACAAGCCCAACCAAGTCGTGGCCAACCGCGTGGTCGGCGAGGTCGAGGGCCGGGTCTGCCTGATCGTCGACGACATGATCGACACCGGTGGCACGATCGTCAGCGCGGCCGACATCCTGTTCAACGAGGGCGCGGCCGACGTGATCGTGGCCGCCACCCACGCGATCCTGTCCGACCCGGCCAGCGACCGACTCAACAACAGCAAGATCAGCGAGGTCGTGGTCACCAACACGTTGCCGCTGCCCACGGGCAAAAACCTCGACACAATCACGCAGCTGTCGATCGCGCCGCTGATTGCGCGCGCGATCCGCGAGGTCTTCGACGACGGTTCGGTCACCACCCTCTTCGGTGGCCTCTCGTAAGCCGCTACCGGCCTCGGGTAAGCTAGGCAGGTTGCCACGGCGAGGGTGCTGCCGACCTCAGGTCTCCGGGAGCTCCGTGATCGACGCGGTGCTCGCGGTTTCCGCCCCGCGCGCTGCCCCCGCCCGAGCACCGCTCAGCCCGTCGCACGCCCCGCTTGAAATCGCATCAGGAGTTTTCCCGTGTCCGAGGTAAAAATCAGCGCCGAGCTCCGCACCGAGTTCGGCAAGGGTGGAGCCCGCCGCACGCGCCGGGCCGGCAAGGTGCCCGCCGTGCTCTACGGACACGGCGAGAAGCCCCGTCACATCGCACTCCCCGCGCGGGAGTTCGCCGCCGCCATCCGCCATGGCGGTATGACGCAGGTGTTCAACATCGAGGTCAGCGACGGCACGACCAGCCTGGCGCTGGCCAAAGCCATCCAGCGTGACCCGATCAAGGACACGTTCGAGCACGTCGATTTCCTGGTCGTCCGCCGTGGCGAGAAGGTCACCATCGAGATCCCGGTGCACCTGGTCGGCGAGGCCGCCCGCGAAACGATGGTCATGCACGAGCGCAACACGCTCGCGGTGCTGGCCGACGCGACGCGGCTGCCGAGCTCGCTGCAGGCGTCCATCGAGGGCCTCAACGTCGGCTCGCAGGTGCGGGCGAGCGACGTCGAGCTGCCCGAGGGCGTTGAGCTAGCCGTCGACCCCGACATGATCGTCGCGATCGTCGCCGCCGAGGCCGGCGACATGCTCGAGGCCGAAGCGGCCGAGGTTGCCGAGGAAGGCGCCGACGCGGCCGCCGACGCGGCTGCTCCGACCCCGGAGCCGGCCGAGGCCTGACCCGATCGTCGAAGAGGGGCGTCCGGGTGGACCGGGCGCCCCTCTTGTCGTAAGGAGAGAACGTGACCACGGTCGACGCGCCTTGGCTGGTGGTCGGGCTGGGCAACCCGGGGCCGGAATACGCGAAGAACCGGCACAACGTCGGCTTCATGGTCGCCGACGTGCTCGTCGGCCGCGTCGGTGCGCGCTTCGGCCGCGCCCGCCGCGCCGCCGCCGAGATTGCCGAGGCCCGCCTGGGCTACGGCGGTCCCCGCCTCGTGCTGGTCAAGCCGATGACTTACATGAACCTGTCCGGCGGCCCGGTCGCCGGGCTGGCCCAGTTCTACAAGGTGCCGGCCGACCAGATCGTCGCCATCCACGACGAGCTCGACCTGCCCTGGACGCAGCTCCGGCTCAAGATCGGTGGGGGCGAGGGCGGCCACAACGGCCTGCGGTCGCTGACCAAGTCCCTCGGCAGCAAGGACTACCTGCGCGTGCGCTTCGGCATCGGCCGGCCCCCCGGCCGTCAAGATCCGGCCGACTACGTGCTGCAGGACTTCTCCGCGGTCGAACGCAAGGAGCTGGACTTCTTCGTCGACCGGGCGGCCGACGCCGTGGAAATGCTCATCCAGCGCGGCCTGGAGGCGACCCAGAACTACTATCACGGGAGCTAATTGCGGGGTATTCCCGCCTAAAACTGCAAAAGCGTGACGATTGCCCGTTTTGCACGTTGTACTCAAGTCATTGAGTTGACGGCGAGGAGGCGGAGCGGTGGCGGTCGGGATGGAACGGGATCGATTGACGGTCGACCGGCGTCCACGCCCATACCGCAAGGTCTCACCGGCGCCGATCCCCATCTCCGTGGTGCCGGCCCCGCCCGTTCCGGCGGTCGACACTCCAGCGACCCTGTCCAAGGTCGCCCGGCACCGGGCCCGCTGGGCGTGGGAGGCGCGCTACCTGCGCGTCCTGCTCCTCGTCGACCTGTGCGTCGGGCTGTTCGCCGCCGCCGTCGCCTTCGACGTGCGCTTCGGCGACCGGTTCACCCCGTACAACACCCGGTATCTGCTGCTGTCGTTCCTGCTCCCGCTGGTCTTCATGGCCTCGCTCGCGGCCAACCGGGCCTACGAGAAGCGCCACCTCTTCGTCGGCACCGACGAATATCAACGGGTCATCCGGGCCGGGCTGGCGCTCACCGCGACCATTGCGCTCATCTCGTACGCCTGCGAAATCCGGTTCGCCCGGGGCTATGTCGTGATCGCCCTCCCGCTGGCCACGCTGGCCTGCCTCGCGGCCCGCTTCACGCTCCGCAAGATCCTGCATCGGGCGCGCCGGCGGCGGGGCGCATGCATGCGCCGGGTGATCGTGGTCGGGCACGAACTGGCCGTCGTTGGCATCACCCGCCAGCTGCGCCGTGAGCGGTACCACGGGCTCAAGGTCGTCGGCGCCTGCGTCCCGCCGGCCAGCGCCAAGGGCTGGCACGACGGGCAGGTCGGCGACATCCCGGTGCTCGGCACGTTTGACGAGGTCGCCGCCGCGGTCCGCCGGGTCGGCGCGGACACCGTGCTGGTGCTGTCGTGCCCCGAACTGGACGGCCACGCGCTGCGGCGGCTGGCCTGGCGGCTGGAGCGGGACGACATCGATTTGATCGTGGCCAGCTCGCTGGTCGACGTGGCCGGCGACCGGACCACGATCCGGCCGGTGGACGGCCTGCCGATGCTGCATGTCGAGCATCCGACCCTGGTCGGCGCCCGGCGGATGGTCAAGACGGTGTTCGACCGGGTCGGCACGCTGCTCCTGCTGGCCGGGCTGGCCCCGGTGCTGGCCATCCTCGCGCTGGCGGTTCGCATGGACTCGTCCGGCCCGGTACTGTTCCGACAGGTCCGCGTCGGCAAGGACGGCCGCGAGTTCGTGATGTTCAAGTTCCGCACCATGCACACCGATGCCGAGGCCCGGCTGGCCGAGCTCCGGCACCTGAACGAGGGTGACGGTGTGTTGTTCAAGCTCCGCGACGACCCCCGGGTCACGCGGGTCGGGCGGTTCTTGCGCAAGTTCTCGCTCGACGAGCTGCCGCAGCTGCTCAACGTGCTCACCGGAAACATGTCGCTGGTGGGCCCGCGCCCGCCGCTGCCCCAGGAAGTCGCCGCCTACGCCGACGACGTGCACCGCCGGCTCGCCGTCCGGCCCGGAATGACCGGGTTGTGGCAGGTGTCCGGCCGCTCGGACCTGCCGTGGGAAGAGGCGGTCCGTCTCGACCTGCGATACGTCGAAAACTGGTCGCTATCGCTTGATCTGGTGATCCTCCTCCGGACGCTCAGCGCAGTGACCCGAGGAGCGGGAGCGTACTAGTGTCCTTCGCCAGAAATTCGCCGCAGTTCGGCAGCGCCGTTTGCCGCTCGCGGCGGCGCCTTGCGAGCGACACACTGGACAGCCTCCTTTGAGGCGAATTTCTGGCGAAGGACACTAGCGCATGAACGTCAATATCCCCCCGGCCACCGACAGCGGCTTCGCCCGGTGGCTCGCCGGGCGTGCCGGCGAGATGCTGCTGGCGCTGCGCGACGAACAGGGCTTCAACGACCCGGACGCGCTGCGGGCCGACGGCGACAAGCTGTCCCACGAGCTGATCGTCGAGCACCTGCAGCGCTGGCGCCCGGCCGACGCCGTGCTCTCCGAGGAGGGCATCGACGACCCGGCCCGGCTGCGGGCCGAGCGGGTGTGGATCGTGGATCCGCTTGACGGCACGCGCGAGTTCGGCGAGGCCGGCCGCGTCGACTGGGCCGTGCACATCGCGCTCTGGGGCCGCACCTCGGCCACGATCGTCGAGGCGGCCACCGACAACAAGGCCGAGGGCTGGGGCCGGCTGGTCGCCGGCGCGGTCGCGCTGCCCGCCCAGCACACCGTGCTCGCCACCGACGCGCCCCCGCCATATCCGCCGATTTCCGGCCCCGCCGGCGCCGCCGGTGCGGGCACCGCTTCGGCGCGCTCCGGGCAGATTGGGGACCGCGTTCGCATCGCCGCCAGCCGCAGCCGGCCGCCGGCCTTCGTGCAGCGGCTCGCCGCGGAGATCGACGCCGAGCTGGTGCCGATGGGCTCGGCCGGGGCCAAGATCGCCGCAGTGATCGACGGCCGCGTCGACGCCTACGTGCACGCCGGCGGCCAGTACGAGTGGGACTCGGCCGCCCCGGTGGCTGTGGCGACCGCCACGGGTATGCACGCTTCCCGGATCGACGGGGCTACGTTGGAATACAACCGGCCGGACCCTCGCCTGCCCGATCTCGTCGTCTGTCGCAAGGCGCTGGCCCCCCGGATGCTCGCCGCACTGGCGCGGTGTGCCGGTTGAAGCTTGCGACAGGAAGGTTCTTCTGGTGATGAGTCGCGCCCCGTACAGGGTGTCGCACCTGGCCGCACTCGAGGCCGAGAGTCTGTTCATCATGCGCGAGGTCGTCGCCGAGTTCGAGCGGCCGGTGCTGCTGTTCTCCGGCGGCAAGGACTCGATCGTGATGCTGCGCCTCGCCGAGAAGGCGTTCGCCCCGGCCCGCATTCCGTTCCCGGTCATGCACGTCGACACCGGCCACAACTTCCCCGAGGTGCTCGCGTTCCGCGACCGCCGCGTCGCCGAGCTCGGCGTCCAGCTGATCGTGGCCAGCGTGCCCGAGGCACTGGTCAACGGCCTGGTCCGGGAGTCGCCCGACGGTATGCGCAACCGGATCCAGACCCCGGTACTTCTCGACGCGGTCGAGAAGTACCGCTTCGACGCGCTGTTCGGCGGCGCCCGCCGCGACGAGGAGAAGGCACGCGCCAAGGAGCGGGTGTTCAGCTTCCGCGACGACTTCGGCCAGTGGGACCCGCGCAACCAGCGGCCCGAGCTGTGGTCGCTCTACAACGCGCGCATCGCCCCGGGCGAGTCGATCCGGGTGTTCCCGCTGTCCAACTGGACCGAGCTCGACGTGTGGCACTACATCGCGCGGGAGCGCCTGGACCTGCCGGGCATCTACTACGCGCACGAGCGCGAGGTGGTCGACCGCGGCGGCATGCTCTACGCGGTGAACGAGTTTCTGCCGGTCCGCAGCGGCGAGTCGCCCTTCGTCGAGACGGTCCGTTACCGCACGGTGGGGGACGCGTCGTGCACGGCGGCGGTGCGCTCGGACGCCGACACGATCGACAAGGTGATCGACGAGGTCGCCGCGACCCGCATCACCGAGCGCGGCGCGACCCGCGGCGACGACAAGGTCAGCGAGGCGGCGATGGAAGACCGCAAGCGGGAAGGGTACTTCTGATGAGTGTCGAGGCGGCGCCCCGCCAGATGGACCTGTTGCGCTTCGCGACCGCGGGAAGCGTCGACGACGGCAAGTCCACGCTCATCGGCCGGCTGCTCTACGACTCGAAGGCGATCTTCGAGGATCAGCTGGAGGCGGTCGAGGCGACCTCCCGCTCGCGCGGCGACGAATACACCAACCTGGCGCTGCTCACCGACGGCCTGCGGGCCGAGCGCGAGCAGGGCATCACGATCGACGTCGCCTACCGCTACTTCGCGACGCCGCGGCGGAAGTTCATCATCGCCGACACGCCGGGCCACATCCAGTACACGCGAAACATGGTCACCGGCGCGTCGACCGCCGACCTCGCGCTGATCCTCGTGGACGCCCGCAAGGGCCTGGTTGAGCAGTCCCGCCGGCACGCGTTCCTGTGTTCGCTGCTGCGGGTGCCGCACCTGGTCCTCTGCGTCAACAAGATGGATCTCGTCGACTACTCGCAGGACGTCTTCGAGTCGATCGCCGACGAGTTCACGTCGTTCGCGGCCAAGCTCGAGGCGCCCGACCTCGCCGTCGTGCCGATCTCGGCGCTGCACGGCGACAACATCGTGACGCGCTCGGCCAATATGCCGTGGTACGAGGGTCCGTCGCTCCTGCACCACCTCGAGCGGGTGCACATCGCGTCCGACCGCAACCTGGTCGACGTGCGGTTCCCGGTTCAGTTCGTGATCCGTCCACAGTCGACGGTCGTGGCCGACTACCGCGGCTACGCCGGGCAGGTCGCCTCGGGCGTGCTCAAGCCGGGCGACGAGATCATGGTGCTGCCCTCCGGCTTCACGACCCGCATCACCGCGATCGAGACCGCCGACGGCCCGGTCGGCGAGGCGTTCCCGCCGATGTCGGTGACCATCCGGCTGGCCGACGAGATCGACATCGCACGCGGCGACATGATCTGCCGGCCCAACAACGCACCGGCCGTCGCCCAGGACATCGAGGCGATGGTGTGCTGGATGGACGAGACCCGGCCGTTGGCCGTCGGCGGCAAGTATGCGATCAAGCACACGACGCGCGCGGCTCGCGCAGTGGTGCGCGGTCTGCAATACCGGCTGGATGTCAACTCGCTGCACCGCGACGAGTCGGCGACGTCGTTGACGCTCAACGAGATCGGGCGCGTGCGGCTGCGCACGACGGTGCCGCTGCTGGCCGACGAGTACCGCCGGAACCGCACCACGGGCGGCTTCATCATCATCGACGAGACGACCAACCGGACGGTCGGCGCCGGGATGATCATCGAGGCGTCCTAGGGCCACACCGCGCGCGCCACGGCCGCCGCCTGCTCGCGCAGCGCCGGCCGGTCGTGGCCGACGAGTGCCCCGTCGCGCTTGACCACGTCGCCGTCGACCAGCACGAAGCGCACGTTCGCCGGGCTGAGGCTGGTCACGACCGCGACGGCGACATCACCGGTCACGTGGGCGAGCCGTCGAGCAGCACCAGGTCGGCCCGCCGGCCGACGTCGAGCGCCCGGACCGATTTGCCGAGCTCCACGACACGGGCCGCGTCCAGCGTGGCGGATCGCAGGACGCTCGCGGCCCGGACCATCGTGGCGGTGCGTGTCCGCTCGCAGCGCGTCGCGCACCGGCTCGAAGAGGTCGGGGGCGGCCAGCGCCCCGGTCACCCGTCCGGTCCGGCCGGCCAACGACGCGTTACGCCAGGCACCGATCGCCCTCGGCGATGTGCCGTCGAACCGATGCCACTCCTTGCCACTACTTTCTGGGGCGACTCGGCGGGGAGTCGTGGCGTCAGCTCTGTAGGAAAGTCCAGGCGTCGGTGACGATGTCGTGCAGGTCCGGCTTCTGCGGCGTCCAGCCGAGCTCGGTGCGCGCCTTGTCGGACGACGCCACGAGCTGCGCCGGGTCGCCCGGCCGGCGGGCGGCCATCTCGACCGGGATCGGGTGACCGGTGACCGTGCGGACCACCTCGACCACCTGGCGGTTGGAGAACCCCGTGCCGTTGCCCAGGTTGAAGACACGGTGGCCGGGACTGTCCATCGTGGACAAAGCCAGCAAGTGGGCGGCGGCCAGGTCGGCCACGTGGATGTAGTCGCGCACGCAGGTGCCGTCGAACGTGTCGTAGTCGTCGCCGAAGAGCTGCAGCTTCTCCCGCCGGCCGGCGGCCACCTGCAACGCGATCGGGATGAGGTGGGTCTCCGGGTCGTGCCGCTCGCCGATCATCGCGCCGTCCGGGCGGATCAGCGCGCCGGCCACGTTGAAGTAGCGCAGGCTCACGGCCGACAGCCGGTGCCCGACCGCCTCGCCGGTGAGCATGTGGTCGGCGGCCAGCTTCGACGTCGCGTACGGGTTGGGCGGCCGCACCGCGGCGGTCTCCGGGATCGGCACCGAATCCGGGTCACCATAGACGTTGGCCGTTGACGAGAACACCAGCCGGCGCACTCCGGAGGCGCGCATCGCATCGAGCAGCTTCAGCGTGCCGAAGGCATTGTTGGCCCAGTAGACCTCCGGCTTCTGCACGCTCTCGCCGGCCGCGATGAAGGCCGCGAAATGCAGGACACCCTCATACTCCGGGGTCAATACATTGGCTATCTCGTCATGAACGCGTCCCCGAACGAACGTCGCCCCCGCGGGTACTGCTTCGGCGTGTCCCGTTGACAGGTCGTCAAGCACGGTTACGTTATGTCCGGCGTCAACCAGCAGAGAGGTGACCACGCTTCCGATGTAACCGGCCCCGCCCGTGACGAGAAGTTTCATGACTCGAGCCTACCGTCGAGCGAACCTCTACAATTCGCAAGATGCAAGAGGCCGGCGGGGCTCGAGGCGGACCAGGAGTGGAACGTGTCGAAGACACCCATGTCGGAGCGCTGCGTCAGACCCTTGCCCGGCTGCTCAGCCGATTCGCCGAATTCACCGCGCGGCTGGCGGCGCGGTTGATGGGCGGCATGGCCACCGCGACGGACCCGCACATCAGCGAGGCCGAGTTACGGCTGTTGATCGCGGCCAACACCGGCACCCGGCACGTGCGTGAGCTGATGGTGCCGCGCACGGACGTGGTGTTCCTCGACGCCGACCTCTCCGTGTCCCGCGCCGTCCGGGCCGCCCGCGCGGCTCGCCACTCGCGGTTTCCGGTCATCGACGGCGACCAGGACGACGTGATCGGCTTCGTGCACCTGCGCGACCTCACGCTGCGCCCGGAGCTGGACCCGATCTCGAGCGTGCGCGAGCTCGTGCGGGACGTGAAGCGGCTGCCGGCGAGCAAGCGGGTGCTGGCCGCGCTCTCCGAGATGCGCCGCGAAGGTCACCACCTGGCCGTGGTCATCGACGAATACGGCGGCACCGCCGGCATCGTGACCCTCGAGGACCTCATCGAGGAATTAGTCGGCGAGATCCACGACGAATACGACGCGGCGCCCGAGCCGCTCGCCCCGGTCGGTGCCGGCCAGGCCGAGGTCGATGGCCGCCTCAACCTGCCGGACTTCGCCGAGCGCACCGGGGTGGCACTGCCCAGCGGGCCCTACGAGACGGTCGGCGGCTTCCTGATGGCCCGGCTCGGCAAGCTGCCCGACGTGGGCGACGAGGTGCCGCACGACGGCTGGCGCCTGGTCGTCGCCCAGCTCGACGGTCGGCGGGTCTCCCGCGTCTCCCTCGTGCGAGAGCCCTGAGGCCTTACCGCGGCTGGACCGGGTTCGGCAGCCGCGCCGGAGTCCACCGCGTGCAGTCGGCCGACAGGGCCGGATGCTCGCCGAGCGTCACGTAGCCACCCTCGATGGCCACCACGCCGCCGGTCGGGCCGTTCGGGTAGGGCGCGAACGTCTTGCCGTCCGGGCTGTTGAGGAACACCGGCTTGGCCACGTCCTGGATCCACAGCAGCACCGACTTGTCGGACCGGGCGAGCGCCCCGAACTCGCGCCCGGCGAGGCCGCCCTCGTTGCCGAGCAAGCCGCTGAGCGGGATTCTCTTGTGGACCTCGGCCCAGCTCAGGCCGCCGTCGACGCTTGCGAACTGGCGGATGCCGGACGAGTAACGCACATAGGCGTGCGCGGTCTTGCCGTCGAACGTGGCGATCGTCGGCGTGTCGAGCTCGTTGGGCGGCGCCGTCAAGGCGGTGATCATCCAGCTCCGGCCCTGGTCCCGGCTGACCGCGATGCTCGGACGGCCGTCGCGCGGGTCGGTGCCGGTGACCCACCAGCCCTGGGCCGGCGGGATCGTGGTGACCACGTGGCGCTGGCCCAGCAACGGCTCGTTGACCAGCCGGCTGAGCGCGCCGTCGGACTGCCGGGCGCCATAGATGTCACCGCCGCTGTCGAGCTGGAACGCACGGTCGCCGAGGCTGAGCGGCACCACGTCGGGCGGTGGCTGCACGGCCGTCGCGCCGTCGGCCGTGACCCGCATGTTGATCCGCGGATTGGCCCCGATCACGCCGCTGAGCAGCACCGACTTGGGGGTGAGCGGGACCAGCTCGACATCGTCGAGGCGATCGGCCGGGTTGTCCCGCAACGCGTTGATCGTGAACGGCGTGACCTGCTCGTTGCTGGCCGGGGTCATCCCCCCGTCGAGCTCGTTGTGCATCATCGTCACCTGCAGGTTGCACCGGCGGGTGACCGCGTTGTCCACGCACACGTCGACCGCGGCGTAGATCGAGTCGGGCAGGGCCCCGGTTGCCGCCCGGACCTGCACAGAGATCGTCGACTTGCCGGTCGGGCTGGGCGTGGGCTGCTCAATCGTGCTGGTGTCGGGCCCGACCGGCGACGGGTTGTAGTCCGGCCGACCGAAGACCGACGCGAGCGCCACCGGCGCGAAGACGGCGAGCGTGCCGAACAGCGCGCCGACCACGGCGAGCCGATCCCGGCGGCGGACCCGCTTGGCTCGGCGGCGCAGCCCGGAGAAGTCGGGCATGAAGGTGGCCGCCTCGATCTGGTCACGAAGCGTGCGGAAGTCAAGTTCACCCGGCATCGCGCACCTCTTGCTCATTTGGCGCGGACTTGTGACGGGGTGGGTTGGCCGGCGGGGCAACCGGCGGGGCCGTTTCGGGTTCGGCGTCGCTCAGCAGGGTGGCAAGCATCGCCCGGCCCCGCGAGAGCCGGGCCTTCACGGTGCCGACCGGGACGCCGAGCGCCTCGGCCACCTCATGCACTGACATATCAGCTAAATGGTGCAACACGATGGTCTCGCGTGTCGCCTGCGACAATTGCTGCAGGGCAGCGACCAGGGCGACGCGGTTGGCGTCCACGCCCGGGATGCTCTCCACCGGGCGCGCCACGCGACCGCTGCGGACCAGCGTGTCGAAGAGCCGGCGGCGGCGCCAGCGGGTGCGGGCCATGTTCATCGCGACGGTCCGCAGCCAGGCCTCCGGGTCGGCGACGTCGAGGAACTGCCGCGGCCGGGCCAGCGCCCGGGCGTAGGCCTCCTGCACGAGATCCTGGGCCTCGGCGTGATCACCGGTCAGGGCGTAGAGGGCCGCGACGAGCCGCCGGTAGTGCGCCTGGTACGCCTGCCGTACCGCCTCGCGCGCCTCCAGCTCGTCGCCCACGCCGCCCACCTTCCCATCACACCATTGAGCGTCACTTTCGAAGACCCCCCGGGCGGCCCGGCGGTTGCACCGAACGGGCTGCTGACACAATGACCGACATGTCTCAGCGCCCTCGCGTGCTCTCCGGCATCCAGCCGACGGCCGATTCGTTCCATCTGGGCAACTATCTCGGTGCGGTGCGCAACTGGGTGGCGATGCAAGAGACGCACGACACGTTCTACTGCGTGGTCGACCTCCACGCGATCACGGCCGGTCACGACCCGGCCCAGCTGAGACGCCGTACGCGGGTGAGCGCAGCCCAGCTCCTCGCGGCCGGGCTCGACCCGGACCGGTGCACGCTCTTCGTCCAGAGTCAGGTGCCCGAGCACGCCCAGCTCGCCTGGGTGCTGAGCTGCATCACCGGCTTCGGCGAGGCGAGCCGGATGACGCAGTTCAAGGACAAGTCGAGCAAGCAGGGCGCCGACCGGGCAACCGTCGGCCTGTTCACCTACCCGATCCTGCAGGCCGCCGACATCCTGCTCTACCAGGCCGACGCGG
>Ga0070683_100000992_pt1 | contig 21242 bp, 16 predicted proteins | sample KBSC713LmetaG_FD_64662 | JGI IMG/M metagenome (GOLD analysis project Ga0070683, IMG submission 64662) | Corn rhizosphere microbial communities from Kellogg Biological Station, Michigan, USA - KBS C7.1-3L metaG | ecosystem: Host-associated > Plants > Roots > Rhizosphere ... | reverse complement strand
CGGCGCTCCAATCGCAAGCGTCGAAAAATTCGTGAGCCGGCGCGTCTCCTCGAGAACGTCGAACCAGAGGTGATCCGCATCAACGCGCGAAACCGTCAGACAACATCCGTTAACGGCAATACTGTCTCCGAGCGCGATCCCGTTGAGCACGCCGCTCGCGGCAATCTGGAGCCGCCAGGAATCCGTTCCGCGAACAAACGCGACGACGCGACCTGTCTCTTCGACGATCCCGGTAAACATGGCTTGGTCGTTAAAGTTTGACCCGCAAAACCGCGGTCTCGGCGCCGCGACTCACGAGCAATACGGTTTCCGAGCGCGCGCGATCCGAGTCGATCGTCGCGAGCTGCGTGGCCGCCGCCGCGAATGTTTTCACCTCGCTGCCGTCGATTTCCTTGATCCAGTCGTCGATGCGAAGGCCAGCGGTCGCGGCGGGACTGTTGGGTTTGACAAAATGTGCGATGACGCCGGCCGCATCGCCGGTCTTTGCTCTGCGGGCGACCGCATCGTCGTAAACGAATTCTCGCGCCGTAAACCCGATCCGGTCGAAATATTTTCGCTCCGCTTCATTCAACAACTTCGGTTGATCGCCGAGCGTGATCTTCGCGTTCACCCGGGCTTCGCCGCGCAGCACGGCGAACGTGATCGCGTCGCCCGGCCGGCGCTTTTGAATTTCCCGTCCGACGTATTCGACCACCGCCCGGTCCGGCCGGAATCGCGGGAGGGGTTTTCCGTCGATCGCCAGAAGAATATCGCGGTCCTTCAAACCACCGGCTTCCGCCGGACTGCCCTCGAGCACCTCGCTCACGACGACGGCCGACTGGCCGTCGAGTTTCAGGAATTTCGCGACATCCGGATCGACCGGTTCGAGTCCGTAGGCTCCGAGCCAGGCCAGCGGCCGGCCAAAAATATTTTGCGGAATCCGACCGAGATAGGGCAGCACTTCATCCGCCACCAGCAACGCGCCGCTTTCCTCGACATTCACCAGGATGACCGGCGCGCCTCCTCGATCGTCGCGGGAAAATTGAAGATAGTTTTGCCCAAACGAGCTCGCGGCCAGCCCGATGAATTCGCCCGCGCGGTTGAACGCCGGCAAACCGGGCCCGGCAACTTCCTGCTGGGCGATCGCCATCTGTTGTGGGAGACGCTGCTTCAACGCAATGCGGCTCGACAAAAGATACGGCAGGAAATCCTCGTCCTTATTGCGCAATCCGATTCCCCAAATCTCCTCCGCGAGCGCAGGTTCGACCGGTGTCTTGGCGGCGAATTTCGTGATCGGCACCAGTTCACTCCGGATCGACTCGGCCGCTCGCACGAAATGCCAGCCGGTGAGAGCGTCTTGCCCGAGGTATTCACCGGCGACGCTCACGGGATTTCCCGGACGATAGACTTTGAAATCTTTTAGTTGCGCTGGCGTGGCGCGCGGATTCACCGCGACCGATGGCAGAATAATCGTGCCCTTGTCGTCAATCACCGTGCCGTAGGCGACGCTCGGGCGGCGCTCGATTTCCGTTTCGACATAGTACTCCACCGCGACCACCGATTTCACGCGCTCGGCCCAAAGCGCCGGCAGATCATCCGCGCGAACCTGCGGGGGAAAAATCGCCAAAGTCATCAACGTCGGAAGCAGCCCGAGCGACGCCGCCCTCGCGCCGACAAATCCGCGTCGGCCGAGCGGGGCATTAAACAACGAGAACACGTTTCCCAAAAAAAACTTCATGGTTTCAATACGTAGAGCGAAATCTGTCGGTTGCGCAGAACCTCGACGAGGACCGGCTCCGGTTTCGCGTCGTAGCTGGCGTAAACGCGCTTAATGACATCCAGTGACTCCACTGGTTGCTGATTCACTTTCGAGATGATGTCGCCGTTTGAAATTCCGGTCACGCCGGCCGGGAATCCGGGCTGCACTCCGATGACCAGCACGCCGGCCGAATCGGGCAGTTGATTCTCCCGGGCAAAGGTGCGGGAGACTTTGCGAACGCTGAGTCCCCATTTTTCGAATTCCCATTCCTCGCCGATGCGGCTCTCGAGTTTTTCCGTCACGACGGTATAATCACGGGTTTCCGCGCCTCGTTTCATCGTGAGCTTTAACACCGTCCCGACCGGCTGGCTCGCGATCAAGTTCTGGATTGGCGGCAACTGTTCCGGAAAACGTCCGTCGACTTTGACGCCGTTGATCGCGAGTAAAACGTCGCCGGCGCGGATGCCGGCACGCGCCGCCGGCGAATCGCGATCCACGTTGTTGATCAATAATCCGGTGTTGAGAGAGAGCGCGTAAAACGACTCGAGATCCTGCAGTTCTCTCGGCACCAGTCCAATGTAGCTGCGCACCAGCGTGCCGTTGCGCACAAGACTGTCGACGACGCGCTTCGCGATATTGGCGGGAATCGCAAAACCAAGATTGTCCGCGCCCGCGTAGGCGCGTGCGTTGATTCCGACGACCCGGCCATCTTCGGTCACCAGCGGTCCTCCGGAATTCCCGGGGTTGATCGCGGCATCGGTCTGGAGCCAGGTGTTGAACGTGCCGGTTTCATAACCGTTCACGCCGCGTGCATCCTCGAAGTAGCGGTCGTTGTTGGAAATAATCCCGCGGGTCGCGGTCCGCGTGAGTCCATACGGCGTGCCAACCGCGAACACGGTTTCACCGACGGAAAGTTTGGCGCTGTCACCAAATTCCGCGTGCGTGAATTTCAAGCCGCGGCGCTGAATGTCTGCGAGGTCGAGCCGCAGCAACGCCAGATCGGTCCAGTGATCCCAACCGACGAGCGTCGCTCTCACCCGCTCGAGACTGGCCAGCGTCACGGAAATCTCGACCGCGCGCGGACTCGCGACATGCGCGTTCGTGAGCACCAATCCGTCGTCCGAAAGAATAACCCCCGAACCGATGCTCGACGCGAAATGGCGCGCGCCAGCCTCGAACTCGAATTCGCGCACGTCGATGCGGACGACTGCATCGAGCAGTTTGTTGAAGCCGCGGCTCATGGCGCAAACATGCGGCACGCACCCGAGCCAGAGCAGCACGAGAGCGAAGATTGACCGTACCCGGAAAGGTTTCACAGTGGCGAGTTTCACGCGAATGGCTACCAGCAGCAAAGAATACAACTTCCAAGAAATCGAGCCGCACTGGCAATCTTTCTGGGATAAAAACCACTCGTTCCGAGCGGATAACGTTTCGACAAAGCCGAAATATTACGTGCTCGACATGTTCCCGTATCCATCCGGATCGGGCCTGCACATCGGCCACCCCGAAGGTTACACCGCGACCGATATCATCGCCCGATACCGCCGCGCGAAAGGCTTTAACGTCCTGCATCCCATCGGCTGGGACGCGTTCGGCCTGCCCGCCGAGCAGCATGCCGTCAAAACCGGCACGCACCCGGCGGCCAATACGCAAAACAACATCGCCAACTTCCGGCGCCAGATCAAAGCACTCGGGTTTTCCTACGATTGGGACCGGGAAATCGACACGACCGATCCGAAATATTTCCGATGGACCCAGTGGATTTTCCTGCAGCTTTTCAAGCGGGGGCTGGCGTACGTCGATGAACGGCCGGTGTGGTGGTGTCCGGAACTCCGCACCGTCCTCGCAAACGAGGAAGTGGTCGAGGGCCGGAGCGAAGTCGGCGGATTTCCCGTCGAGCGCCGCAATCTTCGCCAATGGGTGCTTCGCATCACCGCCTATGCCGACCGGCTCCTCGCCGGGCTGAAGGACGTCGACTGGCCCGAATCCACGAAACGGATGCAGGAAGCATGGATCGGCCGCAGCGAAGGCGCGGAGATTCTCTTCGAGTTGGAAAACAAAGCGCTCGGCCCGCTGAAAATTTTCACCACGCGTCCCGACACGCTGTTCGGATGCACGTACATGGTGCTCGCACCGGAACATCCGCTCGTCGACGCGCTGACCACTTCGGATCACGCGAAGGCGGTTGAAGCTTACAAGAAAAAAGCCGCTGGAAAAAGCGACCTCGAACGCACCGATCTGGCAAAGGGGAAATCCGGCGTTTTCAGCGGCAGCTATGCCGTCAATCCGGCCAACGGCGCGCGCGTGCCGATCTGGATCGCCGATTATGTGCTGATGGGTTACGGCACCGGCGCGATCATGGCCGTTCCCGCGCACGACGAGCGCGATCACGAGTTCGCGCTGCAATATGATCTCCCGATCGTTCGCGTGATCGCCAACGACGACGGAGCGGATCGACTGCCTTACACCGGCGACGGACACCTGATCAATTCGCCCGGCTATGACGGCTTGAAATGGGCCGACGCCAAAAAGCGAATCACGGCAAAGCTCGCGGAGCGCGGCGTCGCCCGCGCAACCATCAATTACAAGTTGCGCGACTGGCTTTTCTCGCGGCAGCGCTATTGGGGCGAACCGTTCCCGATCGTGTGGGTGAACGAGGCGGACTATCGCCGCGCCAGCTCCGCGCGTTCGGGCGATTTGCCGCCGAATCCGGTTTCATTCACGAATGCAGGGAAAACTTATTTTGCGCTGCCGCTGCCCGCGTGTTCACTGCCGCTCGAGCTGCCGGACGTTCAATCGTATTTGCCCAGCGGAGACGGCGAAAGTCCGCTCGCCAACGTCACCGACTGGCTGGAGTTGTGGTTCAACTATGAAACCGGCGCCGCCGTTCCTGCAGCGCAGGCGCGCCCGGCCGGTGACACGTGGATTCGCGCGCGCCGCGAAACAAATACCATGCCGCAGTGGGCGGGCTCGTGCTGGTATTATCTGCGTTTTCTCGATCCGGCGAATCGCGAGGCGATCGCGTCGCCGGAAGCGATGCGATATTGGGGCGTGCCGGATCTTTACGTCGGCGGCGCCGAACACGCAGTGTTGCATCTGCTGTACGCCCGTTTCTGGCACCAAGTGCTATTCGATCTCGGCGTCGTGCCGCAGGACGAGCCGTTCAAAAAATTGTTTCACCAGGGCATCATTCTCGGCGAGGACGGCGAAAAGATGTCCAAGAGTCGCGGCAACGTGGTCAGTCCCGACACGATCATCGCTTCGCACGGCGCCGACACATTGCGTCTCTATTTAATGTTCCTCGGTCCGCTCGAAGCCATGAAGCCGTGGAATCCGCGCGGGATCGAGGGCGTCCATCGCTTTCTTCAGAAAGTCTGGCGCGAATATCTCACGCTCGAGGGTTCGGTTAATCCAAAATTTTCCGGGCACGCGGCTGAGCCGGCCGAGTTCACCAGACTGCTGCACGAAACGATCAGAAAAGTTGGCGATGATATCGATGGTTTGCGATTCAACACCGCGATCTCGCAGATGATGATTTTTATCAACGCACTCCAAAAAACGGCCGTCGTCAGCCGTGCGACCGCGCTGGCGTTTCTCCAGCTCCTCGCGCCGTTCGCACCGCATCTCGCCGAGGAGCTGTGGCAGCGATTGGGCGAATCACCTTCGATTCAAAGCGCACCTTGGCCGCAATTCGATCCGGCTAAATTGGCCACGAATCAGGTAAAACTCGTTTTCCAAGTTAACGGCAAATATCGCGGCGACGCCGTCGTTCCCGTGGGCTTGACTGAAGCTGAAGCCGTGGCACTCGCTTCAAATCACGAAAGGGTCGCTCCGTTCGTCACCGGAAAAACCATCAAGCGAATCATTTATGTTTCTGGGAAAATCCTGAACCTGGTCGTGGAAAATTAGATTGCATTCGCGGGAGGCGATTCTAGGTATAATACCCTAGATCCAATTCTTCTCCTCACCAGTGCCAATCATGAAAGCATTCCACAGGTTTTGGTTTCTTGGATTGCTCGCCGGCTTCTTCCCCTTGATCGGGCGCAGTGCGCTTAGTCCGCAAAAAAACCTGCCGGGCAAGTTCTTTGTCAGCAATGTGACCGGCGCCGTCAGCTGTGTCTCCGATGGCCGGATACTCGAGCTGAAAAAAGGGGATTCGCTGATTGCGCGTGGCGTCAGCCTGGAAACGGCCGCGGGCGCGAGCGCCACGCTGGTGTTTTCGAATGGCACCGGCGTTTACATCGCCGGGAAAACGCGATTCGCAATCGCGCAGTTCGACCAGGAATTTTTCGTGCCGAACAGGAATCTCCGCGTCGAGCCGTCAACGTCGTCGACGCACGTGAAACTCACGGCCGGTCGGGTCGTCGTCAGCACACCACAATTGCTGGCCGGTTCAGCGATGGTTTACGAAACGCCACAGGCCGCGATCGACATTCACGGCGAAAAGATCGTCATCGAGGTTGACGACCGACAAACCCAGGTCGCGTTGGTCGCTGGCGCCGCGAGCGTCCATTCGCGCGTTGCCGACGGGACTTTTGCTCCGATTGACCGACATCTCGTCGCCGGCCAGGAAATTGTCGTCCGGAATGCGCCCGTCGCCGGACTCGCGCGAAAATTCGCGGTGGCCGCGCTGACGACCTCGATCACGTCAGACGAATCCGTCATCGCCGCCACCGTCGCGAAGCTGAAGCAAGGCGGCGCCCGCGAAGCTCCGGCGATCGCGGCGGCAGCAGTTCGAGCTGCGCCGACAAACGCGGCCGCAATCACCGCCGCAGTATTACGCCTGTTTCCCGATCAGGCGGTTCAGATCGCGTCATCGATCACGCACGTTCTGATCCAGTTAAATTCCGACGGCAGCGTAACCCCGGCCAGCGTGCAAGCCGCCGCCGCGATCGCCGCGACCGTGACCGCCGCTGCGCCGGCGCAAGCCGACAAAATCGCCGCGGCCGTTATCGAGTCACTCTTCGACGCGGCCCCGAAATCCACTCTCTCCGCGAAATCGGAATACGCCGCGATCATCGCGTCGACCGTGACGACGATCGCGCCATCGGACGCGGTCGCGGTGGTGGTGACAGCGATGAAGATGCTCACGAAATCGTCGGCCGACGCACCGCAGGTATTCGTGCAGATGGCTGCCGTTGTTATTTCCGCGGTAACTTCAACGGCGCCGGCCCAGGCGTCCCAAATTGGCACCGCGATCGTTCAGCTCTGGGCGGCAAACTTTCCTTCCGCTTGGCCGGAACTCGTGGTTCAAGCAACCGGTTTCTTTGCCGCAGTTTTGATTCACGCCGCGCCTTCCGAAACTTCCGCTGTGATCGAAAACATCGCGAGTGCCTCCCGCCAATCGGTGGCCGCGGTCGGGACCAGTGCGCGCGATTTTGCCGGCCCGGTAGCTGCGCTCGGTCAACTGCTCGGAGATATCAGTCAAACCGTAGTCGCTGCTTCGCAGGAACAAAATCGCGACACCGCTCAAACCCTTGCCGGCAGCCTGTTGGTCTCGGACGACGGACCGGTTCCTACGTCCGCCGCGGACGGTGCCGGCGAATTTGCCATTACGCCATTTGAGCCGGCGCAATTCGCCCAACTCGCCTCCGATCTCGACGCGGCGCAAGCCGCTCAAAGCGGCGTCCAGTTCACCACTGAAACCGCCGGCGACGGCAGTGTCACCATTCAGCCAGTACCCACGACCCCGGCCACCCCGCCCAACGATTTCGTCACCAGCCCGGCGAATACGTGAAGCCACCCAGCTGCACCGTTCAACGACTCGATGACGATCCGCCAGGGCATTTACTGCAGCCTATTCATTTGCATGATCGCGATTCCGCAGGCACGTGCGCTCGTCAATCTCAACGAAGGAACCGACCTGGTTTTGTTGAGCAGCACCTTTGGCGTCGGTTACGATTCGAATGTTTTTACCCGCGCGTCCGCCAAAAGTTCGCTGCTGGAAACCGCCGCCGCTTCGATGGACTATAACCGCCAGGCGGGAATGATCGGCGTTTCCGCAAAAGCGGATGTCACCTCGGGTCATTTCGAAAACGTGCGCGACCAGGATTACGTTGACCCAAGCCTGGCGCTTGCCTTCCGCAAACGCGACGGCCGCACGACGGGTACTTTTTCGCTGCAGGTCCGGCGGGAGAGCCAGGCCGATCCCGATGCCGGCGCGCGCACGCACGATTGGAACGACAACGGCACTCTCGATCTGCGTTATCCGGTCAACGACCGCTATTATTTCACGAACAGCATCAGCACCACCCTGCGGGATTATTCCAACAACCCGACGTTTAGTGATCTCACGACCTACTCCGATTCGATCGCGTTGAACTACATTTATACATCGAAGCTGGATCTGAATAGTGGATACGCGCTCTCGATCAGCGACACTTCTCTCCATACCAGAGCCTACGACCAGAGTTTCACCGTCGGCGCCACCGGCGGAATTCTTCCGAAAATCAGCGGCACGATCCGGTTCGGCGTGGAGCGGCGCGACAACGACTCGCCACTCGGCGGCCGCGAAACATTCGACGCCTTCACGTCCGGCACGTCGTTAAAATGGCAGTATTCGCGGAAAATTTCATTCGCTGGCGATCTAACGGAGGATTTTTCCACGACATCGACCAACCTTCCCGTGAACCGCACAACCGCCGGTTTGCGCGCCACCGCCAACGTCGGCCAAAAGATCGTCGGCAACGTCGGCGTGATCTATATGCTCAGCGATTTTCTCGGCGAAACTGGTAACGGCCGCACCGACCGGATGCTTCAAATCGACGCCAGTGTCGCCATCGCGATCACCTCGAATCTCCGCGCGATCCTCGCCTGCGCGACGATGGTGAATTCCTCCAACGTGCCGGTCGCAGCGTTCAACCGCGCGAATGTCACCTGCTCGATTTCCGCAACTTATTGAACCGTTCCATGCCCTCCCTGTTCACGCGCCGTCTTCGCCTCGTTCGTCCGGGCCTCATTTTCTGCCTGGTTGTCGCGCGCCTTTGCGCCGCGGATTCACCGCCCGCTGCGGCGGCCAGGACCGGCTTCATTTACCGGCTCACCACCACCGACCGCCTCCGGGTTTCAATTTTTCAGGAAGACGATCTCGCTGAGATCGCGCGCGTCGATGCGAAGGGGAACATCAATCTCAAGCTCGTCGGCGATCTGCATGTTTCCGGGCTGACCGTCAACGAGGCCCAGCACGCGATCGAACAGGCGTATCGGGACGGCCGATACCTGCGCAACCCGCAGGCGTCGATCGTGATCGAGGAATACGCGCCGCGCGAAGTTTCCATCCAGGGTCAGGTCAAGGCGCCGGGCCGCTTCGTGCTTCCGATCGAATCGACGTTTTCCATTGTGGAGCTCGTGACAAAAGCCGGCGGCCTTACCGATGTCGCCAAGGGCACCAGCGTCGTCGTCACGCGGATCACGCCGGACGGAAAAAAGGTGACCTTCACGGTCGACGTCGAAAGCGTGATTCGCGGCAAGACACCGGGCAATGCCGACAACGCCTCCCTGCTCCTCGAGCCGGGGGACATCGTTTATGTTCCGGAGCGGATCATTTGAACCGATGCCACTCGCCGAATCCAATTTGCAAATACCCAAGCCCGCCGGCTCGAGCGAGGAGGACACCCTCGTCGAGCACCGCACGCTCCGCGACTATTTCATCATCCTGCGGGAACGGCTCTGGATTGCGCTTCCACTCGCGCTGCTGGTCTCGGTTCCCTTCGCATATTTCAAGGTCCGGCAGACGCCGATGTACGCGAGCACCGCGACGATGCAGTTTGAAAAGCCCGAGACTGTGGTGACTTCCCAATTGGTTGTCGATGCCGCGGTGCGCAGCGAGATCGAGCTCAAGACCAACATCCAGATTCTCAACAGTGCGCGCCTCCGCACTCGCGTCCTCGAATCATTTTCTCCGGCCGAACTGGATTTGCTTCAGCGCGCATTGCTAAAATCACCTCAGAACGGCACGCCACTCTCCGCCACGGCCGCGCTTGGAACCGTGAACATCGAGCCGGAGCGCAACAGCCTCTTGATCGGGATTACCGTGCATCACCCCGATCCGGAAGCGGCCGCCCTCGTCGCCAACCGTTACGTGAGAGAGTTCATGAACTACCTGGTCGAGCACGTCGGCGGAATCAACGAGACCGCGGTCGAATTCCTGAAAAACCGCGCGGAACAGCTGCGCAAGGAATCCATGGAGGCGGAGCAAAAACTCCAGTCCTACATGAAACGCAACAACCTCGTTTCGCTCGACAAAAGCAAGGACATCGTCGGCGACCGCCTGAAAACCATCAGCGGCACGCTCACTGCCGCGCAGTTGACGCGCTTGAATTTGGAAAACCAATACAACCTCGTCGAATCTTACCAGAAGGAAGGCCGCGATCTGGTCGAGATCCAATTCATTGCCAGTCACGGCACGGTCCCGACGCTGAACGCCCAGCTTTCCACCCTGCGCCAGGCCCAATCCGTCCTCGCGGAACGGTACCTCGAACGCCATCCGCGCATGATCGATCTGGCCAACAATCTGTCCGTCGTCCAGGAGCAGCTTGCGAAAGCCATCGCATTGGCGATTGCCGATCTCGGCACCCAGCTCGACGAAGCCCGCGAAACGGAACGCACGCTTCAACTCGAGTTCAGCAAAGCCGAGAAGGAATCGCTCCAGCTCGGAGACGTTGCCGTCGAATACAAATCCCTCGAAAACCAGGCGTTGGTCACGAAATCAAACTATCTGCAGATCCTCGATCGTTTGAACCAGACGACGACGACCAAAAATCTCGAAAAAATTCCGCTTCACCCGCTCGACCCCGCCATTCCGGCGCGCGCGCCCTACACTCCGGACATCGGCGCCATCACCCGCAACTCCGCGGGCCTCGGAGTCCTCGTTTTCCTCGGCGTGGCCATCAGCCTCAGCCTGGTCGACGACCGGATCAAGAGCGCGTGGGACGTCGAGTCTTTCGTCGGGGCCAATCTCCTCGGAATCGTCCCCGACCTTTCTTCGATCAAGGACGACGACAAGTACTCGCTTTTGTTGGACAATCAGCAGACGTCTGGCGCCGAGGCATTCCTCAGCGTCTACAGCTCGGTCAAAATCCATTCGAAACTCGATTTCCCGAAATCGATCCTCGTGACCAGCACCATTCCGGGCGAGGGCAAGACACTCGTCTCCTGCAATCTTGCCGGCAGCTTCGCCCGTCACGGAAAAAAAACGCTGCTCGTCGACTGCGATTTTCGACGTCCCATGCTGCACCGGCATTTCAAGCAGCAGAACGCGATCGGGCTCGTGTCGTGGTTCGAAAATGGCGCCTCGCTCGACCCTGAAGCATCGGCCAGCGCAGTGCTTGGGGTGGTCAAGATCAGCGACAACCTCTCCCTGCTTTGCTCCGGCGGTCGTTCCAAAACCCCAACCGGAATCTTCGAGAACCCGGTCTTTGGCCAGCTTCTCGAAAAATTAAAACATGAATACGACGTCGTCATCGTCGACTCGCCTCCGCTCGGAGCGGTGACCGACAGTTTGCTGATCGCGGAGCGCACGGACGAAGTGATCTACGTGTGCCGGTTCAATCGCGCGTTGAAGAAGCACATCCGACTCTACGTGAAGGCGCTGCGAAATGGAAAAAACGAGCTGCTCGGCGTTGTGCTCAACGGTCTCTCACCACGGCGCATCGAGTATTATTCGAATTACCGTTATTACCGCAGCTACAAAAAATACTACAGCTCGCAATCGTAGATCCCGCATTTCGAGCTCGAGCGGTGGATTCGGCCATGACGCGGCCGCTTTTTAGGTTCACGTTGCCGCCATGAAAAGCCGAACGAACCGCGTCATTCTTGCCGGAGCTTCGCTGGCCGGTGCCATCGCGGCATTGGCGCAAACGGCCGCTCCTCCGGAAATGCCCGCTCCATCCTGGACAATCACGCCCGCGGTTGCTTCGCAATACATGTTCCGCGGCGTCCGTCTCGGCGGGCCATCGTTTCAACCCGCGATCGAATTCGACTACGGTTCGCTCGCCCTGGGTGGGTGGTGCAACGTCCCGATCAGTGACAAGGTGGATGGCCAGTCCGACCCGGAAGTCGATTTCTACGGCTCCTATAGTATCGATGTCATCAAGCACACGCTCAATATAGCACCGGGCTTCACTCTATATAGCTATCCGAACGCTGCCCGAAGCCAAGGATTTTACAAGGCCACCGTCGAACCGAACATCGCGGCAAACTATACGGTCGGAATGGTGAGGCTGACGCCAAAAATATACTATGACGTCGTGCTGGACGGCCCAACATACGAATTGAGCGCCGGCACTGCGATTCCGCTGAAAGGCGCCGGCACCGAACTCGATTTCATTGCCACCGCCGGTACGTACAGATGGACAACGGCGGTTCCGGACGTGACGCCGGACATCAAAAATTGGGGCGACTACTGGCTCGCCGGCGTAACGGTCCCGTTTCAAATCAATTCGAGTTCGAAACTCACCCTTGGCTTCGCGTATACAGCAGGATCGAACAATTTCTATAAACAAGGAACCGCGCCTCGAACGATCAATCCCCGTGCCGTCGGCCACGGAGTCGTTACCGTGAGCTACGGGTTCACTTTTTGATTTTGTTGGTTGCTCGTTCGGATTTCAGCCCGAACGGCGGCGGACAACCGCAAGCGGGAGCGGACCGATGTCCCGCCGCGCTCACGGCTCGCCACTCCAGCGCCCACGTGGCGGATCGCCGCCGCTACGGTTTCTTCTCCGCGTCCTTTGCCGCGCCGAACGAGCCCGCTTCGGCCGCTTTCACGAAACCTTCGGTCACGCTCTTGAGCTCTTCCCAGCGTGCGCGAATTTTCTTCGCTTCGTCCTTCGTGATGACGCTGTCCGCCGAGGATTGCGCGATCGTCGCCAGCATATCCGCGAATTCCTGCACAATATCATTGGTCACCGGAATCAGCGGCCCGCCCGGCGGAAAATTTTGGGGATTGCGTATATAGAAACCGCCCGCCTGTTCACAGATCCATTGCGCGATTCGCGCGTCCTTCGTGATTCGGACGAGATGGCCCACGCGCTCGAGCGGGCTGCTCGCGCCGCTTCCACTGTCGTCTTCGGGCGGCTCCGACCATTTGTAGATCAACGAGAGCGACAGGCCCATATCGGCCGCGATCTGTTTGGCGCTGGTCCGCTTCAATACTTCCCGCATCACCTCGTGCGATTCCATGGGGCTGGGACTCTGCGCCATTGGGATCTCGGCGCAACAATGTAAGTGATTTGGGCGGCCGAACCTGCTTTTATCACGACTCGCGATGAATCCCCGCTTTCCCGCACCACTCGCGCTGGCGCCAGCAGAACTTGCGTCGATTTCCGGCGCTTCCTTGTGCCATTGTTGTTCTGGCCGGGTGTAATCATTGCGATGATCGACGATACCGAACTCCTCCGCCGCTACGCCCGCGAGCGCTCGGAAAATGCGTTCGCCGAACTCGTTCAGCGCAAGGCCGGCCTCGTTTATTCGGCCGCACTTCGTCAGGTGGATGGCGATGTGCTTCTCGCCCAGGATGTGAGCCAGAGCGTGTTTATCGATCTGGCCCGCAAAGCCGCCTCGCTCGCCGATCGCCCGGTGTTGACGAGCTGGCTCTACACCAGCACCCGCTTCGCCGCACTCAAGGCGCTGCGCGGAAAACACCGTCGTCAACTTCACGAACAGGAGGCGCTCGCCATGCAAGAAATCGAACAAGATTCGCTTACCGCCGCCGACTGGGAAAAACTCCGGCCCGTCCTCGACGCGGCGATTTGCGATCTGACCGACCATGATCGCGCCGCTGTCCTGATGCGCTACTTCGAGGGCCAGCCGTTCGCGGCGATGGGCGAACGGCTCGGCATCGGCGAAAGTTCCGCTCGCATGCGAACCGAACGCGCCCTCGAAAAACTCCGCGCCGCGCTCGCTCCGAAGGGCATCACGTCCACCGCCGCCGCGCTCGGACTCGTCCTTTCGACCCAGGCGGTCGCCTCCCCGCCGGTCGGTTTCGCCGCGGCCATGACGGCCGCCGCGCTGACGAAATCCGCGGCCCTCGGCTCCGGCACCGGTGCGCTCGCCAAAATTTCCCAGCTCATCTCCATGAATAAAGTTCCTTCGGGGTTCGCCGCGGTTGCCACGGTGGGCGCCGGCGTCGCCAGCTTGGAAACCGGCGCAGTCGGGACCAATACCGCCTTCGTCGTTTTCTCGATCTGCTTCGGCGTCGGATTGTTTTTCACGCTGCTGAGCGCGGTGGCGGGCCACGTTTTTGGAGGACACGGCGAAGTTTCGCACGATTTCCACGCCGACCATGGCGAACACCAGGGTCATGCGGAGGCCGGCGGCAACGCGAATGACATGCCGGGATTCGCGCCCTTGAGCCCAACCACGGTCGCCACCTTCGTCACGGCGTTCGGCGGCATCGGGATGATGCTCGATCAATTTGAATTCACGCGCAGCGCCTGGATCAGCGCTCCGATCGCCGCGCTCGGTGCCCTCGGTATCGCCGCACTTGTATTCGTGCTTTTCCGCGGGTTGTTTCGGCGAACACAAGCGTCGAGCGAAGGGCGCGTCGCCGATCTCGTCGGCCAGAGCGCCATGGTCATCACTCCCATCGCTCCGGACGGCGTCGGAGAAATCGCCTACGTGCAATCCGGCACGCGCTACTCCGCGCCGGCGCGGGCGGACGATGGCGCGCCGCATGCGAATGGCATGCGCGTAAAAATCACGCGGATCGTGGGCACACAGTTTTATGTTGCACGAACCTGACGGCGCTGAAGTCACCGATCTTCCACCAAATTCATTCCACTGAATTCCTCATCATGAACCTCCAGCCTCTAGCTCAACTCAGCGGCGGCAGCCTCGGCATCGCCGCGGTTGCCGTCGTCGGCATCGTCATCGTCGTTTTCGTTTTCCTCGCCGTATGGGCGAGTCGTTATACGAAAGTCGGCCCCAACGAGGTGCTCATCGTCTCCGGACGACAGCATCGCCTCACCGGTCCGGACGGACGCAGCGCCATCCGCGGTTTCCGCGTCGTGAAAGGCGGCGGCACATTCATCATTCCGGTTGTCGAGAAGGCTGATGTCCTTTCATTGGAGCTGCTCACGATCGATGTGCAAACTCCCGAAGTTTACACGAGCAAGGGCGTGCCGGTAAAAGTCGACGGCGTCGCCCAGATCAAGGTCAAGGGCGACGACATCTCGATCGCAACAGCCGCCGAGCAATTCCTCAGCAAGTCGACGGATGATATCAAAAGCATCGCGATGCAAACGCTCGAGGGTCACCTGCGCGCGATTCTCGGCACCATGACTGTCGAGGAAATTTATCAGAATCGCGATGCGTTCGCCTCGAAGGTCCAGGAAGTCGCCGCGGGCGACATGGCCAACATGGGCCTGAGCATCGTGAGCTTCACGATCCGCGACATTCGCGACACGCAGGGCTATCTCGATGCGCTCGGCAAGCCACGCATCGCGCAGGTGAAACGCGACGCGGTCATCGCGCAAGCCGAGGCCGATCGCGACTCGGTGATCCGTTCCGCTCTCGCCACGCAGGCCGGGCAGGAAGCGAAGTTCGCCGCCGATTCGAAAATCGCCGAGGCGCAACGCGATTACCAGATGAACGTCGCCGATTACAATGCGTCGGTTAACCAGAAGAAAGCCCAGTCCGAACTCGCGTACGATCTCCAGAAATTCAAGACCAGCCAGCTCGTCAAAGCCGAGGAAGTGCAGGTCAGCATCGTCGAGAAGCAAAAGCAGATCGAACTGCAGCAACAGGAAATTCTCCGCCGCCAGCGCGAACTCGAAGCGAGCGTGCAGAAGCCCGCCGATGCGGAACGCTACCGCGTCGAGACGCTCGCTTCCGCTCGGAAATTCCAGCTCGAAACCGAGGCCGCCGGCACGGCGTCCGCCACGAAGGCAACCGGCTTCGCGCAGGCTGATGTTGTCAAAGCCACCGGCTCGGCCGAGGCCGACGCAAACAAGGCCCGCGGTCTCGCCGAAGCCGCGGTTATCGAAGCGCAGGGACTCGCCACGGCTGAGGCGATGCGCAAAAAAGCGGATTCGTTCAAGGAATACAACCAGGCCGCGATCATCGAACTTATCGTTCGTGCGCTCCCGGAGATCGCCGGCCAGATTTCCGCGCCGCTCGCGAAGACCGAGAAGATGGTCATCATCAATGGCGGCGGCGGGCCCGGTGGCGGCGCGAGCAAACTCACCAGCGACGTCACGACCATCATCAGCCAGCTCCCGCCCGTGCTCGAAGCGCTCACCGGCGTGAAAATGGAAAAACTTCTCGAGCAAGTGCCCGCGTTGAAAAACGCGATGGATAAAAAAGAGAGCTGAAACGCCCGGCGGATCGATCAGGCCGCACGCGCGGATCGGTGCCTCGCGCTCGCGGCTTGCGTCGCGTCGAACGTCGGCACGACCGGGCCGCCGAGCGTCAGCTCGCTCACGCCGCCAATTATTTTCCGACTTTCGTCTTCGATCATGGCCGGAACATCCGTTTCCGGCCATTTTCTTTTTTTCGTGCGTCCCAGGGTTTGTTTCTGGCTAACTTCCTTTTCCCAAAATGAACATCCACGAGTATCAGGCGAAAGCGCTCTTCGAAAAATTTGGCGTACCGATTCCCGCCGGCGCTCCGGCCAAAGCTTCCGCCGACTTCGACTCCGCGCTCGCCGTGCTTCCCGAAGGACCGACGATGGTCAAATCGCAAATCCACGCCGGCGGCCGAGGCAAGGGCACCTTCACCGACGGTTTCAAAGGCGGCGTGAAGTACTGCAAAACCAAAGCCGAGGCAAAGTTGATCGCCGGTCGCATGCTCGGCAACACGCTCGTCACCGTTCAGACCGGACCGGTCGGGCGGAAAGTGCAGACCGTGTATTTCACGGTCGCGAGTGATATCAAAAAGGAATATTATCTCGCGATTCTCCTCGATCGCGCGACATCGCGTCCGGTGATTGTCGCGTCCACCGAAGGCGGAGTTGAAATCGAAAAAGTCGCGCACGAGACGCCGGAAAAAATCCACAAGGTTTTCATCGATCCGGCCTACGGGCTCGCCGATTTCCAGGTCCGCGATCTCGTTTTCAAGCTGGGCTTCGCCGGCACCGAGGCCAAAAACGCCGCGAAACTCATCCGCAATCTCTACGCGATGTATTGGGAAAAGGATGCCGCGATGGTGGAAGTCAATCCGCTCATCACGACTCCGACTGGAGAAGTCCTCGCGCTCGACGCCAAGGTGTCATTCGACGACAACGCTCTGTTTCGTCATCCGGATGTCGTCGCCTTGCGCGATCTCAACGAAGAAGACCCGAAGGAAATCGAGGCATCGAAATCCTCGCTCAATTACATCGCGCTCGACGGCGCGATCGCATGTCTGGTCAACGGCGCCGGCCTCGCGATGGCCACGATGGACATCATCAAACATTTCGGCGGCGAACCCGCCAACTTTCTCGATGTCGGCGGCGGCGCGTCGAAAGACCAGGTCGTGGCGGCATTTAAAATCATCCTTGGCGACGTGAACGTGAAGGGAATCTTCGTGAATATTTTCGGGGGAATCATGGATTGCAACGTGATCGCGAGCGGCATCGTCGAAGCGGTTAAAGAGGTTGGCCTCAAACTTCCGCTCGTCGTTCGCCTCGAGGGAAACAACTCCGTCATGGGCCGACAGACTCTGCACGATTCCGGTCTGCCCATTGTCAGCGGCAACTCGATGGCCGACGCCGCCCAGAAAATCGTCAAGCTCATCGCCTGAAATGAGGAAACTAGCGAGTAGTCAGTAGCGAGTAGCGAGCATCGCAAACTGGACGATCCCACGACTCAACTGCCTTCTATTCGCTACTCACGACCCGCTACTCGCTACTGCTTCCATGAGCATTCAAATCAAAGCATTCGCATTCGTTTTTCACCCGGTCACCGATATCGCGCGCGCGCGCGACTTCTACGAAAAGCTCCTCGGCCTGAAGACGGGTTGGCAAATTGAATTCGCTCCCGGCCAATGGTGGATTGAGTTCGACATTGCCGGACAGGCACTCGCGATTTCCAATGCCATGGCCGCCCCGCCATCCTCGAGCCTTACGCTCGAAGTTGCCGACCTCGACGCTGCGCTCGCAACGATGCGTACTGCGAACGTTCCGCTCGCTTTCGATGTGATGGAGTTTCCGCCCTGTCGACTCTTCGCGATCAAGGATCCCGACGGCAACCAAATTGGCCTTCATCAGCGCAAAGCCCAAATGTAGCTCTTCGCGTCAGCCTTCGATCTACTCGCTACCCGCTACTCACTCCTCGCTACTTTCACCAATGGCCATCCTCGTCACTCCCGAAACCAAGATTCTTGTCCAAGGCATCACCGGCGACTTCGGCGGTCGGCACGCCAAGCTCTCGCTCGACTACGGCACCAGCGTCGTCGCCGGCGTCACGCCTGGCAAAGGTGGACAAATTTTCGAGTACGGCACGCATCGGGTGCCGATCTTCAACTCGGTCGCCGAAGCTGCCGCCGCGACAGGCGCGACTGTATCCGCGATCTTCGTACCGCCGCCCTTTGCGGCCGACGCGATTCTCGAGTGCGTCGACGCCAACCTCGATCTCGCCGTCGCCATTACCGAGGGAATTCCCGTGCGCGACATGGTGCGGGTGAAACGAGTCATGGAAGGCAAACGCACCCGGCTGGTGGGGCCCAATTGCCCCGGAATAGTCACACCGGGGATCGGACCACACTCGAAGGGAGGCTGCCGCATCGGGATCGCTCCCGGTTACATTCACAAGCGCGGCCATGTCGGCGTCGTCTCGCGCTCGGGCACGCTTACCTATGAAGCGGTTTACCAGCTCACGGAAAAAAATATCGGGCAGACAACATGTGTCGGAATTGGCGGCGACCCGGTCAACGGCACGTCGCATCTCGACGTGGTCAAGCTTTTCAACGCCGATCCGGATACGCACGGCATAATCATGATTGGCGAAATCGGCGGTGCCGCCGAAGTGGAAGCCGCGCGCTGGATCAAGGCCAACTGCAAGAAACCCGTGGCCGGTTTCATCGCCGGCGCCACCGCGCCAGCCGGCCGCCGGATGGGTCACGCCGGTGCCATCGTCGGCGGCGTGGAAGACACGGCCGCGGCCAAGATCGCCGTTTTCAAAGAGTGCGGCATCGAAGTCGCGGTCACGCCGAGCGACATGGCCGACGCCCTTATCCGGGCGGCAAAGGCCAGAGGCATCACGCTAACATAATTTGCGTACCGCCGCGTAATTCTGATCATCCCGGCACCTCGCCACCACCATGGCCGATCACTCACCCCAGAGCGAACCCGCGGAAAAAATCAAATGCGGTCCAACCGCCGCGACGCCACACGCCGATCCCGCGGTCGCATCCAGCGTGCCACCAAGCCGAATCGAGGCCGACCAACTGAGCCCCGAGGAACAAATGGCACTGTTCGAGAAAGAGCTGAAGGAAAAGGATTGGGGCCACCAGCCATGTTGAAGTCATTTCGTTCGCGAGCAGACTGGGGGAAACGTTGCGAAAACAAAGGCCGGCCGCTCGGTTCGTATTGACTGACGAAATCGAGTTTGGCGCTTCAGGAAGCCCCGACTGTTTCCCCTTCTCGCGAAGAACCCGCATCGGCTCGCACCCGCGCTCTTAACAGGCGCCCGACATCGCCGACTCTCAATCCATCCGCCCGCCCGGAAAAAAAGCGTGCGTTGATTTTTCCGCCATCGAGATCCTCGATGGCGTCCAGCCCAATCGAATACAACTGCCGTTTCAGATCCGCGGGATCGAAAAAGGTTTTCCAAGGTTCCCCCGCGCGCGCGACGCGCGCCGCCACTCGCTCGAAAACCAGGCGCTGAACCGGGTTCAGCGTCTCCGGCGGAACCGCATAGTCGAAAATCAATTCGCTGCCGGTTCGCGATGAATCGACCACGAATTCCAACGTCTTCCGAATCGACGACTGCTCGAGATAAGGCACCACGCCGAGCCATGAAAAAAATGAGAACTCTCCACGTTTGAACCCGGCCGCGGCCAGAGGCTGTGCGAGTGTTTCGCGCTCGAAATCCACCGGCACAAATGCCAGCGACGAAGGAATTCCGATCCGCGCCTCGGCCAGTCGTTCGCGTTTCCAAACCTGCGTCGCCGGAAAATCGACTTCAAACACCCGCAGTCCCTCCGCCTCGTGCGGATTGCGGTAGGCAAAGGTGTCCAATCCCGCGCCAAAAATTACATATTGCCTCGCGCCCGCATTCACGGCCGACGCGAGCGCGTCCTCGGCAAACCGGCTTCGTGCCGCCATGAACGCACGCAGGAATGGCGCGAGGAGTTCCGTTTCCGGAGCCGCTGTCTCCGCCTCCAACTGCGCCGCGATTTCCGCTCCGACCACGCGCAGCGCGAGCGGGTCGACGAACACCAGCGGCGAATCGCGCAATTGATGCGCCGCGCGGCGCATTGCAACGCGCAGCGCCGTCATACTGGCAAATCCATCGATCATCGTTGAGCCATGCTGGCGCTCGTTGGCACCAAGCCAAGCAGCGTATAAAAAAACCACCCCGTCGTCCCAACCGCGACCGTTGCGGACGAGCCGCGGCTATTCTTCCGACACGAAAATCGTTCGCGCCGCGAGCGGCACCTTTACAAACGCTGCCCGAGGCAAGAGAGTTTGCGCCGGATTCCGACATGGCAAAACTCGAAATCAAGTTAACCGCCGCCTCCGGCCGGACGCCATCGCCGCCTCCGCCGCTCTTCAGCTGGCTAAAAGAACGCGCCGCAGGCGTCCTCGTCCACCCGTCCGCCCTTCCCAGTCCTTACGGAATCGGCGCGTTCGACGAAGAAGCCACCAGGCTGCTCGAATTTTTTGCGAATGCCGGAATCCGAGCGTGGCAAATCTGTCCGCTCGGTCCGACGGGTTACGGCGACTCGCCTTATCAATGTTTTTCGGCGTTCGCAGGAAATCCCTATTTGATCGACCCGGCGGCGCTCGTGCGCGCGGGGCTCCTTTCCGAAGCATCGCTCAATCCGCTCCGCGCACTCGACGCGCAACGCGTGGACTTTGGCGCGCTTTATCGGCTGAAATTGCCGATCCTTTTTTCTGCCTGCGACGCCTGGCAGAAAAATCCCGATCGCACTCTCCCCTACGGCGACCTCGCCGCCTTTCGCAGACGTCACGCGGCCTGGCTCGGCGCCTACGGATTATTCTCCGCACTCAAAGACCACTTCAACGGGCAGCCGTGGTGGGAGTGGCCGCTCGAAGTTCGCTCACTCGATTCCGCCACCCACTCTCCGCTCGCATCGCGCCTCGCCGAGCGCGCCGCTGCTTACGAGTTCATTCAATATCTTTTCTTCGGCCAATGGGCGCAGGTGCGGGCGCGGGCCGCCGCGCTCGACGTGACGATTATCGGAGACACGCCGATCTTCGTCGCCATCGACAGTGCCGAGGTTTGGGCAAAGCCGCATCTTTTTCAGCTCGATCCTCAGACGTTGCGTCCCACCGCCGTTGCTGGCGTACCACCCGATTATTTTTCCGCGGATGGCCAGCTTTGGGGCAACCCGCTTTACGACT
>Ga0070683_100000990_pt1 | contig 21246 bp, 16 predicted proteins | sample KBSC713LmetaG_FD_64662 | JGI IMG/M metagenome (GOLD analysis project Ga0070683, IMG submission 64662) | Corn rhizosphere microbial communities from Kellogg Biological Station, Michigan, USA - KBS C7.1-3L metaG | ecosystem: Host-associated > Plants > Roots > Rhizosphere ... | reverse complement strand
CCATTGCTTTCCAGCGCTGACTGAATTCATTGTCTTCTATTCCATTCATCGGTGAGCCATGTCCTATGAAAAGGACGGGCATTAATTGTTCCTGTTCTTTCAAATCGGTGGTAAATCTGTTAAATGCTGATAAACTTGTCATCTGTGTTACTCCTTTTAAAATTGTTTATACTTTCTCCTTTCGCAATTGTTTTGATTGTCGGGATATTTATTAGCATTGGCCTTTTCAGGTCTAGTCAGGAAGATACCATCCCGCAGTTTCGCTTGTAACAGTTAATTCATAGAAATGCCTTCACTTCCGCAGGGAAGAATACAATATATCCTGCCAGGCAAAACACTGCGGTGCTTGGTGCAATACTTCCAGCAATGCGTAACATTGAATTGACTATTGCGCTAAATAGCCACCGTCTGCGGGGTAGTAACCACCGGTCACAAAAGATGATTTAGGAGAAGCCAGCCACAAAATCAATTCGGCAATTTCTTCTGACTCACCCAGCCGCCCTATTGGATGCAAACCTACCAGGGCATCTAATGCAGCTTTGTCAAGTGAATTCATTACCAGTGGTGTTTTTATGTAACCCGGACCAACCGAGTTGATGCGAATATTCTTATCTGCATATTCCAGTGCGGCAGCTTTTGTTAATCCTACAACACCATGTTTGGCTGCTACATAAGCGGGAGAGAATTTTGTTCCTGCACTTCCAAGTATTGAAGCAATATTGACAATGCTTCCTCCTTTTTTAAGCATTGCCGGAATTTGATATCGTAGGCCGTAAAATACGCCCGACAAATTAATCGCTATAACTTTCTCCCAACCGTCTATCGGGTATTCCCCGGTTACTGCCAGCGGCCCCCCAATCCCTGCATTGTTCACTGCAATATCCAGTGTACCGTATTTTTGAATGGTTTGTTTTACCAATGCTTCGTTGTCCGCAGGTTTCGAAGAATCAGCTTTAACATAAAAAGCTTCTCCCCCATTCTTTTTAATTCCGTCCACAGCGGCGTTTCCATTTGCTTCACTGATATCCGATACAACTACTTTCGCTCCTTCCTTTGCAAACAACTCAGCGGTTGCTTTACCAATCCCGGAGCCTGCCCCGGTAATTATGGCAACTTTATTTTCTAATAATTTCATATACTTAATTTTAAAGTGAACTACTATTGGTTGATTATTTATTAACTTCTCTGAACGTCGACACAGGTCACGGAAAACGCTTATAAGGCTAGTGCCGTTTTTGTTTTGATGATGGTGTACTTGATAATGCAAAGCTACCACAGCACGATCCTTGCGCCATTGCGTGCGCGCAAGAAAAACTATTGACTTATGTCAATACAATGAATGAGAATAGGTCAGTACCAGCAATTGTCACTTGCAGAGCAGTTCAATTTAGCAACTCATTTACAAACGTGCCTTTTCCAAAGCGTAAATGAAATGGTCACCTGGTTTTAATTCTTATTGCATTCGCAGCAAAACCGGTCCTCAAATCTCCGGCAGTCATTATGGTTTGAATTAAAGGTTCATTTAGGATATTGTTACTCACGCATTCTACCACAAAATTGGCTCCAGCGCCTCCGTCCTTTTCATCAGATGTTACTACTACCTCCATGGATGCCATCGGTATTAACAAGACCACCGAGTCAAGGTATTTTTTTAGCAATTTCCCTTCAGAATCATAGTAATCAATTTTGGAAATGTAGAGGCTATCCGTAAAACCGATATTCCGGATGCTTAATGTTGCCGACAAGAGAAATTTTTGCCTGCCAGTATTTCCATATATATGTGAGTATACGGGAACATAATATTGTTCAACAGAACTAAACGATTGTTTGTCCACAGAAACAAAATGGTAGCTCTTGCTGGGATACTGCATTTTTGAATCATCACTTGTAGAAGTACAGCTATGCACTGCCATTAATGTCGCGAAATAAAGTAAGTGTTTCATGAAGATTGCTTTGACAAATTGGTTATTCTTTGTCTAAGTTATAACTATTGCCTGTTGGTTCAGTAAGCAAGCGAAATGACCATAGCCGTTGCTAATTTTTTGCAGTAGACATATTTGCGTGCGGCAGCTATTAAGTTTTCTTTTCGGTTGTGATCCGCTTTCGCACACGGCTGAGGGTTTCGGGTGTTAACCCCATATACGAAGCGACCATGTGTTGCGGCACTCGTTGAACAATATGCGGATAAATTGAAATAAAGCTTTCATATCGCTCTTCAAGTGAAAAACTAATAATAGAAGTCAATCTTTTCTGCAAAGCGATATAAGCTCCTGTAATTTGCAATCGAATCCACGTTTCATATTTACGCAAGGTTTTTAGCAACTCTTCATGCGCGTTTTTGCTGATCAGCACAAGTTCACAGTTTTCAACAGCGTCAATTGTGTATGTGGCAGGCTCGCCGGTCAGGAAGCTGCCGAGGTCGGAGATCAGCCAGCCCTCCAATGCAAATTGAAGTACATGTTCGGTACCCTTTTCATCAATTGTATAAGATCTCAATACTCCTTTTTCCACGAAGGCAACGAATTTGCTGATGTCGCCTTCCTGGAGAAGGTATTGTTTTTTGCGTAACTTTTTGGCGGTGATCCGTTTTTTGATTAACGCTAAATCATCCTCGTCGAAATCAACTTTGTTCTTTAGGGCTTCAAAAAATACTTCGTACATCGAATCCAAATTAGGTTAATTATGCGGGTACCTGGGAAATTATCAATTCGTGATCCACTTACAGCATGTTTGTTAAATTGGAAATTTTCGCGACATCAATATTGTTGGCGGTTTTTGTCCTTCAGTAAAGTATTTAAGATGTTTAGTTCATCCCGAAAAAATAAAGATCATAACAATGGTGCCAGCAACCTGCATATGGAATCAAATCCCCGTTGAATAGCCGGACGGCGTTTCCAACCCTCCAGTGTCACCAAACGGCTGTTTTGTTTATCTTGTTCAAAACTGTCTTCAAGGACCTTACAGAGAGTTGGTTCGTAGATAACGGAAGTAATCTCGAAGTTCAGGAAGAAACTGCGCGTGTCCATGTTTACGGTACCTACAAAAGCCAGGCTGTTGTCAATGGAAATGGTCTTGGCATGCATGAAACCTTTTTCGTAAAGATAGACTCGAACCCCACGTTGCAGCAAGGGTTTAAGGAATGAAAATGAAGCGTGCTGGACGATAAAAGAATCTGATTTTTTCGGCATGATCAGTTCTATAGCCACACCGTTGGCCGCACCAATTACAAGTGCTGAGGTGAGCTGTTCGTTAGGGATAAAATAGGGCGTGCAAATACGGATGGTCTTTTTCGCCTGGCTGATCGCAAGCAAAATGGTTTCCATTATATATGGCACGGGCGAGCTGGGTCCACTTGCTGCAATGGCAACGATAGCGTTACCTTTTTTTTCGTGCTCGTTGCCGAAGTATTTTTTACGATCGCCAAAGACATCCTTGCCGCCGGAAAAAAACCAACTTAAAAGAAATTGCACCTGCAACAATTTTACCGCCCGGCCTTCGATCCTGACGGCTGCATCACGCCAATAAAGTTTGTGCTTGCCATTGTTTATATAGCGTTCATCTAAATTGATACCTCCAATGAAGCCGATTTCACTATCTATAATAACGATCTTGCGATGATCGCGAAAGTTGCTGTTGGAAAGTGAATCAAATACCACCGGCATCATTTTTAAGAACGGAATACCTGCTTCCCGCAACCGCTTCGGAATGTTTTTTATATGATTAGATCCAACGTCATCTACCACCACCAGCACCTCAATACCTTCCCTGTGTTTTCTCAGTAAAATATCTATGACGCGATTGCCAATGTCGTCAGCCGTTAGAATGTAGTATTCGACATGAATATGTGAACGTGCATTTTCAAGTGCTTCAAAGAGGGCAGGAAACTTTTCCTCGCCATTGTTCAATAATGTTACCGCATTACCTGTACTGATCAGTGATTGGTTTTGATAATAGAGATACCGGAAAGGAAACGCCATGTCACCGATTTGCTGTTCCAGCAATAGCAGTCGTTCTTCCATCTGTGGCGCTAACTCCTTATAATAGTGCTGCATTTTTTGCAGGTCTACCAGCCGTCTTTTCTCAAGAGCCATTCTTTTAAACAGTGGTTTACGGCCCACAAAATAATATATCAGCAAACCAATAATTGGAACAAAAACAAGAAGGAGTATATATGCCAACGATTTACTCGGATTCCGATTCTCACTTACTATAGTAATAATGACGCCTGTGTAAAGTACAGTCATGGGAATCCAGTACCAGTGTAGAATAAAATCCCATATCTCCTGCCAGGTTGCCAATCTGTTGAGCGTGCTTTAAAAGTAATAATTGTTTTCACGCAGGGCGCGGATATGAAAGGAAGATTGTGTAATAAACTCTTCTAAAACTGTACTAAATTTACGCCTGTCCAGCATCTTCTCCACACAAGGGTTAATTAACCGTGAGAATTTAAGCAACTTATTATGACAATCGCTCAAATCAAATCGCTCAACGCGAAAATGGACGGCCCTCTTGAATCAATGCTTCCTGAAATGGAAGAAATATACAAGGACATTCACCGCAATCCGGAGCTTTCCATGCAGGAAACACGCACAGCGCAGATTGCTGCCAATTATCTGAAGAAATACAAATGGGAAGTAACGACGGGCATCGGTGTAACAGGTGTTGTTGGCATTCTAAAAAATGGCGAAGGGCCTGTTGTAATGCTGAGAGCTGATATGGATGCGTTGCCAATTATTGAAGCGACAGGACTATCTTATGCCAGCACGGTGCGTACTAAAGATGAAGATGGAACAGAAGTTGGCGTTTCACATGTGTGCGGCCACGATTTTCATGTAACGTGGTTAATGGGCGCCGCAAGGTTATTGGCCGAATGGAAAGACTTATGGAGTGGGACCATTCTTGCGGTTTTTCAACCTGGTGAAGAAGTGGGCCGTGGGGCAAAAGGAATGATAGATGATGGCATGATCAGCCGTTTTCCTAAGCCCGACATCATATTAGGACAGCATGTGATGGTGGGTATTGCAGGAAATGTTGGACACCGCAGCGGTACTATTCTTGCGGGTGGCGATAGCTTAAAAGTAAAAATATTTGGGCGTGGCTCACATGCTTCGCAACCTCACACGTCCATTGATCCCGTAATCATGGCTGCAGCTGCCACCATCCGTTTACAGACGATTGTATCACGCGAGATTGACCCAAATGATAGTGCGGTACTAACCGTCGGCTCCTTGCAAGCGGGGACAAAAGAGAATGTGATCCCTGATGATGCAACCCTTAAATTGAACATCCGCACTTTTAATGAAGATGTGCGAAGCCACATCATCGCTTCAGTGAAACGTGTTTGCTGTGCGGAATGCCAGGCTTCAAATGCACCAAAGGAGCCTGAATTTTCAACTATCAGTCATTATCCATTAACGGAGAACGATTCAATGGCGACGGCCAGGGTTGCGCAAGCGTTTGAAGCCGAATTCGGCGATCGTTCTTACGAAACGCCGCGTAGATCTGCCAGCGAAGATTTTAGTGTGTTCGGCCGGGAATGGAATGTTCCTTATGTGTTCTGGTTTGTTGGCGGTACAGACAAAGATATTTTTTTGGAAGCGAAAAAAAATAAAGCCATTAACACCATTCCCAGCAATCATTCGCCGAAGTTTGCACCAGTCTTGCATCCCACCTTAAAAACGGGATTCGTGACGATGATAACTGCCGCCGCTGCTTGGCTGAATGCACGATAGATGACGAATCCATCATATGATATTTACAAACTTCTTGACCTAATCGGAACGTTTGTTTTTGCATTAAGCGGCGCCGTAGCAGCAAAGCAAAAGGGGCTGGATGTATTCGGAATCTTCTCCATTGCTTTTACCGTAGCTTGTGGCGGTGGCATTATTCGTGATCTTTGTATCGGCGCTATTCCACCTGCAGGTTTAACCAATTGGCGCTACTTAGTGGTTGTAATTGCTGCAGGCCTGATCGCTATTGTCTTTTACCGCCTGGTGAATATTTTAAATCATCCCGTTTTACTATTTGATGCTTTGGGGTTATCTGTTTTTGCTGTATCCGGAGCACGAAAGGTTATCGTCTTCGCGCACAATTACGAAGTTGCCATCTTGCTCGGAATTATTACTGCTGTAGGTGGCGGTGTAATACGGGATATTCTACTTGCCCGCATTCCTGTAATATTGAAAAAAGAGATTTACGCGTCTGCGGCGATGGTGGGAGCGATCATTGTGGTTGCAGGAGAATATTTCCGTTATTCAAATGAAATTGTATCGGTAATCGCGATAGTGGTCTGTTTTGGTTTGCGTTTTTTGGGGCTGCATTTTCACTGGAATTTGCCAGCTTTTCGGGATAAGGAAACTAAGAACGATGAGTAGTGGTTGTGCGATATATGCCGATTGCTTATATCTAACCCATAACATTTTTAGTTCTATTTAGCATATGCCGATAATCATTCCGTCTGGTTTCACAGGGCTCACAAATGTTGAGGTGCAAAATGCTCAAAAAGAGTTTGGATTTAACTCCATAAAACCTCCTGTGAAGAGTACATGGATCACCTTACTTTGGAATATCCTTAAAGAGCCCATGCTCATATTGCTCATTGCAACTGCCGCTATTTACCTGCTGGTGGGAGACTATGGGGAGGCTATATTTATGCTGGTTGCCATCATCGCAGTGTCAGGCATATCGTTTTACCAGGACAACAGAAGTAAAAAGGCATTGGAAGCGCTGGAAAAACTGAATGAACCTTTAAGTACAGTAATAAGGAATGCAGAGATTGTGGAGATTCCTACAAGGGAGATCGCTGTGGGCGACTTGTGTGTAACCGAAGAAGGAAAAATCATCAACGCTGACGGCTTTATTGTCCACAGCAATGATTTTTCAGTGAATGAATCATCCCTTACTGGTGAAAGCTTTTCGGTTTTTAAAGACCGCGCTTCTGAAGATAATAAAGTTTATAGCGGCACATTGACAGTTTCGGGACTTGCGATTTTTAAAGTAGAAAAAATTGGAAAAGAAACCAGGCTTGGAAAGATCGGGGAATCGTTAACGAACATCAAAGAAGAAAAATCGCCGCTGCAAACACAGATCGGGCGATTTGTAAAGTCAATGGCGATCATTGGTGTGGCAGTTTTCCTCCTCGTTTGCGTAGTAGAATTCTACCGCTCCCGCAATATCATCGAAAGCCTGCTCAACGGGCTTACCCTCGCCATGTCTATTTTACCTGAGGAGATACCAGTAGCATTTACAACCTTTATGGCGTTAGGGGCCTGGAAGCTGATGCGTGAAGACATCATCATCAAAAAGAGCAGCATCGTCGAAACCTTAGGAAGCACTACTGTGATTTGTACAGATAAAACAGGGACTATTACGGAGAATACCATGGAATTGAAATGGCTTTATGATTTCGAATCGGGGGAGGTTGTTGAGGAAGATCATTTTCATGATAACCGTTTTTCCAAACTGATCTGCTATGCCATGTGGGCGAGTGAACCTGTACCATTCGACCCTATGGAAAAATCTCTGCACAAGGTTTACGAGCAATCTCAATCGGAAGATCTACGGAAAGATTACACGATGATTCATGAGTATCCCTTGGACGGGAAGCCTCCGATGATGACACATATTTTTGAAAATGATAAAAAAGTGAGGATTGTTGCTGCCAAGGGTGCACCTGAAGCACTTATCAGGGTTTCAAATTTATCTGCAGATGAAACAAGCAGGTTACAAACTCTACTCAGCGATTTTGGATCAAAAGGATACAGGATGCTCGGTGTAGCAAAATCGACTTATGCCGGTAACAACTTTCCCGAACAGCAACAGGATTTTGAATTTGAACTGCTGGGATTTGTCGTCTTTTATGATCCACCCAAAAAAGGAATTGAAGAAGTTTTCCGCAAATTCTATGATGCAGGCATCAAGGTAAAAGTCATTACGGGAGACAATACAGAAACTACCCGTGCTATTGCGATGCAGGCAGGCATCAAAAATTACGATAGTGTTATCAGCGGAATGGAGATCAACCGGCTTTCAGAAAAAGAATTGCTACAGGCTTCCGATCAAAAGACACTGTTTACCCGGATGTTTCCCGAAGCAAAGCTGTCAGTGGTAAATGCATTAAAGAAAAATGGTGAAGTGGTGGCCATGCTGGGTGATGGGGTCAACGATGGGCCAGCGCTGAAAGCTTCGCACATTGGAGTGGCTATGGGCCATAAAGGTACAGAGATTGCAAAAGCAGCAGCCTCGCTCGTGCTCATCAACGATGATCTTGGAAAATTGGTTACAGGAATTGCCGCAGGACGAAGGATATACACGAATATTAAGAAAGCCGTTCAGTATATAATCTCAATTCATATTCCCATCATACTTACAGTTTCGCTGCCACTGTTCCTTGGCTGGGCGTTTCCTCAAATTTTCACTCCTCTGCATGTCATTTTCCTGGAATTGGTAATGGGACCAACCTGCTCTATCGTATATGAAAATGAACCTATGGAAAAAAATACAATGATCAGCAAACCGCGACCTATCACACAAACTTTTCTGAACTGGCGCGAACTGACTATCAGTATCATTCAGGGTTTGGTAATCACTGCAGGCGTTCTGTTTGCCTATCAGCTCACCAGCAGGTCCGGCGGTTCAGAAGAAGTGACGAGGGCCATGGTATTTACTACACTGATCTTTGCCAATGTTTTATTAAGCCTTGTGAACCGGTCTTTTTATTACAGCGTGTTCACTACTTTCCTCAACAAGAATCCATTGCTGGTTGGTGTTACGAGCCTTGCCCTGCTGTTTCTCTTCATTATTCTTTACGTGAAACCGGTAGCCCTATTTTTTAAGGTTTCCCGGCTGGATGCCGGGCAATTACTTATCGCTGTTGGTATTGCCGCTGTTTCGGTACTGTGGATTGAGTTTTATAAATTAGTTAAGAGGACAAAAAGTAAAAAACAATACTGAGGGACCTGTTTTTCATCCGTAACAATATCGTCATTTACGCATATTACATTATCTCCCTTTTGCACTACAAGCTCACCTCACCGGTCAGAAATACAACCGTTTTCAGCAACGATAATAATATAGAAATCCATCCAAAGGTGATGTAACATGGTATGTCCGGCAACAGTGAGACCACGCAAGTGAGTATCATTATTCCAATGGAGTTGTCTTTTATTTCAGCGCACAACGGTTTAGAGCACGATAATCCCTGTAAATAAAAATGAAAGTGAGTAGAGTGGCTAAAACATATTGCTCTTGCATGTTGCCAAAGGCAACATGCAATGGAATAATCTCACTTATTACCCGTTTTTTTAAAAACGAGTAGTGGGATTTTGGCATTGAATGTATAATTGGCTGACCTGCTTGATTGGAAAAGCTTTTCAAAAAATGTTCTGTTTTGTTGTGTGAACATTATCATCAAGGATGGCTTCGATTTTTGGATGGCGGTCTCAAGATTGCCGATAAAAGTTTGAATCGGGTTTGGCTCTTCGACATGGAGTGCTACATTATATCTTGAAAATTCCCTTATTGCAGCCGCAAGAATATTTGAATCGGTAATTATTTCTGATGGTGAATTGAAATGGAGTACCTCAACTTTTGCTTTTATTCGCGTTGAAAATTCCAGGACTTGCTTTAGTTCTTTTGAAAGTTCTGTAAGGTCAGACGCATAGAGGATGTGTGTAACTCTGTTAGGACGCCAGGGACTTGGAACGGCAATTACAGGAACATCGGAATGGTTTATAAGGCTCGATGTATTAGTGCCGAATATCTTTTTTATTTTCCCGGCCCCTCTTGTGCTGATGCAGATGTAGCTGAATTTATTTCGCAGCGCGTATTCGCGGATGGTAGTTTTGGTTTGCAATGAACTTTTGATCACGCACTTTATATTTTTTGCAACAACCTGCATGCTTTTGTAAACAGAATGAACAAACCGATTGAGTTGGTCTTGTATTTTAATTGTTTCCTGTTTTTCGTAAGCGTTGATTTTTGCATCAGTCCAGGAGGTTGGCTTCATTACATAGTAGCAATGAAAAAAAGTGAGGTCATACTTATGCTGTAAAGCCAACTGAATGGCGAAGCGTAACCCTGCTTTCGAGTTTGCTGAGAAATCGGTGGTAACGAGAATTTTTTGCATGAGAGATTATTTATTTTATGCTGAACCTGAAGACACTTTCATTAGAAGCACCACTGTCTAACTAACTGTGAAGGCCTATTAAAACCTTCGTCGTGCTGGCGCTCATCAGCATCACCGTGGTCACTTGCAAAGTTAGAAGGTTGCGATTAGCTTTGTTTCATATCACACTCTGTTCTCGATTGCAAATCCCCGCTGCAGTGAATTTATCCAGGAATAGCCAGGAGTGGAATCGGAATCTTATAAACTACTCTTTTTGTCATGCTTGCACTAACCAAAGTGCGAAAAAATCCATGACGTCTTGGGATCATGACGAGCATGTCGAAATGGTTTACTTTAATGCATTTCAATATGGCGGATTTGATTTGACCTTCATAAATATAGTCTCCCTGAGCACCCGACAAGAAATTAATAAGTTCAGAAAGATGTGATGATGAAGGTTGCTTATTCCTAACAATCTGAAAAACCTGAATGCTTGCGTTGAGAGTATTTTTGAAAGACCTAATGATTGAAAGTTTTCGAAATTCCTTCAGCGCCAATCCATCATAGGCAAATCCAATTTTGGGATGCTCGCAGAATTCAGCCTCTTCAGGAACTGCCAATACAGGGATGCGCGAATTTTGAATTACGCGAGCTGCATTACTTCCCATAAAAAATTTTTTCAGACCACTTGCACCTGTTGTCCCTATTACTATTAAATCGACCTGCTGGTTATGGATAACGTCGGCAAGGTCCATTGGCCAATTGATAGGTGCAGCGGTTGTGTTAAACTTTACACGGTTCCGGGTTGAAGCCATCCTTTTTAATTTCTTGAGCTCCGCCTCTGCTATTTGTTTGTTAGCTCGTGCAAGTTTAGGGTCTGTCAGAACTGGATTTCCTCTCGCAGATAGCAACGTTACTGTAAACGCATGGAATATGTTTACCTGGGCACCGTATCGTTCTGCAAGGACGGTCGCATAACGCAATGCATTATTCGCAGGGCTTGAAAAATCAGTGGGGACTAAAATTTTTTTAATATTCATCTTTTCAATTCCTAACTTCTGCAAATCTATAAGTATTTAAGGTGAAGTGAGCTAACTTGCCGGGTTCCTTGTGATGATGTTCCATGCTGGTCACTTCTTCTGTTTGGTTATACAACGGCTTACAACGGGAACGAGCCCTCCTAACGATTTAGAATTAATTTTTAATCATGGTCAGCATCATCTTAAATTTTTCATTTGCTTTGAGTGAGTGCGAAACGTTTGAAGGAAGAATTATACACTGCCCACTGTTTACATTGTGTGGCATTCCTCCAATTGTAATTTCTGCGGTTCCGTCAAGTATCTGGACAAGTGCTTCGTGCGGTGAACTGTGCTCAGCTAAGCCTTCGCCTTCGTCAAATGCAAAAAGCGTAATGTTGCCCGTGGGCTTCTTTACAATCGTTTTACTCACCACCGAACCATCAGCATAAGCGATGTTCTCAACGGGCAAAAATGTTTTTGATGCTTCTATTGGCTTATTCATGGAATTTAATTGACTGATTTTTTTCGTGAAAGGATTATTTGAGCGACAATGATTAGTAATGTTCCTCCGATAATGAGAATGTGTGTCAAATGGTCTGGCTGGTTCTTGTTCTCTGTCCCTACCGTCGGAGTTGATTTCATTTCACGCCCGGCATTTGCTGTTTTATGTTCCTGATGTTCAGTCCCCATGTGGCTTGCTGCATTGTAGATCGCCTCCACATAGTGCATGAACAATACATAACTTTCAATATACTCTCTGCCTGCTTCAACGTTGTCCTTATCGTAATTGTATTTTGAAATCGCTTCGTTGAATTTCTCATTTACCCCTTTGCTGATCACTTCATTCAAAAGTTTCATCACATCAGCAAGAGAGTTTTTTTCTATCGCATCATCGGCGGCTGCAATCGGAATTTCAACTTCTCCCGAATCTTTTATACCTGTGTATGCAACGCCTTCACCCGCACGATGTATGCGGACCAGTGTTTCAAAGAAATAATTGTCAACCATCTGTCGAACTTTAGGACTAATTTTTCTGAGATCAATAGTTTTCTGAAATGCTTCTTTGATAATTGCTTCGTCTTGCCACTTCACCCAAATTAAAACAAGGTTGACATTGTTCGTATTGAGTGCTTCTTTAGCTGCGGTAACCACAGGTCCGTTTTCCGTGTCACAGTGTGCAAGTGTTTTTTGAAATGGGAATAGAACCAAACCCATTGACAGGGAGAGCAGCAGAATTTTATTTTTCATTTAGATACAATTTGTATCAAAGGTCACAAACGCAAGTCGTTGCAAAAATGATATTGGTCACCACAAAGTGTGATGGTTACCACTGCCGCCAAATAATTGCTGCCCACAGTAAAATAAGTACTGCAAATTTTTTGACGTTGAAAATCAGCTTGCCAGGGTGTACATTTTGTATTGGCAATCCGTTCCTACCATTCTCATGAGTTGGTGATTTGACAAAGGTCACTCAAAATCTGGTTAAATGATGCCCTTCGCCACAAGCAAGGCGTCGTTTCAAACACACATTTTGTGATGTTTATTGATGCTTTTCCTTATTGGCGTCAATGTCATTATTTTCCAAAACAGCGGCAGAGCCGACGTTCCGGTCGAAGCTGAAAAATTTATCTTCATTGCTAATCAATAGCAAACATTCCATCCTTATAATAATTTTTTCTGCAACTGGCGTAGCAGAATGATTCCTACGATTTAGAGTGTAATATTGCTAACAAAGTCGTTTTAAGAGGCAACCTGGAAATAAGTTTCAGAATTTTTCGTATGGTCATTCATCCGTTTATAGATATCACAAGAAAGGAAAAATATCCTGTGATATTTTTTTTGCTCGTCTTCATAGTTTTCATGGGTTGTAACAACAATGAAAGAACGTGGAGTACCTATAAAGCTGATGCAACAAGCAGCAGTTATTCGAGCTTAAGAGAAATCAATAAACAGAATGTGCGTCACCTAAAGTTGGTGTGGACATTCAATCCGGATGATGCAGCGGAGGCTTCGCGGTTTGCAGCCAGTCAATGTAACCCGATTATTATTGATGGTGTCATGTATCTGGCCTCTGCCCGCCACCGGATATATGCTGTTAATGCCGGGAATGGAAAGCTGATTTGGTCATTCGATCCATTCAACGGAGGACCGGGCGGAGGATCCTTTCGGGGTGTTACTTATTGGGAAGATGGAAAGGATAAGAGAATTTTATTTACAGGAGGCGACAATCTTTTTGCATTAGATGCGCAAACGGGAAAACCTGTTCCTGGATTCGGGCTAAACGGAAAAGTAAGTATGAATGTGGGAATGAGAGACGATCCCCAAAAAATATCGATAAAACCTACATCACCCGGCATTGTTTATAAAGATTTAATCATAATTGGAAATGAAGTTTCAGAATTATATGGTGCACAGCCCGGCTATATACGAGCTTACAATATAAGAACGGGGAAATTAGAATGGACTTTTCATACTGTGCCAAAACCAGGCGAATTCGGATATGAAACCTGGCCAAAGGATGCCTGGAAATATGCCGGGGGTGCCAACTGTTGGGGTGGATTTAGTGTGGATGAAAAAAGAGGGTGGGTATTTCTCGGTACAGGTTCTCCTTCATACGATTTTTATGGATATGATCGTATTGGCAAAAACCTCTTTGGCAACTGCGTAATAGCTCTTGATGCGAAAACCGGTAAATATATCTGGCATTTTCAAACCATTCACCACGATTTGTGGGATTATGATTTGCCTGCGCCTCCGAATCTTGTTACCATAGAGCGGGATGGAAAAAAAATTGATGCAGTCGCACAAGTATCAAAGGTCGGGTTTCTGTATGTGCTGAATCGTGAAACAGGAGAGCCTTTATTTCCTATAGAGGAAAGGCCGGTTCCGGTCTCTGATGTACCCGGAGAACAAACCTGGCCAACACAACCATTTCCATTAAAGCCAAAACCATATTGCCGCCAGTACATGACAGTAGAGGACCTTTCTGATTTTTCAGTAGCATCACGTGATTCACTAGTTAAAATGTTTGATGGCTTTAGGTATGAGGGATTATTTACACCTCCTTCTTTGAAAGGAACGTTGAATCTCCCGGGAACGATCGGCGGATCTGAATGGGGCGGTGCCGCGTATGATCCGTCAACAAACATTATTTATTTGAAATCAAATGAATCACCGGAAATCGATTTGCTGCAAAAAATCGATCTTGCTGGTACTCCAGCCAATCTCTCTGTTCACGATGATGGAAAAAAAATCTATACCTCCCTGTGTAGCAGCTGTCATAAACCCGACAGGAAAGGAGATGAGCCCATCTATCCTTCGTTAATTGATCTTAAGAAAAGAATGTCTGAAGCCGAAGCATTGAAAAAAATAAAAGATGGAGGCGGAAGAATGCCATCCTTTGCCGGGATTTTGAAGGGACACGAAATTGGAATTATAGATTATTTATTTGAAAAAACAGATGCGCGTTCCTTACAAAAGGAAGCAGATCTTTCAGAGATAAGAAATAACAAGCTATCAAACGTAGAAATTAAGGAGAACAAGGCACTATTCGATACAGCCAATACTTATCTGAATGTAACTGCGTACGCCCAACTCGAGGATCATGAAGGCCGTCCTTTTATTAAACCCCCATGGGGCACACTCAACGCTATTAACCTGAACACAGGCGAGTACGAATGGATCATTCCTGTTGGAAATATTGCTGAACTGCAGAAAAAAGGTGAACCGATCACAGGTGCTACAGGTTCACCGGGGCCGATAGTAACTGGTGGCGGGCTTGTGTTTCTCGGAGGTTCGCGGGACAAGAAATTCCAGGCCTTTGATAAAGCTACCGGTAAATTGCTGTGGGAAACAACCCTTCCGGGTTTTGCCTCTTCCACCCCATGCACGTACAACTGCGGCGGAAAACAATACGTAGCGATATCTGTTGCCGGAAATAAAGAATCGCCGGCAGGATATGTCATGGCGTTTGCATTACCGGATTAAGTATTCAAAAGAAAATGGTCTCACAAAGTTGCAGCCGATGAAACCATTTATAATTTGACAATTCTCTACCTCCGCTACAAGTAAGGCTCTTTTTGAAAAGGATTTTTTATGTGTACACGGTATAGATGTACTTTCCAGCAATTTGATAAGATTTTATATTGGCCCTGTTTCGAGCCTCATCAGCATCTTTTGATTTGCATCATTAAGCGAATGAAATAAAACTGAAATTGTAAAAACAATTGTATATTAGATATGAATACTTTTGCGAAACTTGCAAAGTTTTTTTTATCGTCTTTCGCAAGTTGCACATCTCAATCTTCAGAATCCTAGGAACCTACCAAAGAAAAATAAAAGTCCTCACACTTTTGAAACACCTTGGCTGTAGCGTGGATTTTTAGCTGGCAATCGAATCGAACTTATCACAATAAAATTAAAACTAATTGCTTCTATGAAAGTTGTTTTTTTATTTATCATGCTTCAAATGGCAGTGGGAACTGCCTCTGCACAGAAACTCAACTCAATCAATCCACAGAAAAGCACGTTTAATCCCCTTCTGGACAAAAAAGAATACAAAGGATATGTCATCAGATTGAAAATTAGCGGCCAGAGCCAATTTGGATTTGACATACTAAAGCAGCGTAGTCCATTAATTATTCAATTTCAAAACCCACTTGCATTTTCCAGTAAGGGCGTTCAAAACAAGGAGGATGCATATAAAGTTGCGCAATGGATAATTACCGAGTATGAGAAAACCGGTCATTGGGAACACACTGTTCCTCCGCATGTCGTGAAACAATTAGGAATTGAACTGAATTGATAAATGAAAATTTATGAAAAAGATTCTGGTAGGTATCGGTTTCTACTTTGGAGCAGTATTTTTTGCACAATCACAAACATTATTTGGTCCGAGTTTTAATGGTGGCACCGAACGAGCCGGTACCATTCATGAGTTTAACGAAGGAACACCAAATTTGATCGTTCGTAAGTCCTTTGAAAGTTTTGCGGAGAAGCCGTTCTATACAACTCTTGTCCAGGCGAGTGACGGAAAGTTATATGGTATGACTTCTTATGGAGGCATTTTCAATTCTGGTGTTATATTTTCATTCGATCCAGTTTCATCAGCGTATTCCACTGTGAATGATTTTGAAGCTCCAAATGGTAGTAATCCTTCTGGGAGCCTCGCCCATGCGATTGATGGAAAACTCTATGGCACGACAACTTTCGGTGGCCAAAACAATTATGGTGTCGTATTTTCTTTTGATCCAATTTCCATGACCTACACAAAGTTGTTTGATTTTGATAACACGAATGGTGCCTACCCCTATGGAAGCCTCACACAGTCATCAGATGGAAAGTTATATGGAATGACATCCGCAGGAGGAAGTAGTAACTCTGGTGTTATATTTTCGTTTGATCCCTCTTCATCGTCTTATACAAAGTTACAGGATTTTGAAACAGACATGGGTGTCAATCCTGTTGCGAACCTGGTCCAAACACAAGACGGAAAATTTTATGGGATGACACCCATGGGGGGTGCCAATGGTTACGGCGTGCTCTTCTCTTTTGATCCAACAACGTCAAACTTCGCAAAACTTATGGACTTTGACAACGCTAACGGCGGTAGTCCCTATGGCACCTTGTTGGAGGCGAGCGACGGAAAACTATATGGAATGACATCGGCGGGAGGAACCAACGGCTTTGGAGTGATCTTTTCTTTTGATCCAACTGCATCAAGCTTTGCAAAACTTATGGATTTTGATAACAGTAATGGCGATACTCCGTACGGCAGTTTGGTCGAGTCGAATGACGGGAAACTATACGGAATGACTTACGGCGGCGGGACTTTCATTGATTTTAATGCTGGTGGAGTTCTTTTTTCTTTCGATCCAGTTTCTTCTGCTTATACAATATTGCAGGTGCTAGATTATGCCACGGGAACACGACCGTACGGATCACCAACGTTTGCAGGGGGAAAACTTTACGGCTTAACATCGTCAGGTGGCGACGGCAGGAACGGCATTGGGGCTGGCGTTATTTTTTCATACGATCTCATAAACTCAAGCTATCAAGTATTAAAGAATTTAGGTTCGAATGAAAGCGGCGCCAACATTTCAGGGAGACTCATACAAGGCAGAAACGGAAAACTATATGGAGCCACAACGAATGGAGGAGACAATGGAGTTGGAGTTATATTTTCGTACGACTCCGAAACATTTACTTATACAAAATTAAAAGATCTAGATGTAATAAATGGAAGCCATCCTTACGGGAGTTTGATGCAAGCAAAAGACGGAAAGTTTTATGGCTTGACAGCTTATGGAGGGGTATACCCATTTGTTTATCCACCTGGAACATGGGGCGACATCGGTGTTCTGTTTTCATTTGATCCAAGCTCGTTGACATATGCAAAGGAATTCGATTTTACGCTAAGCAGCGGATTCAATGGAACTCAGCCTTATGGAAATCTGGTCCAAACCGATAATGGAAAACTTTACGGAATGACAAGCCAAGGTGGAAGCGGCTATAGAGGTCACGGCGCCGGCATTATATTTTCTTTTGACCCATTGACATCGAGTTTCATTCGTGAAAAGGATTTCTCACTTGTTCCCACACCGGGTGACTTTCCGAGGATTGGTCCGGACGGAGACAGTCCATATGGCGGTTTCCTGTTGGCTCGCGACGGCAAGCTTTATGGTATGACTTCGGCAGGAGCTGCCAACAGCAGTGGAAGTCTGTTTTCATATGATCCGAATTCGGGGGTCCTTGTTAAACTCATCGATTTCGACGGCAGCAACGGTGCTAACCCTTACGGCAATTTGATCCAAACAAAGGATGGTAACTTATATGGTATGACATATGGAGGAGGAAGCAACGATGCGGGAGTTATTTTTTCGTACGATCTTGCTTCTTCAACTTATACAAAGTTGCACGACTTTGATTTTACAAACGGGAGTCATCCGTACGGAAACCTTATGCAAGCCAGCGATGGAAACCTTTATGGGATGACAAGCGGTGGTGGGAATAATGACCTTGGTGTCGTCTTTTCATTTGATCCCTCATCATCCACCTTTCTTAAATTAGTAGACTACGATGGTTCCAATGGCGCCATCCCTTATTTCGGTTCTGCCTTCGTTGAGTTATCTACATCTACACCGTTACCGGTAACGCTTGTTGACTTTTCTGGGAAGAACACTGGAACTATCAATGCATTGTCCTGGCATGTAGCCAACGAGGATAATATCAAATATTACGAATTGCAACGTTCCAATGATGGACAAAATTTTGAGAGTATATCTCAAATTAGCCCTCTTGGAAATAGCGTTTATTTTTATAACGATAGCCTAACTGGACCTGTGACCCCCGTATATTATTACCGCTTGAAAATTGTAGATGCAGACGGCAATACTAAATACAGTGATGTAATCAAAATCTCACTAAATCTGAATGACTTCTTTGTCGTGGCAAATCCAAATCCGTTTAAAGATCTATTGACTCTGACTATCCAATCAAATTTGCAGAACCAGGCAATTGTGGTGTTAACGAGTTTTGATGGGCGACAATTAATTAAACAAAAGGAGAACCTAAACAAAGGAACTAATATTTTGCACCTAAACGTTAACGGAAAATTATTAAATGGCGCATATCTGCTTACAATTACTACACCCCAAAAGACACAAACTCTTAGGGTGATAAAGTCAAATTAGAAGCTGAGATACTGCGACCAAAGACGAATTTACTTGTGTTATCGCTAATCAATAACGAACATCCCATCCTTATAAATAATTTTTTCTGTATTATCGGCAAGCGTTGCGGTAACAGTTCTGTTAGCCGTACTCACGATGTCAGTATGAACTTTGGGGCAGGAATTGTAACCCATGTCCTTCCATTGTTCTTCGGATACCTTTGACATATCACCGGTAAACGTGTCTTTATAGGCATTGCCAAGTGCGATGTGTGTATTGCCAAATTGACCGCCAACATTCTCATCAAACAGCGTCGTTGCCATAAATTTTGTTATGCGTGAATGACGTTTATCTGTTAACGAATATTCTCCAACCTTGTCCGCATTTTCCTGCGCAATCATTTCTTTTAGTGCATCCTCATTTTCTGTTGCAGAAGAAGTCACCACTACTCCATCCTTGAACTGCAGATGCACACCTGCGATCCTTTTCCCGGAATAATATAATGGCTGATTAAAAGTAATATGGCCGTTTGTTCCTCTCCAGTCAGGAGAGGTAAATATTTCAAAACTTGGAATATTCTTGCCACCACCGCTTAACCATTTGCGATGCTTACCGATCTTAATTTCAAGATCAATATCATTACCTTTTATGTGCAGCTTTTCTATTTGCAAAGCATCGAGTTTATTTTTTATTTCTTCTATCTCTGCCTGAACCTGTTTCCATTTTGCCACCGGGTCATCTTCTCTCAGGTAGCAGGCTTCAATTATCTGCCCCCAGTATTCATGAAGTGTTAAGCCTGCTTCGTCGGCCATAGACTGCGTGCCATAAAGACACAAGCTCCATGAAAGCTTCGCTTCCTGTTCTTTCTTTTCACGCATTTGAAACCATGGCGCTCTTGCACTATTCATCATGCTTATTCTGGATGATGAGAGTCCTTCAAAAACATGTATGTCCGGTTCGGCAATGATGAAAAGAATATGATCTGCAGAATCTACTATACCCTTCCAGTATGGTGTAGCAAAAAACGAAACCTGTTCATCGGTGCCATTCTGTAGAAGAAAACGGGTGAGGCTGGTTTGACGGATGTTATCGGGCAGATACTGAGTGATCAGATTTCCCCCTGCTGCATAAACTTCCTTTGCTATCGCCAGGAACAGGTCTTTTGCACATTCCTGTGCCACAAGATAAACGGTATCGCCTTTATTGATTCCATTGCCATTGTTCAATGCATAATGAACCATTACCTGTGCATATTTTTTCAGCAAATCGTCGTTGAGTTTATACATAATAGGTGTTTTAGAGCAGCGAAATTATGGTTGATACAGATTGCAGAAAAAAACCTTACTCTGTTGGTAACGATACCTTCGCAAATCGAAAGAAATTCCTCAAAATTTGGTCGATAAATCTCTTACCGGTTAGATATTGACGCTTCTCAATGTCAAATGGGTTTAACTATCACACAATTCTTCCAATCACATCTATTAATATCTTCTTTACATTATCGGCGTTCTGATTGAATATTTTTAAAATCTCATCCCAGGAAACAGGCGCTTCATCCTCCTTCCAGCAGTCATAGTCGGTGCTCATGGCAATAGCCGCATAAGGTATTTTTAACTCATTGGCCAAAGTAGCCTCTGTAGCCACAGACATATTGATAACATCTGCACCCCAGAGCTGAAACATTTTTGATTCGGCTTTGGTAGAGAACCGAGGGCCTTCGATCGTAACGACCGTTCCTTTTGGATGAACATGGAAATTCAATTGCGTGGCTGTGGTGAAAAAAAGTGCCCGCAATGTTGCATCAAATGGCGCGGCCATAGCTGCATGCACTACACCAGTTTCAAATTTATCAGCGTATGTGTTGATCCTGTGTTTGGTAAAATCAATAAACTGATCCAACACAACAAAATGGCCGCGGCCAATTTCTTCTTTTAAACTGCCACAGGCTGTGGTGGCTAAAATATGCGTTACACCGGCTTCTTTCAATGCGTATAAATTGGCGCGGTAATTAACTTCGGTTGGAGAGTACTGATGGTGTTTGCCATGACGGGAAATCAATATGATCTCTTTCCCACTGATAGTCCCATGTTTTAATAGCGATGTGGGTTTGCCGTACGGGGTGGAAACTTCTTCTTCACGAACATTACTTACTATTTGCGGGTCTTCCAGTCCAGAGCCTCCGATGATTCCAATTTTTATCATGAAAAGTTTACAATTTATTAATCAAAATGCTTCCTGCTTACCCGAGCCCTTCTTCAAAACTGAGGATGCCTTCCCGGTGTCTTCCCATTACAATTATTTTTTCTCTACGCAATGCTGTTTCATCACACAGTCGACGGAATCCAATTACAGTTGAATTTTATGTAACCTTCATCCATATTATTTTTTTTCAGGAAACAAATCAAAAATGCTTTTTTTATTGGGCTCACAAATGCCTCTTTCGGTAATGAGG
>Ga0070683_100000989_pt1 | contig 21248 bp, 24 predicted proteins | sample KBSC713LmetaG_FD_64662 | JGI IMG/M metagenome (GOLD analysis project Ga0070683, IMG submission 64662) | Corn rhizosphere microbial communities from Kellogg Biological Station, Michigan, USA - KBS C7.1-3L metaG | ecosystem: Host-associated > Plants > Roots > Rhizosphere ... | reverse complement strand
CCGAGGAGCCAAATTCTGTTTTTCCTAATTCTCCAGTCCGTTGGTTAACGCAGCCCATGTTCGCGGGAGTCCGCGCGTAAGCCCAATAGCGCCAAACATTTCGAAAGGATTCTGTTCTCCAGTATTCGCGGTCGGCGTGGTACGGGTTCGCTCCTGTCGCGCGTATTTCATTCTCCGTTGCCCACTTTCTCTACTTCTCCAAATGAGGCCCGAAAGCGGTTAACGGCTTGTTGCTCTCGGTTCGCCGCTTTCGGAAACTGATCGTTGGTTAACCCGTGTGTCCGACTCGATCATAAATCGCCTATGCTGGGAGTGTTCTGCGCGACGCCCTGCGTGCGGCGCCCAACCGAACGCCGATTCGCTGCGCCATCTACACCCGCCAGTCTGTAGAGCCACATACCGATCTCTCTTCCTGCCAGGTCCAATTCGATCTGTGCCAGGCCTACATTCAATCCCAGCGGCCGTTGGGCTGCGTCGTCGTCGAGGAGCGTTTTGATGACGAGGGCTACTCTGGTACGACCCTCGACAGGCCGGCCTTGCACCGACTGTTGAGCGTCGTCCGATCTGGCGGCATCGAGCAGCTCGTTATCCATCGCCTCGACCGGCTATCGCGGAATCTGCGGCACTTCGTCACCCTGTTCGAGGAGCTTCGGGACCATAACGTCACATTGGCAATCGTGACGGCCCAGGGACTGGGCGAAGCCGCCCTCGACAAATTCATGTTGAGCATCCTCGCCTCGTTCGCGGAGTTCGAGCGGGATCTCGCTGCCTCGCGAATCGCCGAAGCGCGCGCCCATCTCAAAGCGCATGGAAGACGTATCGCGGGAGCCGTCCCATTCGGATATGAAGCGGATCGTCACACGAAGCAGTTGATTGTCTGCGACGAGGAGGCACAGGCAGTGGTGCGAATGTTCCGATGGGCTGAGTCCGGGGTGACGCCGTTAGTGATCGCTGGCTATGCGAATGCGTTGCGCTGGATCACTGAGGCGGGAATCCGTGGACTGCCCGTCAGGTACTGGCGATTCTCGCGAATCATGTCTACGCCGGTTTGGTGATGCACGGTTCCCGATTGCGAGAAGGATGTCATCCGGGGCTGATCGATCGGGAGGTTTACGAGACCGTCCAGAACTTAATCGCCGGTCGCCGAACCGGTGCGCGCCGGAGGCCAAGAAACGGCACAGGTATCACCTGGATTCTCCGGGGTCTGCTGCGTTGCGGCGGCTGCGGTCGATTGATGAGCACGCATACCGTGCGATCCGGGCCGGTCGTTCATGGCTATTATCGATGCCGATCCACGGCGGGCGGCCGCGAGGCATGCAAAGGAGCCATGATTTCGGCGTACGAAATTGAGACTGCGGTTCTGTTGGAAATTGGTGTTAGGCCCAAACGGACGTCAAAGGAACAGCAAGCGGCGTTGCGAGAGGCGGTGCGGGCCGCCGTCTACGACGCGGCGTCCGGGAAGGTGAAGATCGAGCTTATGGCACACCGTGGAGGTAATATGAAGGGAGACGCCAAAGTGAACGTCGCCATCGACATCCCGGACGATATCGGACGGTTGCTTGCCGCCCAGGCAGGCGGCGTTTCGCGCGCAGTTCTGGAAGCGGTAGCCATCGAGGCTTATCGGTCTGGCTCGATCACGCCGGCACAGGTGCAACAGATGCTAGGGCTTCGATCCCGCTGGGAGACTGAGTCCTTCCTCAAGCGCGCCGAAGCCTTCCACGACTACACCGCCGAAGATCTGGAACGGGATATTGCTGCGATTCGTGAAGCTTCGCGGCAATGATTGCCGTCGCGGATGCGTCACCGCTCTGCTACCTCGTCCTCATCGGTGAGATCGACCTTCTTCCTAAGATCTTCCTTCAAGTCGCAGTGCCAGAAGCCGTCGTCGCCGAATTACTTCACGAAGACGCGCCCGAAGTTGTTCGAAATTGGGCGTCAACCCTACCCGCGTGGATCTCCACTTCAGCAACGGCTGATGTTGTCTCCGGCGGCCTTGGCGTGCTCGGCGAAGCCGCGACCCGAGGACTTGTGGACCTTGCGTCTGCCATCGACCGCCTCCGAAAAACGACCTTCCGATGTTCTCCTGCGCTTTTGAAAACAACGCTGGATCGGTTCGGCGCATCGCCCGCGTCGTAACTGACCTGCGTCGGACTCGGATGGCCGATCCAATTGTCCGTCCGACTCGGCAAGCTCCCAAACGTTTGACGTGTTATCAAGAACTTGCAGCGGACGTTGTTAACCAATTGACCGCCGGGATGTCAGGGACGAATTGGGCCAACACTAAGGCCCGTATTTCCAACACAGCCTTAGAAGACACGCCGTTTAGCTAGACGTGCCCAAGCCGCGCCCATCAATTTAAATTTACCCGTCCTTATCCGAATTTACCCGACCATGGACCTGAGAGTACCCCCAGTTTCCCCCCAGTCTTTCGTTCTACGATACGCCACCAGCCGTGCCACGATTCCGCAGCAGGAAACTCGCCTGCAGCCACGGTGTGAAGAAAAACATTTTGCAGAAAGCGCGTTCTGCCGTAAGATCGTAATCAGATCGGTTCGACAGGCCAGCGCAAAGCGCACCCTCCGGAAGGATCCCCAAGATCACTTTTTGGAAGGACAGGCATGCTGACGCATCCCACCACGCAGCACACCGAGCTGTGGCCGATCGACAAGTTCGTCCCCTACGTCCGGAACCCTAGAAAAAACGACGCCGCAGTGGATCGCATGTGCGCGTCCATTCGTGAGTTCGGTTTCAAGATCCCGTGCTTGGTTCGGAGCGATGGCGAGGTCGTAGATGGGCATCTTCGCCTGAAGGCCGCGCGCAAGCTCGGGCTCACCGAGATCCCGGTGATTCTCTGCGATGAGTGGACGCCGGCGCAGGTGAAAGCCTTCCGGCTGATGGTCAATCGCTCGGTGACATGGGCCGATTGGGACGAGGAGCTACTCGCTCTAGAATTGCAGGAGATCCAGGAATCAGACTTCGACCTCAGCCTCGCGGGGTTCGACCCAGGCGAGATTGCCGGACTGCTCGCGCTAGAAGACGAGGAAGCGGCAAGCGCCGCGCCGCTGCTGCCGGAGTCGCCTGTTTCCCGCTTAGGCGATCTTTGGCTGCTAGGACCACACCGGGTGCTTTGCGGCGACGCCACCAGTCCCGAAGCAGTCGCCAGGCTTCTCGGCGATCGCAAACCGCGGTTGATGGTGACAGATCCACCGTATGGCTTGAGCTCGACTCCGAGTGGCGCGACCGAGCCGGCCTGAATGGCTGTGGTCCGGCCGAGGCGAGCTACATGAAGAGGCGCACTATCGGGCACACGGAAACGGCGATCTCGGGCGATACCCGCGCCGACTGGTCCGACGCCTTCGCTCTGGTTCCCAGCCTCGAGGCGGCGTACATGTGGCACGCTTCGAAGTTCACACGGGAAGTGCTGGACGGGCTATTGCGCATCGGCTTCCTTCACCACCAGCAGATCATCTGGAATAAGGGCAGAACGGTCCTCACCAGGACGCTGTACTGGTTCACCCACGAGCCTTGTTGGTTCGTGCGCAAGAAGAACGCGCCTTGGTACGGCAAGGCGGGTGAGAACTCGACCATCTGGGATTCGCCGAGCCCGAAATTCATAATGGGCGGGGCCGACGAGGACAAATACGATCACCCCACGCAGAAGCCTGTCGAGCTGATGCGGCGCCCAATCCTGAACCACCTTCGGCGCGGGGAGCTGGTGTACGACCCGTTCCTTGGCAGCGGAACCACGCTTGCGGCCGCGGAGTTGACCGAACGCGTCTGCTACGGAATAGAACTGGATCCCAAATACGCCGACGTGGTGGTCGCACGCTGGCAAATACTGACCAACAAAAAGGCCACGCTCGACGGCGATGGCCGCACGTTCGAGGAGATCAAACCAGAGCGCGCGAGAGTACCGACGTGAATGGAACGCTGCCTCCGGGAAATCGCTGTGATCGAAGCGGAACTGCTCGCTGGCAATCCGGACGTCCAGGGCTTGTGCCTCGCGCTGTCGGACTGGTCTGCGGAACCGAGGATCCTCCAGAACGAAAAACGCCGCCAGGGGTTATCCCGGCGGCGCGTGGGAAACGAAACTGCGGATGGTTAGGCTTTGACGGAGTAAGTCCGCTCGCCGTCTTCGGCCTTGGTGGAGACAACGGCTAGACCCATCTTCTTGGAGACGGTCCCGGACAGGAATCCGCGCACGGAATGCGGCTGCCAGCCCGTGGCTTTCATCAGCTCCTTGGCGGGCGCCCTCGCCTTTCTTCGCGGCTTTGGCCGCTTTCTTGGCGGGGGTGGCCTTCTTCCCCGACTTGTCCTTCTTGGGCGCAACGTTGCGCGCCGGTTTGGCACCGCTGGCCTTTTCAGTGGCTTTCGGAACCTCGGCAGCCGGGGCCAGGGCATTTTCAAGTGCTTCTGCGGTCGAGATCATGGTGTTTCTCCTTGATTGGCGGGGTTTCCGCATCACATGGATCACTCTGATCGGAAGGGAAAGCAAGCAGATTCTAAAGGAAATCGAAGCTTGGCGAATGGGTGGCGATGGTGCGACCCTCGCCCGCAGTTGGCATCAGATGGCATCTCATGGCAGGACACGGCACAAAACTGGGACCTAAACAGGAAGAGGCAATCGCTGCGCTCCTGTCGCAACGGAATATTGAGGACGCAGCCCGCGCTTGCGGCGTGGGAACACCGACGCTGATTCGCTGGCTAAAACTGCCAGAGTTCCACGATGCTTACCTCAAGGCCCGCCGCGAAGCTGTGGGCCAGTCCATCGCGCCGATGCAGCAAGCAACGGGCGCAGCCACGATCACCGTCCTAAAACTCATGACTGATCTGAACGTGCCTGCAGCGGTTAAGTTCAGGGCCGCAGAGTGTGTGTTTGCTCACGCCATCAAGGGAATCGAGCTGGAGGATATCGAAACGCGCCTGACGGAGTTGGAGCGGGCCGCTGCGACGACTAAGGACGGCCGGCACTCCCGGTAAAGAGCGGGAGCATGAGCCTAAAGACTAGACTCAAAACGCTCGAACGGCACCGGCGTAAAGTCTTCAACGAGCCACTTCGGATAGTCGTCAGCCACGCTGGCAAGCCGTTTGATCTCTCGAAGGCGACGTGCTCCCGGACCATGTGGCCCAATGGGCATCTCATGGAAATCGTGGACCTCCATGGCGGCAATTACGGATTGAGAGACGAAGACCTGGAAAATTTCATCCAGAGCATCCCCCTGGGGAGGCGTGCACGATGATCAGGAGTCTCAATCGACGATGCCGCCAAGTGACGTAGAGGGCCCAACGCGATGAAAACGATCATAAGAAGGTTGCACCGCCTGGAGACAGCAGCTGCGACTGTCGCTAAAGGCCCCGGCGTCGCTGAGATGATTCAAGAGCAGAGGCGGCGGCGCCTGGAAGCAAGCGGCCAGACTGTTGAATCTTCACCGCCAATAGACTACACCGGATGTCGCACGATCGCTGATCACATTTTGCGCGCCCGCCAGGCACAGATGAAGCTTCAGAGCTTCCCCGTGGAGAGGCGTGCACGATGACCCGGAGTCTCTACCGGCGACTAGAGCGACTGGAAGAACAGACGATGCCAATGGACGAGCCGAAGGTATGGCAAATCGTCTTTAGAGACTCCGATGGATCGCAGACGCTCGGCGACCAGGTTGAATGGCGTTGGTGGGGCCAGCGGCCAAGACCGTGGATGCCGCAACCGAGGCAGCTTAGACGCTGACCGGGTTCATGTCAAAACTTCACAGGCGACTCAAGAAACTCGAAGCCCTCATTACCGACGAGGCCGGCTTGGTGTCCGGGTCTCAGAAGTGGATGGACTACTGGACCGAACGGGTCGATAAGATCCTAGCCGGAGACGATGAAGTAAAAGGCTGCCAAATTCCGCTCGAAGTGTGGGATGCAATCATGCAGAGAGCTGACTCAGAGCGCTCGGATGGCTGCCGATAATAGTAGTTAACGGGTCACTTCCCACAAGCCGACTTCCGGGGATCTATTCGGCCGCCGCCCACGCTCGTCTTTTTCCGAGTGCCGTCCAGTCGTCCAGAGCCAATAAATGACACTATACCCATTGACACTATATCTAGTGTGAATATAATGGAGCCATGGCGGCTCAAACTCCCTCGCCCGAATCGCTGCTTCCTCTTCCAACCGCGACCTTCCATATCCTCCTGGCGCTCGCCACCGAGGATCGACATGGCTACGCCATAATCCAAGACGTGGCCGCGCGCACCGACGGCGAACTGAAACTGAGCGCCGGCACACTGTACCATTCGATCCAGCGCATGCTCGAACAGGGCTTGCTGGTTGAAACGCGCGACCGCCCTGCTCCGGAGGAGGATGACGAGCGGCGCCGTTATTACCGAATTACGCCTTTCGGAAATGCGGTCGGCCGAGCCGAGGCGCGCCGCCTTACGCAACTCGTTCGTTTTGCGCGCGCCAGCGGATTCGTTCCGGGGAAAGCCTGATGCACTTCTACGGTTTCCTGCTCCGTCTCTATCCCGCTTCTTTTCGCGCCGAGTATGGCGAGGAAATGCGTGCGATTTTCCTCCGAACCCGTAAGGAAAGTCGTGGGTTCCGCACGGTTTTGTTTTGGATGGCCACCTTGATCGAGGTTTTCTCGAGCGCGTTCGCCGCACACTGGGACGTCCTCAACCAGGACCTCCGCTATGCTGCGCGAACGCTGGCGCGTGCCCCCGGATTCGCTTTCACAGCCATTACAGTCGCCGCCCTCGGCATCGGAGCAGCCACAGCTGCGTACACGTTGATCGACCACGTCATGGTCCGCGCACTGCCCTTCGCTGATCCAGACCGGCTGGTCAACATTTGGCAGAACGTGCCATCTTCACATCTTCGCGAATTGGAGCTTTCACCCGCCAATTACCGCGATTGGAAGAACGCCGCCACTTCCTTTTCCTCGTTCGGTGCGTTTGCCAGTCTGGCCGCGACTTTTAGAGGTGCAGGCGAGCCGCAACGCATCTTCGGTGCTGCGTTCACTGACGAAATATTTCCGCTGCTCGGCAAGCAGCCGGTTCTTGGCCGAGTCTTTTCTGCCGAAGATCTGAAGCATTCGGCGCCGGCGACCGTAGTGCTCAGCTACTCGCTTTGGCAGGATGAATTTGGCGGCGGCTCCGCCGTGCTGGGCCGTAAGGTTGAAATCAATGGCAGCCCGCATACGATTATCGGAGTCATGCCAGCCGGTTTTTCTTTTCCAGATCGCGATGCCAAGCTCTGGGTGCCGCTGCGCTTGGCGCCCATCGATTTCACCGATCGCTCCAACTGGTATCTCCACGGTCTGGCTCGCCTGAACCCCGACGTTTCTGGGAGTCAGGCTCAAGCAGAGATGACCGGCATCGCCGCGCAGCTAGCGCGAGCCTATCCTAAAGAGCTGGCCAATGTCGGTGCGAACGTTGTTCCGCTGCGCGATGACATTTCGCCGCGCGCGCGTTTGCTGCTCGAAGCGTTAATGGGCGCCGCTCTCTGTCTGTTACTGATAGCCTGTGCCAATCTCGCGAATCTTCTGCTCGCACGAGCCTTGGCCCGGCGGGGCGAGTTCGCCGTTCGCTCCGCGCTTGGTGCGGGACGCGAGCGGCTAGCCCGCCAGATGCTCACCGAATCTGTGCTACTGGCTCTGGCAGGCGGATTGTTAGGGATTCTCATCGCCTACGCCGCCGTTCCCTTATTTGCGCGCCTCATGCCGAACGCTTTGCCCTGGGGTCAGTCACCGTCGATCGATACGCGCCTCCTCGCCTTCGCCGTTCTGCTGACCCTGATTACCGGAATCGCATTCGGAGCGTTTCCTGCCCTGCGCGCCGGCCGCAATTCAGAAGGCGCTCTCCGCGACAATGTACGTTCGGGCGGTGGTCGGCGTGAACGCTTGCGTTCCGCCTTAGTGGTCACGGAAATTGCCGCATGTGTGGTGCTCCTGATCTCATCCGGTCTCCTGATTCGCGCGCTGTCGCGCATCCGAGGGCTCGATCCTGGGTTCCGCTCAGATCATGTCCTTACGCTCCGCACCATGCTGCCATTCCCGAAATACCAGAAACTTGAAACGCGGCGGACTTTCTATAACGGCGTTCTATCGAGTGCTCGCCAACTCCCCGGCGTGACGAGCGTAGCCTATACCAGCTTCCTACCCATGGTGATGCCCGGCGGAGTCTGGCACGTAGAAATTGCCGGCCGGCCCCAAGATATTGCGCAGCAAGAGTCCGCCAGCGCTCGGTTCATTACGCCCGACTATTTCGTCGCTATGGGGATTCCTTTTGTGATGGGCCGCGGCATCGAAGAATCGGATACCCCGCAAAAGCCTTTGGTCGCGGTGGTCAGCCGTTCTTTTGTGGACCATTACTGGCCCGGGGGAAATCCGCTCGGCCGCCACTTCAAGTTCAATTTCCTTGATCACGTGGTGGTCGGCGTGGTGGGCGACGTCCGAGTGCGTGGCCTTGAGCGCGCGAGTGAACCGCAGGTTTACTTGTCATACCAACAAGCCGGCGACGCCGAATGGTCCTGGTATGCGCCCAAGGATCTAGTCGTTCGCGCCTCTGGCGATGTCTTAGCGCTGGCGCCGACGCTTCGCCGCATCATTCACGATGCCGACCCTGAGCAGCCTATATCGGATGTACAGACGCTACACGATATCCTCGACGGAGAGACGGGAACGCGCTCCATCCAACTTCGCATCTTGGGAAGTTTTGCCGCCGCCGCTTTCTTCCTCGCCGCTTTCGGCATCCACGGCTTGCTCGCGTTCGCGGTATCGCAACGGACTCAAGAAATCAGTGTGCGCATCGCGCTTGGAGCCCGCCCGGGCATGATCCTCAACATGGTTCTCAAGCGCGCGCTGATTCTGGCCGCGGCTGGTGTGGTTGTCGGAACCGCGCTTGCCTTTGCCGCCGGACGTTCCATGCAAGCTTTGCTTGCGGGCGTCAGCCCGGCCGATACGCTTACGTTTTCCACCGCAATCGGACTTTGTTTCGCCATGACCCTCGCCGGTAGCCTGATCCCAGCGCGGCGTGCGACCCGAATCGATCCTGTCACCGCGCTTCGATAGGGCCAGCACTAGGCTCCGAGAAAAGACCACGATTACAGCAATCGGTCCCATGAGAGATGACGCTCAAAGTAGCATCAGGATTGTGCCAGAGCCGCGTTCCCAGTCAGCTGAGTGCGAAATCTTTGGGTATGTGGCCGACTCAGCGGCGGGCTCCGTCTGGATGACGCGCTACTCGGAAAAAGCCGAGGCTGAGCGCCCAGAACGGGATTAGGAACGAGAAACGCGCTTGTCGGAAGTCAGCGCGGCTTTGGGTTCGCCGAGTCGCTGCCGACAATGATACTTAACGGGATCCTTTGAAGGCGTGCGTAAGATGTCGGCTACCCGGCCAAGTTTGGCCGGTGCGTGAGCCGGTGGACTATGCTGCCGACTTCTTCCTGGCAGCCCATCGCTTGCGCTGTGCTGCAGACATTTTTGCCCGCGTCGCTGCACTGACAGCCCGGCGTTTTCGCATCGGTTCTTCCTGACCGTCACGTCGCGTTTCTTTGCCCATGCCACATCCTCGGGCATCTGCGCGCGCTTCTCAATATGGGTTCCCCGTACGCTTACCCTCAAATAGGTATTGACCGTTTCCTGATTACTCTTCTCATCCCCACAATCAGGGCGCAACCCACGCCGAAGAGAACGGCCGGCGCCGGTTCCGGCACTGCCGCAGGGATCTGGCCGTTCACCAATCCGATCGACTCCGCATTTACGGAGTACCCGTCGGGCAGATCGAACGAGGAGAATCCCGGTATGAGGCCGAACGGGTCCAGGGCATCGTACTGGCAGTCGGCTGGGAAGATACCGCCCGCGCCGCAGCTCCCTTGCACGGTCATTACCAGCCGCAGGGGCGTTCCCACTGGAAACGACTCCGTGAAAGTCACGCTCCCGTTGAGTTGGTACGATACACCCCAATGTGCACACACCGCATCCTGGGGGTCACCGCAGGCCGATAACACGGGGGGACCAATGGTCTGAACCAGACTATAGTCCCAGCCCGAGCCGGTAGGCACGAGTTGATGTGTAAAGTCGTCCCCGGTGTAGCCAAGTCCGATAGAACCCGCGTATTGATAGAAACTGACACCGAACGTCAGTGTTCCGCTCGCACCCGAGTTACCGAAAGGCGTAAGCCAAAACTCCCCAGTCTGGAGGCTGAGAAACGGCAGGGTGACGGTGGCATTCACGAAAGAACCGGGACCGGTGAAGATCACATCGTCGATGTTGGACTCGGCATACCCACTTGTCTCGGCGAGCGAGTTGATCGTGCCGCCTCCCGAGGCCGCAGAACCCTTGATGCCGACAGATGCCCCGGCGCACCCCGCTGCGGATTCCGGGCCGCCACTGGAGGAAGTCGCAGCCCCAGGCTCGCAGAGGGGGCTGCTCGAAGAACTATTCGTAAGCAAGTTGATGACGGTGAAACTGCTGGCCGATGCGGTACCAATCAGAATCGCCATTCCAAACATGGCGGCCGCAAACGATGTCATATAGCGCCTCCGATGCAGAACAGAAGTCAAAATAGGTCGACCAACCGTGGAATCAGCGGGCGCCGTGTAGGAGGTCACTTTAATGAGGCCGCGACGGGCACTCATCGTCCCTAAAAGCGTTCCGACGAGGCTAAGTGTCATCCTGCACGTCTAACATGAATGGCACTCTGGCAATTAATCTCCACTGTCGGAATTTAACACCCTGCCTGAATGGCGACAAGTCCCCAAAAAGGGTAAACTGTTGGATTCAGTACCATCAGGAGCGTTTTTTGGCTAAAATGCCACCCGGTTCCGCCGCACACCCAGGCGCAAACGACGGAGCGCTCGCCGGCTCAGCCGCATTGCGCTTCCGCTTGGCTGGACCGGCCGATTTGAACCGTTGCGCCGAACTGCTTCCGGCCGGGTTCCGTGCGAGCGCCGCGGTCCAACGGCGACTGGTCGAGATCTGGCAGGACATATTGGCTTCCGAAGCCAGAACCTTCACCATCGTAGAAGACCTGGAGCGTCCGCGTCCCATGAACATAGAAGGATTCGGGATCAGCGTCTTCGTCCGGGAGAGTTTCCTCAAAGAGTTCTGGACGTCTCCTCGCCCCTACTTGGCCGCTGCGTTTTACGAACGGATGCTGGCCGGCGACGACCCCATGCTCACCGGGGCAGAACTAGCTGCCATCAATTCGACGACGGGCCTGAACGTGCTTGTTTTGCATTTCGGGCTGAGCAATGAGGATTTGTCCAATCCCAGGACAGCACAAGTACTCTCGGTTGGCAGTTCGGCCTTCTTTTTCTTCCACGCGGGCTATCGTATTCACGTGCTAATGAATGAGGTCTACGGCCCTCAGCCTTGCGCGTACATGGAACAAGGCGGATTCCGGTTGCTGCGTGATTTTCACGCTGCCTGTCCAGCGGAATTTAAGAACGCGCCACCCGAACGACGTCCGTACTTGTTCGCGCTGCGGCGCGAATGGGTCAAGCCCGGGGCGGTTCATCCGTTATCGCACCTGTTTTTCGCGGCTCCGTCCCGGATCGGTTTTTCGGCTCTCGAGCGGCGTGTTTTGGAAGGTGCGCTCTTGAACGAATCGGATTTGCAGATCGCCGAGAGACTTGGGATGTCGGTGGATAGCGTCAAGAACGCATGGCGAAACATCTATGCGCGGACCGAGCGCGAGGTCCGCAACCTGATGCCGCCAGCGCACTCCGATTCCGGAATACGCGGCCAGGAAAAGCGGCGCCATATTCTCGAGTACGTGCACGCGCATCCGGAGGAGCTACGGCCGGTCCGGCGGCATGGGAGGTCGGAACAGCCGCGGCATGCCGAAAAACATTCTGTTGGGCAGAACCGGCATGCATATGGTATAGGGTATCCCCGAGAGAAATAGGTGAAACGATCCCGGGCTTCGCATCACTAAGGTCCATGCCCTCGCTCACAGCTGTACCTAATGAAGCTGCGCCCGAAGCCGACGAATTTCAATCCGCTGCTGGACCGTTGGCTCAAATGGACTTCTCGGCTTTGGATGCCCAGGTGAATATCGACAAGCTACTCACACCGCTCTATGCTGACCTGCAGGCTGTCGAAGATGCGATTCAAGCTCTTGAGTTGATCTCACCGGAGAGCCGACCTAATCGTTTTCGCGGATCGTCAAGACCGAGGCCGTTGACCGCCCAAATACGCAAGCCAAACAATGTGGTTGATATCCCACACCAAACGCAGGTAATCGGCTAGTTCCCGCGAGACCTACCGATAATGATAATTAACGGGCTTCCCAAAGCGACAGTCCTGGAACCTTTCTCATCTCGCGGGAGTCTAGTAACATTCACGTATGCGACCTCTCCTCGCGATCCTGGCCGCGTTTACCTCCCTGGCATTGGCGCAGACGCCCGCAGCTTGGGAGGAGCCACTTGCGAGGCATGAATGGGACAAGGCCGAACCACTTCTGAAGGCGGCGTTAGCGGAGGCGGAAACGGCCCCAGTGCTGCACGGGCTAGCAACGGTCTACAGGTCAACGGGTCGGCTCGATGCCGCGGACTCCGTGCTCGAACGGCTGGTCGCACTTGATGGATCCATCGCCAACCTCGAGGATCTGGCGCGCATCAAAGCGAGCCTCGGCTCTCTGGACCGTGCCGAAACTCTTTACCGCCGATCGCTGGAGCTGCGAATGGATGGGAATCCCGATTTGTTGGCGTCCATTCCTATCCGGGTCCGTCTCGCGCAGGTACTAGTCTCAGAAAAGAAATTCCCTGAAGCTGAGCAGGAAGGGTACACGGTGATTGCCGTGCGCACGCGCGCAGTGGCCGCAAATCTCCCCGGCGCAAATCAGGCCGATCTGGCCGGCGACAATGCGCTCCTGGCGCGGGTCTTTCAAGTTCAGAAGAAATGGCAGGCGGCCGCGGACGCCTGGGAAACTGTGGCCGCGATTCAAGCGGGCGCATATGGAGACGAGGACTTGCGTCTAGCCGACACCCTGGACCGCCTCAGCGATTGCCGCTTCGAGATGCGGTTGGTGGACCCAGCTGTAGACGCGTTGCGGCGGGCGCTCATTATCCGGGAGCTGAACCTGGGCACTGTGAACGCCGATGTCGCCGCGACCTCCGATCATCTCGGCAAGATCCTTTACTACGCCAAACGCTTTAGCGACGCCGAGCCGTATTTTCAGCGGACGCTCGACATCGACCTTAAGCTTCCGGGTTCGGACAATCCGGAGCTGGCGCGCGCCTATGATGACCTGGCAGTGACCGAGGCGATGCTTGAAAAGTACGCGAAAGCCGAGGCGCATTATCGCGAGGCGCTAAAGCTCCGAGATGCCGACGACACCCTAAGTCTTCGCAACCTAGCGCTGGTGTTGACAGCACAAAACAAAAGCGCAGAGGCGCTGCCGCTCTACACTCGCGCCCTGGCCGTGCTGGACGCCGGCAACAACGGCGATCCGGAGTTCCTGAAGGTGATTCTCACCGAATATTCCAGCTTGCTGCGCGATCTGAAACGTCCGGCAGACGCCGCGAAGCTTGACCAGCGGCTCAAGCAGGTGGACAGGCCGGCGGCGCCAGACAAGCAAACGCCCAAGCCGGCGCCGCTTGCAGCGAAGCAATAGCGCCCGAGCTTCGTTAAATGACTTCACGCAACACGCTTCCGCGTCTTCGACAGGTCACGAATAGATTCTCGGCGTGGTAAAGCCCTCTAACGGTGAACCACTTCCGTTAATGCCCCATAACGGGCAGAATTCGAGATTCGTTCGATCAGCCGCGCGGAATTATTCAGAAGAGCAGCTTCAATCCGAACTGAATCTGACGCGAGGTGCCGACGATCGATGTGATCAATCCAGCCGTGGGAGCAGGGCTGCCGGGCAGCCCGCCGTTGGCGGGGTTTGGGTTTCCGTTAAACGCGTTCAGCGTCGGGTAATTGAAGTTCGTGTGATTCATGATATTGAAGAACTCCGCGCGGAACTGCAAGGTGGTGCCCTCAGTAAGCCGAGTTTCCTTTGCCACGTTGAGATCGAACGCGGCGTAGCTCGGAGAGGTTCCGATGTTGCGGCCCGCGTTGCCGAGAGTTCCCGGCTGCTGCAATTGGAAGCAGGCCGGATTAAACCAGTGCAGACGGCTTTGGTTGGCGGTGATATCGCAGCCGGCGATCAGGTTCGGACGCGAGGTGGCGAAGTTGTTTCCCAACCCGTCGCGCCCGTTGTAGGAGAGCACTGTAAACGGAACTCCGGTGTGGAAACTCTCAATCCCGCTCAACTGCCAGCCTTCCACAAGCCGGTTGCCGTGGAACGGCAGTTGGTAGACCGCGTTCACCGTCAGGTTATGCCGGATGTCGTAACTGCAATTTCCCTTATCGGTGCTGCCGTCGTAGGGATTGTTCCAGTTCGAGGTGCCGTTATTGCCGCCTAGACCGCCGTAGGTGTACGCCAGATCCGTACAGTGCGACATGGTGTAGGACACATAGGTTTGCACGCCCTTCGAGAAGCGGCTGTTCAGGCTGGTTTGCAATCCGTTATATCGAGATGTACTGGACGGTTGCGTGAGTGACAGCGTTCCGAAATTCGGATTCAGACGGGGGTTAGAAACGATCGAGTAGCTGCCGTTCGCATTTTGTACCAGAGTGCCGAAGTGCTGTACACCCTGAGCATCGGTCTGAACTTGAGGAGGATTGAAATCGCGGAAGGAAAGCTGATCCACGCCACGCGACCCTACATATCCTACCGTCAGCACCGTATCGCGGAATAGCTCCCTCTGAATGTTCATGTTCCATTGCATCTGATAAGGCGTGGTTCCGATGTCGTACTTCGTTCCGAAGGTGAGAGAAGGAAGGGGTGCGCTCACGCCGGCTCCCTGAAAGGGAACCGGAAATGACGGATTCTGCTGGTTCAGGGAATTGAAGGGAGGTGTGCCGACGTAGCCGGAGAAGTACGCGTAAGTCTGGTACGGATTGTGGAACAAGCCAAAACCTCCACGCAGCGAAGTTTTGTGGTCGCCAAAAACATCATAGGCGAAACCGATGCGCGGATCGAAGTTATGCACCGACGGATTCGTCTTGAAGGCGTTGGGAACCAGAGTGTAGTCTTTGTCGGTCAGCGGATTCACCACGTTGTGCAGAACATTATGTCGCTCGATAGGATTGGTCTGAAATTCGTAGCGGATACCGGCGTTCACCGTCAGCCGTCGGCTGACACGCCAGTCGTCCTGGATGTAGGGGGCCAAGCCCAGGTCGCGGAAGTCGCGGTTGCCGTAGGCTTCGCCATCGCGCGCGCCGGTGAAAAAACTCGGCCGGGCAGCGAGCAGGTCGGAAAGCCCGCTAAATGTGTAATTGCCGTTCCAATAGGTGTAGCTGAACGAATTGATCTGCTGGCGGCGTACGCGAGCGCCAAATTTCACGGTGTGGTTGCCCACGGTCCAAATTACGTCGTCGGAATACGTGAACTTGTTCTGGAGAAAACGGAACGGGTTCACAAAATTCGCGCCCAGGGGCGAGAGTCCGGTTACCGAAATCGTGACGTCCTGACGGCCGGGAAAAGCCTGCTGCAGAGGCGCGTACGTATTTGGCTGCGTCTCGGAAGTATCCGGCCTGGTAAACGAAGCGCTGAACGAGTTCACCAGACGCGGAGTAAAAATGTGGCGTTCATTGAGCACGAAGTACTGGTTCCTCGAAAGATCCTGCGTCGGCCAAAGAGGGATCGCCGTGGTCGATACCAGGCTGCCGTAGTCGTGTACGTAGCGTCCGAAAAACGTGTCTTTCTCGGACAGGTTGTAATCGAAGCGGGCCAAATAGTAATTTTCGTCCGCCGTCTGGCCACCCACTGTGATGAGCGATCCAATACCATTGCCCAAGTCGGTGGTGGGCAGGGGGTAAAGATTCACAAGAGACTGGACGGCTGGAACAGCGGAGGCGCGGGCGGCGGCCGTTGGGACCAGTGCGGTGAACGTTTGGTCCAGATGCTGACGCAGACCTTCGTAGTTAAAGAAGAAGAAAGCTTTGTCTTTCTTTACCGGACCGCCCGCGGAGCCGCCAAACTGGTTTCGCCGGAAAGGAGCCGCGGAGCCCAGCTCAAAGAAGTTCCGCGCATCAAGTTTGTTATTGCGTAAGAACTCGTACAACGAGCCATGATACTGATTGGTTCCCGATTTGGTTGCGGCATTGATGGCCGCGCCATTCCCGGCGAATTCGGCGCTGTACGTGTTCGTCAGCGTCTGGAATTCCGCGATTGCCTCAATGCCCAGGGACGTGCCTGTTACCGCGGCGCCGCAGCCGCGCTGCCACCAATTCAGGCAGTTTTCACCATCGAGCAGGTAAGCGTAGCCCTCAGGGCGCGAACCCGAAATCGAAAATGGTGCTGACCGGCCGACCAACGCCGATTGCTGGCCTGCGGGATAGGTCTGAGCACCAGGAGCGAGCAAGATCAACTGCTCAACGTTGCGACCGTTCAGAGGCAGTTCGCGCATTTGCGTCTGATTCACCAGCGAGGAGACCGCGGCAGAGGTGGTTTCCACTTGCGATACCTCGGCGGTGACATTGATGGCTTGTTCGGCCTGGCCGACGGGGAGTTGCAAATCCACCACGGGCTGCGCTCCGACCGTGAGTCCAATGTCTTTTCGGACAACCGTCTGAAAGCCGACCTGTGTGCCTTGGACTTCATAAGCCCCTATAGGAAGATCGGGCACCAGATAGCGGCCTTGAGCGTCCGATTTGAGGCTGCGTGTCAGTCCAGTGGCAGTGTTCCGCACCGTGACGGTGGCGCCAGCTACGGATGCCCCCGAAGGATCCAGCACAGTTCCCGAGATCGAAGCGGTCCCCTGTGCGCAGAGAACCTGCGCGGTTGCACAGAGAATTACACCTGCAAGAATTTTAAGCATGATTCACCCTTTAGCCTTCCCCAAGTCCTTCGCAGGACCGTTGGAACAAGTACAACCTGATTAAATGGCTCAGGTCAATTGCGTAGGAATGATACCGCCTATCAAAACATTTGGAGACCCCGCGAATCCGGTGGGGCGTCGCCTGCTCCTCGTGGTACGACCAGCATGTCCGGCCAGTGGATGGCTGTAAGTTTGGCTCCCGAGTGAAACAAAGGCTGTTTGACGCTGGAGAGACGCTCGCAAAGTCCTTGATTCTAGATGGCCTACGCAAATCCTCGCACCCGACTCCGAGTTTGGCCGCGCCTCCTCCCCCGAAAACGTCCCTGGCCCGAGTCTACAAAGCTGTGATCCACGCTACGCGGACTTGCCCTGCTACAGATTAAAGCTCTTTGCCGCACCACATCGGTAGTGGGTCATCAAACTGACCCACTACCCACCACATCTCACTTGGCGGCCAGAAGCAGATGCGGCAATGTGCCTATCGGTGTAGGGGTCCGGCGACTTGCTGGGAAGCCCACAGTGTTCACAACGGGAAAGCGCCATGGGAATCTCCCGTCTCAACATGCGAAGAGGAGTCCCAGGTTCCTTGCGGCGACTCTTGTCTCTTCTACCGGCTGAACGGGGAGAAATCAACGTAACCAGACAGAAACCGCCGCGGGACACGGCTGGGGGCTCTGAATAATTAGCGGGAAAGAAGCGGTCAACCGGCAAATCGATAGGTGGACAACGGTCAACTTCCCGGAACCCGAGTTGGATCCGGAACGCCGACGTTACGCCGCATCGCTTGTGCGAAGGGGATTTATCGACAGGAATGGTGTGGGTACTGGACCGGCTCTTCCGGGACGCCGAAGACGCACTGTGCCAAACGAAGGCGTGGGACAAGGCCGGGATCGCCCTGCACCTGGGGGGACATGGGCGGCACCGGCATGAACCCGGCGTCGGCTCTGGGCCGCATGTTCCTCACCTTGATGGCCGCGTGCGCCGAACTGTAGCGAAACCTGGTGGGCGAACGCACCGCCTCCGTGCTGGCCCACAAAGAAAAAGCAAGGCCTGGCGGCAATCGGCTCCGAGTCGATGCCAAACAGCGGCACCACTCGATAGAATGGGTCTTGGGAGTACGACAAGACTCGGTCATGCGATTGCTGAACCTACTTGCCGCCGGACTCCTGGTAGCGATTGGTTTGCCAGACGTGCAAGCTGTGCCACCTCAGCCGGCCACTTTAAAGAAAGCTGAGTTAGAGCATCGATTTCTTCTGCAGGTTAATTACCAACAGCAGAGTGGGCGTCAGGATTTCCGAACGAGCCGCAGTCGGATTGTTATCTTCCAGCGAGCTGGCGCGGTCCTGCGCATGCTCGATGTATCCGATCCGCGAGACGGCTCTCCTACGCACGTCCTGGCGACTATTCCCATCCGTCACGAGACTGGGACCACAGTCGAAGTCGATCTGAATGAAGGGTTCGATATGGTTTACTCCGAGGAAGACCGCACGGGGGAAGACTATTACGGGCGGATCGATCGGCATGATCAGACAACATTCAGGCTCTTCGATCGGAAGGTCGTATCCGTGTCGTACCACGATGCTATGCTGGTCTTCGACCAGGACGCCCATACTGACGACGGCCAGCGCATCGTCGTTCACTACTATCTAAGTCTGTACAATCCGTCTCCTGACTTCCGCCCATTCGAGATGAAGAACTTGCGACGGTTCGGGTTCTACGAAACCTACCCGCAGTGGCGTTCGGGCCATTGGGTTCTGTATGCCATGAAGTTCGACGTTCACGAGCCGATCGTATTCGCACTCTCGTCTGCCATTCCCAACCGTCATCGAGCCGCCGTACGCGACGGCGTGTTGTATTGGAACCGGGCGTTTGGTAGATCCCTGATTCGAGTGATCGATGCGCCTCCCTCGGTCCGGGCGCCGAGTCCGGACTACAATGTCATTCAGTGGGTGACTTCTGGTGACTTCGCGTCCACGTCATATATCCAGAGCGACCCATTGACGGGACAGATCCTACATGCGGATGTCTTCGTCTTGCCCGAGACCATGATGGATGGAGATCTCGAACAGCAAAACGATCATCTGAGGTATATCGTGGCGCACGAAGTCGGTCATGCGCTCGGGCTACGGCACAATTTCGCGCCGGGCGATGGGACGACGACCGTCATGGGCTATTTCAAACTGCCGCAGATTTTGCAGATCGGTCGGCAGATTCGAACTGGCGCGCCGGCACAGCCCTACGATGCGGCAGTCGTACAGCATGTATATCTTGACGCGCCGCTCGACGTGAACACACTGCCCCCGTTCTGCACGGATGACCGGCAAGGATGCTTGCCGTTTCGTCCCATGCCGAAGGAATCGGAGGGAATGCGCGGCGACGCATTCGCTCACTGAATAGCCCTGTACTGTTGGGGATGTGCTTATACTTGTGGTCCGCAAAAAATCAATCCGGCATCATGCGGTCTCCTTTTCCAAGCCATATTCGTGGTGCAGTCCGCCGAGGATCGCCATTAGTCCGTCGAAGCGCGCATCCAACTCAAGGCCAAGCTGCTCGAATTCGCTAACCAGGATCCGCGTCTTAGCGGAGCCGCGGTTACGGGTTCAGCCGCCGCAGGTCGAGAGGATCGCTGGTCGGATATAGATCTTGCGTTCGGGGTGGCCGACCCGGCGCTTGTGGGCGTGGTGCTGTCGGACTTCTCGGACTTCATGTCCGCCCAGGGAGCCATCTATCACCACGACGTTCGGGCCGGTGCCTGGATTTATCGCGTGTTCTTCTTGCCCGGCGGATTGCAAGTGGATTTGGCCTTCGTTGAGCAAGGCGAGTTTCGGCCACTCGGCCCGGCGTTCCAACTCGTCTCTGGGGATGCTAAGCCAGTCCAACCTTTTCCGCGACCGAATCCGAAGGACATCATTGGGTTGGCGTGGCTGCATGCGCTGCACGCTAGAAGCTGCATCCTGCGCGACAAACTCTGGCAGGCAGAGTACATGGTTAGCGCTGTCCGTGACCATACTCTGGCACTGGCCTGCATCCGCCTTGGCCAACCGTCCGCGCACGGCCGAGGCATGGATTCGTTGCCAGAGTCGGTCACCCGACCCTTGCTTGAGTCGATGATCAGACATCTCAGCTCAGACGAGCTATGGCGTGCTTTCGATGCAGTTCTTGGAAGCTTGACGAGCGAGGTCAATCAAGCCGACCCTGCATTGGGTCTGCGCGTATCACGTGAGCTTAGCAGTCTTTCTTGCGAGCCTCCGGCTTAGCCTTTTCTTCAAGGTTTGGATGACCGATCAAAGTCTCACCCAGGCATCGAGAAACCGGCGGGCCAAGGCAGCGTGTTGTTCCTCGCTGCAGTCAAGTAACGCCTCCTCTCTTGTTGCAGGGTGATCTTCGTAAATCGGCGCAAACTTGAACTGCTCGGCGGTGAAATCGAACCGTTGGCCCCCGATCAGGTTATAGAAGTGCCACGCCCCCTCGAACGGCGTCTTTAAGATTGAGCCTCCAAAACGTTCCTGAATTAACAGCGCAGTAGGCGAACATTGTCCAGCGGCAGGAGCATCCGCAGTCCATTTGGAACTGGAGTGCGCGCTCCATGCCTCGCGGAGCGCCAATTGAATGCCGTGAACGTCGAACGTAGCGCTCATGTGCTAATTTTACAATCCGCAGCCCAGGGGAATTCGCAATAGAACGCAAGAAGTCGCGTAGTGTAGACTGACCCGAAGCCGCCCGCCGTTCCGCTTAGGCATCTGGCAAATCGGGATAGCTACCGATATTACGTGTTATCGTGACCTGCCCCCCGGTTCCGTCCAACATCGTAACCGAATTTAAGCTCGATTCAATCTGTCGCTTCGCCTTCATATGAGGCCCTCTTCACGCGGCCGGGTCTGGGTCAAGGCCGGAGCCGGCGCCACGGCGACGGCGGAGCCGTCAGGGAAGCCTTGAGGCGGAGCCGGACGTGTGAGATTCGAAGTTAAAGAAGGCGAAGCGGCTCTCCGCGCGAACTCTTCTGGCGTTAAGTACCTGAGCGCCGAGTGTGGCCGCCGCGAGTTGTAATCCTCCCGCCAGGCCGCGATCTTCGCCCGTGCGTCGAACAGATTCCAGAACCAGCTCACGTTCAGACACTCGTCGCGAAGCCTGCCGTTGAAACTTTCGATGTGCGCGTTCTGCGTCGGTTTGCCCGGCTGAATGTGCACCGCATCGATGCGCTTCTCGATGCACCAGGCCAGGAAGTGTCGCGAACTGACCTCCGGCCCATTGTCGCTTCGAATCGCCACCGGCGCGCCACGCCGATCCATGATCTCGGCCAGCGCGCGCGTCACTCGGCGGCTCGGCAGCGAAGTATCCACCTCCAGCGCCAGGCATTCCCGCGTGTAGCTGTCCACCACGGTGAAGATCCGCAG
>Ga0070683_100000985_pt1 | contig 21261 bp, 20 predicted proteins | sample KBSC713LmetaG_FD_64662 | JGI IMG/M metagenome (GOLD analysis project Ga0070683, IMG submission 64662) | Corn rhizosphere microbial communities from Kellogg Biological Station, Michigan, USA - KBS C7.1-3L metaG | ecosystem: Host-associated > Plants > Roots > Rhizosphere ... | reverse complement strand
GGCCGATCCACACCCCACGACCGCCCGGGCTTGCCGCAAACGACGGCCGATCCAGACCCGACCACTCCCTGCGCGAGCCCCAGACGGTGGCCGATCCACACCCCACGACCGCCCGGGCTTGCCGCAAACGACGGCCGATCCACACTCCGACCACCCCCCGCGCGAACCCCAGACGGTGGCCGATCCAGGCCGGGTCCCTCTCGCGGGCCTTGCCAAGATCGGCTGCTCAGGCCTCGGGAGTGCGCATCCTGCGCGTTATTCGGCCGAAATTACGTGCTGGAATGCGCACCGGCATGATCATCCAGAGCGGCCGGACCCAGGCCTAAGAGTTCAGCGCAGCGAAAGGCGCCGGCGATCATCCGACCGCCGGCGCTACGTCGTCTTTGATCAGCCGTCGCCCTCGGGACGCCGGCGCCACCGCTCTTCGAGCCGGTCGACGACCCCCATCTTGCGTGGCTTGATGCGCCGGCTGGCGGTGCCGCCGACGACGTGTAGGTCCCGGCTCTGGCCGCGGCGGTAGGACTGCATCCCGAACGCCAAGGCACCGAGCATGACAACGAAACCACCCACGCCCAGCAGGGGCAGTGAGATGGCCACGCCGTAGACGAGCAGCGCCATGCCAGCCAGAAGTAGCACCGCAGCGGCGATCATCCGACGCTTGGCATGGAACCGCGGGTCGGTGGCGCGCACCGCCGAGGCGAACTTGGGGTCCTCGGCAAGCGACCGCTCGATCTGCTCGAACAGCCGCTGCTCGTGCTCCGAGAGCGGCACGGCACTCCTCCCCGGTCGAGAGGCCGATCCGGTGTGGATCGACAAGTCCGTGACGGCAGCCAGGCGGCTGCTTAGTCGCAAGTTTACGAGGGCCTCACACGGTCGGAAAGCGGGACGATGGTCCGGCTGTGCCGTTTTTCTTTCATCTGGGCGTCCGGGTGGGCCCGGGATCCTCCTCTCGTGGCGGCGGAGCACCGTTTCCGTCGACGCGGAAGCCGTGCTTGAGCAGACTCGCCGGGCGCACGACATCAGAACCGAACCGGGCCGCGGCGGCGTCGGCGGCCCGCTCGGCCTCTCGCCAGCCGTGGTCCCGCTCACCCAGCGTGAGCTGCCGAGGTGCCCCGTCGGCCGCGGCCAGGCCTTCGACCCGCACTCCGAGAAGGCGAATCCGCATGCCAGGCCGCGCCGCCTCGAAGAGGGCCCACGCGATCGCGTAGATCTCCTGGGCGACGTCGGTCGGCAGGCTCACGGTGCGTGAGCGACTCAAGGTGCGAAAGTCGGCCAGGCGGATCTTGACCGAGATCGTCCGGCCGGCCTGCCCGGCCCGCCGGAGCCGGCCGGCGACCTTGTTGGCCAATGCGAGGAGTGTGCGTCGGATCACCGACAGGTCAGACACGTCCACGTCGAAGGTCGTCTCGGCGCCGATCGACTTCTCGACGTGCTCGGCGACGACCGGACGCGGATCCCGGCCCCAGGACAGCTCGTGCAGCTGGGTAGCCGCCGCGTCACCCATCGCCGACCGGAGCATCCCGAGCGGGGCCTGCGCGAGCTCGCCGATCGTGCGCAGCCCGAGCCGGTGCAGCGACTCGGTCGAGCGCTCGCCGACGCCCCAGAGGGCGGACACCGGCAGCGGGTGCAGATAGTCCAGGACCCGATCGGCCGGGATCACGACCAGCCCGTCGGGCTTGGCCCGGGTCGAGCCCAGCTTGGCCATGAATTTGGTCGGCGCCACCCCGACCGAGCAGACCAGGCGCTGCTCCTCGCGGACCCGGCGGCGGATAAGCGCGGCGATCTCGGCCGGTCGACCGAGCAGCCGCACGGCGCCGGCCACGTCAAGGAACGCCTCGTCGAGGGAGAGCGGCTCGACCAGCGGGGTGACGTCGTGAAAGATCTTCATGACCGCCTGCGACGCCTCGGTGTAGGCGGAGAAGTCGGGCGGCAAGAAGATCCCGTGCGGGCACAGCCGCTTGGCCTGGCCGCCGGGCATGGCGCTGCGCACGCCGAACGTGCGGGCCTCGTAGCTCGCCGAGGACACCACCCCGCGCGGGCCGGCGCCGCCCACGATCACCGCCTTGCCGCGCAGCTCCGGCCGCCGGCGAACCTCGACGGAGGCGTAGAAGGCGTCCATGTCGACGTGCAACATGGTGCAGCCGGTGTCGTCGGCGGACGGACCGAACTCGTCCGACCCGCCCCTCGGCACGACCTGGCTGCGCCCCATGGGCGCAGCTTAGCGAGGACGTACGACAGAACCCGGCGCCACGAGCAGTGGAATCTCCATCTCCACGGCGGTGTCCGACCCGTGGTAGGCGATGAGCCGGCTCAGCAGCGCCGGCTCGGTCTTGGTCGCCAAGATCGCATACTTGTCGCGGCAGGCCACCACCACGTCACCGAGCCGGGCCAGATGCGACGAAGGCACCGGCCCGTACCAGCCCCGGGCCACCGCCTCCTCCCGCGTACCGATCCAGGCGGCGGGCCCGAGGATCGCCTTCCAGGCGGCGACGACGTCGTCGCGGGCGCCGGGCAGCGTATGCAGGTACCGCACGCGCGGCTCGCCGGCCACCACCCGCACGCCGGCCCGCAGCGCCGGCGAGGCGTCGATGTCAAACCGGTCCTCCGGCTCGACGTTCAGCTGCCCGTGATCGGCCGTGACCAGCAGCGCGGCGTCGGCCGGCAAACGCTCGGCCAGCCGTACGATCAGCCGCTCGGCGTCCGCCACCGCAGCCAGCCACTCTGTCGAGTTGACCCCGTACACGTGACCGGAAGTGTCGACGTCGGGAAAGTACCCGTACACCAAAGACACCTCGGACAGCGCGGCCAGCATCTCCCGCGCGATGTCGTCGACCGTGGCCGCTCCGCGGAAGCCGGCGCCCCGGTAGGCCGACACGGTCAGCCCGCTTCCCTCGAAGTCCGGATTGATCACCACGGCGCTTCGCAGCCCGGCCGCCGCCGCCCGGTCGAACGCCGTCGGCACCGGCTGCCAGGCCTGCGGGTCGGGATCGGTCCCCCACCGGATGTGGTTGAGAACCCGATCGGTACCCGGGACGTTCACCGTGAACCCGACGATGCCGTGCGCCCCCGGCGTCACCCCGGTGCCGAGCGTGACCAGGCTCGTCGGGGTGGTCGACGGGAAGCCGGAGGTCAGCTTCCGCGCCGGAAGCGAACGCAACGAGGGCCCCGTCAAAGGCAGCTGGTGCCAGCCGAGCCCGTCGACGAGGAGCACGGCTACCCGCCGTACACCTTCCAAATCGGCCCGCAGCCCGAGAGTGTCGGCCTCCCCCGGCACCCCGAGCAGGGCGAGGACGCTCGGCATCACGTCGGCCAGCGATGCCGTCCCGTATCGGGGTGAGGTCACCGCTTGCGCCCGAGCAGGTGCAGCTGGGTGGCGATGTCCCGGTAGGGCGGCCGGGCGGCGACGGCCAGCTCGAACGCCTGCAGCGCCTCGTGCTCCTGCTCGGCGACCGCGCCGGGGACCAGATCGGCGACGATGCGCACGCCATGGGCCTGCTCGACGGTCAGCCCGCCCGACTCGAGCAGCTCGGTCGCCCCGTCGAGATCAAAGCGTCGCTTCAGGCGGTCGCGGAGGTCGCCGCGCCCGTCCGGGCTGGCCACGAGCAGGCTGGCGGCGGCGATCTGGCCGCTCAGCGCCCGCGCCAGGACGGCCGCCGCCCGGCTGGCCACCACGACGCTCGCCGCACCGCCCGGCCGCAGCACCCCGGCCAGGCTCTCCACGACCCGGTTCGGGTCGTCGACCACCTCGAGCAGGCTGTGGCACAGCACCAGGTCGACGCTGCCCGGCGCGACCAGGTCGGCCAACGCGTCGGCGTCGCCCTGCACGGCGGTGACCCGCTCGCCCACCCCGGCCTCGGCGGCCCGCCGGGTGAGCGCGGCCAGCGCGTCCGGGCTGGCGTCCACCACGGTCACCTGATGACCGGCCTTGGCCAGGGGTACCGCGAAGCCGCCGGTCCCCCCGCCGACGTCGACGGCGGTCAGCGGCCGGCCGACCCGGGCCAGCTCCTTGCGCAGCACCGCCCAGACGACGGCGGTTCGCGGGGCGGCGTGCGGGCCGGTCTGCTTGACGTCCACGGGCGCGTCCACCTGCCCGACCCTATCGAACCGGCCAACCGAGCGGGCCGTGTCCACCACCCAGCGTCCAGGTGGCCGACCGGCTGAGCGCGTCGTGCACGTACGCCTTGGCCATGGCCAGCGCCTCCTCGACCGGGCGGCCCCGGGCCAGCCCGCTGGCGATCGTCGCGCCGAAGGCGTCCCCGCTGCCGTGGATGTTGGCCGTCTCGATCCAGGGCGAGCGCAGCAGCTCGATCTGCCCGTCCCGCCACACCACGTCGACCGCCTCGGCCTTCCCGCGCCGCTGACCGCCCTTGATGACGATGCATTTCGGGCCGTACTGAGCAAGCTCGCCGGCGGCGGCCACGGCCTCCTCCACAGTGGACACGGTCCGGTCCAGCAGGACGCTCGCCTCCCGCATGTTCGGCGTGGCGACGGCGGCGTGCGGGAAGAGCAGCTCCAGGTAGGCGAGCTCGGCCTCACGGGTGAAGAGCCGGGTTCCGGTCGTCGAGACGAGCACCGGGTCGACGACCAGCTGCGGCAGGCGCGGCGCCCACTCGGCAACAGTGGTGATCGTCTCCAGGGTGGCCAGCATGCCGGTCTTCACGGCGGCCACCGGCAGATCGTCGAGGACGGCGGAGAGCTGCGCGGCCACGAACTCGGCCGGCACCGGGGCGATCTGGCGGATCTCGGCCGAGTTCTGGGCGGTCAGCACGGTCAGCACGCTCGTACCGAAGACGCCGTGCATGGCGAACGTCTTGAGGTCGGCCTGCAGCCCGGCGGCGCCGCCCGAGTCCGAGCCGGCGATGGCGAGCGCGACAGCTGGGTTCACCCGATCAATTATGTTCGGACGTATGAAGCAGGTTCGACTTGGCAACACCGGTCTGAAGGTGTCGGAGCTCTGTCTCGGGATGATGAGCTACGGCGATCCGAACTGGCGCGAGTGGGTCCTCGGCGAGGAGGCGGCCGATCCGTTCGTCCGGCGGGCCGTCGAGGCGGGGATCACATTCTTCGACACGGCCGACGTGTATTCGCTCGGGGCCAGCGAGCGGGTGACCGGCACACTGCTCGCGAAGTACTTCCCGCGCCGCGAGGACTACGTGCTCGCGACCAAGATCTACAACCCGATGGGGGACGGCCCCAACGACCGTGGCCTGTCCCGCAAGCACATCCTGTCCGGCATCGACGCGTCACTGCAACGGCTCGGCGTGGACTACGTCGACCTCTACCAGATCCACCGGTGGGATTACGACACCCCGATCGAGGAAACGATGGAGGCGCTGCACGACGTGGTGCGCGCCGGCAAGGCCCGCTACCTCGGCGCCTCGAGCATGTTCGCGTGGCAGTTCGCGAAGGCCCAGTACACGGCGCGGCGGGGCGGCTGGACCGAGTTCGTCTCCATGCAGAACCACTACAACCTCGTGTACCGCGAGGAGGAGCGCGAGATGCTGCCCCTCTGCCGGGATCTCGGCGTCGGGGTCATCCCGTGGAGCCCGCTCGCGCGCGGGCTGCTGGCCGGCAACCGGCGCCGAGGCGGCGAGAAGCTCACCACGCGGGCCCGGACGGATCAGTTCGGCGACCTGCTCTACACGGAGGATGACTTCGCGGTCGTCGACGCCAATGCGGAGGTCGCAGCCGACCTCGGCCGGCCACCGGCCCAGGTGGCGCTCGCGTGGCTGCTGGCCAACCCGTCGGTGACCGCCCCGATCGTGGGAGCCACCAAGCTCCAGCACCTGGAGGACGCGATCGCCGCGACCGAGATCACGCTCGACGAGAAGGAGATCGAGCGACTGGAGGCGGCATACCGGCCGCACCCCGTCCGAGGGCACGAATAGGACCTCGTCCGGGTAAGGAAAGCGACAACCGCGAACCTCGGCCGGGCCTCGCTCGTAGTGAGGGATAGCTGGGGGCGACGTTCGACCCGTTGTCTCTGGTGTCGTGAACCTCCGTGTTGAGACCGGCCCGCCGCCGGAATATAGATGAGCCGGGGTGGCCTCAAGGCCACCCCGGCTCAGTTCTACGCTGACGATCGTGATCGACGCCCTCGCGCTCGCCGGCATCGTCGGTTCGCTGGCGGTGGCGGTCTGGGCCTTCCTCCTGTGCGCCCGCGACGAGCTGCCGAGCCGCTCGCTGTACGTCGGGATGACCGTGGTCGCCGCCCTCGTGGCCGTCCAGGTCGGCATCGCGACGGTCCGGCTGATCGGCGGCTCCGGGCCGAGCGAGGGCAACCGGATCGTGACATTCGTCGGGTACATGCTGACCGCGCTCCTCCTGCCGCCGGCCGGGGCCGTGCTCGCCCGGCTGGAGCCGACCCGTTGGGGGTCGGCCCTGATTGGCGCGGCGATGGTGATCGTGCCGGTACTCATCCTCCGGATGCAGCAGGTGTGGGGTGGATAGCCGACGGCCGACCAACAAGGGACCCGGGCTGATCCTGCTTTGCGTGTACGGGCTGTTCGCGCTCGCCGCCGGGGCCCGCGCGAGCGTACAAATCGCTACGAAGTTCTCCGAGGCGCCGCTCGCGTACCTGCTCTCGGCGCTGGCCGCGGTCGTCTACCTGGTCGCCACGGTCGGGATGGCCCGCTCGACCACCACGTCCCGCCGGGTGGCGGTGGCCAGCTGCTCGTTCGAGCTGGCCGGCGTGCTCATCGTCGGTACGGCGAGCCTGATCGACAAGGACGCCTTCCCGGACGCGACGGTCTGGTCGACCTACGGCGTCGGGTACGGCTTCGTGCCGCTCGTCCTGCCCATCCTCGGCCTGCTCTGGCTGCGCTTCTCCCGACCGACCGCGAAGTCAGCGGAAGTCGCGTGAGACGGATCGCACCGGAAGCGTCAGCGTCGTCAGGCGGTCGGCCCGCAGGTTGAGGACCCCCTCGGCCTTCTCCAGCACCCCGCGGACGACCATGGCCGCCGCCGTCCGGGCGACCTTCCGGTAGCGCTGCCACAGCCCCGGCGTACAGGTGACGTTGAGCATGCCGGTCTCGTCCTCGAGGTTGATGAACGTGATCCCGCCCGCGGTCGCCGGCCGCTGCCGGTGGGTGACCACGCCGCCGACCAGGACCCGGCGGCCGTGCTCGACGTCGCGCAGCTTGGCCACCGACAGCGCCCCGATCCGGTCCAGGTACTCGCGGGCGAACTGGGCCGGGTGCGCGTCGGGGGCCAGCCCGGTCGCCCAGACGTCGGCGACCATCTGCTCGACCGCGTCCATCCCGGGCAGCATCGGCGCGTCGACCCCGGTCGTGGTGCCGGGCAGCCGGCCCGCGCGCTCCTGAGCGGCCGCGCCGGCGCCCCACAGCGCCTCGCGCCGGGTCAGCCCGAAGATGGCGAACGCGTCGGCGGTGGCCAGGGCCTCCAGGTGCGCGGTGGTCAGCCCGGCCCGCCGGGCCAGGTCGGCCATGTCCCGGTAGTCGCCGCCGGCCACCCGCTCGGCCTCGATGCGCTCGGCGACCGCGTCTCCCAGCGTCCGGACGCTGGACAGGCCGAGCCGGACGACCGGGCCGCCGCGGCCCCACTCGGATGACTTGGTGCCGGGCGGCGCCGCGCTCACCGTCCCCTGGACCACGTATTCGGGGTGCCCCTCCCCGATCGGGGCCTCGAGCGTCGCCTTGGCATTGCTCGCGTTGATGTCCGGCCGGCGGACCGTGACGCCGTGCCGGCGGGCGTCGTCGACCAGCGACTGCGGCGAGTAGAAGCCCATCGGCTGGGCGTTGAGCAGCGCCGCGCAGAACGCGGCCGGGTGGTAGCGCTTGAGCCAGGCGCTCGCGTAGACGAGGTAGGCGAAGCTCATCGCGTGGCTCTCCGGGAAGCCGTAGTTGGCGAACGCGGCCAGCTTCCCGTACAGGTCGTCGGCGAGGGCGCCGGTGATCCCGTTCTTGGCCATCCCCGCGTACAGGCGATCGCGGATGTCGTCCATGCGCTCCATCGAGCGCTTGGAGCCCATCGCCCGGCGCAGCTCGTCGGACTCGGCCGGGGTGAAGCCGGCGATGTCGATGGCCATCTGCATGAGCTGTTCCTGGAAGAGCGGCACGCCCTTCGTCTTCTCCAGGGACGCCTTCAGCTTTTCATGGGGGTACGTGATCGGTTCCAGCTTGTTCTTCCGGCGGATGAACGGGTGCACCGAGCCGCCCTGGATCGGTCCCGGCCGGATCAGGGCGACCTCGATGACCAGGTCGTAGAACTCCTCCGGCTTCAGCCGCGGCAGCGTCGCCATCTGGGCCCGGCTCTCGACCTGGAACACGCCCACCGAGTCGGCCTCGCACAGCATCTTGTAGACCTCGGGGTCGACGGGGTCCAGCCGCGCGAGGTCGAGCGACGAGTTGATCATTTCGAACGCGTACCTGAGCGCGGACAGCATCCCCAGCCCCAGCAGGTCGAACTTGACCAGCCCGACGGACGCGCAGTCGTCCTTGTCCCACTGCAGGACGGTGCGGTTCTCCATCCGGGCGTGCTCAACCGGGCAGACTTCGATGACCGGCCGGTCGCAGATGACCATGCCACCGGAGTGGATGCCCAGGTGCCGGGGGAAGCTCTGCAGCCGGTTGGCGTATTCGAGGACCTGTTCCGGAATGTCGTCGAGGTCCACTGTGGACACCGAGCCCCAGCGGTCGATCTGCTTGCTCCACGCGTCCTGCTGGCCAGGCGAGTGGCCGAACGCCTTGGCCATGTCGCGGACGGCCGAGCGGGGCCGGTAGGAGATGACGTTGGCGACCTGGGCCGTGTGGCGCCGCCCGTACTTCTCGTAGACGTGCTGGATGACCTCTTCGCGGCGGTCGGACTCGATGTCGACGTCGATGTCCGGCGGCCCGTCGCGCTCCGGGGACAGGAAGCGCTCGAAGAGCAGCCCCCACTTGACCGCGTCGACGCTCGTGATGCCCAGGGCGAAGCAGACCGCCGAGTTCGCCGCCGAGCCGCGCCCCTGGCAGTAGATCCCCTTGTCCTTGCAGATGGTCACGATGTCGTACACGACGAGGAAGTACCCGGGGAAGTTCAGCTCCTCGATGACCGCGAGTTCCTTCTCGATCTGGGCGCGAGCGGCGGGGTCGTCGCCGTATCGCTCGGCCGCGCCTCGCATCGTCAGGTGGCGCAGCCACGCCATCTCCGACATCCCCGGCTCCGGGACCGGGTAGTCCGGCAGGTTCGGCGCGACGAGGTGCAGGTCGAAGGCGAGCTCGTCGGCGTACGCGGCGGTCTGCGGGACGGCCGACGGAAACGCGGCGAAGCGCTGCGCCATCTCGGCGCCGCTGCGCAGGTAGGCGGCGCCGGCCGCGGGCAGCCAGCCGTCGATCTCGTCGAGGCTGCGCCGGGCCCGCACGGCGGCGACCGCCGTCGCCAGCCGCCGGTCGACCGGCCGGGCGTAGTGCACGTTGTTGGTGGCCACGACCGGCAGCCCGGCCGCACGGGCCAGCTCGGCCAGCGCGTCGTTGCGCTCGTCGTCGAGCGGGTGGCCGTGCGAGGTCAGCTCGACGGCCACCGACTCGGCGCCGAACAGCGCGGTCAGCCGGTCCAGCTCCCGCCGGGCGGCGTCGACCCCCTCGGTGAGCAGCGCTGCCGGCACATGCCCCTTGCGGCAGCCCGTCAACAGGACGACCTGATCTTGAAGATCGGCGGCGACCTGCTCCAGGTCGTACACCGGGCGGCCTTTCTCACCGCCCAGAAGGTGCGCCTCGCTGATCACGCTGGACAGCCGGCTGTAGCCGTCGACGCCGCGGGCCAGCAGCAGCAGGTGCCGGCCGATCGGATCGGGCTCGCCGTTCTGCGGGCCGGGGAGGCCCAGGGACAGCTCGGCGCCGAAGATCGTGCGGATGTTCTGCACCTTGGCGGCCTCGGCGAAGCGGACCACCCCGTAGAAGCCGTCGTGGTCGGTGATCGCGACGGCCGACAGGCCGAGGTGGGCCGCCTGCTCGATCAGCGCCTCCGGGTGGCTCGCCCCGTCGAGGAAGCTGAAGTTGGAGTGGCAGTGCAACTCGGCGTAGGGCACCGCGTCGGGCGGCGGCGCGAGCGGCTCGGCCGCGTAGTGCTGGCGCTTGCGCGTCCAGGCTGGCGAGTCGCCGCCGTCGCCGTAGCCCGAGAGCACGTCGGGGTAGTAGTCCGGGCCGGGCTGTTCCCAGCTCTTGCCGTTGGGGTTGCGTCCGGAGAGGCGCCGCTCGAGCTCGTGCCACGGGACGTCCGGGTTGTTGAAGCCCATCAGTCGTAGACCCCCTCGACGTGCCAGCGGCCGGCTGCCAGTACCACTAAAAGGGCCCGGCCATCGGCGAGCTGGAACTGGAAGCGGGCGCAGCGACGGGCCTCGTCGGCTGCCCACCAGCGCTCCTCGACCGGCCACGGCCCGGCCCAGCCGGTGATCTCGATCGGCACCCGCTCGTCGGCCAGCACGACCACGCCCGGCGAACCGGTGACCGCGAGCCGGCCGGTGACCCCGACCGGTATGCCGTCGGCCGTGAGGACGAGCGCCGGGGTCGGCTCGACCAGCACGGTCGCCGGCGAGGGCGCGGGCAGCCGCCCCGGCCAGGGCGGTTCGACGGCCCGGGCGGGCACGCGCTCGTCGCCCCACGGCACCAGCCGGACCCGGTCGCCCTCCACCCGGCCGCCGTCGAGCACCGGGGTCAGCACGGCTTCCGGCCCGAGCAGACCCTGCACGTGGCTCAGCGCCCGGTCGGCCCGGTCGCGCTCGTCGCCGGTCTCGCCCCACAGCCCGGTCTGCAGGCCGACGTGCACCACAAGGCCTTCCGGCACCAACCGCAGCCGCGCGATGCCCGCGGTTGGTCCTGCTTTTCCCCGCGTACTGGTCAGCCAGCCGTCCAACTGCCAGCGAAGCCGGTCGGCGATCGCCCCGACGGTGAGCAGCCCGTCGTGGCGCCAGGTCCGGGCGAGCTCCTCACCGTTGGCCGTGCAGGCCTCGATCACCAGGCGGGTACAGGCCAGCCCGTGCGAGGCGAGCTTGGCGTGCAGCCGCTCGGCGAGCCCGCGCGCGGCGAACGCGGCGGCGTCGACCCGCTCGATCGGCTCGTCGAACCGCTCCAGCACGTCGAGGTCGGGTGGCGGCTGGCGGGGGGCCAGCGGGTGGGCCGCCTCCCCGCTGGCCAGCCGGTGGGCCAGCGCCGCGTCGAAGCCGAACCGGGCGAGCACGTCCCCGGCCGGGAGCGCGGCGAACTCCCCCAGCGTGTGGATGCCGAGCCGGCGCAGCAGGTCGACGAGCGGCGGCCGGCCGAGCGCGGCGATGCCGAGCCCGGCCAGGAACGCCGGGGTCTCCCCCCGGGGGATGATCCGGCCGGCGCGGGCGGCGAGGCCGGCGGCGAACGTACCTTCGGCGATGCCGATCTGGGCTTCGACCTCGCAGCGCTGGGCGACGTGCTCGACGATGCGCTCGGCGGCGCTCTCCTCGCCGCCGAAGTATCGGCTAGGACCGCGAGCGGCGAGCGCGCATACACCCGGCCGGAGCGTCTCGACCCCGGGCGCGAGCTCCTCGACCGCGGACAAGACAGGTTCGAACGCCCGCGCGTCCCGGCCCGGGTCGTGCTCGATCACGACGATACTCGGGCACCGCCCTTGGGCCTCCCGTTTGCGCAGGCCACGCCGGATGCCCTCGGCGCGAGCCGCCGGCGAGGAGGCGAGGACGCGGTTGGCGTACAGGACGACGACCGGCTGGTCGGCCGGGCACTCGTCGACAATCTCGGCCGCGATGATCGGCCAGTCCGGACACCAGACGACGAGGGTACGCACGGCCGAGGTCACCCGGCCTTGCGCAGGTCGTCGGCGGCCGTCTCGCGGTCTTTGCGGGTCAGCTCGCGGTCTTTGCGGGTCGTCTCGGGGGCCTCGGCGGCTCTTAGGGCCGCCTCGCGGGCTTTACGGATCTCGGGGGCCTCGGCGGCTCTTAGGACCACCTCGCGAACGCCGGCAGCCTTCAAGGTCACCTCGCGGGTGCCGGTCCCCGCCACCGGAGGCAGCAGTCCGGTCAGCGCCGGAAGCGCCACGGTGACCTCCCGCGGCGCGGAGGCCGACCCGCGACCCCAGGCCCGGATGGTCAGCTCTCGAGCCCGCAGTCGCCCCCGCCCCGCACCGAGACCGGCCCACTCACCCCGAACCGCCTCGACCGTCAAGTCGGCCCCCGCCCAGGTCGCGCACAACGGACCGGCAGGCAGCAGAACGCTTCCCCGCTGCCGAGCCCGGGCCGCCAACCGGCTGGCGACCGAGGGTGCGATCGGCCCGGGCGGCGCGGCCACCACCAGATCGAACCCGTCGAGGAGCGCAGCGACCGCGGTGGTCCAGTGCGTGCCCGGGTGCGGCACGAAGGCCAACCGCTCGAGCACGACGCCCAATTCGGCGGCGGCGACCGGGTTGAGCTGCGGCATCCCGACCACGGCGCACCAGGACCCAGCCTGCGACGCGGCCGAGAGCAGGGCAAGCAGCGCCGAGGCCGACCGCACGGCGACCGTGGTACCCCGGCGCAGACCTCCGGCCGGCAGCAGCGGACGCAACTCGACCGGCACCGGCAACACCCGCTGGGCACCAAGCGAGTCGGTGGTGTGCTCGCTAGCCGGGCGGACCAACCCCGCGAGCCCAGCCTGACGGACCGCCTGCAGCCCAGCCGCCCGCAGCCCAGTCTGCTGCAGCCCGGTCCCTTGCAGCCCGGCCGGCCGACGGTCGAATCCGCCGCCGACCTGCTCAGGCTGCTCGGGCTGGTCGGCCCACCCAGGCCGCTCAGGCGCTGCGATCCGACCGAGAGCCGCACGGCGTCCAGGAGGAGTGCCGCGGGCAGGAGTTCCTCGTCCAGGCGGGGTCGACGGCCGTTCGAGGGGGACGACCGGCGCGATCGTGGCCCGCTCGTCGGCGGGCGACGTCGGGTCGGCGGGCGTCGGATCGAGAACGTCGCGGCGGCGGAGGATCGTGACGCCGGAAAGGCCCGGCATCGTGTAGCGCGCCGGGGTGGCGCCGCCCGTCATCCGCTTATGCGGCTGCTTCCACTCGGCCCAGTGCCGGCCGGTCCGATGCCTGCCTGCCCCGTGCCGACCGGCCCAGGGCTGGCCAGCCCGACGCACGGTCGAACCAGCCCGACGCGCGGGCGGATCGGGCGGATCGGGCGGATCGGGCGAATCAGTCGAGTCGATCGAGTGGATTAAGTCGATCGACTCGGTCGAACCGGTCGGGCTAGCCGAACCGGTCGAACCGCGAGAATCGTCGGCAGACCGCTCTGCCAGTGCCGACGACGAACTGCCAGCCACGCACGCGCTCCCCCACTCCTTGCTCCTTGCTGACGGCCTGCCTCGGCCGAGGTTGGCTCAGCTGGCGAGGCCTTCGAGCCGCGGTTGGTAGGAGAAGCCGAGGCCGACCTCCACCACGGCGATGAACTGCTCGGCCGAGCGCAGGAGGTCGTCGGCCTCCCGGGCGCTCACCACCCGCGGGATGCCCGCTTCGGCGGCCGAACGCTTGCTGGCGCCGGCGGCGAAGAACGCCGCCCACTCGGTGAGCTCCGGCGCGACGAGCACGAGCAGGGACCAGACACTGGTCACGCGGCTGCGCTTGCCGGGCGAGGCGGGCGCGGCCCGAGCGGCCAGCACAGCGGCCGCGGCGCGCAGCGCGGCCAGGTGAGCTGTCGCGTAGCGCATGCCGTCGGTGCGGATCTCGGCCGCCTCCTCGAGCCCCCGACGAGCCAGGGTCAGCAGCTCACGCGGCGTGCGGTGGGGAAGCGCATGCGCGGGAACGGGCAGCTCCTGGCGGCCGGCCTGCCGAGCGACGGCGCCACCGGTGGGGACGGCGGCGGGAAACCGGCTGACACCTGACCGACCGGCGCCGGTTGCGCTGGACGGTGTGGTCGATCTGGACGTCGGCATCGCATCTCCCTCGGGCACTGTGGCAAGGCGTCTCGCCATCCGCCGCAGAGGAAGAAGCAGCTGATGGGCGTGTAGCACGGGTGGCGTTGCCGGCCGGGCGTGGCGCTTCCCCACACCACCCCCGGCCGGCTGGGTCGCTACCCGCCGCCCGGGGGTCGTGGGCGGCGGATAGCGGCCCCGCCTGAGGCAGGACCCGCGAATGCCCAGCCTCTGCGGTGTCGCGGACCGCACTCGGGTTGGCGCCGCGAATCGCCTCTCCCGAAGCAGTTCGAACACTCGTTCGACTACATGCTCCACACTACACCCCGGGTACGACAAAAATGCAACGCCGGGCGCGAGCTCTTTCGAACATTAGTTCTAGTAAGATCGCCAGGCAAAATGGGGGCATGCAGCTTCATCCCAACGCCCAGGCCGTGCAGGACGCCCTCGACGCGGCCGGGGCCACCGACGCCAGCGGGCAGCCGTGCCGCGTCCACATCCTCCCCGACGCCGTGCACACCGCGCCGGCCGCCGCCGCCGCGCTCGGCGTCGAGGTCGGCCAGATCGCCAACTCGCTGATCTTCAGAGCAGCCGAAGACGAGCCGCTTCTCATCCTCACCTCCGGCGCCCACCGGGTCGACACCGACAAGGTCGCGAAGGAATTCCAGAAGGAACTGAAGCGCGCCAAGCCGGACTTCGTGAAGCTGCACACCGGCCAGGTCATCGGCGGAGTCTCGCCGCTCGGGCACCCGAAGCCGGTCCAGACGCTGGTGGACACGGCGCTCGCCCAGTACGACGAAATCTGGGCGGCCGGCGGGGTGCCGCAGGCTGTCTTTCCGATCACCTATGCCGAGCTGGTCCGCATCACCGCCGGCACGCCGGCCGACGTGGCCTGAGCCGTGCCCGTCACCACGCTGAGCGTCTGGCGCGTCCCGCCGGTCGCGGTGCCCCGGGCCATGTGGGCCGTGGCGGTCAACCGCGCCCGGCTGCGCCGTACACCCGGCGTGAAGTTCGCCAAGGTGCTCGGCACCGGCCGGGGCCGCCGCTTCGGCCCGACCTCGGCCGACCTGACCCGCTGGGCGGCGCTCACCGTCTCGGACGAGCCGCCCGACCTCAAAACCGGGCCCACGATCGCCACCTGCACGATCACGCTCGGCCCGATCGCCAGCCGGGGAACGTGGTCCAAGCAGGCCCCCTTTCAAAACGAAAGAAACTCAAAGGGCAACGTCCTCGTCCTCACCCGCGCCCGCCTGCGCGCCCGCCGCTTGCCGGTCTTCTGGCGGGCCAACGCGCCGGTCGCGCGCATCCTCGAAGACCAGGAAGGACTGCTCGCGGCGTTCGGATTCGGCGAGGCGCCGCTTGGTTTTCAGGGCACGGTGAGCATCTGGCGGAACGCGGCAGACGTGACCCGTTTCGCGTACCGTCAGCCGGAGCACGCAGCGGTTGTCGAGCGCACCCCGCACGAGCGGTGGTACGCCGAGGAGCTCTTCGCCCGCTTCCACGTGCTGGATATCGAGGGCGATCGAGAGGTCATCGGTTGGACGGAAGCGCCATGAGGCTGGTGCGCTGGCAGGGCGAGGACCTGCTGCGCCGCCTCGACGACGTCATCGCGGTGTACGGCGCCGCGATGGGCTACTCGGTGCAGTTGCTGCAGACCCGCCGCGGATACGTCGCCGGGCACACCCGCCGCCCCGAGTTCCAGGCGATCGCCACGCTCGACGACGATGACGCGCTCCTCGGCTTCGGCTACGGCTACCGCGGCGGACCCGGCCAGTGGTGGCACGACCAGGTCCGCGCGGCGCTGCGGCGCGAGCCGCGCAAGTACTGGCTGACCGACTGCTTCGAGCTCGTCGAGCTGCACGTCCGGCCGGACATGCAGGGCCAGAAGATCGGCGGCCGCCAGCTCTATGCGTTGCTCACCAACGCCAACCAGCAGACCTGCCTGCTCTCGACGCCCGAGGCCGACGAGCAGACCTCGCGCGCCTGGCGCCTGTACCGTCGCTTCGGCTTCGTCGACGTGCTCCGGCACTTCAACTTCCCGGGGGATGACCGGCCGTTCGCCGTGCTCGGCCGGCAGCTGCCGTTGTGATCAAGTGGGCCCCGCTCGGCCTCCTCGTGCTGCTGGAGGTCGGCTATCCCCTGGTCTCCGGACCGGCCCGCGCCGTCCTCGTCGCTGCCACTGTGCTCGTTGGTTTTTTCTGGGTACTGGCAAGCGCCGGCGCAAAACTCGCGGTCGTCATCGTCGTACTGGGCGGCTTCGCCGTCGAGGCCCTCGGCGTGGCGACGGGGCGCCCGTTCGGCGTCTACTCGTACAGCGACGCGCTCGGCCCGCGGCTCCTCGGGGTACCCGTCGTCATCCCGTTCGCCTGGGCCTGGATGGCCTACCCGGCCTGGCTGGCCGCCGGACGGCTGGCCACCAACCGGCTGGCCCGCGTACCGCTGGCCGCGCTCGGCCTCGCCGCCTGGGACCTGTTCCTGGACCCACAAATGGTCGCCGAGCACTACTGGACCTGGCAAAACCCGCACCCGGCGCTCCCCGGCGTCCCCGGCGTACCGATCGGCAACTACCTCGGCTGGCTCGGCGTCGCGCTCGTCCTCATGACGATCGTGTCGTTCGTGGACAAGCCGATCGCCGACGATCGGCCGCTCCTGGCCCTGTATCTCTGGACGTACGCGTCGAGCATCCTCGCCCACGCCGCGTTCCTCGGTCTGCCGGGGTCGGCCGCGTGGGGCGCGCTCGGCATGGGTCTGGTGGCGATGCCGCTCATCGCCCGGCTGTTGGTGCCCAGATGATCGTCCTCCTGATCGCCGTCAGCCTCCTGACCATCCACACGGTGATCAATGCACTCCAGCTGCGCCGACCAACGTCAACAGCGACCGGCACGCAAAGCGTCGCCGTCCTCCTCCCCGTCCGCGACGAGGCCCACCGCGTCACCCCGTGCCTCGAATCGCTGCTGGCCCAGGACATCAGGCCGCGCATCATCGTCCTCGACGACGGCTCGACCGACGGCACCCGGGAGCTCGTGAGCCGAAGCGGAGTGACCGTCCTCGGTGGAGCGCCGCTCCCCGCGGGCTGGCTCGGCAAGCCGTACGCGTGCCAGCAGCTCGCCGACGCGGCCGGCGACGCCGGGATCCTCGTCTTCGTCGACGCCGATGTGGTTCTCCAGCCGGACGCGGTCACCCGAGCCGTCGCTCTTCTTGGACAGTCCCAAGTGGATCTGCTCAGCCCGTACCCCCAAATCGAAGCGAACACGCTGGGAGAACGGCTCGTGCAGCCGCTGTTGCAGTGGAGTTGGCTCACGTTCCTGCCGCTGCGAGCGATGGAGCGGCTGCGAAACCCGTCGCTGGCCGCGGCCGGCGGGCAGTTCCTGGTCGTTCGGGCCGCGGCCTATCGGCGGGCCGGTGGGCACGCGGCGGTCCGCGGCGAGGTGCTCGAGGACATCGCGCTGGCCCGCGCCATCAAACGCACCGGCGGGCGGATCGCGCTCGCGGACGGCTCGCGCATCGCGACCTGCCGCATGTACACGTCCTGGCGCGAACTCGTCGAGGGCTACAGCAAGTCCCTGTGGGCGTCGTTCGGGTCGCCGGTGATTGCCGTGTTCGTCACGGTCGGCCTGCTCGGGCTCTACGTCGTGCCGCTCCTCCTCGTCCTCTTTGGACGGTGGTTGGGACTGGCCGCGTATCTCGTGGCCGTTGCCGGCCGCATCGTCAGCGCCCGCGCGACCGGCGGCCGGGCGCTGCCCGACGCGTTCGCGCATCCGGTGTCGATCCTGCTGTTCGCGTGGCTGCTGGCGCGCTCGTACCGGCATCGGCGCACAACCCGGTGGAAGGGGCGGGCGACATGGCCGGCGTCGTCGTGATCGGGGCCGGCGTCGGCGGGCTGGCCGTCGCCGCCCGGCTCGCCGCGGCCGGCCACGCGGTGACCGTGTTCGAGCAGGCCGCCACGGTCGGCGGCAAGCTCGGCCGCTTCGCCCGCGACGGGTTCCTCTTCGACACCGGGCCGAGCCTGTTCACATTGCCGCAGGTCGCGGCCGAACTCGTCGACCTCGACCTGGTTCGGCTGGATCCGGTCGTGCGGCACCGGTTCGCGGACGGCTCGACGATCGACACATCTTCGGATTTCCATGCTGCGCTCGGTGCCGAAGCGGCCGAGGACTGGCAACGGCTTTGGAAACGGGCGGCGCGCGTGTGGGAGACGTCGTGGCGGCACGTGCTGACGTCCACGGTCGACAGTCCACTGCGGATCGCCGCGCTCGCCTGGCGGCTGCCGGACCTCATGGCGATCGCGCCCGGGCGGACGCTGCGCGACATCGGCCGGCGCCACCTGCGCGACCCGCGGCTGCGGATGCTGCTGGACCGGTACGCGACCTACGCCGGGGCCGACCCCCGCCGCGCGCCGGCTGCGCTGCTCGCGATCCCCTACGCCGAGCTGCACTACGGCGGCTGGTACCTCCGCGGCGGCCTCGGCACCCTGGCCGACGCCCTCCTGGCCCGCTGCGTCGACCTCGGCGTCCGCGTTGAGCTGGGCACCGCGGTGACCGCCATCATCACCGCCGGTTCCGCGATTTCCGGGGTACGGCTGGACGATGGCACATTCGTGGCCGCCGATGTCGTCGTGTCCAATGCGGACGTTCTGCAGGTCTATCGCGACCTCCTGCCGACGCCCCGGCGGGCCACGAAGCTGCGGGAACGCAGCCTCGGCGGGTTCGTGCTGCTGCTCGGCGTACGCGGCCGGACCCCGGAAATGACGCACCACAACGTGTTCTTTCCGGCCGACTACGACGCCGAGTTCGACGCCGTGTTCGGCGGCCGGCTGGCCGAGGACCCGACCCTGTTCGTCACGGTCCCGAACGATCCGGCCGTCGCCCCGCCCGGCCACGAAGCCTGGTTCGTCCTCGTGAACGCGGCGCCATCGACCACAGTGGACTGGACCAACCCCGTCCCCTATGCCGATCACATTCTACGGGTACTGGCGGAGCGCGGCCCCGACGTCCGTGATCGGGTGCTGTTCCGCGAGATCCGGACGCCCTTGGACCTCGAGCGAGCCACGATGACGCCCGGTGGCGCGATCTACGGCTCGCCGAGCCACGGGTTGACCGGGCTGCTGCGGCCACCCAACCGGGGACCGGTGCGCGGGCTGTTCCTGGTCGGCGGGTCGGTCCATCCGGGCGGCGGGCTACCGCTCGTCATGCTGTCGGCCAAGCTCGTCGCCGACCGGATCGGCCCCGCGTAGCGCCTTCCGGACCGCGACGGCGAGTTGGATCAGGCCGATCAGTCCGAGTACGGCCCAGATCGCGGTCGCGACAGTGGCGGCCCAGGTCGTCACCACGGCGGCGGCCAGCCCGACGACGACCACGATGATCCGGGTCGGCCGCTCGGCGACGGTGACCGTGCCGACGTCGTGCATGCCGGCGACCGTGGCGCGGGCGCGGACATACTCATGCAGCCAGGCCAGCCCACCGGCGGCGACGGCCAGCCAGACCGGCACCCCGAGCAGAAGCATCGCAAGCGCCCAGCACGCTTCGGAAAGTCGGTCGGCGACCGAGTCGAGTACCCGGCCGAGTCGGCTGGTCCTGCCGGTGATCAGGGCGAGGGCGCCGTCGGCGGTGTCGGCGAGCGCGGACACGAGGACGAGCAGCGCACCCACGAGCGGCCACGTATGGCCCGTGATCGGCACTCCGACGGAGAGGATGAGGCCGATGACGGTGACCGTGTTCGGCCCGATGCCGGTGCGGGCCAAGTGGCGGCTCGCCCGGTACGACAGAAAAAGCCAGCCCCGCACGAAGGGTGAGGCGGTCTGGGGATCAAAGCCACCGTGGAGCTTTGACCACCGCTTGGCGTAGTCGGACCAGCTAAGCGTGGGCACCGACGCCGAGCGCCTGCCACACCTCACGCGTCGCGGTCGAGCGATTGAGCGTGATGAAGTGGATGCCGGGGGCGCCCTCCGCCAGGAGCCGCGCCGAGAGATCGGTGGCCACCTCAACCCCGATCTCGCGGACGGCGGCCGGATCGTCGGCGACCGCGCGCAGCCGAGTGGCGAGGTCAGCCGGGAACGCGGCGCCGGACAGCTGGGCCATCCGCTCGATCTGCTTGACGTTGGTCACCGGCATGATGCCCGGCACGATCGGCGTGTCGCAGCCGCGGCCCCGCACCGCGTCGCGCAGCCGGGCCCAGTCCTCCCAGCGGAAGAAGAACTGGGTGATCGCGAAGTCGGCGCCGGCGCGGCACTTGCGCACGAAGTGCTGCACGTCCGACTCGAAGTCGGGTGAGCGCGGGTGCTTCTCCGGGAACGCCGCGACGCCCACGCAGAAGTCGCCGCTGTCGCGGACGAGCTGCACGAGCTGCTCGGCGTAGAGGAACCCGGCGGGGTGCTGGACCCACTCGGCCTGCGGGTCACCCGGCGGGTCGCCGCGCACGACAAGCACGTTGCGGATGCCGGCTTCGGCGTAACGGCCGATGACATTGCGCAGCTCGGCCACGGAGTGGTTCACCGCGGTGAGGTGGGCCATCGGCAGGAGCGTCGTCTCGGTCGCGATGCGCTCGGTGACCGTGACGGTCGTGTCCCGCGTCGAGCCCCCGGCGCCGTAGGTGATGGACACGAACGAGGGACGCAGCGTCTCCAGCTCACGGATCGCCTGCCACAAGTGGCGCTCGCCTTCGGGCGTCTTCGGCGGGAAGAACTCGAACGAGAACGTGGGCTCCGCCGCGCGCACCAGGTCGCCGATCGACGGCTGCGACGCGTTTGGCATCACCGAAGGAAGTCCGAGGGCCACGTGCTGACTCTAACCTCTTTCGCCCACCCAAGGTTCTCGTCGGATCTTGATGATCAAGAAATTGTCGTACCGCTCGAGTAGAACTCGAGGCTGGGCAACCCATCGAGCGCAGCTGCTTCGGCAGGAGGTCGCAGGAGGTGATCGGTGTCGGAATCCCTTGGCGCGCTGCTGTCCCGGGTGCGCCTGGAGCAGGGCAAGTCGCAGCTGCGCGTGGCGGAGCTGCTGTGTGCGGCGTCCGGGTTGGCGACGATCACCCGGCACGAGATCTCCCGATGGGAGCGGGAGGAGCGAATTCCCGGTGGGATGTGGCTGCGGTGGCTGGCTGTGGTGCTCGACACACCGCTCGACGACCTCGAGCGGGCGGCGAGTGTGGCGCGCGAGCGGAGGGAGACGACGATGACGACAGCGGGGGCGCTGGAGCGGGACCTGGCCCCATCGGCGGAGCGGCGGGAGGCCGGGGCCTCGCCCGGGGCCGGGGTGGCGGTCGAGGCCCGGGGCGGGATTGCGGCCGGAGCCGGGGGCGGGGTTGCGGCCCGGGTTGCGGCCGGGGCCGGGGGCGGGATTGCGGCCCGGGCCGGGGGCGGGATTGCGGCCCGGGTTGCGGCCGGGGCCGGAGCCGGAGCCGGGGCCGG
>Ga0070683_100000983_pt1 | contig 21264 bp, 17 predicted proteins | sample KBSC713LmetaG_FD_64662 | JGI IMG/M metagenome (GOLD analysis project Ga0070683, IMG submission 64662) | Corn rhizosphere microbial communities from Kellogg Biological Station, Michigan, USA - KBS C7.1-3L metaG | ecosystem: Host-associated > Plants > Roots > Rhizosphere ... | reverse complement strand
CCCCTGGATGTGGCAGGGCGGGTGGATTGACGCACATCGCGCGCCCGCATGGAGCGCACAATATGGCGGACTGTCTTCGTCACAACCATTCCTTTTCTTCCCGTGCGTGAGATCAAGAGTAGCATGTGTAACACAGTTCGTCAAGAGTCTTTACTAAATCCATGCAAACAGCCACGGCCAGCAGAACGAGGGGGAGTAGCAGCGCAGAGAGCGGGCAATATAGGGGATTGGGGGATGATATAGCCTATGAGGCGGGTGCATCATGCGATACTTCTGGCGGCCTCACAATCCTGTCACACTGTGAGAAAGCGGCGTTTATGAGTGCGGGATGTGAAGCTCATGTGAGACGAATCGGAGATCTCGGGATTGCGCTCAATCGCGCTCAATCGTGGTCCGCGCTTGCGTGCTCACGAAAGCAGTGCTGGAGAAGGTACGGCATACTTTGTCAGGTCTCACTTGCGGTCGCTGCTGAACCAGGAGGAGTGGCCTGCTTGCGGCTGAATGTTGCGGGTGAATGTTGCCACGGCGGCTCCAGCGGCCGTGGCACGCTTAGCGCTCAGGATCAGGAGCGGGCAGGTTCGAGGCATGCAGATGCACGATCTTCCAGCCCTCGGCCCCATGGCACAGGATCAGGGTACGGCGACAGAGGACGCCGGGATCGTGGAGGTGAAAGGTAACACATGCGCCCTCGCCCATATCGCCCATGCGGCGGATACTCAAGTCGTGGGGCTGTAGCGCAAGATAGGGTGGTCCGTTGGGTGAGTCAGAACGCGCCCGCTCGAACACACCACGGAACAGGCGCTCGATCTCCTCTCGCCCTTCGGCGCGCTGCGGATGGTCGGTCAATGGGAAGAAGACGGTGGCGTCGTCGGCGAAAGAGCGACGAAACGGGTCCCAGTCGAGCGCGGCGAAGGCGGCGAGGAAGGCCCGTACCGTGTCGGCAAGCCCCGCGATTTCGTCAGGCTCCCGCATGACATGCTGAGTGGCATTCGAATCCGATGCATCCGACATGACATCCTCACTGAAAGGCGCCAGCTACCCAGGCTACCCATGGGGATTCGCATCTCTGTATGGCAGGCGCGCCATACGTTCTCTCAGGCGCTTTTAGTGGCCTTCGAGCGGTTTGATCTCTGGCGGGGTCTCGCCCGCGCGGTAGAGCGCCATCAGGGTGTAGCCCTGGGCGGAGAGCTCGTCGAGCTGGCGGCGCATCTTCTTCGCGCGCGGCTGCATATTGACGATATAGCCCTGCTCGCGCAACGCGGCGCTGGCCGCCAGGACCGCTGTCAGGTTGTCGGCCTCGGCGTCGTAGAGGAACGCCAGCTTCTGCGCGCCCGTCGGTGGGGTATAGCCGCGCTGCTCCAGAATCTGCATCAGCCGCTCGAAGCCAATCGAGAAGCCACTGGCGGGCACATCGCGCCCCAGCAGCTTGCCAATCAGTTTGTCATAGCGCCCGCCGCCCGCGATGGAGCCGCTGTAGCCGGGCGCCTCGATCTCGAAGATATTGCCGGTGTAGTAGCCCATGCCGCGCACGAGCGTCGGATCGAAGACCAGCGAGAAGCGTCCTCCAGCCTGGCCGCCGACGGTGTTGATGATCCGCTCCAGCCGGTTGAGCGGCTCATCAGGGATGCCTTCGGGCAGCACGGCGCGGACGGAGGCGAAGTCGCCGCGGTCCATCGTGAAGGGGGTGAGCGCGTCCATCATCCGCTGGATCGCCTCGGCGGCGAAATCTTTAGACTCCAGCTCGGCGCGCACGCCATCCAGCCCCACCTTATCCAGCTTATCCAGGGTGATGAAGACGCTGGCGAAGTCGTCGGCGGCGAAACCACACGACTCTGCCAGCCCATAGAGAATCTGCCGGTCGTTGATGCGCACGGTGAAGCCGGTGAAGCCAAGCGCGGTAATGGCGTCGGCGGTTGCCGCCACCAGCTCGATCTCGGCCAGCTCCGACGCCTCGCCGATGATATCGATGTCGCACTGGGTAAACTGGCGGAAGCGCCCCGCCTGCGGCCGCTCGGCACGCCAGACCGGGCCGACCTGGATTACCTTGAATGGCGACGGCAGTTTGGCGACGTTGTTGGCGTAGTAGCGCGCCAGCGGCGCGGTGAGGTCGTAGCGCAGGCCCAGGTCAACCAGGTCGTCCTCGCGCAGATTCGGCGCGGTGAGGTCCAGCTTCTCGCCGCGCTTGAGCACCTTGTAGATCATCTTCTCGTTCTCGCCACCCTCGCCGCTGGTGAGCAGCTCGATGCGTTCGAGCGCGGGGGTCTCGATGCGGGTGAAGCCATAGCGCTGGTAGCAGTCGAGTATGGTGGCGGTGACGGCGTCGCGCAGCTCCACCTCACGCGGGAGCAGGTCGCGCATGCCACGCGCAGGTGTTGCGTTGGCGCCCATGGTAATAATCCTTCCTGTTGAGATAATAGCGCTTCATTCTATCACAGGAAGGCAGGCTGGCAGCAGTTGCTGGCGCGCCGGCATCGCTATTGGCGGGCAGGCTTTCGCACAAGCAGAAAGTCTGGTATACTTGGCGCATAGCAAGGATGCGAATGCCGCCCCTGTTGGCGCAGGAACGGCACTCTGGCCCGCAACGCTACCATTACCTAGCGTGGGGTTGCCCGTATTCTACCCCACGCGCCCATCTCGAAACGAGAGGCGCGCCCGATGATCTCCACCTTCTTCCTCTTTTTCCATCTGCAAGCACATCTCTTCATTGTGCGCACGCAGCTCGCAAATGCCGCTACTCGCCTATGCGTGGACAATTCACGAATACCCCGTAGTGCGTGCAGCGTAGTGTGTTTGTATATCCGTCTAGCCAGCTTTCAGTCAATGGGTTTCCATTATGGAAGGCCCCTTGGACATGTGATGAATGAGGAATTGGAGAGGTTTCATGAGCAACGATGATACACAAGCGCAAGAAATGCAGGCCATAACACCAACACGGCAAGAAGTGGTTCCCCTTTTTGATCGCTTCATTGTCGCGGTATCCCTCCCCGACGGACGTATTGCTGCGACATTGGCAAGTTTGTGTGATGCATTGGGACTTACTCAGCCCAGTCAATCGCGCCGCATTCGTGCTGATGAGGTGCTGGCTGATGAATTGGTCTCCGTGGCCATTGAAACGAGTAGTGGTGTTCAGACAATGGGCGCATTGACCGCCTGGGCGATTCCCTTGTGGCTGACTGGCGTCCATGTCACTCGTCTGGCAGAGTCAAAACGTGCGGCGATTCTGGCGTTCAAGAAACAGGCGGCAAATGTGCTCTACGAGCACTTCTCGCAGTTGACGCTCCCGCCGCCACCGCCTACGACGCTCGTTCCCTCCGAGCCTATCGAGAAGCCGAGCTATCCTGACGAGTCGGCGGGACTTGACGAGCGGCGGAAATATCATCGCGACATGGTGACGTGGCTCGACTGGCAGGCCGATATCGCCGCATGGCAGAAGGATACGAGCCACCGGCTTGATGGCCTGGAGAGCGAAGTGGAATCGCTCCATGGGGTGGTGCGGCTCGTGCCTGAGCTATTGGAGCGGATGGGGCCAGCGACGCTGAGCCCTGAGCATCAGCACAGCGTTCAGGCGCTGGCGAAGCGTCTGCATGAGGTGGGCGGCTTTAGCTTTGCCACTATCTATGGCGAACTCAATGCCTCGTTCCACGTCGGCAAATACGACCAGATCGCGGACTCGGCATGGGAAGACATTGCCCGCTGGTTTGCCACGCGCATCAACGCGGCGGAGCGGCGCGGGCGATAGCGGAGATGGTACATTGTCCGCAACAGGTATCCCGCGAAAGGAGGCATGCGATGACGCACTCGCCACACCGCCCACTGTTGAGCGATTTGCTCCGTGTTATCGGCATTGGCCAGACCCAGGAGTACGAGGGGCTGAGGCTATCTCTCCTGGCGCTCGAAGTGTACGCCGATGGCTGCATCTTGACGGCGTTGCTCCAGCGTACTCAACCTGTGCAGGCGCCCGATGACGAGGATTATCAACGACGTTTTCCCATCCTGGGACAGGTCGCTGTGACGATGACCGATGATTGCGGCGGGGAGTACACAGGAGCAATGGCTGAGCGTGGCAGCTCGTCCCAACCAGGCTTCTGGAAGGGGCACGGTCAGTTTTCGTGTACGCCAACACTCGATCCCGCCGCGCAAGAGTTGCGCATCGAGATTCCAACCGTCACATGGCAATACATGGAAGAAATCGAGCAGGGAGAAATGCGCTATGTTCCAGGAGAAACTATCTATGGCCCCTGGAGCTTCACTATTCAGATCCCCGCCGCAGAGCCGTAAGGTGTGGGAGCTATAGAGATATAGCGATATAGACGGCGGCACCTGGCTCGGTATTGCGCCGCGCGCGACGGGCCCTTGAGCTCTCGGCGCGTCAGGCGCACATGGACACGACCTCGTTCGCTATGGACCGGCGCATACTCGCCGGATGTGGATGCCCCCACTATGGACATGCCAGTGATAACGTGAACCTGGTCGTGCTTGACCTTGCGGCAAGTGAGATAGGTGGTCGTCCTGCCTCTTTCTGACGCGGACTTGCAAATTAACGAAAAATTCGTTAGAATGGCTGCCATGGAAGAAACAGCGAATGCCGCCGAGCGGATCATCAGGCGCTTCGGCGGCCAGAGCGCTCTGGCCGCCCTGCTCGGCAAGCGGCAGAGCACCATCGAACACTGGGCGAAGACTGGGCGCGTGCCTGCCCAATGGCAAGTGCCGCTCATCTCGCTCGCCCGCCAGAGAGGTGTCATCTTGGAAGCAAAAGACTTCGTCGAACCCAAGCCCAACCCGATCCAGCCCGCGGAGGGCCGTCTCGGCATCCTCCTCGTCGGCCTAGGCGCCGTCGCCACGACGTTCATCAGCGGCGTCGAGCACGCCCGTCGCGGCAGCGGCCGACCCGTCGGCTCGCTCACCCAGATGGGCACCATTCGCCTTGGCAAGCGGACGGAAAATCGCTCGCCTCTCATCCGCGAGTTCGTCCCGCTCGCGAACCTGGACGACATCGTCTTCGGCGCCTGGGATCCCTTCCCTGACAACGCCTACGAGGCAGCGCTGAAATGCGGCGTCCTCGACCGCCACGAACACATCGAACCCATCGCCGACTTCCTCAAGTCCATCACGCCCATGCCGGCCGCCTTCGACCAGTACTACGTCAAGCGCCTCGATGGGCCTAACGTCAAGCGCGGCACGAAGATGGAGCTGGCCGAGCAGCTTCGCGCCGACATTCGCACCTTCAAGGCGGCCAACAAGTGCGACCGCCTCGTCATGGTCTGGTGCGCCTCGACTGAGATCTACCTGGAAGAGGGACCAAGCCACCTCACCCTCGAAAGCTTCGAGGCGGCGCTGGATGCCAACGACGAAACGATTGCCCCCTCGATGCTCTACGCCTATGCCGCCCTGATGGAAGGCGTTCCCTTCGCCAACGGTGCCCCCAACCTGACGGCTGACATCCCGGCGCTGGTCAAGCTGGCGAACGACCAGGGCGTTCCGATCTGCGGTAAGGATTTCAAGACCGGCCAGACCCTGATCAAGACGGTGCTCGCGCCGATGCTTAAGGCGCGCATGCTCGGCCTCAATGGCTGGTACTCGACCAACATCCTCGGCAACCGCGACGGTGAGGTGCTTGACGACCCGGAGAGCTTCAAGACCAAAGAAGAGTCGAAGCTCGGCGTCCTCGAATACATCCTTCAGCCCCAGCTCTACCCCGAGCTCTATCGCGACGTCTATCACAAGGTGCGGATCAACTATTACCCGCCCCGGGGCGACAACAAAGAGGGCTGGGACAACATCGACATCTTCGGCTGGCTCGGTTACCCCATGCAGATAAAGGTCGATTTCCTCTGTCGCGATTCGATTCTCGCCGCACCGCTTCTGCTTGACCTCGCTCTTTTTCTCGACCTCGCCAGGCGGGCGGGGATGAAGGGGATCCAGGAGTGGCTGTCCTTCTACTTCAAGAGCCCGCAGCACGCCGCCACGGTGTACCCGGAGCACGACTTCTTCATCCAGCAGACGAAACTGAAGAACACGCTGCGCTGGATGATGGGCGAGGAGCAGATCACCCACCTTGGCCGCGAGTATTATCAGGACTACCAGGATTATCAGGAGGAATGACCGGTAGCCGCGACCGAACGCAGGGCGGGTCTAAGACCCGCTCGCGAGGCGGTGTGGTCAGGCGCCAGCCCACAGAAATTCGTAGTGCAGCTTGTCGGCTCTTGTTATTCTCCGGCAATCGAGAGCGCGCCGAAGCGGATGGACATCGGGCCGTAATAGGCGCCGTCGCTGAAGATAGCGGCGGAGAGGCGCGCATCCTGGAAGGCCGTGAAGACGTTGCCGGAGAGCGAGCCGCCCTTGATGGGGTGAACGCCGGATGCATCGTGACGGTAGCCCAGCCGAATCTCGGCCACGAAGTCGCCGGTGATCGGGTCGGGCAGCATCAGCGAGAACGAGACGATCTCGTAGACTGGGCCATCCGTCACCGAGCGCAGATCCTCCAGCCGCCACGCGCCCGGCGCCAGCGCAATCCCTGCAAAGTCGCCGGTCGGCGCTGATTCACCGAGCCAGGCCGCCGAACGCATATCCGTCCAGTAGCGGCGCAGCACGCCATCCTCGATCAATGGGACGCTCGTCGCCGGAACGCCATCTTTATCGAACGGCGCGGTGTTGTTGCCCCAGGGTCGCAGCGCATCGGCGCGCACGGTCAGCCGGTCGCCACGCGGCTCCTCGCCGGTGATGAACTCGCCGGGAGCGCAGCGCGCCAATTTCTGGAAAGCGGCCTGCCCGGAAGTCTGGAAGGCGACAGGTGCGAAGAACCCCGCCAGGCCGCCGCCAAGCGTGGGCGCCGAGGCCTGCCCAAGCGCGTCACCGCTGAGGATCACCGGGCCGCTATGCGTCGCCGGAGGAGTCGCGTGCAGGATATCGCGGGCGTAGGTGGCATAGGCGGCAATCGTCGGGGCAAGTTGGAGATCAGCAGGGCGGCGGCGCGAGATCATCGCGTGGAACTCCGCCTCCTGATCGCCGGAACGCGCCAGCAGCGCCAGATCGAGGGAGACGTGCGTGCCCTCATAGGCGCCGGAAAGGCCACGACTGTTGCGGAACGCCGTCGAGGAATGGGTCGCGTACAGCTCCGCGCTGCTCAGGCGCACCTCGGGCTGCGCGGCCACCGCCTGCTCCAGCTCGGCGCGGATGGCTTCGAGCGCGCCGGGGAGGTCGCGCGCCAGGCCGTCATCGTTGATGAGCGTCTCCGGGAAACTATTGGCAGGCATCGTCGGCAGCGCAAAGGGCGGATTATCGATCAGTCGCGCCATAGCCACGCCGTTGGCCAGCCGGGCAGCCAGCCGCGCCAGATCGGCCAAATCGCCGCCAGAGAGCGTGACCGCCGTCGAGCCGCGCGCCGGGCTGGCATCCTCGCCGCTGCCGCTGGCTGGTGGATGATCACTGTAGAGCACAGCCTGTGTCTGCGTGCTGTTCACGTGTCGCAGCGCCTCGATGCGCGTCCCGATGAGGTATATCTGCGCCTCGTCCTCGCGCCGCACCGCACACTGCCAGTCGTCGGCTCCCGGTGTCGCCGCCAGCGCCTCAACCAGTTGCGCTGGAACCCCTGCCGCATTCGTCGCCGCCTGAGATGTCATCAACCGAGCCTCGCTTTCATACGCAGATGGGGGCCACCGGACGCCACCGGCACCATCTCCTTGTGCCCCTTGCCACAGGTGCCGGGGGAGAGCTCGAAGTCCTTGCCAATGGCCGAGATGCTCTGCAGCAGGTCAGGCACGTAGCCGGTGACGCCGACGGGCGCGAAGAGCTTGCCAGTCACCTGCCCATTGACGATCTCCTCGCCGTAGTGCGCCGTCACCTGGATACCCCAGCCCGCCGCATCCTCCATCCCGCTCTCTGCCATCCGCAAATAGATGCCGCGCTCGACGCCCGCGATCATCTCTGCCAGATCGCTTGTCCCTGACGCGAAAAAGGTGTTGCTCATGCGCGCGTAGGCCTTGCGCGTGTAGTCCTGGCGGCGGCCATTGGCGGTGTGGATGCCCGGCGCGAAGGTGGCCGAGGAGAAATCGCTGATAGGGCGCACGAGCACGCCATCGCGCAGAATCTGCGTCGGGCGGGCCAGCTCGCCCTCGTCGTCGAAGAAATAGGAGCCGTAGCCGCCCGAAACGCTCGGATCGTCGTACATCTGCACGCTGGGCGCGGCCACCTGGCGGTCGAGATACTGCGCCGCGAGCGCCCGGCCCTTAGGAAAGAGGTCAAGCTCGACGCCGTGGCCGAAGCACTCATGCGCGATCACGCCAGAGACGCTGGGATCGCTGATGACGTCATACTCGCCCGGCGTGATCTTCTCGGCATCCAGCAGCCGCAGGGCAATCTCCGCCGTCTGCGCCAGCTCCTCGGGCGGAATATCGGCCAGCTCGTAGCCGCCGGTGCCGCCACGCAGCGCGAAGTGGTAGCGCATCTGCTGGCCATCGGAGACGGCAATCACCACCACCATGCGCATCCGCGTCACGTGCTGCTCCAGCCGCCGTCCGCGGCCAATGTAGACGCGCTCCTCGTTGGTATCGGCATACTGCACCTGCGCCTGCACCACCCGCTGGTCCAGCGCCCGGCCACGCGCCCCCAGATCGCGCACCAGTGCCAGCTTCTCGCTCAGCGGAACCGTCGCGGGATCGCGCCTGCTCTCGGTCTGGAAGCTCCGCCAGTCATTGCCCGCGATGGTCGCGTAGCCCGCGCCGCTCATCGCCGGGCCGCCGGAACGCGGACGCAGCGTTGCCGCCCAGGCGCGCACCTCACGGGCAAGCGTGTCGGGGATCAGCGTGCTGGTGGCGTACTCGGCGAAGCCGCGGCCATCATAGATGGTGAAGACGATGCCCTGGGTGGGGGGAACTTCGTTGGCGCGCTGCTCCCGGCCAGTATCGGTAATTTGCACGCCAGACTGGCCGCTCAGGAGGGCAGCCGCATAGGGGAATCGGGGTTCCAGGTCGGCAACCAGGTTCTGCACAACCCGGTAGAGCGCATCTTGCATTCGGCCTCCTGTGCCATGGTGTAGCGTGACGGACGACTGCCAGTTGGCGGCGTTGAGATGACACCGCGATGTTGCCGCGCACAACGCGATATTCCTTATGAAGCATAGCAAATGGGAGCGCATCGCCCCAACATCATGGCTATGGCCGACTCTCCCTGCGAATAGGCACGTTGAGCGAGCTGGCATACTGGCACGACAATTGCTACGGAGCAGTAATGATTGGCAAGTAGCCTCTTGCCTGTCTCAGTGGGGCGGTGACAGATGCTCCCGACATGACACACCACAGGTCGGTGAGTGTCATTGCCTCCGCGCTCATCCGCAGGCTCCCTCCCGGCGGGTGAGTGCTTTTTTCTCGTCGTATGGCCCGACCCCCTCCCCTGGCCCCTCCCCCTAAAGGGAGAGGGGAACTAGATGTGCTGCTCATCGGAATGTACTATCTGCTGGCTTGCCTTGTGACACGGCTTGCGAATTTCGGTGAAGTAATGGTAGGCTGAATGATAGACAAGAATTTCTCATCCTGCGGAACATCCCCAGAATACATCACGCACGATGACCCAAGACCGACCATGCGCGTGGGGCGATGTGGCCTCGCGGCGCATCGCTCAATGATGAAGGAGTGACTATTTTCTATGCCAGTGCTAACGGCGCTTGAATCATGGGTTGAAGACGCGGCGCGACGCACCCGGCCAGACCGTATTGTCTGGTGTGATGGCTCTGAGCGCGAATACGAAGAACTGGTCGCGCAGATGCTGCGTGACGGCTCGTTCATCGAAATGAATGAGAAGGCTTATCCCAACTCGTACCTGCATCGCAGCAATCCCAATGATGTGGCCCGCACCGAAGGGCTGACCTATATCTGCACCACGCGCCGCGAGGACGCCGGGCCAAATAACAACTGGATGGATCCCTCCGAGGCGAAAGAGCGTGTCGGCAAGCTCTTTGACGGCTGCATGCAGGGCCGGACGATGTATGTCATCCCCTACCTGATGGGCGTGCCTGGCTCGCCGCATGCCAAAGTGGGCATCGAGGTGACCGACAGCCCGTACGTCGTCGCCAACATGCGCATCATGACCCGCATGGGCGCCGTAGCGATGGAGACGCTTCAGGAAAACGGCGGCGAATTCGTGCCCGGCTTGCACTCCATCGGCGACCTCGATCCCAAACGCCGCTTCATCCTGCACTTCCCCGAAGAGCAATTGATCTGGAGCATCGGCTCCGGCTATGGCGGCAATGCGCTGCTCGGTAAGAAGTGTCTGTCGCTCCGGTTGGCCAGCTGGATGGGCTGGAAGGACGGCTGGCTGGCCGAACACATGCTCATTCTTGGCCTGCAAGACCCCGATGGCAACGTCACCTACATGGGCGGCGCCTTCCCAAGCGCCTGCGGCAAGACCAATCTGGCGATGCTCGTCTCGCCGCTGGCCGATCAGGGCTGGAAGGTGTGGACCGTCGGCGACGACATCGCGTGGATGCGCATCGGCGAAGATGGCCGCCTCTGGGCCGTCAACCCTGAGAACGGCTTCTTCGGCGTCGCGCCCGGTACGAACGTCGAGACCAACTCCAACGCCATGGCCTCACTCTCCCGCAACTCGATCTTCACCAATGTCGCGCGGACGCCGGACGGCCTGCCCTGGTGGGAAGGCATTGACCCGAAACAGAAGACGCCGCCCGCCGGCACGATTGACTGGCTCAGCAGGCCGTATGAGCCGGGAAAAGGACATGCCGCCCATCCAAACTCGCGCTTTACCTCGCCCGCCAGCCAGTGCCCCTCGATCTCGCCGCACCGCGAAGATCCGCGGGGCGTGCCAATAGACGCCTTCATCTTCGGCGGACGGCGCGCGCGGGTTGCGCCGCTGGTGTATCAGGCGTTCAACTGGCAGCATGGCGTCTTTGTCGGCGCGGGCATGGGGTCGGAGACGACAGCCGCCGCGACCGGCGCGGTGGGCGTCACCCGGCGCGACCCGATGGCGATGCTGCCCTTCTGCGGCTATAACATGGGCGACTACTTCGGCCACTGGCTCGATATGGGCCAGAAGCTGACCAATCCCCCGGCGATCTTCCACGTCAACTGGTTCCGCAAAGACGCCGATGGTAAATTCCTCTGGCCGGGATATGGCCAGAACGTGCGCGTGCTGATGTGGATGCTGGGGCGGATTCGCGGGACCGCCGAGGCGCGCGAGACGGCGATTGGCTACACTCCGACCGCCGACGCGCTTGACCTGGATGGCGTCGATCTCACACCGGAGCAGGTCGAGCAGATGCTCGCCATTGACAAGCACGACTGGGAGCACGAGTGGGCCAGCCAGGGCGAGTTCTTCCAGCAGTTCGGCGACCACCTGCCCGCCGCGCTGGCTGAGGAGCACAACGCACTCAAGACGCGCATCAGCGCCATGCAAGGCTAACCGGGTATTCCACTCTCATCTATACAACATTTGCGCCCTTCTCCGGCAGCGGGGAGGGGCGCATCTTTTTGCCGATCCATGTGCTACGCTACATCGAACGGCTGAGGCAACCCACAACACCGCTCATGGCAGATGTTTGATCGAAAGAGGGCATCCAATGGACAGCAGAGCGTTTAACCCGCTGTTGGACAAGCCATTCATCTGCCCCACACTCATAGGCCGTGCACAAGAACACGCGACATTGCGCGCACTCATCGCCGCAGTGAAGGGCGGAGAGGGGCGCGTTGCCCTCATCAGTGGCGAGGCGGGTATCGGCAAATCGCGGCTGGTCGCCGAGACCAAGAACATTGCGTGCGCCGAGGGGTTTCTGGCTGTTGAGGGGCAGTGCTTCCAGATAGATGCCGCTTATCCCTATGCGCCGCTGCTTGAACTGCTATGTGCGTATCTGCGTGATCATTGGCCCGCTCGTAGAGAGTCCAGGCAGGAGCCATTGCTGCGCGAGCTGGTCCAGTTGCTGCCAGACCTCAAACTACTTTTCCCGCAACTCATTCTCCAATCCCATCCAGTGGACACGCCATCAGATGAGCATGCGGACCCTGAGCAGCAGCGGCATCGCCTCTTCACTGTGCTAACCCATCTCCTGGCCAGTGTGGCCTTACAGCGCCCTACCCTGCTCATCATCGAAGATATACACTGGAGCGACGATAGCACCCTCGACTTTCTGATGCATCTTGCGCGCCGGATATCTCGCGCACCAATCCTCCTGCTCATTACCTATCGTGGCGAAGATGTCTCGGACCATGTGAGCCGCTGGCTAGCCCAACTCGACCGCGAGCGTCTTGCCCTGGAACTGGCGCTGGCTCGTCTCTCGCCACTAGAGGTTAATGCTATGATCCAGGCGATATTCAGCGCAGCCAGCCCTGAGCCTGCGCCACTCGCGGAGATGATCTATACCCTGACCGAGGGTGTCCCATTTTTCGTAGAGGAGATGCTCAAATCGCTTATCACTGGCGGTGAGCTTCAATTTGCCGATGGCGCGTGGCGACACACCCCTGGCGTGCTCCGCATCCCGCGCAGTGTGCGGGGGATCGTAATACAGCGCATGGACCACCTGAGCGCAGCCGCGCAACAAGTGCTGACGCTAGCAGCGGTCGTGGGGCGTCGCTTCGAGGTTACTCTGCTGCAACGCCTCCTGGCATGCGACGAGAGCCACCTCATCCTTTTGATGAGGGAGTTGATTGCCGCCCAGTTTTTCGTCGAGGAATCCGCCGATTGTTTCGCCTTTCGGCACGCGCTGATACAACAGGCGATCTGCAATACACTGTTGGCGCGCGAGCGTCGAATGCTACACGGAGCCATAGCGGACGCGCTGGAATCGCTCCATACCACACCTGTGCAGCGCGAGGCGCATCTGACCGACCTGGCTGCCCACTGCTACGCGGCGGGCTACTGGACAAAGGCGCTGGAGTACGAGCAGCAGGCCAGCGAGAAGGCGCTGGCGCTCTACGCTCCACGCGCCACTATCGAACACGCAACGCATGCGCTGGATGCAGCGCAACACCTGCACATCACACCGCCGGGGAAGGTGGTTTATCTCCGGGGACAGGCCCACGAGACGCTCGGCGCATTTGGCCAGGCACGCAACGACTATGAGCGCGCGCTCGATGTGGCTGAGCAAACTGCCGATGAGACGCTGCAATGGCAGTGCATGACCGCGCTCGGTTTCCTGTGGGCGGAGCGCGACTACAGCCAGGCAGGCGTGTGGTTTCGCCGTGCCCGCGATGTTTCGGACCGCCTTGCCGATCCAACAAAGCAGGCGCGTACCCTCAATCGCCTGGGGAACTGGCTGGGCAACACCGGGCGCATCGAAGAGGGACTGCAAGCGCACCAGGATGCGCTTACAATCTTCGAGACATACCACGACATACAGGGTATGGCCGAGACGCTTGATCTCCTCAGCACCCTGCATGGCATGAGTGGTGACAGAATCACGGCAGTCGACGAGCTTGGGCAGGCTATCGCGCTGTTTCGCTCGCTCGGAGATACTCGGAGCCTCATCTCCAGCCTTGCCATGCGAGCGCTTCAGGCCATGCCAGGCGCGAATGAAACGACCGTCTGGCCTCACAGAACACGGGACGAGTGTGTGGGGGACGCATCAGAGTCGTTGCGCCTATCGCGCCACATAAACTCGCAGGCCGGTCAGGCGTTCGCCGATATTGCGCTGGCGCACATCCTGACATCCTTTGGCGAGTTTGGCGCAGCGCTGGGTCACGCGCAAACAGCCCAACGTATCACGACGGAAATCGAGCACCAGCAATGGCAGGTTTCCACTTGGTACGGCTTCGGACGCCTTTATCTGCTGCTGCTCGCGCCCGAACCAGCCATCACCGCACTGGAGTCCGGTCTCTCGCTGGCTCGAGTCCTTGGCTCAACGTTCTGGATCGCTACCCTGACGGCGTCTCTGGGTCGAGCATACATGATGCATGATGATTTGGCCGCTGCCCAGGCGACTCTCCGGGCGGTTATGCTCCGTGACCAGCGCCCCTACACCGTCGCCGAGCGTGACATCGCTTTGGCCTGGGCAGTACTGGCACTGGCCCAGAGCGAACCCGACGTCGCGTTGCGCATTGCGGAACAACTTCTGGCTTCGGCTCCCCAGCAACCCAACGGCCAGCCTGTGGAGCCGATTCCCCACATTTTGCATGTGAAAGGTGAGGCGCTGATGAGCCTCTCACATCCCGACGAGGCGCTGACAGCGCTGGAAGGTGCGCGGCGTGGAGCGGAAGCGCGCAATGCCCGACCATTGCTCTGGACGATCCATCGTGCGCTGGGGCGGGCGTACCAGCATCTCCAGCGTCACAATGAGGCCCGGCGGGAAACTGCCTCGGCGCGGCGACTCATCGCGGAATTGGCGACCACAGTCGAGGATGCTTCACTGCGCGACCACTTTATCAACGCTGCCCTGTTAACCATGCCAGAGGAGAAGCCGCTCTCCACACGCGAAGCTGCCCGGCGGGCGTTCGGCGGTTTGACGGCGCGCGAGCGCGAGGTTGCGCTGTTGCTGGCCGAGGGCAAGACGAGCCGACAGATCGCGAACGCGCTGGTGGTCAGCGAACGCACCGCCGAGGTGCATGTGAGCAACATCCTGAGAAAGCTCGGTTTCACTTCACGAACGCAGATCGCGGTCTGGGTGGTCGAACGCGGTCTGATGACCCGCTGAAACATCTTTTCATCCCCCCATTCCCGGCGCCATCGCCAGAAATCTACGTACCACGTTTCCCACAATCTAGTGACTTTCCGCAATGGCAGCGTCGCGCGTGTTCGCTAGACTCCCTGGTATGCGGATCCAGCACGCCCAATCAAGCGGCGTAGCTTCAGGACCGCACATGCACGAAAGGGGAAAGCACCATGGTTGTCTTGCAGATCGAGCATGCCGTCGCCAACTTCGGCGGATGGAAGCAGGCGTTCGACGCCGACCCGGTGGGGCGAAAGCGCATGGGCGTGCGCCGCTACCGGGTCATGCGACCCGTCGAGACCCCGAACTTCGCGATCATCGAGCTGGAGTTCGACAGCGTACCTGAGGCGGAGGCGCTGCTCGCCGCCATGCGCGAGGTGTGGGGTCGCGTGCAGGGAACGCTGATCCAGTCGCCTCAGGCGCGCATCACCGAGATCGTCGAGAGCGTCGAGCTCTAGCGTCCACCGGCTTTTCTCCCTCCATCGGAGCGTGTGGTAGGCTACGCACAACAATACGCACAACAACGGCGGTGAGCATCCATATCCATCAGGGAGAGAGCGAACGTGTCGGTGACGAGCATCCTGCGCGGGGCCACGCTGATTGACGGCACAGGACGGCCGCCGGTCGAGAACGCGGTGGTGGCCTTTCGCGATGGCCGCATCCTCTATGCCGGAGCGGCTGATGGCTGGCAGGCGGAGGCACAGCGGCTGGCGGATTCCGGTGAGACGGTCGTCCTCGATCTCGCGGGGCAGTATGTGCTGCCGGGGCTGATTGACCTGCACGTGCATCTAGCGATGGGCGGCGAGGCCGATAGCCGGTTGCAGGGCGAACCCGCCTGGACGACGCTGCTGATGCTGGCGCACGCGCGCAACAGTCTGGCGGCAGGCGTCACGACGGTCCGCGATGTCGGCGGGCGCTTCGGTCTGGAGTTCGCGGTACGTCGCGCCGTCGAGGCGGGCCTCTATGTCGGCCCGCGCATGGCGCTTTCGGGCAGGCTGCTCTCGATCACCTCGGCGGGGACTGACTATTACGATGGCATGTACCGTGAGGCCGACGGCCCGGAAGAGGTGCGCCGTGCGACCCGCGAGCAGATCAAGGCGGGCGCTGACTGGATCAAGGTGCTGGCGACCGGCGCGGTGCTGACGCCGGGAGAATCGCCAGGCGCGGTACAGTTTGGGCCGGATGAGCTGGCGATGGCGGTTGCGGAGGCGGCCAAGGCCGGGCGGCCCGTCGCGGCACACGCGCATGGCATCGAGGGCATCCGTAACGCAGTGGCGGCGGGCGTGCGCACCATCGAGCACGGCACTTATCTGCACCGCGACCCCCACGTTATGGAGACGATGGCCGAACGCGACATCTATCTCGTGCCAACGCTCAAGGCGGGCTTCGACGTCATCAACAGCGATGCCGCCAGCATGCCCGCGTGGATCGTCGAGAAGTCGAAAGAAGTGCAGGAGGATGCGCTGCTGAGCGTGCGGCGCGCGCTGGAGATGGGCGTGCCTATCGCGATGGGGACAGATGCGGCGACCCCGTATAACTTCCATGGCGAGAACGCGATGGAGCTGGTCTGGATGGCCGAGGCGGGACTCTCGCCGATGCAGTGCATCACCGCGGCGACGGCCAGCGCGGCGCGCGCCCTCGGCTGGGAAAGCTGGCTGGGGACGGTAGAGGCTGGCAAGGTGGCTGACCTCGTCGTCTGCGCCGCCAATCCGCTAGAAAACCTGCGCCATCTGGCCGACCGCAGCCAGATATCGCTGGTCTTCAAGGATGGGCAGGTAGTGGCGCGCCAGCTCGCCCATGATGAGGGCGCTATCCCCGACGAGCTGCTGGCGGGCGGCTGGATCTGCTGCGGGCTGCCCACGAGCCAGTAATGAGTTTCAAACACCCTGTCATAACGACTCAAATCATCCTCGATAAATAGGTACACTCTCCCTTGGCGCTTCTTCCCTCTGAATTGACCCTCATCTTCTCGGCATTTGTGTGAGGGAGCCGCGCCGTTACTGTGGATGCTGCATAGCACTTAGAAAACTCGTATCCGCAAAGACTTGACCCTGACATAATGTCATCGTTTATCCTCCTGAGCAGGAGGGGAAAGCACAAGAGAGAAAAGCGAGAATGACATGAACATTGGGGAACTTGCGCGCCAGACCGGCGCGAGCATTCGCTCGTTGCGCTACTACGAAACGAAGCAGCTGTTATCCTCGCAGAGAGGGGAAAATGGATATCGCACCTACGATCAAACGGCTATCGAGCGAGTACGCACGATCCAGTCATACCTCAGCCTGGGACTGAGCACCAACGAGATTTTTGACGTGGTGTTCTGCAGCAAACCCGATGATGTCGCACTTCTCTGTGATGGGACGGATCTTTCACCGTGTCCAGGAGAGATGGATTTCTACCAGGAGAAGCTTGCGGACATAGAGGCGCAAATTGCCGCGCTCGAAAAGGCGAAAACTCACCTCGAACAACGCCTGAAGCGATGGCACGCGTCGAAAATCGCGTAGTGAGCCTTTCGACAGCGAACCTATGAGAGTAGACGCAGGAACGGAAAACAGCACATGAAGCTCGGTGTGATCCTTCCCCAATATGAGATCGGGCTCGATAGCGGGGCGCTTCGGGCCTTTGCCCAGGCGGTGGAAGATCTTGGCTATCAATACCTGGTCGCTTTCGACAGCCTTTATACCGAAAATCCCTGGCATGAGCCTCTCATGTTCTATGCTTTCCTGGCAGGTTGGACACAAAAGCTCGAACTGACGACAGGCGTCATCGTCGCTCCCAGTCGGCAAACGCTGCTGCTGGCGAAACAGGCTGCATCGCTTGACGTACTCAGTGGCGGACGCCTGCGGCTGGGCCTGGGTGTTGGTTGGAACAGGACTGAGTTTGAGGCAATGAATGCCGAATTTCAGGCGCGCGGCTCCCAAATTGAAGAGCAGATGGACGTATTGCGGGCATTGTGGACTCAACCAACGGTGACCTTCCAGGGGAAGTGGCATCACTTGCGCGAGGTCCATATGCCTCCTCTCCCGCTCCAACGCCCCATCCCGATCTGGCTCGGTGGATGGGCCGAGGTGGTTTTGCAGCGTGTTGGTCGACTGGGGGATGGCTGGACTCCCGTTTACGTTGATCTGAGAGACGCAGCGAAGTATGAAGAATTGCGCAGGAAAGTGGCGCGCTTGCGGGAATATACCAGCGCCGCGGGGAGGCCCGCGGACGCTGCAGGGATCGATGCGCAGTCTGGTATACGGCTGCAGTGGGGCGGAGAGGAGACGTGGGCGTCTCTGGCCACTGCCTGGCGGTCTGTTGGGGCAACGCACCTCAGCGTTGATACCATAGGGGCGAATCTGACCTCAGTCGACGAACATATTGACGCGTTGAGAAAGATCAAGGAAGTTCTGGACGACTGAAGATGAAAGACGAAGATGTGGACCTATGATAAGCACGCTTTCCGATTGGGCCAAGGAATTTCTCTCCGAAGAACGTGTCGGAGTAGTCGGCACATTGAACGCGGATGGGAGCCCTCACCTCACCACGATATGGTATCTGCTGGCAGACGATGGCAGGCTCATAATAACTACGCTGAGCCGGAATCAGAAAGTCAGAAATTTGCGCCGTGATCCGCGCATGACAATTTGTGTCGGAGATAGGACGCGCTCTGTCAGCCTCTCCGGGCACGTTACCATCAGCGAAGACCAGGCAGTGGTCCGGCAGGATCTCGAACGCCTGGTCGAACGCTATGTGAAGGATGAAGGTATCAGGCCGCGGGTCGTTGCGATGTGGATGCAGCAGTCTCAAGTGGCTCTGCATTTCGAGCCCGAAAAAGTCACCGAGTTCTCGGTGTCGCCGATGCGTTGATACTGCCGAATGGTACACTTTGTTACACTTCCGTGGATCAATACATCCCTTCGAACCTCTCACAACATGAGCAAGCAGGAGCAGACCACAATGGAGATTGCGGTTATCTGCGTGCCATTCCAGACGGATATGGCGCGCTGGGGCGCGGCGCGCGGCCCACGGGCTATCCTTGATGCTGGGCTGATCGGACGCCTGCAAGCGTCCGGGCATACGGTATCCGAGCCGATTTGGATTGATTTCCCCAACAGCGAACGGACGCGCGACACGGTGACGAATCTGGGGCGTATCGCGGCACGCACAAGCGCCGCCGTGCAATCGGCACTCGCGCGCGAGGACACGTTCGCGCTGGTGCTGGAAGGCAACTGCACCCATGCGCTCGGCCCGATGGGCGGCATCGCGAGTATCGGCGCCGTGCCTGGCGTGGTCTGGTTCGACGCGCACGGCGACATGAACACGATGGCGACCACCACCAGCGGCATGTGGGGTGGCATGCCCTATGCCGTCGCGCTGGGCTGGGATCTGGACGATTGGCGCGAGGCGGCGGGACTGCGTGAGCCGGTGCGCCCCGAAGCCGCGGCGCTTGTCGGCGCGAGTGACCTCGACCCTGCCGAGATTGCCGCGCTGGATAGCCACCCCATTCTCGAGATGGATGCGGCGGAGATGGAGAAGATGGAGGCGTCGGATGTGGGCGTTCGTTGGGCAGCGGCGCTTGGCGCGCGCGCCGATGCGGCAGCCGTCTGGTATATCCATCTCGATGTCGATGTTGCTGGCCCTGAGGTCGTTCCTACCGCCCTGACGCCCGCTCCCCACTGGCCACCGCGGGCGCATCTGGTGGAGGCTGCCGCCGCGACGGCACGAGCGGTGACCTGCCGGGTGATGGGCCTTGCCGCCTATGACCCCGCCGGTGACCCGGAACGGCGTGGCGCCGCGTTTGCCATCGACATGGCGCTGGCGGTTATAGGGTAGCTCCATCGCCACATGTCCCTTGCCGGGGTGCGGCAATGGGCTCAGCCGTGGTGGGGCTGGCGGCTGGCGTGCTGGGTGGCGGCTCTGGCATAGGCGTCGGCCAGCAACGGCTTGACGGCTTCGAAGGTTGCCGGGCTGGGGTTGAGCACGCAGACCCAGGATTGTGGCGCGTACACCGGATGCGGCATCACCCGGTCCAGCGCGGCGAAGTCGTAGGCGGCGCTCGCCGGAGCCTCCTCGCCGGGCGCATAGCCAAAGAGCGCGCGAAAGGTGTCTCGGCCCACGCCGATGTTGAGCCGAAAGACATCGGGCCGATGCAGCTGCGAAGTGTTGTCGAAGTCGCCGTAGTCTTTGGTGACGATAGTGGCAAAGGGAAGCCGCCGCGACGGATCGATGTTGCGCTCAGGGTCGTAGTAGATGAAGGTATCGCCCGTACCGAGCCCGTCGGTTGGCCTGAGCATCTCGATGCCGGTGAACGTGTCCGTGATGTACTGGAGGATGGCGTCCTGATCCATTGGTTCACATGCCCCTTGAATGTAACTGTGTGGCGGCGTCGTGGGCCACGCGCTCGATGGCTCAGCCTGTGAGTATATCACGCCTGTTCACGAGACGAGCAACGAGGGATGCGGGCGCTAGTATTGCGCCAGAACGCGCAGGCTGCGGCGGTCGGCCAGCAGCGTCAGGCGGGCCGCGCTGGTGGTATCGGCTAGCTGAAGGCGCAGCGCAGGTTGGCCCGCGAACTCCACCAGCAGCTCGGGCGCGCTGAGGTAGTGTGGATGGTCGCGCATGAACCGCTTCGACTCGGCGCATGACCAGTAGACCAGGTCGCTGGCGGCGAAGAGGCCACTATGCCAGTCGGAGCCGTCGCGCGGCTGCTGGCAGCTCCACCAGACCCAGAAGCGATACGGATGGCGCGCGAGGCTGCCTGGCAGGTCCACGCTGGTTGGGGTCTGCACCTTGTCCACCAATTGCAGCAGGGCAGGCGCGCCGCAGAATGGACAGCGATACGCGCTGGAATGTAGCTGCAGCGCCTGAGTGAAGTGCTGAGCCGTCCCCTGCATCGTGCGCTTCCATGCCGGGCGAAACGACTGCAAGCCATTGAGCTGGATCAGTCCTTTGCTGTGGACGCTGCTGCTGTCGATATCGCAGAGGTCGGAGTCCTGTTCGCACTGCGGGCAGCGCATGTGCAGATTGAGGCTGCCGTCGGGCTGGACGACGAACATCCCCGTGAGGCGCCGTCGCCCGCAAAGCGGACACCACAGCCGCGTCTCCTGCCATCCCTGCTCGCTCGCGTCGTCCAGCGCCAGCCCGAGCGCCTCGGCCTCAGGGCGTAATGGGCCGTTGAAGAGCGCGCGCAATTGGCGGCGGGCGCGGTGTAGGCGGGCCTCCAGCGCGCTGAGGGACAGCCCCAGGCGGTCCGTCGCCTCACGCTGCGGCAGCTCGCGCAGGTAGCACAACTCGACGACTTCGCGGGCGTTGCCAGGCAGCAGGCCAAGCGCCTGATCCAGCAAGAGCGCCATATCCTGACGGTTGAGCGCCTCGATGGGATCGCTCGCCTCGCTATCGGCGAGGTTCTCCAGAGATACCGTCTCGGATGCGCGCTGCTCCTCATCCTCACCGGGCGCGGAGAACGCGAGATTGCGCTGTTCCGTGGCCTGTTTGCGCGCGTAGCGACGGCAGATGTTGCGGCAAATCTCATCGAGCCAGCGGTCAACTCCCGTCGGATCGTAGAGACGGTCCAGGCAGCGCCAGGCCTCCAGCAGCGTCTCCTGCACCACATCTTCAGCCGCATCGGGAGGCAC
>Ga0070683_100000975_pt1 | contig 21338 bp, 14 predicted proteins | sample KBSC713LmetaG_FD_64662 | JGI IMG/M metagenome (GOLD analysis project Ga0070683, IMG submission 64662) | Corn rhizosphere microbial communities from Kellogg Biological Station, Michigan, USA - KBS C7.1-3L metaG | ecosystem: Host-associated > Plants > Roots > Rhizosphere ... | reverse complement strand
ATCAGCAGATTGTTGAAGTCGTGCGCGACGCCCGCCGCCAATCGACCAACGGCTTCCATCTTCTGGGTATCCCGATAGCGGCGCTCGAACACCAGGCGGCCCGTGACATCCACCGACACGCCGAGCGCCCCGATCACGGTTCCTCGATCGCCGCGCACGGGGGAATGCGAGGTTTCGATCTCGAACCCGTCAACCGTGGCCCTCGCGGTGAAGGTGTCACCGTCCAGCACGCGGCGTGTGTTGGACAGCATCTCGGGCGCGTCCCGGTAGACCTCGAAGAAGGTCCGACCGATCAGCTTGGCCGGCGTCAGGCCGACGCCCTCGATGCCGCGGCCGTCGGCGAACGTGACGTAGCCGTTACGGTCAATCGCCCAGACCAGCGCCGGCAGGCTGGCGACAATGAACGCGAGGCGTTCGCGGCTGGTGCGCAGATCGCAGACGATTTCCTGATGGCGTCCCACCAGCCACGCCGAGCCGCCCGAGAACACCGCGAATCCGACGAGCAGCTGCGGGAGACGCGGCAGATCCCATGGCGGCGGGAACCAGATTGACCCCGCGAGGCCGAACGCGACCGCGATGAGGCCGGCTGCACGGCCGGCAAGGCGGGCGCTGAGGATGGCCGCCACGAAGAGAATCACGAACGGTGTCCGCGCCAGAAATGGCCAGTACAGTGCCGTGAGAATGAGCGCCGATCCCGTCAGTGTGACGGCGATGACGATCTGACCGGCCCACGTGCGCATGACTGCGATCCATTGCACTGGAAGGCGCGGCAACACGCCATCGGCGTGATCACCGATCCGGCGCACGGAAACTCCCTAAGGCAGCCTAGGGAGTCGTCCCCATTGGTTCGCGGCCCTGTCCCGGTGTAACGTGAATTGCGTGCCTCTCGCTGCGGATGGCGAGCCAGCCCATGCGTGACCTCGCGCTCAGCGGTGAACGTCACGTCCTCGAGCTCATTGCGACCGGCGGGGCGCTGCCGGCCGTGCTCGAGGCGATCTGCGCCCTCATCGAAGATCCACCGCGCCTCTGTGCATCCGTATACGTCCTCGATCGTGAGGCGCGGATGATGTCGTTCATGGCCGGCCCGTCCGTCGCCGAGCCTTGGCGGATCGGAATGCAGACGTTCGCCAACCTGGCGACCGCCGGCGCCTGCGGCGCCGCGCTGAACGGCCGCGAGCCCGTGGTTGTCGACGACGTGCAGACGAGCGCGTTGTATTCACCGCCCCGGCGGGAAGCGGCGCGTGCCGCCGGCGTTGCCGCCGTCTGGTCGTCGCCGTTCTTTGCCACGGACGGGCGCCCCCTGGGTACCTTTGCGCTGCTCAGCACCGCACCCTGGCGTCCAGACGAGGAGCAGCGTCAGCAGGTGAGCCGCGCCGCCTACCTCGCCGGCATCGCCGTGGAGCTGCATCAGACACAGGCCGCGATCCGCGAGAGCGAGCAGCGCTTCTCGACCGCGTTTTACGCAGGTCCGGCGGCCATGGCGATCCTGGGGTTCGACGACAGGCGGTTCCGCTACGTCAACGACAAGTTCCTCGAGTTTTCAGGCCGTAGGCGTGTGGAGGTCGTCGGGCGTACGGCGACGGAGCTCGGCCTCTGGTTCGATCCCGACGGTCGGGCGGAAATGTGGCGCCGTATCGAGGAGCACGGCGGAGTCGACGAATTCGAGGTGAAAGCGCGCGGCCGGAGCGGCATCGTCGATCTGCTGATCTGGGCGCAGCGGATCCAGATCCTCGGAGAGCCGTGCGTCCTCACCATCGCCTGCAACATCGCGGAACGCAAGCGCATCGAGGTCGCACTGGCGCAGAGCGAACGGCTGCTTCGCGTCGTGCTCGACGCGATGCCCGTCGGCGTCATGGTGATGAACACCGCCGGCGACATCGTGCTGAGCAATCCGGCGTCACTGCGCATCTGGGGCACGCAGATTGCGGACGGCCACGAGCGATGGGCGAAGAGCAAGGGCTGGTGGCTGGCGACCGGACAGCCCGTCGCGGCCAGCGAATGGGCGTCGGTCCGCGCGCTGAAGCGCGCTGAGACGTCGATCGGCGAGGTCCTGGAAATCGAAGGCCGCGACGGTGTTCGCAGGGTCATCGAGAACTCCGCCGTGCCCATCCGCGATGGCGAAGGGACCATCACGGGTGCGCTCGTCGTCAATTCCGACATCTCGGCGCGACAGAAAGCCGAGCGCGAGTTGCACGAATCACTGGCGGAACTGCGCGCCCTCACCGCACGCCTCATGCGCGCACAGGACGACGAGCGACGGCGGATCGCGCAGATGCTGCACGAGACGACCGCGCAGGATCTGGCCGCGCTGAAAATGCAGTTGGGCGTTCTCACCCGTTCGGAGCAGGCGCTGTCTGATCAAGGACGCGCCGCGCTGACCGAGAGCATCGATCTCGCGGAACGATCGATGACCAGCATTCGAACGCTGTCGTATCTCCTCCATCCCCCGTTTCTCGACGAGGCCGGCTTGGTGTCGGCCCTGCGTTGGTACGTCGAAGGGTTTTCCAGGCGAAGCGGCATCACCGTGGTCCTGGATCTACCGGACGCCTTCCCGCGCCTGACGCGCGACGCGGAGACGACACTGTTTCGGGTCGTGCAGGAGGCGCTGATCAATATTCACCGCCACGCCGACAGTCGCGACGCTGCGATTCGATTGCGCCGCGACGGCTCGGCGGTGACGCTCGAAGTCGAGGATCATGGGCGCGGCCTGTCGGTCGAATCGCTCGCGCAACTGCCGGCCGGCAATGGAGCCCTCGGCGTGGGCATCGCGGGCATGCGCGAACGGCTGCAGCAGCTCGGTGGCGTCCTCGAGATCGAGTCGGGCGCGCACGGGACACTCGTCCGCGCCCGCGTGCCGGACGACGGAGCGCGGTCGTGAACGCCGGACCGCTCCGTCTCGTGGTCGTTGACGATCACGGCGTGGTCAGGCGCGGCGTGCGCGCGCTGCTCGAAAGCCATCCCGGATGGCAGGTGGTGGGGGAGGGTGGTAATGGCCGCGATGCGGTGAACCTGGTGCGCGAGCTGCGCCCGGACGTCATCATCCTGGACCTGAGCATGCCAGACATGAACGGCCTCGACGCGACGCGTCGGATTGTCGAGGAGTCGCCGCAGACCGAAGTCCTGGTGCTCACGATGCATCATTCAGAGCAGCTGGCGCGAGAGGTCCTGCAGGCGGGCGCGCGTGGCTACCTGCTGAAGTCCGACGCCGATCAGAATCTGATTGCTGCCGTCCACAGCCTGAGTCAGCACAAGCCGTTCCTGACCTCCACGGTGACCGAGTTCGTGCTCGACGGCTACATGCAGTTGAGCGACAAGTCCGAAGGCGACGATGGCGTCGCGATGGTCACGCCGCGGGAACGGGAGATCATCCAGCTCGTCGCCGAAGGCCATTCCAGCAAACAGACGGCAACCATGCTGGACGTCAGCGTCAAGACGGTCGACGCGCACCGCGCCAATATCATGCGCAAGCTGCGCCTGCGGTCGGTCAGCGATCTGGTGCGATACGCGATTCGGAACAAGATCGTGCAGCCATAATGAGGTCCGCTTCTCGATGATCCGCAGACACAGTTCATCGTGCCGTGGTCGCTCGAGCAGCCGCTCTCGGCGTCATCGAGGGCAAACGAACCGAGCCGACCGGGTTCGTCCCTGAGGGACGCGCGCGTGCGCTGCATGGGCGGCGCGGACGGCGGAGACACGTCGGAAGAGAACCACTGATGCGAAGTCTTCAGGCGAGGACCGGCCCTCGTCGTTGACAAATCGTGACCGGTACGTTTACCTACGGCGCACGCTTGATTGACAGCCACTCCGTCATCCACGGGAGCCTTTTCTATGCGGATGTCCTTCGCGCTTGGTGCCGTGCTCGCCCTGTCGGTTGGTCTTTCGGGGGTCGGCGCTGTTCAGGATCCGGTGGGTCAATCCCCGGCGCCGGCGGGCGCCGCCGGCCGGCAGGGCCCACCAGCCGGCCGCGCAGGCGGACCGGCCGGTGGCGCCGGTCAGGCCGCCGGCAGTGCCGGCACGACCCGGGGCGGTAACCCCATCGTCTGGTCGCCCAAACAGGACAACCCCACGCGCTGGGCGGCGCCCAACCGGCCGTGGACGAAGCTGACCGAGGTGCTCGCGGCGCACAAAGCGCAGAGCGATTGGACCCAGGCCGTCGTCGCGGACGAGATGCTGCAAGCCGACTGGATCTCGATGGCCCCGGGCAAGCGAACGCCGCGGCGGATGAACGCGGATACACGCGAGTGGTGGATCGTGTGGGACGGTCAGATCAAGTTCACGATCGAAGGCCACGACCCGTTCGTCGCGTCCAAGGGCTACATGGTCCAGGTCCCGTACCGCAACTGGTACGAGATGGAGACGGTCGGTGACAAGCCGTCGCTTCGGCTCGAGGTGGACGTCGCCCGCGCGAAGAAGCTCTATCCCGTCGAGGACACGCCGGTGCCGCTGCCCGGGTACACCTACGTGCGCACCCGCATCCAGGGCCAGAAGGGAGCCTACGATGATCAGACGCGCATGGTCGTGAACTTCGCGGACGTACTGGCTGGAAAGGAACGTGCGGGCGCGTTCGTCAGTGACGTGCGCTCCTTCGCGAACATCATTCTCGGCAACGCGCAGAACGAGCCGGCGCCGACCAACAAGGGGCACTTCCATCAGGAGAGCGGCGAATTCTGGCTGGTCATGTACGGGAAGATTCGCTACCGGCTCGAGGATGCGGTGAAGTTCGGTGCCCCGGAAGTGTTCCAGGCAGACGAAGGCGACATCGTCTACGCGCCGAAACAGACGTGGCACCTGGCCAGCGTCGGCGGCGAGGGCCGCGGGTGCCGGCTCGCCATGAACGGCTACCCGGACCTCGCGCACGCGTTCGAATTCACCGCCGAAGGAGCAGGCAGACAGGGCGGCGGGAGGTAATCGAACCTCACTTCACGAACACGAGCTCACCGAACCGCGCCGCGCCGTGCGGCCACGGCGTCCGCTGCACCGGATCGGACCACTCGCTCATGCGACGGTTCGGCTCGACGCCGTCCCAGCGGTTGATGTTGGCCTTCCAGATCGCACCGACGGTCGGCTTCCGGGCGAGCTCCTCGAAATTCGCCCAGGGAATCGACGCCTCCAGACTCCACCCTTCGTCTGTATCCGTCCGCACGTTCAGCGTCCCGCGCACCGACGTGGCGATCTTCATGCCCGTCGCGTCCCAGCGCTTGAAGAACGTCCGTTCGTTGTAGTTGAGGTAGTCGTAGACCGCGCCGCGCACGTTCGTCTCGAACCCGTAGTACAGCACTTCCTGTGCGGGATTCGGGTTGATGAAGATCTCGAGCGCGTCGTCGAGGTACACGGCCGAGTCGCGTTCGGTGCGCTGCCCGGTGATATCGGCGTCCTGCGCGTCGAAGCCGAGATAGAGCGCCTGGTCATCCCAGAGCATGCGCGCCAGCGTCTTCTGCTTCGCGCCAGTCTGCGATTCCCAGAAGAACTGCAGCGCTACCGGTGCGGACGCCGAAGCCCATGCCGCATCGTCGAGCTTCCCGTCGACGACGATCGGCGTGTCCGCGCGCTTGATCTCGTAGCGCGGCACGGGCGACGGGGCCGCCGACTGACTGGCGAGCGGCACGGCGGCCGCCAGAACGATCGCGAGCATGGTTCGCATAGCGACACAGTCTAACTGGAACCCTCGCCCCGGAGATGCGCTCACTGCGCATTCCGCCCGCACTATGATTCCTCCATGACCGAGGCGCTTCGTCGACACCTCGCCAGCCAGATCGAGGGCGAAGTGCGCTTCGACGCGGTCTCACGCGCGCTGTACTCGACCGACGCCAGCGTCTATCAGATCCATCCGTTGGGCGTCGTCCTGGTGAAGTCGACCGCCGACGTCGTGCGTACGGTGAATGTGGCGCGCGAGCATGGCGTGTCCATCACGGCCCGAGGCGGCGGTACGTCGCAGGCGGGACAGGCGGTCGGTGCCGGCCTGCAGCTCGATACGTCGAAGTACTTGAACCGCCTGCTCGAGGTCAACATCGGCGAGCGGTGGGTCAGGGTCGAACCGGGCATCGTGCTCGACGAGTTGAATGCGCAGCTCAAACCGTACGGCCTGCGATTCGCGCCCGATATCTCGACGGCCAGCCGGGCCACGATTGGCGGGATGATCGGCAACAACTCCAGCGGCGCGCGGTCGGTGCTCTACGGCAAGACCATCGATCACGTCGTGGAGCTGGACGTCGTCCTGGCCGACGGGTCGCAGGCTCGCCTTCGCGCGCTCGACCCGGCCGAGCTGGATGCGGCGTGCGCCGGCGGGACGGTCAGCGCCAATGGCTATCGCACCGTCCGCAGGCTCGGAGGTGAGCTGCAGGACGAGATCGCGCGACGCTATCCGAAGGTGCTGCGCCGCGTCGGCGGCTACAACCTGGACGAATTCGTCGACGCCACGAGGCCGTTCAACCTGTCGAAGATTGTCGTCGGCTCGGAGGGGACGCTCGCGCTCGTCACCGAGGCGACGCTGCGCCTGGTGCCGCTGCCAAAAGCCAAAGCGGTGCTCGCGATTGAGTTCGACGACCTTCTTGACGCGCTGAGCGCGACGCCAAGCCTCCTGGCGCACCACCCATCGGCCATCGAGGTGATGGATCGGTTCATTCTGAACGGCGCCCGCGAGAATCCGGCGATGGATCGGACCCGCCGCGCGATTCTTCAGACCGACAATCCGGGCGCGCTGCTGTGCGTGGAGCTGTACGGCGAGGAGTTGTCCGAGCTGGCGCCGCGGTTCGACGCGATCGAGCGCGACCTCCGGCCGTTCCGTTGCACGCATCGGCGCGCCACCGATCCGGCCGATCAGGCCCGGCTCTGGAGCTTTCGCGAGGCGTCGCTCGGCCTGTCGATGGCGATGAAGGGGGACGACAAGTCGCTGTCGTTCGTCGAAGACACCGCCGTTCGGCCGGACGTGCTGCGCGACTACATCGACGAATTCCTGCAGATGATCGCGCGCCACGGCAGTTCCTCTGGCGTCTACGCGCATGCCTCTGTCGGTTGTCTGCACGTGCGCCCGGTCGTCAACTTGAAGACGACCGAGGGCGTCGGGCGGTTCGAGAGGATTGCCGCCGAAAGCGCCGAGCTGGTCGTGAAGTATGGCGGCGCGCTGTCGGGCGAGCACGGCGACGGCCTCGTTCGCGCACCGTTCATGGAAAAGATGTTCGGCCCGGCGCTCTATCAGGCGTTCCGAGCGGTGAAACGCGCGTTCGATCCAGACGGCGTCTTCAATCCCGGCAAAATCGTCGATGCGCCGCCCTTGACGGCGAATCTGCGGTACGGCGCGGAGTACCGGACACCGGACCCACCGTCTTTTTTCGATTACGAGGACTACGGCGGTTTCGGACGCGCGGTCGAGATGTGCAGCGGCGTCGGCGCCTGCCGCAAGACGCTCGAGGGCACGATGTGTCCGTCCTACGTGGCGACGCGCGACGAAAAGGACACGACGCGCGGCCGAGCCAACACGCTGAGACTCGCGTTGGCCGGACGGCTGACCGAGGCGGGTCTTGGAGACGAGGGGGTGTTGGAGGTCCTCGATCTCTGCCTCGAATGCCGGGCGTGCAAGGCCGAGTGTCCCGTCGGCGTTGACGTCGCACGGTTCAAGAGCGAGTTTCTCGCCGGTTACTGGGAGCGCCACGGCATGCCGTTGAGCAAGCGGCTGCTCGGCAACGCGCACACGATCTTGAAAGCGGGAAGCTGGCTCGCACCAGTGACGAACTTCGTGCTCGGCAGCGCCCCCGGTCGTTGGGCGGGCGAGAGGCTCGCTGGAATCGATCGCCGGCGGACGCTGCCCCTGGTGACGAAGCGGACGTTTGCCAGACGTGTCGCCGCTCGTGACGTCACTCGTGATGGCGGCGGCGCTTCGCCTCGCCAATCACGCGTCATCGTCTTCAACGACACATTTACGAACTATCAGGAGCCCGAGATCGGATTGGCTGCGATGCGGGTGCTCGAAACCGCGGGCGTGGACGCGCAGCTCATCGAGCACGCCTGCTGTGGCCGGCCGCTGATTTCGACCGGTCAGCTCGGCGCGGCACGCCGTCTGGCGCAGCGCAATGCCGAGGCGCTTCTTGCGGGCCCCCATGACGCGCCGATTCTCTTTCTGGAGCCGAGCTGTCTCTCCGCGGTGCGCGAAGACGCGCCGGCGCTCCTGCGCGGCGAGGCCCAGCGCCGGGCGCGAGCGGTCGGCGATCGTTGCATGCTGTTCGAGGAATACCTGGAACGCGAATGGGCGGCGGGCCGGCTGCGGCTCGATCTGGCGGCGGGGCCGTCTGCCGTAATGCTCCACGGCCACTGCCATCAGAAATCGATGGGGCTGGTGCCGCCGGCGCGAGCGCTGCTGTCGCGGATTCCCGGCTGCCGCGTCATCGACCTCGACGCCGGCTGCTGCGGAATGGCCGGATCGTTCGGATACACCAGGGATCATTACGACATCTCGCGGCAGATTGGCGAGCGCCGCCTGTTCCCGGCGGCACGGGATCTCCAACCGGGAGAGGTGCTCGCCGCCGCGGGTACGTCGTGCCGCCACCAGGTGGCGCATTTCACGGCCGCCGCCGCGGTGCATCCCGCCGTATTGCTGTCGTCGCTACTCGTGTAGCATTTCGTCGATCACGACTCCGCGAGTACCTTCATGGCTGCCGCGACCCCGCCTGATGTGTGCGGTACGCCGGCGAGCTGCAGTCCCATTTCGATGCCGCCGAGCGTGCCGACGAGCATCAGATCGTTGAAGTCAGCGAGATGGCCGATGCGGAAGATCTTGCCCTTCAACTTGCCCAGTCCGGTCCCGAGCGACATGTCGAAGCGTTCGAGGACGACCTGACGGAACGTGTCGGCGTCGTGGCCCTCCGGCATCATCACGGCCGTGAGTACGCCGCTGTATTCGGCAGAATTCTGACAGACGAGCTCGAGTCCCCATGCGCAGGCAGCAGCACGCGCGGCGCGCCCGAAGCGATCGTGCCGCGCGAAGACGGCGCTCAGCCCTTCGTCCATCAGCATCGCGATGGCTTCGCGGAGCCCGTAGAGGAGATTCGTCGCCGGCGTATACGGAAAGAATCCCGCGCCGTTGTCGCGAAGCATCGGCTCCCAGTCCCAATACGATCGCGGCATACCGGCCGACTTCGATGCCGCGAGCGCCTTGGCGCCGATCGCGTTGAAGCCGAGGCCGGGTGGCAGCATCAGCCCTTTCTGCGAGCCCGAGACCGCGACGTCCACGCCCCAATCGTCATGACGGTATTCGATCGAGCCGAGCGACGAGACCGTGTCGACCAGCAGGAGCGCCGGATGCCGGGCGGCGTCGATCTGGCGCCGGACCTCGGCCACTCGGCTGACGACGCCCGTGGACGTCTCGTTATGGACGACGGCGACGGCCTTGATCGCATGGCCGCGATCGGCGGCGAGCTTTTCGTAGACTCGCGACGGATCGGCGCCATGTCGCCAGTCGCCCGGCACGAAATCCACCTGAAGGCCGAGCCGCATCGCCATGTCCTTCCAGAGCGTGGCGAACTGGCCCGTCTCGAACATCAGCATCCGGTCGCCGGGCGACAACGTGTTCACGAGCGCCGCTTCCCACGCACCGGTACCCGAGCTCGGAAACACCACGACCGGCGACGTCGTCATGAACACGCGCTGGAGTCCGGCGAGGACCTCACGCGCGAGCGTGGCGAACTCCGGTCCGCGATGGTCGATCGTCGGCTGCGAGAGCGCGCGCAGGATGCGGTCGGGCACGTTGGTGGGCCCGGGGATCTGAAGAAAGTGACGACCTCGCCTCGAGCGCATTGGAGGTTCCATGACGCCGCCGTCGATAGCCTCTAGCGCGGCGGGTACGTCTTGCTGAACCCGTTCCGCGGGTTGGTCACCGTGAACGATCCGTCGCGCTCCGCTGAGACTTTCAGCCAGTAGGCCGGCGCGTGTGCCGCGGCGCCCCCGCCGCCCTGACGTCCTGCGCCCGGCGTCCCCACGGCAGGCGGCGTCCCCACGGCAGGCGGCGTCGCCGCGGCGCCGGGCGCTGCCGGCGCACCCGCGCCGCGAGCGGGCGGCCCGCCCGCCCCGCGCGGGCCCGGCGGCGGCGCGGTGAGCACGCCGGCGATCGTCGCGTTGTCGTCGATGTTGGCGATGAACACGCCCGGCGCGTTGTGCTCGACGCCGACGTTGTACGACCAGTGCAGCTGCCAGAGATCCTCGAGCCCGGGGGACGTTTCCAGCACCTTGAACGTGTCGGCCGCGCCGCCCTTTCGCGTGCCGTTGCTCATGATCGCGACGCGCGGCTCGAGGCCGTGGACGAGCGCCGGAGAATTGGAACGGTCGATTCCGTGGTGCGACACGAGGAAGAGGTCGATCTTCCCGATGCGGTTCACCGGGCACATGATGTCGAGCTCGCCGTTCCATGTCAGATCGCCAAGATCGACCGTCCTGAACTTGCCGAACGTCATCGCGAAGCCCGCCGACGATCCGTTGTCGGGATCGAAGTACGCGCTTTCATCCTTCCTCTCGACGCCCGCGCACGCCGGATTCGGCTTGCCGGCGCCAGGCAGGCTCGTCTTGATGCCCACCGCGTTCGACGACACCGTGATGATGTCCAGGCCGGCCATCGCCACTTTGTCGCCGGGCTTGACCGTGGTGCGGCGGTCCTTGCTGAGCGCCTCGTACATCGCGAGGAACGTCGCCGGCGTCGCGCGATCGTTCGGCGCGAGCGGCCCGTGGTCGTAGAAATGCCGGATCGGGATGCGCTTGGACAGTTCCTCCATCGCGCCCACATGATCCACGTGGTAGTGCGTCGTCCACATGTGATCGATCTGCTTGACGCCTGCCGCGCCGATCGCGGCCACGATGCGCTCGAGATCGCGCGGGCCGGGGTTGCCGGTGTCGACGAGCAGGGATTCGCCCGTCGGGCTGACGAAGAGCGTGGACTGGCCGCCTTCCGTGTCGATGTAGTAGATGTCGAGTGTCTTGCCGGCGTTGGTCTGCGCGGTCACCAGCCCCGCGAACACGACGAGGCCGGACAGAAGTGCCACGGCTGCTGTTCTGCGCATGAATTCCATCCCCTTCTACACGGTGGAAAACGCGCGGTCGGCCGCTGTTTCCAACTCCTCGTCCGGTCTGATCCAAAAGGCGAGAGCCGCGCCGAGGAGCAGCAGCGCGATGCCGGCGACGAACGTCATTTCCCATCGGCCGGTGCGATCGACGATGTAGCCGCCGATGAGCGGCGAGACAATGGCGGCGAGCGCCGAACCCGTGTTCATGAAGCCGCTGGCGAAGCCGGAGTAGCGCGGCGCGATGTCCATCGGAATCGCCCAGAATGCGCCCACTGTGGACTCGACAAAGAAGAAAGCCACGCTCAGCGAGAGCGCGACGATCGTCAGGTTGTGCACCATCAACACGGGCAGCGTGAGGACGGCCGAGACCAGGAACCCGAAGATGATGACGTTGCGCCGCGCCTTCGTCCGGCTGTGCGTCCGCTCGAAGATCCGATCGCTGACGACGCCCCCGAGGAAGTCGCCGCAGGTGCCGGCGAGGAACACACCCGAGGCGAACAGCGCCGTACTGCTCAACTTCAATTGGTAGCTGTGGAGAAAGTAGGAAGGAATCCAGGCCAGGAAGAACCACAACGTCCAGCCGTAGCAGAAGTAGACAAGCGTGACGGGCACCATCCGCAAGGCGAGCCGCGCAAACGGCACATGCTCGACGCGCTTCGATCGCCGTGGCGGAAGCCGTTCCAGGTCGTCAGGCGTGATGCCCGGGTGCTCCGCGGGATCGTCGCGGAAATAGATTCCCCAGACGACGGCCCAGACGAAGCTCAGGGTGCCGATCACGACGAACGATCCGCGCCAGCTCACGAGCAGGATCAGCCACGCCACCAGCGGCGGCGTCAGCGCGTTGCCCAGACGCGCGCACGCATGCGTGATTCCCTGCGCGAACCCCCGCCTCTTCGCCGGCGTCCAGTTCGACATCGCGCGCGTCGCCACCGGCAGCGCCGACACGCCAATGCCGAGCAGCACGCGGCCGAGTATCATGCCCGACAAACTGTTGGCCAGCCCCATGAGCACGGTGGCCGATGACCAGATGATGGCGAAGACCGTGAGCGCGCGGCGCGCGCCGAATCGATCCGCCACCCACCCGCCCGCCACCTGGAAGGCGAGGTACGGATACCCGAAGGCCGAGAAGATCAGGCCCACCTGCGTGTTCGTCAGGTGCAGCTCGGGCTGGAACACGGCGGCGGCGGTGCTGACGTTGACCCGGACGATGTAGTTGATGAAGTACATCGCGCAGAGCAGCGCGAGCACCCGCGTGGGCGCGGGGATGCCGCGCGGTCGCGCCGCGACGTTGGTCATCGCGCGAATCCTAGCATGTAAGAGGTACGGGGCAGGATCGCGGCCGCTCGCCGTATAATCCCGCCACCGCGAGATGTCGAGGTCGGAGGAGACCGCTATGGCCAGAGTCTGTCGGGGAGTTGCGTTGCTCGTGTTGTCCGCCGTGCTGTGGCCAGTCGCGATGTCCAGTCAGAGCGCGCCCTCGCCGCAGGTCGCAGCGGCGCCGTCGAACGACTGGCTGACGTGGGGCTACGATCAGGAGCGCAGCGCCTTCAACAAAGGTGAAACAACGTTGTCGAAAGACAATGTCTCGGGGCTGGCGATGCTCTGGAGCACACAGGTGCCCATCGTCCCGAAGGAGATCGCGCTCTCGACGCTCACCGCGCCGTTAGTGGTGCAGGGCGTTGGCGGCAAGACCATGGTCTTCGTCGAGAGCATGGATGACCACGTGTTCGCGATCGATGCGGATACCGGCAAAATCATTTGGCAGAAAAGCTTTCCCAACACGCTCACGCCGCCGCGGCCGGCCACATGGCTCTGTTCGAACACGCAGAACGCCACCCCGGTGATCGACAAGCAGAAGGGGATCATCTATTTCAGTACCAGTGACGGCAAGCTACGCGGCCTGAGCTTGACGAACGGCGCGGAACGTCTGACGCCCACCGATTTCGTGACGCCGTTTGCGAGAACCTGGAGCCTCAACCTCATCGACGACGTGATCTATTCGTCCACCGCCAGGGGGTGCGCCGAGGCGATTTCGAATGTCGCCGCGATGGATGTCAGCGATCCGATGCATCCGCGCCTGTCGCGGCTGTACACGAGCGGCAGCAAACCGGCGGGCGCGTGGGGACGCGGCGGCGTGGTGAAGGGGCCGAAAGGGATTCTCGTGCAGACGGCTGACGGTCCGTTCGACCCCGCCGCCGGCAGCTTCGGTGAAGCCGTCGTGGCGCTCGCGGCGAAGGAAATGAGGGTTGTCGATTCGTTCGCGCCCGCGAATTGGGACCACCTCAACACGAGAGATCTCGATATGGGAGCCACCAACCCGGTCGCCTTCCCCTTCAAGGGCCGGACGCTGGTCGCGACCATCGCCAAAGAAAGCGTGCTGTACCTGCTCGACGGCAACCTGCTCGGCGGCGCCAATCACATGACCCCGCTGTTCCAGGGGCCGCGGCTCGGCAACGACGAAGAAGTGTTCCAGGGCCGCGGTGTGTGGGGCGCAATCTCGACCTACGAGGATCCGCAGGGCCAGCGGTTCTTGTACGTCCCGATGTGGGGACCGCTGTCGAAGACGGCGCCGACGTTCAAGTACAACTACGGCGAGACACCGGACGGCAGCATCATGGCGTTCCAGGTCACCGACGACGGCGGCAAGCTGGCTGCGGCGCCGGTGTGGATCTCTCACAACATGCATGTTCCGGATCCACCTGTCATCGCGAACGGCGTCGTCTATGCGATACAGACAGGAGAGAACACGATTCAGGCCCCTGGCCGCGGGGGCGGGCCGGGACGCGCGGGGGCGCCGGATGCGGCCGGCGCGCGGGGCGGTGCCGGCGCAGCGGGCGCCGGCGGCGGCCAGGTCCCGGCGGCAGCGGCGGGCCAGGGAGCGGCGGGAGGTCAGCCGCCGGCCGGCCGGGGACGAGCTGGACGCGGCTTGTTGGATCCCGCGGCGGCAGCGGCGGCGCAGCAGAACTCCGCAAAACTCCGCGCGACGCCCGTGAGCAACCTGGTGCTGTACGCGCTGGATGCGCAGACCGGCAAACAGCTGTACTCCAGCGAAAAAACCATTCCGAGCTGGACGCATTTCAGTGAGCCGGTCGTGGCGGCGGGAAAAGTGTTCGTGGTGACGTGGGATGCCCACGTCTATGCATTTGGACTGAAGAAGTAGGCGGACGTTTAACGGATCGCGTTCCCGGCGATGTAAACGTCGGTAATGGTTCTGGTGTTCTTGATGTCGTCAAGCGGATTCCTGGCGAGAACGATGAGGTCGGCCCACTTCCCGACCTGGAGCGTGCCAAGATCGGTGGCCTTGAGGAATTCCGCGCCGCTCTTGGTGGCCGCCACGATGACTTGCATCGGGGTCAGACCGGCCGCCACCATTTCTTCCAGCTCGAGATGCTCGAAGTATCCCTGGAATCGTCCCGGCACCCCGGTGTCCGTGCCGATTCCGTAGCGTACGCCGGCATCCGCGAGCGTCTTCAGATTCTTCATGCCGATCGCGAGCGATTGCGGGTACTTTCCGAGATTCGGATCCGACGCCATTTTCTTTTGATATTCCGGGCTGCGTAACGTGCTGAGGACGTCGGCGGTGACGCCCCGGGTGAAGAAGGGATCGGAGATGAAATCCGGCGTCGTGGCGTAAGCGGAGAGCGCCACCTCACGGGTCAATGTAGAGGCGGCCAGCCACGTACCGTGCCGCTTCATGCTGCGGATCAGCTCCTGGTCCACCGGCTGGTCGCGAACGATGTGCACCAGGCCGTCCACGCCGAAATCCGAGAGCCGCTTGGCATCCTCCAGGTAAAAGATGTGAGCGACGACGCGGAGTCCGTGCCGATGCGCACTCTCGATGATTTCCTTGGCGATGTCATACGGCATGCGCTTGGCTTTGCCGAAGCTGTCATCCGTCCAGAACTTGATGACGTCGACATGCTTGCGCGCCTGTTCCGCAACGGCGGGCTCGACGTCGCTCACCGTGTTGAACACCGCGCCCGCCACGCCTGGGAAACTGATCGCCCCTCCGATGCCGCCGTTGTAGGCAAAGCCCTGCCCCGCGGTATAGACGCGGGCCATCGTCGGCCGCGAGGCCCGCTGCTGGTCCCTCAGGTCGAAAATCAGATCGCCGTCAAGGCCCAGGCTGAGCACGGTAGTGACGCCGTACGACGCATAGGTCTTGAGGTCATGCTCGACGGTCTGACGTGAGTACTGCCTGGCATCCTGCGTCATGCCGACGGTGATGCCCAGGTGGCCGTGAAGGTCAACGATCCCGGGCATCACGAAGCGCCCGGTCAGGTCCACGACCTCGGCTCCGCCGGGGACTTTGAGACTGGAGGCGGGGCCAATCCACGTGATCCGCCCGGCATCGACGACCATTGCCGAGTTCCGCGCAGGCGCTCTACCCGTGCCATCGATCAGAGTAAAGCCCCGAAGGACTCGAACGTCGGCTTTCGTCGAGGGCACGACCGCAAGCGTCACGCAGAGCAGAAAAGCGGTGGCCATCCAGCGACCAAACGTCCGGGTTTCCCGGCGGACCTGAGGCTTCCTCATTTGTGCTCCTGTTGGCGGAGTCTATCAGCGGCAACCCTCTTTCCAAACGAGAGGTCCGACGGCTGATTGTCGGAGTCCCCGACGGTCACGTTACTTGCGAGCCGACTTTTCAACCCGTATACTCGCGCGGCCAAGGGAGCCTCACATGAACGCGCGTGCTTTCGCCGGGGCCGGCGCTATCGCCGCCGCTGCTCTGTATCTTTCGTCAGGTTTTCCGCACGCGCAGGCACCAGCCAAGGCGCCCACGGCGGCACTCGCGCCCGGAACGACGGGGCCGGCGGAGTGGTATTTCGTTCCGCCTGGAGCGGGCCGCGGGGCACCGGGCGCGGGCCCGGGTAACTTTCCCGGGGGTGGCGGCGGCGGACGGGCGGGCGGGCGAGCGGGCGGCGGGGGCGGCTTTCCCGGCGGCGGCGGGCGTGCCGGCGCCGCGAACCTCGAGGCGTGCGCCGTCGATATCGAGAAGATGTGCTACGGCTTGAATGGCGGGCCCGCGCGGGCGTGCCTGGAACGGAATGCGGCCGCCGTTTCGAGTGCCTGCAAGACGTCGCTCGCCGCGTCGCCGCTCGAGCCTGGAGATACGCCGTCGTGCTATGGCGCCCCATTCTGCGGCAATCGGGTCACGGGCATCGGGAGCGGCTCGAAGGGGCTCATCCAGTGGAAGCCCAATCTGGCGTATACACCCAGCCTCCCCTTCCAGGACGCACTGACGGCGGCCGGCGGCGGTGGTGGCGGCATGGTCTCGGTCGCGATCGATTCCAAGGACAACCTGTGGGGGCTCGAGCGTAATGCGGCCGGGAAGCCGCAGCTGTTCAAGTTCGGACCTGACCATAAGCTGCTCTTCGCCCTCGGCGACGACGTCATCACGCATCACGTCAAGGCGCACGGCATGAAAGTGGACGCCCAGGACAACGCCTGGATCATGGACGAAGCGTCGGCCGTCATCCGGAAGATCAGCCCCGACGGGAAAGTGCTGGCGACGATCGGCACGCCAGGACACCGCGGAGATTGGGACGAGGCCAAGGGGCAGCGGCTGCTGTGGGAGCCGGTGATGATCGACTTCACCCCCAACGGCGACATGTTCATCTTCGAAGGTCACCACAACGAAAGCCCGAATGACGCGGACGGGCCGGACCCGACGAACCGGATCGGCGCGCCGCGCGTGATTCACCTCGACAAGAACCTGAAATTCATCAACCAGTGGTACGGCAACAGCGGCGGTCCCGGGAAATTCACGGGAGCCCACGGGAGCGCGGTCGATCCGCAAACCGGAATCGTCTGGATCGGCGACCGCGAAGAATACCGGATTGTTCAGTACCAGCAGGACGGAACCTTCGTCAAGACGATTCAGATGAAGAACCTGGTGTGCTCGATCTACTTTGACCGCTTCGGCGGCGTGTGGACCGGTACGGGGCTGGACGGACAGCTCCTGAAGATCGACAGGGACGCCAACGTCATCGGCGCCATGGGAAGCCGCGGCCAGGACGCGGGCACCTGGGGCGAGTCGAGCTATCTGACCATGGATTCGAAGGGCAACATCTACTCCGGCGATACGACCAGAGGCCGGATCACGATGTGGACGCCGAACAAGTAACGGGTCACGCCTGAGGAATATCGCCGTGCGAACACGACCGAGCAACATCGCCGGTGTGGCCCTGGCCGCTGTCGCCGGGCTCAGTGTGATGTCCATGCCCTTGTCCGGCCAGTCCCCGCGAGGGAATCCCAACGCCAACCAGTTTCGAACCATCGACAACGTGAAGTACGTCGACGGCGAAGTCGAGCCGCCGAATTCCCAACCCAACCCCTACACCGAGGCGAACTGGCCGCAATTGCCGGCTGGCAGGAAACTCGGTGGGATCAGCGCGATTGCCGTTGCACCGAACGGCCACATCTGGGTGGTCGATCGCTGCACGGCCGGACTGGGCGCCTGCGCCGGTTCGGATCTCAATCCCGTGTGGGAATTCGATGCCAGTGGCAAGGTGATCCAGAACTTTGGCGCCGGCCTCTTCGTGTACCCGCACGGTCTGTGGGTGGACAAAGAAGGTTTCGTGTGGGTTACCGACGCCCGCGGCGCCGAAGGCAAAGGCCAACAGGTCATCAAGTTCAGCCCGGACGGAAAAGTCGTGATGCGGCTCGGAAAGGCCGGCGTCGCCGGCCTGGCCAAGGATACGTTCAACGGCCCGTGCGCGGTGGTCACGGCGCCCAACGGCGATATCTTCGTGGGAGACGGCCACGAGAACGCCGTGTCGCGCATCGTGAAGTTCGACAAGACCGGCACGTACCTGATGGAATGGGGCAAGAAGGGAACGGGGCCGGGCGACTTCGACACGCCGCACGCGATGGCGATCGATTCACAGGGACGCATCTTCGTCGGCGATCGCGCCAACAGCCGGGTGCAGGTGTTCACGCAGGACGGGAAGCTGCTCGAAGTCTGGCGTCAATTCGGCCGCCCCAGCGGTTTGTACATCGATGCCAACGATGTCATGTATTCGGCCGACTCTGAATCCAACCCGCCGCGCAATCCGGGCTTCAAGCGCGGCATCCGCATCGGCAGCGTGAAGGACGGCAGGATTCGCGCCTTCATTCCCTACACGAATCTGGAACAAACGGATGCCGGCGGCACGCACGGCGTCGAAGGTGTCACCGCCGACGCGGCGGGGAATGTCTACGGGTCCGAGGTGTCGGAAGCGGATCTGAAGAAGTACGTAAAGAAGTAGCGACCGGGAGGAACAATTGGCGAACGAGACGACTGGCGTGGCGCAGAAGGGCATCGTTCAACTGGAAGGCATCAATCTCGACAGACAGACGTATCCCAACGCGATGGGGCCACGCGGCGTGATCGGCATCATGACGCCCGGTCCGAACGTGAACGTCGAGAACGAGATGATGAACATGCGGCCGGAAGGCGTGATCAACGCCATCGACCGCTACTACCTGCCGAATCAGAAGATCAGCGCGAACGCGGATTGGGAGCTGATCATGCGGCACGTGGTGGCGAACCTGGAAGACTCGGTGCGCCGCCTGAACGAGTGCCTGATCGACCACCTGATCCTCGGGATGAGCTCTCAGAGCTACATGGGTGGGGAGAAAGGGAGCTTCGCATTACTCGAGCAGCTGCAAAAGCTTTCGGGTGTTGACGTCACGATGGGCGCCCAATCGGCCGAGCAGGCCTTCAAGCTGTGCGGCGCGAAGCGCATTGCGCTCCTCACCCCGTACTACCCGGTGATCGAACACAACGCCGTCGACTATTTCACCGCGCGCGGCTTCGAAGTGGTCCACGTCGAAGGGTTGAAGTGCAAGAGCATCGTTCACGTGGCCTCGATCGGGTACGCGGAGTTGCAGGCCGCGACGATGCGGTGCGCCGAATCCAAGCCGGACGCTATCATTCAGTTGGGCACCAACTTGCACTACTGCTACGTCGCCGCCGATGCTGAGCGGTGGCTGAAGCTCCCGGTATTCGCATCCGGCACGGTGATTTACTGGTCGGCCCTGCGCAAGATGGGGATTCACGACAAGATTCACGGGTTTGGCTCGCTGCTCGAACAGCACTAGGGTTTCTCCATGACGCGGAAACCCGTTGCACGGGCGATCGGCGCGGTGTGCGTGGCGACCGTGATGTCCCTCGGCGGTGCGGCCGCCCGGCAAACGGCGGCGCCCGCACGCTCTACCTGGACCGGCGTGTACAGCGAGGCGCAAGCCAAGCGCGGCGCGGCGTTCTATGCCGGCAGGTGCATCCGATGCCACGGTGAGGATCTGACGGGCGTGGACGATGCGACGCCGCTCGTCGGCCCGACGTTCTTGAGCAAATGGAACGGCCAGACGATGGCCGACCTGCTCGAGCAAACGCAGAAGTCGATGCCGAAGGACCAACCCGGAACGCTCACACGCCAGCAGTCCGTGGACGTGCTCGCCTACGTGCTCAAGGCCAATGCCTACCCAGCCAGCGAAACCGAGTTGCCTCGTGAGATCGACGCGCTGAAGCAGATTCGAATCGAGCAGGTCAAGAAGTAAGGCAGCGGCCCTTCCTATCTCGGCAGCGCGAAGGCGATCAATTCCGCAGGATATCCAGCGCCCGCCACGGCCACCACGATGTACTGACGGCCGCGCAGCATGTAGGTCATCGGTGAGCCGGTCTGCGGCGCGGGCATGAACACCGCGCCGGCGTCGGCACCGGTCGCCTTGTCGTAGGCGCGCAGCAGCGCGCCGCGCGGATGGTCGGCGGTGGTGGCCTGTGGTTCGCCCGCGATGACCAGCGATTTCGTGACGAGCGTCCCGATGATGCCGGCCTGTCCCGTGCGGGGAATCTTCACTCCGGCGAGCGCAGGACTGTTTCGAATGTTGTCAGGCGTGTCGCCATGCGGAATCTGCCATGCGATCTCGCCTTTGTCGAGATTGATGGCGGTGATCCGGCCGTACGGCGGCTTGACAATTGGAATGCCTTGAATGGTCAGCGCGCCGGCTCCGCCTCGTCCCGGCCGGCCCGGCCCCCCAGCGGCAAACGTACCCGCGCCGCCCGCACGCGGCGGACCGCCGGCCAGACGCGCGGCGTACGCGAAGTCGTTTCTCGCGGGATCGTTCGCCGTCAAACTGAAGTTTGCAAGCAGCGTCTGCGAAAACACGTAGACCGTGTGCGTCTCCGGATCGTACGAACCGCCTGGCCAGTTCGCGCCGCCGTTGTTGTTCGGCAGCGTGAGCGTGCCCCACGTGCCGTCGACGACCCCGACCGACGGCGGGGTGAAAATCGGGCCGTGCCGATAGTGCGCGAGGCTGGCGAGAGCCTGGGCGTGCAAGTCCGGCGTGAAATCGATGAGGTCCTGCTCCATCACACCTTGCCGCTCGTAGGGCGCGGGCTTGGTCGGGAACGGCTGCGTTTTCGCGTACCACTCGCCCGGCACGTCTCCGGCGGGCACTGGACGCTCTTCGATCGGCCACACGGGCTTGCCCGTCACGCGATCGAAGACGTAGAGCCAACCTTGCTTCGTCGGCTGAGCCACGGCCTTGATGGCGCGACCGTCGACGGTGATGTCAGCCAGGATCGGCGCGCACGGGATGTCCATGTCCCACATGCCGTGATGGACCAGCTGGTAATGCCACTTGCGTTGACCGGTATGGAGATCGACCGCGACCAGACTCTCGCCAAACAGGCCGTTGCCGGGACGATGTCCACCGTAGTGATCCCCCGTGGGCAGTTCGACGGGCAGGTAGACCGTGTCGAGATCTTCGTCGACGCTGATCTGCGCCCACACTCCCGCGTTGCCCGTGTACTGCGCCGATCCGTTTTCCCAGGTGTCGGCGCCGAACTCGCCCGGCTTCGGAATCGTGTGAAAGATCCACAGCCGCTTGCCGGTCCGCACGTCGAAGCCGCGGACGTAGCCCTTGACGTTCGTCTTGCTGCGCGGCGTGACGCCGGCCAGATGCGCCGCGCCGACGATGATCACGTCCTTGGCGATCACCGGCGCGGCATGGAGCCCGATGTCGCCGGAGATCGGATCGATCTCTTGATCGTCGTTCTGCCGCAGGTCGACGACGCCGTGGTCCCCGAAGTCCTGGACCGGCACCCCTGTGTGCGCGTCGAGCGCGATCAGCCGGTAACCCGGCGTGACATACACAATCCGCTCGCTCTTCCCATCGCTCCAGTAGGCGAGCCCTCGGCCCGAGAGCTTTCTCGGCGCGTTCGCCCCGCGCTCGCCTTCCTGCTCGCTGTGCATCCACAGCAGCTCGCCACTGGCGGCGTCCAGTGCGACGACCGCTCGGCGAGTCCCG
>Ga0070683_100000974_pt1 | contig 21339 bp, 42 predicted proteins | sample KBSC713LmetaG_FD_64662 | JGI IMG/M metagenome (GOLD analysis project Ga0070683, IMG submission 64662) | Corn rhizosphere microbial communities from Kellogg Biological Station, Michigan, USA - KBS C7.1-3L metaG | ecosystem: Host-associated > Plants > Roots > Rhizosphere ... | reverse complement strand
CGCAGCCGCAAGGGTCGCCCGCCCCGTAGTCGGCGTCGCAGTAGATCTCCGTCGAACCCCCGGGACGCAGCGTCGCGTGACCTTCGCCGATGAGCGCTTCCAACCACTGGCGCTTGGCGTCAATCTCCCGGAGTACCCGCTCCGGATCATGCTGAGCAATGTGGGGAGTCAGAGTGAAGCCCATCGGACCACAGTCGGCGATCTCGGTGAAACGGTGTCGGCTCGGGATGCGCTCGCCAACAGTGAGGACCCCGTAGTCGTAGCCCCAACGCGAACCGTCGTAGGGCGGTTCGTGCATGTCGTCCTTGCTGTCGGAGATCGCCAACTGGGCTGCCGCTCGCTGGGATGCGTCCTGCGCTAGCCGCTCATCCTCGGCGAGGCGTTCTCGTAGAAACTGGATCAAATCGGTGATCACGACTTCCACTCCTGTCGGTAGGCCGGGTGGTCGGCGTAGGGCAGAGCAAGCGCCCGCAGCGTGTCGTTGGCGAGCGAGACGGCTGGGCCCGCACTCCTGCCCGACTCTCCGATTGCCCACGCTCGCGTTCCGGCCGCTCGGTCGATGATCCGCCGCTTGGCGTCGACATCGGCGAGGACACGGGCCGGGCCGTGGCGGGCGATGTGCTGCTGGCGCTCGGCGTGCTCGACTACCGCGACGTAGCCCTGAGCACGGAGCCCCCGAGTCTCGCGCTGCGCCGGAGCGCTCACATGAACCATGCCGGGCACCGAAGCTTCCCATGGGGCGCCCCCGGCCGCCTTGGCGATCCGCTCGTCTTCGTCGAGCCGGTCACGCAGGAACTGCACCAGGTCGTCGATCATGACGGTCCCCTCTCGGCTGACTCTGCCTTGGCCGCCTGCCAGTAGCTGCCCTCGGGCCGCTGGGGGAGTTCGGCGCCGGGCTTGCGGATGTACCAGTCGATGAAGTCCCGGATGACGGCTGAGCGTTCGCTGTCCTGGGCTTTGGCGGCAAGGTCGAAGTCGTACCACTCGTCACCGATGCGCATTTGGCGGGCTGGGGTCTTCGGCTGGTTGGGCACGCGTGAACGATATCGGGGTGTAGCTACGTCAGTCACTCGTTGATCCTTCCCGAGAGTAGTTGCGGTGTAGCTACGCCGCATTCTAGGGTGTAGCTACACCGCAAGCAACGAGCAAGGGGAACGCCCGCATGCCCACGAATCACCCGCACTTCCTGACTGTCACCGAGGCCGATGGCGAGCGCAGCGTCGACTGGACGCACCCGGACGACTGCCCCGACGGCGAGCACTGCGACATCGCCCGCCGCACGCATCGCATGCGCCGTGAGGAGCTGTTCGAGCTCGCCGACGGGCGCCCGGTCGGCCGCTACCTGCTCGGCCGGTGCGGCTTCCACGGACTGGTCCTGGTCGACGAACAGGGGAACGTTCTCCCGGACGTCATGGAGGCCCTGAACCCCGCCGCGCAGGCTGCCCGGGAGATTGCCGTCAAGGTGATCCGCGATCTCGCGGAAGGTATCTGCGAGGGCACCGAGCGCCTCCAGGAACTCGGCGAGATCATCCGGCGTGCCGAAGTTCTCGACCACTGGGAAGGCGCCGCCAACGACGCCATCACCGCGATCATCGACGAGAACCTCGCCAGCATGCGCGCCTACACCGGCCCCATCGACCGACTCCTCGGCAACGCGGCGTGACTGCCGATCAGAACGAAAGGACACCATGAACCTGAACCGTGAACCCGTCGCCATCGCCCAGGCGGCAGCCGAAGAAGTCCGGGCTCTCAACCACCGCAGCCTCGACGCTGGGGCGTTCGAGCAGCCCGCCGACGTCTACCGCACCGTCGAAGCCCTGGCGGCACTGACTCACGGCCTGCCGCAGGCCATCGAGCAGGCATGGAAGCAGCTCCGGGCGATGGAGCAGGGCGAAGCCATCCGCATGGACAACGGAACCGATCTGGCGGCCGAGATGGACAGGGCCCGGCTGGCGCTGAGCGAGGCCCGCAGGCTCCTCGCCACCGGAGGCGGCTACCTTCGCGAAGCCGCCCAGCCGCTGTCCCACATGGGCGGAAAGTGGTAGCCACGCCGAGAGCGAAAGGAAGGCTCCATGACTGAGCGGCTCAACAGGATCCGAACCGCACTTGTCGGCATCACCGTTGCCGACATCTCCCCAACGCGCATGGGCGAGATCTTTGAGGGGCGCCGCCTGCCGACCAGCCTGGAGTACGCGCTCATCGCCGAGGCGAGCGGGGTTACCGTCGACTGGCTGCTGCATGGGAAGGAACGGACCGTCGCCCCACTCGAATGCCGGGCAGTCGAGTACGTCAACGTCAACGACACGTACCTCGGAAGCGCCCTGTGCGGCTGCGAGGACTGCCGCGAGTACGTCGCCGAACGCGAGAGCGAGGACGAAGTCTGATGGCCACCCAGCAGCAGCCCGACGTCTGCTCCACCTGCCACGTCGAACTGTGCGTCACCTGCCACGCCTGCCGCTGCGCCAGGGGGATGGACTGGACGTGCGGTCTCTCGTACTGCCCATCTGCCGCGCTGCCGCTCTCGGAGCTGCCGTTGGAAGAGCGCGACCCTGAGGCGGAAGAACGCGAGCGCGACATTCAGAGGGAGGCGTGACGGTGAGCGACCTGGAAGCCCTGTACGCCGCGCCGTCCGCCAACATCGGGCCGACCAGTCCGCGCGACGAGTTGCTGGCCGCCGCGCGGGTCCTGCGGGAGCGCGGCGACTGGCTTTCCGGCGAGCTGTGCACGTGGCTCGTGGACACCGCGACCCTGCACGGCCCGGATGAGACCGGGCACTGTTTCCGCGACCAGGACCCGTTCCCGTGCTTCGACGTCCAGGCAGCCCAGAAGACCGCCTTTGCCGTCGGCTACGAGATCCCAACCGACTGACCCGTACTTCGCCCCAATCTGGAGCCCCGTCATCGTGCGGGGCTTCGGCATGTCAGCCCTCGGTGGGCGGCTGGGGCAGCTCGGTGACGAAGGTCCCAATGCCCGGCTGCATCTCGGCGAGCCCCGCCTGACGCAGCTCCTTCAGTACGCGCTTCGCGGTCACCTGCGAGATCTCGAACTCGCCGCAGATCGCCATCGCGGAGGGGAGCCGCCCGCCGGGCTCGTAGGTTCCGTCGACGATCCGCTCGGACATCACGGCGTACACCTGCCGCCATCTCGGAATCTCCGGCTCCCATCTCATGATCCAGACGCTAGGTGGGCCTAGCCCGACACGCGAGACGAGTCGACCTATACGACCTATACCGCCTATCCCGCAGGGGTATCGTGCAAATTCACAGAAAGACCCCCGCGGCCGTGTGACCGGCCCGGGGGCGTGGACGACACCGCTGGAGCGCCGCCATGGACGAGCGTAGAGACCCGCCCGCCGAGTACGAAAGCGGCCTGCCGCCATCCGGCCTCATAGCCTCCGGCGCCCACCTCGCCCCGCCACAAGAGGCCTACGGCAAGTGGGCTCGCCACGCCCTCCACTGCAAGCGCTGCCGGGACATCGACTGCGAACGCTGCGCCGAGGGCGACGAGCTGTACGACGCCTACCAGAAGGCCGACAGTGAGGCGCTGCGGCGGTACAACCGCGGGACGACGTAGCGCCCGCCCCGTCGTGGACGGTGCGGCGGGACGGGTTACCGGGCGGAACGTTTGGCCAACGGATGACGTGCGGCGAGAACTTCACAGTGGGCACACAGGATCCACGTAGATATATGCAGAAAGCGCCGTCACTTGGACGAGCACCTGTCGTTGAATCTAAATCAAGCCGCGCGGTTCGGAACCGTAGCCGCGCACCAGATATCAGCGACCGAGGAGGTCGGCGAGCGACACACCGATGACGCGGGCGATCCGCAGCAGGAGATTGAGCGTCGGGTTCGCCTCGCCGGCCTCGATGTCCTGGTAATGGCGCCGGTTCATCGGAACCGCTAAGACCACCTTTTCCTGTGTGAGGTCGTGGTCTTCGCGGGCGAGACGGATGCACCTGCCGATGCGTTGGCGCTCCCGTCGAAGCCACTCGTCGTCGCTGCTGGGCAGGTCATTTGGCACTCGACAACGCTCGGAGCCTCATGATCACATGTCAGCGTGGTGACAGCACGCTTTCTGTGATCATGGATTCGTGAAAGTCGCGCGACGGACGAGCCGCCCGCCGCCGTAGAACATGCGGAGCCCTACACAGCTCCGTGCACTAGCACTGCCAACCCCCCACTGGCAGCCCTGCGGACTGGCATATGCCGCAGGGCGGCAGGTAGTGTCCGTAACCGAACAGGTGTTCGCTCGAAAGGGTGAACAACCCCAGAGAAGTGCGTTCAGTTACACACAACGGGCACCAGATCCACGCCCCCCACCATCGCCGGCCTACCAATGGGAGACAGCGCATGGACCGCCAGCAAATCCTCGACCTCTACACGTGGTGGCCCGCCATCTGCTTCCGGCACCCCGGCAAGGGGAGTGTCCCCACGGCTGTCGTCGGCGTCATCCATCCGCGCGAAGACGGCGAACGCGAGGTCCGCGCCTGCGAGGACTGCGTGATCACGATGGAAGATATAAGGCGCGAGGAGGCTGCGCGCTCGGGGAGCGACTACGAGCCGGGACACCTCGGCAGGGTACTGGGATAGGCCGTCCCATCAGCCATCTAGCTGTCATTTCCCAGGGAGCCTGTGGGGAGTCTGGAGCCTCAGGGAGGTGACAGGGGGCGTCAGGAACTCAAGTCAAGAGATCCCATGGGATGTCATGGGCGCCGATGGGATGCAGGTCAGAGGCGTGGAGCGATCATCCCGAAGGAACGCCGCAGGCATCCGCCTGCCACCGTCAAGTTCTATCTCAACCGGTACCGGGCCGTTGTCTGGCTCTATCTGGCAGAAGAGCTGAGGCAGTTCGCAGCCGACCCTACGCCACATCTTCGCCCAGGTCAGGGCCGCTTTCAGAGGTCTCGTCGGAGTCGCCCTCGACGGCCCGCAACCGCCCCGAATCCGGCGCCTCCCCTTCGGCGATCTCGTCGCAGGGAGCGTCCAGGGAGGATGACGCAGAAACAGGTGGGGAGGAAGCGAACCAGGCGTCCATCGCCTGCCGGCCCCGGCCGTCCGCATCGGGCAGGAAGTGTCCGTACACCCTGAGCGTGATCGCCGCATCGGCGTGGCCGAGCCACTTCGAGACTGCCACGGGATTCTCCCGCGAGTCCAGCTGCACGCTCGCATACGTGTGGCGCAGGCAGTGAAAGCCGTGCTCGTGCGCGGCCTGGTAGACGAGGCGAGTCCCGCGCCCGTCCTTGCGGACCACCTTCTCCGGCTGGGGGATGACGCCCGCTGTGGCCAGCGCCCGCTTCCAGTAGTTCTCGTTCCACATGTTCGCCCGCACCGCCGCCTTGTTGCTGTTGGCCACCAGCAGCCGGTGCGTCTGCGGAGCCCGCTCCTTCGCCTCCACCTTGGTCGTCGGCGGGCGCGGGTCTTTCCACGGCAGCGTCACCGCAGTCGGGGAGAAAGCGGCGATGTGCTCCCGGATGCGCGCGGCAAGGTAGTCGGACAGCGGCACTACGCGTGTCTTGTTCCCCTTGGGCAGTGAGAACACCGGCTTCCCGTTGACGCTGCGGACCTGGCGGCGCACATGGATGACGCCGGCCTCGAAGTCGACGTCGTCCTCGGACAGGCCGAGGGCCTCGCCGTGACGCAGGCCGGCGCCGGCGCCGATGTCGACGAGGACCTGATACGCGGCGGGCAGTGCGGCCTGCACGGCGGCCACCCGTTCGCGGGTCCAGGCGCGCGCCTTCGTGGGCGGCTTGACGGGCGCCTTGATGGTCTTGGCCCGGCACGGGTTCTTGCGGATGCGTTCGTCGTCGACGGCGCAGTCGAGGATGTTGTTGAGGTAGCCCCACACGACGACTGCGGTGCCGGGCGAGATGACGCCTTCAAGCTCCTTGAGCCACTGTCGGAGGGTGTCGACCTTGATCTGACGCAGCGGCAGGGAGCCGAGATAGGGGAGGATCTGGTTGCGGACCCTGCGGCTGACGGTCTCCAGCGTGGCTGGGTCGCCGGTCCGAGAGGGCCACCAGTGCTTCTCGACGTACTCGCGCAGCAGCAAGTTGCCGTCACGCGGGTCAACGAACTCGCCCTTGTTGCTGTCCGACAGGGCTGTAGCCAGCCAATCTTCGGCGGCCTTCTTCTGCCTGTCGGGAAAGGAGCGGGCCCGCACTCCGGGGATGCCTGCGACCTTGTAGCGTTTGCCGACGCCGTACAGGCTGGTGCGCACGTTGCGCTTGCCGTCCGGGCCCTTCTTGAGCCACCTGTCTTCGATGTAGCCCGGCATGGCTCCCCGTTCTGTTCGTTCAGACCTGGCTCATCGGTTCCGGAGCCACGTCGTGGATCTCGCCGCCGTACAGCTGGAACCAGCGTCCCCCAGAGAGGTGTTGCGCCGTGAGGGGATTCATCACGGCGGCGAAGCGGACCACGTCGATCGCCGGGTCGACGAGTGCCTTGAGGTCTCCCTTGCGCTCCTCGAAGGCCACCCCGAGGTGCTCCCGCTTCTCCAGCAGGAATTCGATCCGCAGGGGCTTGCCTGGGGTGTTGCAGGAGACGATCTCTTCGTCCCACCACTGGAACCAGCGCCCTGATCTCACCATGCCGTCGATCTCTATGTTGAACTGGCGGACGACGTCCGCGAGGGGCGCGTTCTGGTCCAGCAGTATCTCGACGCTTCCGTGGTCCTCGTTGATCTGGACGAATCTGCCCGGCGGCAGGTCGGTGCGGGCCTCGTAAGAAACGTGCAGCATGCGTCCTCCCCAGGTGCAACGGTGCACTCCGAGCCATAACGGCCAGAAGTACACGGTTGGTGAAGAGTACGTCTACTGAGAGTTGCCGACAATCGGTTGCGAAAATGTCTACATACGGACAATCGCGATCGATCTCGGGTTCTGAGCGCCCGACGGACCGTCAACTTCCTCTATTCGCCCTCGTGTTGGGCCCTCTCATCGGCCTCGATCATGTAACGCCAGCGCCTCAGCTCGTCCGGCGTCTTGTTCGCGAGATGCCCGACGATGATACGGACCTCCGGGTCGAGGCGGCTGAGTTCCGTCGCCTCGTACTGCAGCCACTGTTCCGCGACAGCGAGCTGTACGGCCCTGAATGTCTTGCCGGTCGCAGTAGAAATGGCGTGCATCTGAGGGACGGACGGCGCACCGACCGGCGGCGTCTTGACGAGCTTCTGATACCACTGCTTGGGGTACTGCTTGCCGTCCGGCTCTCGTCCGCGGTCGGCCATTGCCTGGTAGGAGATGCCGGCGTCGTTGGCGTCCTGGACGAGTCGTGACAGGGCGCCAAGCTCTGCAGAGCCGGTCGCGCTCCGTTCCGGGTTGGCGGCGGCTGCCGTCATGTCCTCGTCCTCTCGCGTCACTGTCACACCGACTGTCTCTGTAGGTAGCGGTTCGCGCGGGAAAAGTACCAGGTCATTCCCTACAACCATCGGGGATCCGGGACAGATCGTCCACAGATCAATGCTATCCAGCCAAGAACTTTGCCGAGAGCCGCCCCCAGTCGTCCCGAATCTGTTGACAAGTCGTCCCAGATGGACTTAACTCAAGGACATTGAAAGGCACCTCGCAAATCGGGGGAAATCCATTGAGCGTGCGCTACATCCTGAGAGACCTGGAAACCTTCAAAAAGATCATGGAAGCCCCAGGTCGGGGAGTCCCACACACAGTCCGCTCCCTTGCGGCAGAAGCCCGTGTGTCCCGCTCTCAGATCGGGCGCATCCTCACCGGCGAACTCGACAACCTAGACGTCATCGAAGCCCACGCCGTCTCGGAGGCCCTCGGTGTCGCCGTACTGGTGCTCTTCATGCCCCCCGCGTCCCCGAAACAGGGACACCCTGACACCTGACCTACCCCCACAGGAAGGAGCGGACGTGCCCACGCCCGCCAAGAACCCCGCCCCACCCCCCGCCGGCTGCCTCTGGACCACCGAAGCGGCCCACCGCATCGGCCTCACCGTCAAGACGCTCTACACGTACAAGAACCAGGGCAAGGCGCCCGAGTGCTTCCCCATCGCCCGCAAACTCGCCTGGCCCATTGAGAGCCTCGACGCCTGGCTCGCCGCCCAGCGCAAGCAGGCGGCCCCCAGCCCGGAGCAGGAGCACGACTCCCGCCCCCCGGAGCCCCGCCTCGCCCGCCGCAAGAAGGCCACGCCGGCTGACGCCGACGACGCGGAACTCCAGCCCGCCGCCTAGGCAAAACGCCCCCACGCCGGGCCTTCACACACCGGCAGCAGGGGCGCCGCGGCCCGAGAGCCGCACCGATCCACCCATCGATCCCTGAGAGAAACCGGAGTGGACCTGATGAACATGGTCTCATCCCGATACCCCACCAACCCCACCGTCGACCAGGCTCGTGCCGCCCTGATGGGTGAGCTGGAGAACCCCACCGAGTGGGTGACCGACGAGTTCGGCCTGTCGACGAAGGACGCCGCGAAGCTCGTCAACGCCTTCGAGGTCGCCGTCAAGGCGAAGCTCCGCGCCCAGGTCGCCGCCGACTTCACGGACGCCCTCCTCAAGTCGACGGACGGCGACGACGTCCATGACGACTTCGAGATCCCGGCGGGCGAGATCCGCCGCATCCTCGCCGAGCTGGTCGAGGGCGGTGCCCGATGATCCCCGAGCCCCTGACCCCGTTCGATCAGATCACCTCTTCGATCGCCTTCGTGTCGCCGTGGCGGGCGATGTGGAACGAGGCGGAGGAGCTGCTGCACGCGACTCGGCCTGACGGTTTCGAGGTTGAGGAGATCGGCCGGATCGCGTTGGAGTCGCTGCCCGCGGCGGAGCGGGAGGAGGCGTTGGACGTCCTCTTCTACACGTTCTGGGAGACCGTCATCGCCGCCCGCGAACGCGCCGCCGCCGAGGCGGGTGAGGCCGCGTGAACGCCGAAGAGTTCAACTCCCTGCACCCGGTCGGCACTCCGGTGTTCGCCTACCCCGTCTGCCGCCCGGAGGACTGCCCCAACGACCCGCGCCTCGTGACCCGCACCCGCTCCAAGGCCGAGAGGCTCGGCGGTCACACCGACGTCGTCTGGGTCGACGGCTACAGCTCCTGCATCGCCTTCACCCACATCGACGTGGTGTCGGAGGACGAGTGGGCGGCGGCGAAGGAAGCCGAGGCCGTGGCCGCGGCGGAGAAGGCCGCGAACGAAGCCGCTGATTGCCGGCGCCGCATCTACGTCGACGGAAAAGGTGACGGCTGGATCGACCTCAGCATCGACCCGGTGACGGGTGAGCGCGAGCTGACCGGGATCACCAACCCGTGGAAGGTCGCCTCGGCCGAAGAGGTTCGCGCCGACACCGGTGGCCTGACCGAGATCGGCAGGTGCTGGTGATGGCCGTCGACATGTCCCGCATGGACGTTCCGCGCGCCGTGGTCGAGGACGACGTCCGCTTGCAGTCGCTCCTCGCCGCCCCGCCGGCGGGCCACACCGCGGCCCCGCAGCCCTCCGACTGGTACGAGCGGGTCTTCGACCTCCTCGCCTGCACCCACCCAGACACCTGCACCTGCACGCCCGAGGAGGCGACGTCATGAACCGCGCCCAGATGTATGGCGGGATCAACTTCGACCTGAACGACGGCCCGATCCGCACCAAGCACCTCCGCGACATCGACGGCAAGCCGTGCGCCCAGCTGATCATCGGCGACGCCGGGGAGTCCATCGCTATCAGCGTCACCCGGTCCACGCCGGAAATCCTCGACGAGCTCGCCGAGGCGGTCGCCGAGCTGAAGGCGTGGACGATGCGCCAGCAGCAGCTCCGGGTCCTGCCGGAGGTGGTTTGAGTGCGTGCGCTCGCCGACATCACCGAGGACGCCCTGGTGCGCGTCGACGTCGAAGCCCACCGCGAGTTCGGCGACGACGACTCGTCGTGGACGCCCGGCACCTGGCGCGAGTACTGGCTGCGCGCTGACGCCGCCCGCTTCGACGAGCAGGTGACCGCGTGATGGCCGCCATCGCCCGCATCGCCGCCCGCCTGTGGCGCCGCAACCGCCGCCAGCTGGCCACCGCAGACCCGATCGGCGTGGTCCTGGACGCCGCATCCGAACCGGGCGCCGTCGTCGCCATCCCAGGCCTCGCCGCCTGGCTCGGCGGCGAAACCGCCCCAGGCGACGACGACTTCATGGCCTCCCTCGTCGGCGGCTTCACCGAGTCGTTCGAGGACTACTGCACCCGCATCAGCCGGACGGAGGGCGCCTCGTGATCGCCAACCTGCTGCTCGCCGTCGCCGCCTGCCTCATGGTCCTCGCCGCCGGCGAAATCGACGCCCGCCGTACCCGCCGCAACCGCAACACCCAGGAGAGGCCATGAATACCGTCGCCCTCTGCGCCACCCCGGTCGCACTGATCGTCGCTTTCGCCGCCGCCTTCATCCACACCTTCCGCGCCACCGAGACCGAGGAGGAGCAGTGACGCTCACCGCCTACCTGCCCCGCCTCGGACTCTTCGACCGGACCATCCGCAAGCCGAAGCACAGCGCCCCCGCAGAAGTGGAGCGGCTGCGCCACAAGCTCGCCGGCGCCGAACTCCTCATGGCTGGCTACCGACTCCAGCTCGACGACAAGGAACGGGAGCTCGCCGACGCCCGCACCAAGCAGGGCGCCGCGGAGGAGCTGGTCGTGCAGCAGCTGGCCGACATCGAAGAGCTCACCGCCGAACGCGACGAATGGCGGGACCGCGCCCTGCAACTGCAGGCCCGCTTCGGCCCGCAGCTCGCCGCGGAGGCGAACGCCAACCGCGTCGACGTGCCGCCGATGGTCCGCGACACCAGCGCCATCGAAGACCAGGCGACCGGGCCGATCGACGTGCGGACGCTACGGCAAGCCGCCGACGCCGGACTCCTCGGACCCGTCACCAACCCCGGGCACGTGCGCGCCACCCACTGACCCGCCGGCCGTCCGGTGCACCCTCCCGCGACGGCCGGCGCCCAAGAAGAAACCCCCGTCGAGGCGAAGTCGACGGGGATCCACCACCAAGTCTAGGAGATCCCCTTGTCCGTCACGATCAACGCCCACCAGCTGGGGCTCATGCTCGACAAGACGACCGCTCACATGGGCGGCGACCACCACGAGCAGCTGCACGGCATCCGCTTCGACGCCGACGCCCGCTACCTGCACACGGTAGCCACCGACGCCTACACGCTCGCCGCTGCCCGCTACGGCCTCAACCACGGCGACTGCGACCAGGAGCCGTGGGCGGCGCTCCTGCCCGGCGAGCAGGTCGCCACCGTCCGCGAGTGGGCGCGCGCCATGAAGGGCGCCGACTGGATCACCGTCAGCCTCGCCAAGGACCGCCTCGTCTTCGAAGGCCCCCGCACCGACCTGAACATCGCCGTCAACACCGCCCTGGAATACCCGGACTGGCGCGGCCTGTTCCGCCGCATCGCCGACCAGACCGTCGACGGCGAACCGTTCCCCGCCCTCAACACGGACTACATGGGGCGCTGGGCATCGGCCGAGCAGAGCCTCCGTATCCGAGTGACCGCCGACCGTAAGGCCGTCCTGTTCTTCGGAGAGGACTTCATCGGCGCACAGATGCCCACCAGCGGCGGCGGCATCGGCCCGTCGAAGAACCAGACCTTCGGCGACGCACAGAGTCTGTGGCTGTGGACGCTGTCCGCCGGGGCGACGGACGTCGACATGGCCAGCCTGCCGAAGCCCACGCCGCCCCGTTTCGACGCCAGCCACGACATCAGCGAGACCGCAGCGAACCTCCTCAAGGGGGTCCTCGACTCGACGTCGAACGTCTACAACACGTCCTTCGACGACGATCAGGACGCCTGGTTCGCGCACATCCGCTCCGGCGTCTCCGACTGGATGGCCTACCGCTACCTCGACGCCCTCCATCAGGTCGACCCGCGGGCCGCGCAGGCCGTCGTCGACGACACCGCCGAACAGCTCGACTCGGGCGAACTCGGCGAGTGGGCGTGGGACATGGCCGAAGAGTCCGGCTTCAACCCGCAGAAGTGGCACGACGACCACGAGAAGCGGGCCGCCAAGCAGATGGCGGAAGAGCCCCGCAAGTGGGCGCTCCGACTCGCCCGTGCTCTGAACGACGCCAAGCAGGCGGACATCGCCTTCCGCGTCGACGACAACCCGTTCGTCGCTTTCGACGCCGAGGCCGCCGAGTGGAAGGCCGTCAAGCCGCAGCCCGCCGAACCGGCCGACGCCACCAGCTGACCAACACCTCCACAGCCGGCCGCCTGGCGCTTTCCCCCCGTTGTGCGCCGCGGCCATCCAGGGCTTCCAGCCCCGCACACCCCCCGTCGGGGCTGGAAGCCCGCACCAAGAGACGAAGGAGAACCGGAAATGACCGCCTGGCGCTGCGAGGGCTGCGGGAACGAGGTGATCGGCAAGATCCGTCGTGGACGGTGCGATCCCTGCTATCGGAAGCTCCTGAAGGCCTTGCGCGCCGCAGGCACGGACAAGCTGGACGCGCCACGTAAATACCGTTCCGCAAGGCGCCCTGCGCGACGTCTCCCCGTAACGGAGCGCATCTTCCAGAGGACCACACCCGGTTGGGGTGGCTGCGTCATCTTCACCGGCCCCCTAAACGGCGACAACTACGGCCGCATCAAGATCGCTGGCCAGATGTTGAACGCTCATCGGCAGCTCTACTTGGACGCGGTTGGACCAGTGCCTGACGGCATGATGCTGGACCACACCTGCCACTCAAGCGATGCAGAGTGCCCCGGCGGCAAGGAGTGCCTGCACCGGCGCTGCGTAAACCCGAACCACCTGGAGCCGGTGACCGCCGCCGAGAACAACATGCGCGGCCGGAGCCTCACAGCGCAGAACTTCCTGAAGACGCACTGCGATCAGGGCCACGAGTTCACCCCAGAGAACACGAAGCCGGTCAAGCGGCTGCGCATCGACGGAACGCCACAACGACATTGCCGCACATGCGCCCGCGAAGCGACTCAAAGGTGGAGACGTCGCACCAGGAAGCGCCGCTGAATCCAAGTCACCAGAGGGCCCGCATCGGTCAGGGCCACCCATCACGACACCCGAAAGCGAGTCACATGAGCACCGAAAGCCTCACAAAGCAGGTCGCGCCACTGGCGTGCCCCCGCTGCGGCGACGAAGGCGGCCCACTCGTTCTGGCCACCGGCCTGTGCGAGGACTGCGAGCCCGAGGTCGCCAGCGCCCTTCGCGGCGCAGAGGTCAGCGACATCGACAACCTCGCCCGCGGGGTGAACCGGTGACCGCCGCGGTGGAGGTGGAGGCGCCGAAGGTCGTCGACGGCCTATCCGCCGAGTCGTACCACGCCGACAAGACGTCGATCTCCTCGTCCGGGCTGCGCGCACTCCTCAACCCCGGCTGCCCCGCCCAGTTCAAATACGACCGCGACCACCCGCAGCCGCCGAAGCGGGAGTTCGACCTCGGGCACGCCGCGCACAAGCTCGTCCTCGGCGAGGGCGAGGAGATCGTCGTCACTGGGTGGGAGGACTGGCGTACCAAGGCGGCCCGCGAGGAGCGCGACGCGATCCGCGCTGACGGCGCCGTGCCGCTGCTCTTCCATGAGGGCGAGCAGGTGCAGGCGATGGCCGACGCGATCCGCCAGCACCCGCAGGCCGGCCCGCTGTTCACGCTCGGCAACGGCATCCCGGAGCGCTCCATCTACTGGACTCACGCCGAGACCGGCGTCCGTGTCCGTGTCCGCCCGGACTGGCTGATGGTGCGCCCCGACGTGACGCTCGTCGTCGACCTGAAGACCGCAGCCGACGCCAGCCCGGACGGCTTCAGCAAGGCCATCGAGTCCTACAGCTACCACCAGCAAGGCGCCCTCTACCTCGACGGCGTCGAGGCCGCTGGACTCGCACCCGAAGGCGCGCGCTTCCTCTTCGTCGTCCAGTCGAAGAAGGCGCCGTACCTCGTCACGGTCCGCGAGCTGAGGGACCAGGACCAGGACATCGGCCGCGGGCGCAACGAAGTCGCCCTGCGCATCTATCGCGACTGCACCGCCAACGACGAGTGGCCCGACTGGACCGGGCCCGTCGCCGAGATCCCCCAGATCGGAATGCCGAGCTGGGCAACCCTGCGCCAAGCCGAGGAGTTTCTGAAGTGACCTCGAACGAAATCGCCACCCGCGACGAAGAGACCGCCGCGGTCGTCGCCCACCTCGAAGCCAGCCCGCCCACCGAGTCGGAGCTGGAGGCGTGGGCCCGCGACGCCATCGCCATCTCCAACATCGCCGCGAACATCGCCACCACCAGCCTGGCCGGCGCCTACCGCGGCAAGCCCGACGAGGTCACCGCCGTGATCCTCGCCGGACACGAGCTCGGCATCCAGCCCATGACGTCCCTCAAGTCCATCGACGTCATCCAGGGGCAGCCCGCACTCCGCGCGCACGCCATGCGCGGCCTGCTGCAGGCCAAGGGCCACGAGATCGAGCTCCTCGAATCCACGAACTCCTACTGCAAGATGCGGGGCCGCCGGAAGGGCGCCGAGAAGTGGCAGGAAGTCGAGTGGGACACCGACCGTGCCCGCCAGCTCGGCCTCCTCGGCAAGGACCAGTGGAAGAAGCAGCCGAAGACGATGCTGATCGCCCGCGCCACCGGGGAGATCTGCCGGCTGGTTGCCGCAGACGTCCTGCACGGCATGCCGTATGCGGCCGAGGAGCTTGACGGCTACACCCACGGGGAGGTCGTCCAGCAGAAGCGGGCCCCGCTGTCCGTCGCCGCCCTCACCGCGCCGACGGCACCCACCCCGCAGTCGGACACCTCGGACGTCGTCGACGTCGACGTCGACGACGAGCACACCGCCGCGGTCCGCGAACTCCGGGACTTCGGCAACGAGATGGGCATCGCCAACGACGTTGACCAGCTCGCCTACGAGGAGCTCGGTGCACCCCTCGATCACGTTGCGGCGGGCGCCATTCGCGAGCTCACCGCCAAGCTGCGTGCCGCGGCGGCCCAGAAGGCGGGTGCCGCGTGAGCATCGACCACCGCGCCGAAGCCCTCAACCTGCTGGCCGCCTCTCGCGAGGACAAGAACACCACCTTCGAAGGCCACAACCCCGAAGCCGACCGGCTCATCGCCGAAGCTCAGGTCCACGCCACGCTCGCCCGCGACGAGGAGCAGGCCGCACGGACCGCCGACCTGCGCGAGGCGCTCCACTCGCTGCGCCGCCGCTTCGACGACACCCGCAGCCTCGTCGCCGTACACATCGCCGAGGGGCTCGCCAGCCGAGAGAACGACCGCTGGAAGGCCGCCATCGAGCTCAGTAAGGCGCTCGACGAAGCCCACTGCAACGTCGACGACCTCGTCGACGCCCGCCTCTCCGACGACGGCTGGGACCCGCGATCCGCCTACAAGACCCCGGCATCCCTCGCTCCGGCCAGCGGATGGATCGCCGCCTCCCAACGGGACCCGTGGACCAAGGCGCCCGACATCACCGCACAGGTTCCCGAGCCGGTCCGTCGGGTCCTCGCCGACCTGCTCGCCGCCGCGCTCATCAGCGAAGGCGACAGCCAGAACATCGCCCGAAGCATCACCTTCGCCCTGAAGGCCGAAGGCGCCGACCTCACCGGCGACATCGAGAAGCGGATCACCGAACTCACCCTCGGCCGCGACCCGTCAGAACCGCCCTTCTAGCCCGCACACGCGAACGGCCGGCCCGCGGGAATCGGGCCGGCCATCTCGAAGGAGTCTCCCATGTCCCACATCCAACCCGCCTTCGACGGCACCGAGCTTGCCGCCCCGGCCCCCGCCGCCACCCGCCGCGTCATCGACGACTACGAGGCGTGGGTCGACGAAGTGTGGCCCGCGTTCGTCGAAGCCGCCGACACCCGCCTGCCGTTCACCATCGACGAAGTGGCGCGCGCCAAGCAGCTGCCGGACCCGCCCCGCCCGAAGAGCCAGTGGGGATCCCTCCCGGCCCGGCTCCAAAACGAGGGCATCATCCGCCACCACGGGTTCGGCGGCAGCGTCCGCGCCCACCACAGCCTCGTCCACGTGTGGATCGGCGTACCGCCCGCCATGCGGGAAATGGTCGCCGCACGCCGCCGCGAAGAACGCGCAGCAGCACGCGCCGCCCGCATCGAACAGCGGAAGGCGGCGTGATGAGCCGCCCCCGGCACTACGACGACCTGCCCATCTCGCGCATCGTCGGCGGCAACGTTGCAGTCCTGCGGGCTTCCCGCGGCTGGTCTCAGCGATCCCTCGCCGCACGCACCCAGACGGGCGAGGGAAAGCCGGTCGGGTTCAGCACGATCTGCCGCATCGAGAAGGCGCACGAGCCGGACGCCAAGCCGGTCGCTGTCTGCGTCGACGATCTGGTCGCCCTCGCTGCGGCGCTCGGAGTCCGCGCTGAGCAGCTGCTTGCCGAGCCGAAGTGCCACGCCTGCATGGACGCGCCGCCGAGCGGATTCACCTGCAACACCTGCGGAGGCGCCGCGTGACCGCCGCCCTGTTCCTCGCCGCCTTCGCCTTCACGGTCGGTGTCGCCGCCGTCGTCTTCGCCCTCATCGTCCGCCCTGCACGCACCGGGAGGCGGACGTGACCCCCGACCTGTACGCCGCCTGGCTCACCGCCGGCAACAACCTCCAGCCCGTCGGGGCGTGGCTCGCCCGCAACTGGTGGTGGATCGCCTCCGCCATCGCCGCACTGTTCGCCGCCTGGGCCATCCCGAAGGCACTCCGCCGCGCCGACAAGCAAATCGCCGCCATCCACGCCGACTTCACACAGCCCGAACCGCGCCGAGAGGAGGACCGGTGACCACCGCCGTCCGCGAAGCCCCCCACCACAACACCCTCACCTGCTACACCAACTACGGCTGCCGGCTCCCCGAATGCGTCGAACGCAAAAACGCGTGGCACCGCGAACGCAACCAGGCACTCCGCGCCGGAACCTGGCAGCCCCTCCAAGACGCCGCACCCGTCCGCGAACACGTACACCGCCTCCTCGCCGCCGGCCTCACCCCGTGGCGCATCGCCGACCTCGCCGGCACCGACCGCGAAAACATCACCGACCTCATCCAAAGCCGGGGCACCCGCCGCGGCGTGCGCCACCGCACCTCCGCCGAGTTCGCCGCGAAAGTCCTCGCCGTCAAACCGGCAGCAGCATCCCCATCCCGCGTCGACGCCACCGGCGCCCACCGCCGCATCCAGGCCCTCGTCGCCCGCGGCTGGCCCCTCCTGCACGTCGGCCGGCAGCTCGGCATGAACCGGCAGCGGCCCGAACAGATCCTCCGAGTCGAACGGATCTACACCTTCACCCGCGACCGCATCGCCGACGGCTACCCGCGCGTCGCCGCCCTCCGGCCCGAAAGCCACGGCGTGCCCCGGCACAAGGCGCGGCACGCCCGTGAGTGGGCCAAGGCCAACCGGTGGGCGCCCCCCAAGTACTGGGCCGACCGCATGGACGCCATCGACGACCCCCACTTCGAGCCCCTCTACGGCATCGGCAAGGGGGCGCTCCTCGCCGCCGACGCCCGCGAACTCTTCGCCTACGGCGTGCCCGTCGAGCAGGCCGCCGAACGCCTCGGGGTCACCAAAGCCCACCTCTACCAGGAGCTACTGCGGCACCCGGAGCCCGACCAGACGCCCGACGAGCCGGCCGTCGACGCCGAGCTCGCCGCCTAGGACACGACGAGGGCCCCGCACAGCGGGGCCCAGGAGGAGGGGAGGGGAGATGTCAGTCAGCCGATTCGGCCCGCTGTCGGCGCTTGTAAGCGGCGATCTCGCGGTTGATGTAGACGCGCAGGTCAGCGGCGCGCGACAGGCCCTTGGCCGCGCACGCCTCGCCGTAGGCGTCCCACGTCTCCTTGTCGACGCGGACCACACGCCCGGTCGTTCCCTTCGTCGTCATGTGCACAGCGTAGCTGACCGTGCAGTAGACGGGCACCCCAGGCCGACGAACAAGTCCATAGGTGCCCATCGCAATGATGGGCACCCTGGGGTAGGGTGGATCTGCATCCAGGGCGGAGATCAAGCCCTGTCGAAGCCTCCATGAGGGCTGTCCCAAACAGCTGATCTACCCGAGAGAGACACCCCTCCTTGAGAAGAGACCCGAAGTGAGCACTGAGGCCATGGACTGGGCACTCGAAAAGGCTCCGCCGATGCCGGCGCAGCTCGTCGCCACGCTGAGCGGGCTTGCGCGTCACGCCGACAAGAAGGGCCGCGGGGCGTACCCGTCTGTGGCCCGGCTGGCCGCGTACACCTGCAAGGCCGAGCGGTCCGTCCAGCGTGACCTCAAACAGCTGCGAGAGCTCGGCTTCATCCGCCTCGGCGACCAGTCGAAGGCCGCGCACCTTCCCGAGGGGAAGCGCCCGGAGGTCTACGACCTCGCCCTTGAGCGCACCGTTCCGGGAGGCCGCGCCAGCGCAGATGAGGTGACGCGGACGTCACGGGTGACGCTGGCGTCATCCCGTCGGCGCGGCGGAAAGAAAAGGCCCAGCTCAGACGATGTCGCGTCCGATTTGACGGGTGACGTGGACGTCAGGGGTGACGTGGACGTCACCGGTGACGCCGACGTCGCGGATGGGGTGACGTCCACGTCGCAGGAGGGGCGACGTGGACGTCACCCAAACCAAAAAGATGAACCAAGAGCTGAACCAAAAGACTCTTACGGCGCCCGCGACTCGTCACACGCAGCCGCTACGGACGAAGAGCGCGACTACCACTGGCCCGTCTTCGCCGAGTTCTGGGTCTGCTACCCGCGGCCCATGAAGCCGGAGAAGACCAAGCAGGCATGGCGCGACGCTCTCGACCGCGGAGCCGATCCCGGCCACATCGTCAAAGCCGCCAAGGCCTACGCCTTCGCCCGCCGCAACGAAGACCAGCAATTCACGCCGTACTCCAGCACCTGGCTCGACGCCGGCAGCTACGACGACCCGATCGACACCCAGCCGCCCAGCGGCCCGCACCGCAACCCCGAGAACCACTCCGACTACGACCAGGGATGGAACTGACCATGCAGTGGACTCCGCCGATCAACCCCAAGCGCTACCACCTCGAGCAGCTGCTCGCCGCCCGCGGCATCACCCTCGACTGGCTCAACTCCGGCGACACCGACCCGTACCACCCGGCCAATATCGCCCGCTATTCCATCGTCGAGGCCGCCAAGCTCGTACCCGCCCACTACCGGGCCGCATCTGTCGACAGCACCGAGATCCACACCTGGCTGAAGGAACTCGTCGCCAGCGCTCGCGAAGACCAGGCCAGCCGCAGCGCGCCCGTCGCATCCGTCTTCGAAGGCCGCTCCCTCCTGCTGCTCGGCCCGACCGGAACCGGCAAGACGCACCAGGCATACGGTGCCATCCGCGAACTCGCCCTCACCGGCGTCGCCGCCCGCTGGGGCGTCACCACCACCGCCGACCTGTACGCCGCCCTGCGTCCCCGCCACGGCGTCGACTCCGAAGCCGAGTTCCGCCACTACCGCGACGCCCGCATCCTCCTCATCGACGACCTCGGCGCCGACCGCAAGCCGACCGAGTTCACCGAAGAGGTCAACTTCCGGCTGATCAACTACCGGTACGAGCACCACATGCCGACGCTCATCACCTCCAACCTGCTGCCGAAGGAGATCGCCGAACGCCTCGGCGACCGGGTCACCAGCCGGCTCATCGAGATGTGCCAGCGCGTCGTCTTCAAGGGCGAGGACCGCCGCCGGGGTGTGGCCGCGTGACCACCGAGATCGACTGGGCCGACGCCATCGACGACATCGGCCCCAAAATGCCCCGCGACCAGGAGGCCGAGAAAGTCCTCATCGCCTCCGCCATGGCCCGCCCCGACGTCGTCGACGAACTCGCCGCCGAAGGCTTCGACCCCGCCGACATCAGCACCGAGCAGTACCGGTGGGTCTGGTACGCCGTCGAAGAACTCCGCACCAGCTTCCGCGACGGCGAGATCCGCTACCTGCCCGTAGCCCGCCAGCTCGAGACCTGGCACGCCGACGGCCGCATGGTCGCCCGCCCCCTCCTCGAACAAGACCTCCGCCAGATCTACGACTACGCCCAGCCCGGCGCCGCCGCCTGGTACGCGAAGAAGGTCGCCGACAAGGCCGTCGCCGCCCGCATCGTCGCCCTCGGCCACGACGCCACCGGCCGCGGAAACAGCGCCGCCTTCGACCCTGACGCCGACGTCGCCGCCCTTCAGGACGCCCTCGACGGAGTCGCCAAGCCCGACGCCGCGAAGCAGGCCAAGCACGTCCGCGAACTGATCGGCGCCGCCCTCGAACGCTGCATCACCCCGCCCACCAAGGAAGACCGCACCCCCACCGGCTTCCTCGATCTCGACGCGCTGCTGTGCGGCGGCTGGGCGCCCGGCCAGATGGTCGTCATCGGCGCCCGCCCCGCCATGGGCAAGTCGACGATCGCGTCCGGGTTCGCCCGCGCCGCAGCAGTCACCAATGGCATCCCGACGCTGTTCCACACGCTCGAAATGAGCGAAGACGAGATCACCAACGGGCTGCTGTGCGCCGAAGCCCGGGTCGCCCTGCACCACCTGAAGCAGGGCATCGTCGACGACGCCGGCGTCGCCCGCGCCGCCGCGGCCGGACAGAAGATCGCAGCCGCGCCGCTCTACATCGACGACGTCTCCAGCCTCACCCTGCCCGCCCTGCGCGCCAAGGTCCGCCACCACGTCCGCGCCGACGGCCTGCGCCTCGTCATCGTCGACTACCTGCAGTTGATGACCGCCCCCAAGGCGGAGAACCGGCAGAACGAAGTCTCCAAGCTGTCCCGCGGGATGAAGCTCCTCGCCCGCGAATTCGGCATCACAGTGATCATCCTGGCGCAGCTCAACCGCGGACCCGAACACCGCCAGGACAAGCGGCCCATGAAGTCCGACCTGCGCGAGTCCGGATCCATCGAGCAGGACGCCGACATCGTCATCCTGCTGCACCGCGACGACGCCTACGAGCGCGAAAGTCCCCGCGCCGGTGAGGCGGACCTGATCGTCGACAAGCACCGCGGCGGCCAGATCGGAACGATCATCGTCGCCGCGCAACTCCACTACGCATCTTTCGTCGATATGGCGGCCCCGTGATGAACCACAACGTTGAAGACATCGCCGCCATGCGCGAGCAGGGCGACCTCAAGGACTACCTGCTCTCCCTCGTCGGTGCCGCCCCGGCCAAGCCGAAGCCGGCCCGCCTCACCGCGGTCCCCGACCCCGGCTACCGGATCACCCACTTCGGCGGCTGGCCCCTCGGCACTGCAGCCACCGGCCCGACCCCGCCGCCGGACCAGTGCACCTGCGCCAAGTGCGGCGGCAATCCCACCAGTCGCACCACCCACCAACCCCACAACGAGGTGGCCTGATGAAGCACGTCGTCATGTGGTCCGGAGGCATCACCTCCTGGGCCACCGCCCGCCACGTCATCGACCAGCACGGCACCGACAACGTCACC
>Ga0070683_100000970_pt1 | contig 21367 bp, 14 predicted proteins | sample KBSC713LmetaG_FD_64662 | JGI IMG/M metagenome (GOLD analysis project Ga0070683, IMG submission 64662) | Corn rhizosphere microbial communities from Kellogg Biological Station, Michigan, USA - KBS C7.1-3L metaG | ecosystem: Host-associated > Plants > Roots > Rhizosphere ... | reverse complement strand
ATGGCCAGGCCTGTGGGCGACTCGCACGGCGCGATGGACCACTTGCGGATGACTCGCATGCCCGCTGCATCGATCTCGGCGATCTCACTGCTGCTCTCGAGGTTGACGTACACCTTGCCGTGTCCATCGCTCACGCCGAACTCGGGCTTTGCGCCCAGGTCTACGGTGCCGATGTTCCGCCCACTGGCTCCGTCAAAGACGCTCGACGACTGCGCATCACCATTGAACGTGAAGACGTGCTTCGTCGCTGGATCGAACAGGATGCCGTCGGCATCCTCGGCGGCCCTGGCTTTCCCCAGCACGGCGAGGGTCTTGAGGTCGAACATCACGACCGAGCTGTCGCGCCCCGAAGTCGCGAAGCCATGGCCCGACGCAAAGTCGAATGCCACGCCGTGTGCGCCGTCGATGCCCGTGACTTCACCAAGCGCTTTCCCGTTGTCGGGATCGACTACCATCGCCCGGTCCTGCCGCGCGATGAACAGGCGATGGCTCACGGTGTCCAGCGCGAGGTAGTCCCAGCCCCCGTCACCGCCAAGCGCGTAGCTGTGCACCACGTGGTAGGTCGCCTGCGCACCGGTTGCTCCGGCCAGAGTGATCACGGCGCCGGCCACGAACAGGAGCGAGTGTGCCGCACGGGTTGTTCTGGACATGCGCTCTCCAACGCGAAGGGGTGTGAGCCGCCACGCCGCGACGGCGAATGGCAACATGCTCATCGCCACAATGTAGGCGCCCAACCTTACGTGCAGATTACAGCGTGCGCAGCGGGCATCGTCCCGCTTCGCGCACTGCGCCGCTGGTTTTCTGGCGGGCGTTCGTCATCTTGCACGCAGGACACCAGCCCGGTTGCCGGACGCCAGTTTCCAGTGCAGCTGTCAGGGTAGACGGCTGACACTCGGACCATCAACGCGGAGAGGCCGCGCATGCCCATGGATGTCTTCGCCATGGAGCGGATGCAGTCGACGTGGGAGAACGTCGTCGAGCGCGATATGAGCGAGTCGGGAATCCGCGCCGTGACGTTGCGCGAGATGGTCGAGCTGGGCCTGGATCTGCCGGCGATGCTCGACATGCCGCTCGGCTACAGCCAGTCCAACGGGACCGTCGGTCTCCGCGAGCGCATCGCGGCGCTGTATCCCGGTGCGACCGCCGACCATATCGAGGTCACCAACGGCACCTCCGAGGCAAACTACGTCCTGGCCATGAGCCAGCTTTCAAGCGGCGACCGGTTCGCACTCGAGCTCCCGAACTATCTGCAGCTCTGGGGCGTGCCGCGCGGCCTCGGCGCGGCAATGGAGACCTTCCACCTCTGTCCCGGCGCCGGCGGCGCATGGACGATCGACTGGGATGAGTTCGACCGCGTGGTGACGGAGGGAACGAAGCTCGTCTACCTCACCAATCCCAACAACCCCACCGGCGCGGTGCTCACGCAGGCTGACATGGAGCGCATTGTCGCGCGGTGCGAGCGCGTGGGTGCGTATCTCGTGGCGGACGAAGTGTACCAGGGTTCGGAGTTCGACGGGCCGCTCACTCCGAGCTTCTGGGGCATGTCCGATCGCGTGGTGGTGACGAGCGGTCTTTCCAAGGCGTACGGAATTCCGGGCGTGCGCATCGGCTGGATCGTGGGGCCGCCGGACATCGTCGCGCAGTGCTGGGCGCAGCATGACTACATCACGATCGGACCGAGCAAGCTCTCGGATGCCATCGCGAGCGTGGCGGTGGAGCGCGACGTGCGGCGGCGATTGTACGATCGCACGCGCGTCATCCTCCACGAGAACGTGCCGGTGGTCGATGCGTGGGTGGGCGAGATGCGCCACCTGCTCGCGTGGACGCCGCCGCCCGCGACGGCCATGGCGTTCGTGCGCTGCCGCGGTGCATTGGCGGCCTGGCCGAGCGAGGAGATCGTGGCCCATCTGCTCGAGTCGCGGAGCGTGCTCGTGGTGCCGGGCAGCCACCTCGGCCTCGAGGGCTATCTGCGCATCTGGATGGGTGGCGCGCGCGATGTGCTGACAGACGGGCTGGCCCGTATTGCGGGGGGGCTCGACGAGGTGGCGGCCGCGACGTACGTCACGAGCCGCTGATGACGCCCAGGGTCATCAGCAGGGCGGAACTCGAGGGCTCCATCGACTATCCGCGTCTCCTCGACGAGATCGCAGCGGGCTTCGTGTCGTACTCGGCCGGGGATGTGATCGTTCCGCCGGTAGGCCACCTCGGCTTCACAGAGCCGCGCGGCGACGTGCACATCAAGTATGGCTACATTCGCGGCGACACGGTCTACGTCATCAAGATCGCGTCGGGCTTCGAGGGGAACGCCGGCCGTGGGCTGCCGCCCGGTGACGGCATGATGCTCGTCTTCGACCGCGATACCGGGATGGCGATCGCCATGCTTCTGGATCACGCCTGGCTCACGGATGTGCGCACGGCGGCAGCCGGCGCGGTGGTCGCGCGGGCACTGGCGCCGAGCGTCGTCCATCGCATCGGAATGGTGGGCGCCGGTGTGCAGGCGCGGCTGCAACTCGAGCTGCTCTCCTGCGTGACGCCGTGCCGCGAGGCGATGGTGTGGAGCAGGACGCCCGCGCACGCCGAGCAGTACGCACGCGACATGGCGGTCAGGGGATTTCACGTGGTCGTTGCACCGTCGGCGGATGCGCTGGCTGCCGAGTGCGCGCTGATCGTCACGGCCACCAGTGCGCGCGCGCCGCTCTTTCGCGCAAGCTCCGTGCGTACCGGAACGCACGTGAGCGCGTTCGGCGCCGACGCGCCGGGCAAACAGGAACTGGATGTGGAACTCTTCCGGCGCGCCGATGTCGTGGTTGCCGACAGTCGTTCACAGACCGCCGATCATGGCGAGCTCGCGCACGCGCTGGCGGCAGGCACGGTGGAACCATCGAACGTTCGCGAGCTCGGCGAGGTACTGGCCCGCCGTGCGCCCGGCAGGAGCAGCGACGATCAGATCACCGTCTGCGATCTCACTGGCGTCGCCGTGCAGGATATCGTGATCGCCAGGCACGTGCTGGCCAACCTCTCGCGGCAGTCCGCATAGCGCACGACCGTAACCGTCGCGGCGAACTCAGTCCATCTATGGTCTCGCATGGCGGCGCAGAGTGCTGACGAGCCTATCCGCGCGGGAGCGCACTGGCCGCGTCCATCAGCGCACGCTCGTGGCGGGCGGCGTCGCTTCCATGATACGGAGGACGGGACGTCCGCCCATGTTCTTCAGCGGGATGTACACGAGATGCGTTCGGGGCGACACCGCCACGGTATGCGCGTTGGGCATCGTCACGCGCCCCGCGCGCACAAGGGTGTCGCCCCGCTCGTCGAAGACGGCGACCACGCCCGACTCGGACGCCGCGTACAGCCGGTGCCAGGTCGGGTCGAGCGCGAGCACATCGGGGTCATCGCCGACGCGCTGATGGGACGTGACCTGCATCGTGCGGAGATCGACCTCGAGGAGCGTCGCATTTCCCTGGTTGGCAATGAAGAGGCGTCGGCGCGCGACGTCGACGTGCAAGCCGTGCGGATGGTCGGCGCCCGCAAACGCGTACCGGCCTATGACGCGCTCGGATCGCGGATCGATGGCGATCACCTGGTTCCTCGTCTGCACCGCGACGAGGACGCACCCCGAGGCGGCATCGTAGATCGTATTTCCTGCCTCGCCCCCGACGGGGATCTGGCCAATGGCGGTATCGTGCTGGGCATCGATCACGAGCTCGCCCCCGCCGGACTCGTCGGAGACAAACACCTTCCTCATATTCGCCGCATACGCGATGCCATCGGGGAAGCCGATCGTGCCGACCGTTGCGATCACCCGGAATGTCTTCGTGTCGATCACCGCCACGTTGTGGTGGCCGGTGACCGATGCGTACACGCGATCCAACTCGGGCACGACCAGGACGCCCGTAAGCCCGGGCAGACCATGCACCGTCGTGATCACCTGTCGCGACCGCGTGTCGAACACAGTGAGTTGGGCCGCGTTCATGTGTGAGAGGTAGAGGCGGCCGGCCGAGTCGTCGAGACTCTGGTAGTCGAACCGCACCGTGCCACCGGGCATGGGGATGTCCGCTAGCGTGCGGAGCACGACCGGTGCAGCGGCAGATCGGATGCTCGGACTGCTCTCCACCTGCCGAGCCTCCGACGTCGCCACATTCGCCGTCGCTCGTGAGCCGCTCATCCCCTGTCCAGCTCCACAGTCGGGGGGCGCGTCGGTACTCTGTGCGGCGGAGCCCCGCTCCGTACATGACACGGTCGTGAGCACGGCGACCGCCGCCGTCACTGCGATCACCCAGGATGCATGCGTGCATTGTGTCATGGCATTCCTCCGTCAGGGGACGAGGCGATGGACCGCTTTGACGACGAGGGCGCCATTGAGCGGCCGCGACAGGGCGCGGCGATCGGGGAAGCGGTAGGGGGAGAGCGGATTGGTGGTGTACCCGGAGTTCCACACGACATAGACGTCGTCGCCGATCCTGGGGATCCAATGAAATCTCAGGTTGAAGTCCACCCGCTGATCTTCATTGTTGAACTGCATGAAGCCGAGAAACGAGGTGCGCGTGCTGACGTCGTATTCCAGATTACCGCTCGTCTGGATTGCCGTGAACCGGCCCGCACCAATGTGTACCGCGCTGCGTGACAGATCGGCCCCGAGTATGAGGTGACCACCGCCGCGCCATGTGGTCGAGAGATCGACCTCGGTGTTGCGGCCGTCATAGAAGTCGCCCCAACTCACGAGTGCGGAGACGCTCACCGGCCGACCGGGCGAGGTCTCGTACTGGAGCTCGGTGCGCGTCCACCAGTAGCGCCCCGGGGCGATGGAGACACCATGGAAGATCTCGAAGGTGTCGATTGGCGCGTCCATGAACCGCTGCACGTTCACCTCGAAGTGATCGCCCGATTGGAAATCGCCCCCCACGAGGCGCCACTCGAAGCTCGCCGTCTGCCAATCCGCGACCCGTCCAAGTGAACCGCTCTCGTTGGCGATGATGTCCCAGCTCGGGATCGGGAGCTCGAGGTCGAGCTGACGAATGCCGAGCACGTGCGGACGGGGCATGAAGTCGATGTGTCCCGTCGTCTCCCAGATGCCCGTGCGACTGACGAACCCGAGCGTCGGCGCAAAGCCCGCGTCGATCCGGTAGAGCGAGACGAAGTTGTCGAACAGATCATTCGGAAAGTCGGTACCGTAGCGCCAGGCGACAGGCGTACCGCGCACCGCGGGTGTTTCGGTGCCCGCTATCCAGAATGACGGTTCGAGATTGTAGCCTCCCACCACGAGTGGGAAGTCGACGTCCAGTCCCCCGGCACGCTCGGTCCCGCTCGTACCGGGTCCCGAGCGTTGCGTGGCGATCGCCCCCACGTACGAGCGGGCGAACAAATCGTGCTTGATGCGCATGACGGCATCGTTCGCCTCGTCGCCGGCGCCGGTGCGCGTATCGAGGACGCCCACGGTCCAGGGGCCCATCTTCCCGTAGAGTCGGGCGCCGCCCATGATCGGCACGGCCTCGCCACTGTCGCTGACCCCGATGCGCCGCGAGTAGAAGAGCTGCGCTCGACTCTCGGTGCCGAAGGCGAAGATCCCGCTCGACTCGAGAAAGAACTCGCGCTTCTCGGGAAAGAAAGTCGGGAAGCGCGTGAGGTTGATCACCTGCCGATCGACCTCGACCTGCGCGAAATCGGTGTTCACCGTGAGGTCGGCAGTGAGTGTGGGGGAGACGGCGAGCTTGGCGTCCAGGCCGACCTTCCCGTCCAGCTTGCTACCGGCCGTAGTGGCGCCCGTGAAGTCGTGCTCGCTCTCCACTGCCCGGGCGAGCACGTAGGGCAGGAGCTCCACATCGCGCTGTCGGGTAAGTCCGTCGAGTCCCGTGAGCGCGCCTTCGTTCTGCAGCTGCGTGAGCCCCTGCGCCCGCCCGTATGAGCGCCAGAGGTCCTCCTCGTTCTTCCGTCGAATGACGCGGCGCGCATTGAAGCCGAAGGTGGGCGCCCCGCCTGCGCGGAAGCGGAGCGTGCGGAACGGGATGCGGAACTCGGCGGTCCAGCCCGCGCTATCGCGCGTGGTCGCGACGTCCCAGATGCCGTTCCAGTTCTCGTTCTCGTCATCGAGCCCCGCGAGCTGCGCATCCCACCGCGCGCCGTTCGGGTTGGTACCAAAGAGGAACCCGCTCCGGTAATCGTGGAAGCTGTCGATCAGGAGCGTGATGTTGTCATCCGACGACAGGTCCGCATCGCGGCGGAGCTGCGCGGCGCGGAGACCGGAGACGTTCCCGTCGTAGGCGCGGACGGCGATGTAGAGCGCATCCCGGTCGCGCACGACCTTGACGACAGTGCGCTCGCTCGCGGTCGCACCCTCGACTGGTTCGCGCTGCCGGAAGTCGGTGATGGAATCCGCGGTCATCCAGAAGGGCTCGAGGAGCCGGCCATCGAGAGCGACCGCCGTCGAGATCGATCGCACATCGAGAACTGCCACTCCCGCCGGCGTGCCCACCGAGTCCGGGCGCTCACGTGTCCGCATCCGCCCACTGCTGTCCTGCTGGGCTGCTGCCGGCGTCGCGAGCGCCAGGGCGCCGGAGATCGCGAGTACGCTGATACGGAGCGAGCGAATCACGAACGCATCAATGAGGAATCCGGGATGCGAGCGATCGTTACGTACGCGTCGCTCTGACGCCGCGCTTGCGGTCGCGGCCCCTGGCGCGCGCCTTCTTCGCGAGCGCTGCGTACAGGGCATCGAACAGCGGAGTCCCCCGCTCAAGGCGCGCTGCGTCATCGTCCAGGGCGAGCGACATACCGGTGACGAGCTGTTCGATCCCTGGCGCCTCGACACGACCGAATCTGGCGTCCTTGACGTCGATGTCGTGCACGATCTCCCCGAGTGCGCCGAGTGCCTGATCATCCAGGGCAAAACGTGCGAGGAGCGTTTCGAAGGTGCAGCAGTCGCCCTCGTGTGTGTACTCGGCCTGGAACATGTCGAACCGCAGCTCCCCTTGTGCGGGTTTGTAGCCCCTGGGCTGCACGAACTTGAACTGAGCCTCGGCGTCGATGAATCGGTGGATGAGCCACGCGCTCGCCATGCGATCCACGTGCACATCCCGGCGCGTGACCCATGTTCTGCCGCGGAGTTCATCATCGGCCGCACGAGGTCGCGTGGCTGGCATCGCTCGCTTCCTCCTTTGCCGGATGCGCTCTTCGATGTTGCCAATGGCGGACTCGACCACCGCGCGGCCCGGCGCGTCGAAAAAATCGATGGCTCTGACTTCGTTGACGCGGCGCTGAAGGCGCCCGAGCTCGCTCGTGATCCGCGCTTGCAGCGCCGTCGCTGCGTGCCTGGCGCCCAGCAATGCCAGCAGCGCCTTCGCGTCCTCGGCGAGTGCGCGGTAGTCCGCATCGCGCGCCGCTCGGAAGAGCGTCTGCACGTCATCGTTCGAGAGGCCGTCCACGAAGGACGCCTCACAGATCCACGCCTCACCGCCTCCTTCGGCGATCTCGCGCAGCACCCACTCGAAATCCTCCTGGGTCCCGTCACGCCTGGGCAGGATGTACACGGCGTTCTTGACCGCGACGGCTCCGACGCGCTGAAGCCGGCGTCCGATCTTGGCACGCAGGTAGTCGGGCTTGGGCGGGATCGAATGGATGAAGAGGAGCCAGGGGTTGTGAACTGGCTCCTCATCTGGCATTGTAGTCGCAACCGCATCATGCATATATCACAACTGTAATATGCACTTCCGGGATGTGGCAATGGCCGCTGCGGCTGTGTGTCCAGGTGGGTGGTCTGCGCGAAATGGGCGAGCCGGCTCGAAATGCGCGCAACGTCGATCTGCCGGCCCCGTGGGCGCTCCCACACTCGGGACTGCCGCGCCGCGCGTCCTCCGAGATCCACCGCTGCGAGTACGACCCGTGGTCCCGCAGCACACTCTTGTGAGGAGGAACGATGCAGGACAGCACGCACGGACTTCAAACGCTGGTCGGAGGTGCCATGTATCAGTCACACTGGCGCCGGCACATTCGCGGCAGGACAGTCCTCGCCCTTGCGGTCGCCGCCACACTCGCGGCCTGCTCGACGCAAGGCAGCGCCGCCGAGGGGCAATCGAAACCGTCGGTGCAGGAGCAGGCGGAGCAGCAGGCGCAGAAGTCATCCGCGGCAGGGACCGCGGCGGCCGATCCCGCCGATTCCATCGACTGGAAGACGGTGGCCCAGGCGATGGGACGCTCGGGCGCAATGCAGCCGGGCGGCGTCTACAAATTCAGCATGCCGCGTAGCGACCTGCACGTCACGGTGAACGGCGTATTGATCAAACCCGCCCTCTCGCTCGGATCCTGGCTCGCCATGAAGCCAAAGGGCAGCAAACAAGTGGTGGCCATGGGGGATCTCGTGCTCACGCAGGACGAAGTCCATTCCGTGATGACCAAACTGCAGGACGCTGGCATCATGCAGACGGCGCTGCACAATCACCTGCTCCACGAGAGCCCGCGCGTGATGTACATGCACATCGACGGGGAAGGGGATCCAATCAGGATCGCGCAAGGCGTGCGTGCCGCGTTGGCGCTCACGAAAACGCCAGCCGCGGCGAGTGGCGGCAGCCAACCGGCTGCGCCGCTGCGGCTCGACACGGCGCAGATTCGCCAGGTGCTGGGACACGACGGCAAGGTCAATGGCGGGGTCTACCAGGTGAGCATCCCGCGTCCGGAGACGATCCGCGCGAGCGGCATCGAGGTGCCACCCGCGATGGGCACGGCGACCTCCATCAACTTCGAGCCGACGGGCGGCGGCAGGGCGGCGATCAATGGCGACTTCGTGATGACGGCCGGCGAGGTGAACCGGGTGATCCGAGCGCTCACGGAGAACGGGATCGAAGTCGTCGCCGTGCACAACCACATGCTCACCGAGGAGCCCCGGCTCTTCTTTCTCCACTACTGGGCGAATGACGATGCGGTGAAGCTCGCACGCGGTCTGCGGCGGGCGCTGGATCAGCTACAGGTCCGGCCGGGGGCACCGCGGTAGCTGGGCAGGTCCATGCGGGAGGCAGATGCGCCTGCGTTCAGGACCTCGCGATGGCGGGCGGCGATGCGGCGTGCCAAGTGCTGCGGCCGGTGCCGGGCCAAACGTTGCGCCGACGGTGTACAGCCTGTGCGTGTGGCGCTTTCGCATTGCACGCCGGCGACCGTAGCCGTCGCGCGGCAACGCGGTGCACTACATTCGTCTGCGCGCGCGGGTGTAATCCTGTCGTAAGGTACGCGAAGTACGTTTACCCCAGCGCACGGAATGTCCCCCGCTCCCGAACCATGAATTTCGTACTTCTCAGACTACGGGCACTCACGTGTGTGGAATGCATCGTGGGGGCCGGGCTTGTCACGGCGCCGGTCGCCGCCGCGGCCCAACAGACGATCACCCGGGAGGCGGCGATCGCCGCCGCACTGTCGCGCGGCGGCTCCATTGCCGTGGCACGAACCGTGGCCGCCGCGGCGCGTGCGCAGGTGCGGGCGGCCAGTGCCTATCCCAATCCCGCGTTCACCACGAGCTACTCCAAGGACACGCCGCAATACCACGCGCTCCTCGATGTGCCGGTCGATCTGCCATGGCTGCGTGGAGCACGAATCGGCGCGGCGCAGGCGGCGGACACGTCCGCGGCGTACACCTTCGCCTTCGCGCGGGCGGCCATCCGGTTCGATGCGGATACCGCGTACACGCAGGCACTGGCGGCGGCGGCGCATGCACGGCTCTCGAGCAGAAACGCCGCGGACGCCGATAGCCTGTTGCGCATGGCCATGACGCGGCGTGATGCGGGGGACGCGAGCGAGCTGGACGTCCAGCTCGCGACCGTGAACGCGGGCCAGCTGGAAAACGTGTCGATGGCCGATGCGCTCGCCGCCTCGAGCGCGCTCCTCACCGTGCAGCGCGTCATGGGACTTCCCACGGATAGTATCACGATCGCGCTCGGCGATTCACTCACACTGCCTGCTGCGATCGACAGCACACTGGCTGGCGAGCGGCCGACGCTGCAGGTGGCCGCGGCCAGCGCCGCACTGCGGTCGGCGGAGGAGACGCTGGCGTTCGAGCGCCGGAACGTGTGGGCGGCGCCCGCCGTTCAGGTGGGCTTCGACGCGCACGACCCTACCGTGCCCCAGGCGGGACTCCTGCCGACCGTGGGTATTTCGCTCCCGCTTCCTCTGTTCAACCGGAACAGCGGACCGGTCGCCGTCGCCAGCGCGGAACGGGACCGCGCGCAGGCGGAGCTCGCGCTGGCCAGGCAGGAGAGCCGGGCGACGATTACCCAGGCGCTGCGCGAGCGTGCCGTGGCGCTGCTCAAGGCACAGCGCGATCAGCGGCTGGTGGCAAGCGCGCAGCGCGTGGCCACGATGTCGCTGGAAGCATATCGAGAAGGCGCGATTGCGCTCTCGGGCGTGCTCGAGGCAGAACGGAACGCGCGCGACGTGCTCGCGCAATATATCGACGACGTTGCCGCGGCGAACCGTTCCAATGAATCCGTAAGGCTCTTTACTCTCACCAGCACCGCACCGTGACTCCTCGCGTCCCCCCGTTCCCATCGGTGGCGTCGGTCATCCTGGCCGCGTTCGTTCTCGCGTGCGGCTCGCGCGCGAGCGAGGGATCGGACAGCGCGGCATCCGCCGATGCGCAGCCCGCGGTCGCTGCACGCACCGCGATCGCATCGGTGCGACCGTTCGCCGTGACGGTGAGCGCCATCGGCGTGGTGGCGCCGAGACCGGGGCACTACGCCGAACTCAGCGCGCCAGCGCCGGCGCGCATCGCAAACATCTACGTCGTGCCAGGGGCGCGCGTGCGGCAGGGGCAACCGCTCATCGCGTTCGAGCGCGCGCCCTTCGATGCCGCGGCGCACGGCGCCGATGCGGCGCTCGCCGCGGCGAGGAACGGCTACGACCGCGCGGTCCGGCTCGCGCACGACGGCATTCTCCCGCAGAAGGATGTGGACCAGGCGGCCGCCGCCCTGGCGGACGCGCAGTTGAACGCGGTCACGGCGCGGCGCGCGCAGGAGCGGGCCACGCTCCGCGCCCCGCTCGCGGGCGTGGTCACCCGCATGACGGCGGTGATCGGCGCCAGCGTGGACGCGAACGAACCGCTGGTCGAGGTGGCCGACCCCGCCGCGCTGGACATCGTGCTCAATCTCTCGCCGTCGCAGGCGGCTCCGGTGCACGCCGGGGATTCCGCTCTGTTCGCCGCCGGCCAGGACACGACCGGCGAATCGCTCGGTGCCGGTCGCGTCACCGCGGTCGGGGCCACGGTGGACTCGGCGTCGCGCAGCGTGGCGGTGCGCGTGCACCTCGCGCACCCCAGCCGGCCCCTGCGCATCGGCGAGACGGTCTTCGGGCAGATCGCGGTCGCCGTGCACGCGCATGCCGTGACGGTTCCCGCCGACGCGCTGGTGCCGGATGGCGATGGCTTCAAGGTGTTCGTCGTCGACGCGCACGGCATCGCCCACGCCCGACCGGTCACGGTAGGCTCGCGCACCGAGGGGTTCGCCGAGATCGTACGCGGCGTGCAGGCGGGTGAACGCGTGGTGACGTATGGCGCATACGGCGTCGAGGACAGCAGTCGCATCGTGCCGGTGAAATCGTGAAGCTGTTCGACGTGCTGGCGAGACAGCGACGCTTCATCTACCTGGTGGTCGCGCTGCTCAGCGCGGGCGGCATCTGGGCCGCATTGCAGCTTCCGTCGGCCATCTATCCCGAACTGCTCTTCCCGCGCATCACCATCGTCGCGCAGGGCTCCTCGCTCGGCGCCCGCCAGGTCGTATTCAGCATCACGCGACCCATCGAGGAGGCAGTGAGCGTGGTACCCGGCGTCACGCGCGTCCGCTCCAAGTCCATCCGCGGCGCAAGCGAGATCTCGATGACGTTCGCGCCGAACACGGACATGATCTACGCGCTGCAGCTCACGCAGGCGCGCGTGAACCAGATCAAGGGGGACCTGCCGGCGAACCTCGAGATCGAGGTCGCGCGACTCACGCCGTCGCTCTTCCCGATTCTGTCGTACAACCTGGAGGGGGGTGACCCCGCGACGCTGTACGACATCGCGCGCTATCAGATCAAGCCCATTCTCTCGCGCGTTCCGGGTGTGGGGCGCGTGGACGTCCAGGGCTCGGACGTGCGCGAGATCGAGGTCGTGGCCGATCCGGCCCGGCTTGCCGCTCGGGGACTGACGTACGACGACCTCGCGACGGCCATCCGTACGGCCGTGTCGGTGGCGGCGGTGGGCCGCGTGTCGAAGGACTACAAGCAGTACCTCATCGTGACCGACCTCGAGGCGCACGCGCCGGCGGACATCGGCAACGTCGTCATTCGCGGCGGCCTGCGGGTGCGCGACATTGCGACGGTGCGAATCGGCACGGAGGACCACACCAGCATCATCGCCGGCGATGGCAGGCCCGCCGCGCTGCTCAACATCACGCGCCAGATCGGCGGCAACACGCTGTCGATCGCCGACAGCGTTGCGCGGATCGCGAATACGGTGGCGCGCACGCTGCCGCCCGGCGTTCATCTCAAGGCGGTGTACGACCAGGCCGCCCTCGTGCGCGATGCCGTGAAGTCGGTGCGCGACGCCATGCTCATCGGCGCGGCGCTCGCCGTCATCATCCTGCTGGTGTTCCTGCGCCACGGCCGCATTACGGCGATCAGCGCGACGTCGATCCCGCTCACGCTCGCCATCACGGTGTTCGTCATGCGCCAGATCGGGCAGACGTTCAACCTGATGACCCTTGGCGCCATGGCCATCGCGATCGGGCTCGTGATCGACGACGCGGTGGTCATCACCGAGAACATCGCGCGACATCTCGGGTTCACGCTCGATCGTACGGTCGCGATCCGCGAGGCGGTGCAGGAGCTCATCTGGCCGGTGAGCACGTCCACTCTCACGACGGTGGTGGTGTTTCTTCCACTGGGACTGCTGCAGGGCGTGGTCGGGCAATTCTTCAAGGCGCTCTCGATCACGCTCACGATCGCGGTGCTGGTGTCGCTCCTGCTCGCGCTGACGATCATTCCGCTCTTGAGCGAGCAGTTCATTACGGCGCACGATGTGGACGCGGGCACTCAGGCGAGTGGTGACGACGCGCATCTGGGATTCCTGGCGCGCATGGGGCGGCTCGTGGATGGGCTCGCCACACACTACGAGCATTCGCTTGGCACCGTGCTGCATCATCCGCGCACCCTCGTGGGGGTGGCGGTCGCGCTGATCGTGGCCGGCGTTCTGGTGGAGCGCTCCATCGGCACCGGCTTCCTGCCCGAGATGGACGAGGGGGCGTTCGTACTCGACTACTTCACGCCCGGCGGCACGGCGCTCGCCGAGACGGACCGCGAAGTCCGGATTGCGGAGGGCATTCTCGCCCGCATCCCGGAGATCACCGGGACGTCGCGTCGTACGGGCGCAGAGCTGGGGCTGTTCGCCACCGAGCAGAACACGGGCGACATCGTCGCGCGACTCAAGCCGCAGAGCCAGCGCGACCGTGATATCTTTGCCGTCATGGACGATGCGCGCGCACGGATCACGGCCGCGGTGCCGCGTCTTCACATCGAGTTCGTGCAGATCCTCTCGGATGTGATCAATGATCTGGCGGGCGCGCCGAACCCGGTGGAGATCAAACTGTTCGGCGCGAATCTCGACGCGCTGGAGGCATACGCCAGGCGCCTGGCTGCGCCGCTCGGCAGGGTGCAGGGGGTCGAGGATCTCTACGATGGTGTCAGCGAGCCCAACGCCGAGATGATGATGCACATCGATGGCGCCGAGGCGAATCAGGTGGGGCTGAGCCCCGCCGAGGTGGGTGATCAGGTGAGTGGCGCGCTGCTGGGCGTGAACGCCGGCGAGATGCGTGCGGGCGACCGCTCCGTGGGAATTCGTGTGCGTGCACCCGACTCGGTGCGCTACGATCCGCTGCAGCTCAGTGCGCTCCCGCTCGTCACCAGCCCGTCGCGGGGCAGTGTGCCGCTGGGTGCAGTAGCGTCCGTGACGTCGCAGGAATCGCGTGCCGAGCTCACGCGGGAGAACCAGCAGCAGATGATCGCTATGACCGCAGGCGTCGGCGGCCGGGCGCTGGGTGACGTGATGAAGGACGTGCAGCACGTGCTGGCCGCGAACTCCGCGCCCGCCGGGATCCGGGCGGAGTTGGGCGGACAGTACGCGAGCCAGCAGGAAGCATTCCGGGCGCTCCTGCTCGTCCTCGGGCTTGCGGCGGTGAGCGTGATCGCTGTCATGGTCGTGCAGTTCGAGTCGTTCGTCGAACCGCTCGTGGTCGTGCTCGCGGCACCCATCTCGTTCGTGGGCGCACTCGTGCTCCTGCTCTTCACGGGAACGGCACTCAACGTCTCGTCGTTCATGGGGCTCATTCTCCTCGTCGGACTGGTGGTCAAGAACGGGATCATCCTGCTCGACTTCACCCGCATTCGACTGCGCGAAGGGCTGCCGCTCGAGCGCGCGATTCGAGATGCGGCACGCATCCGGCTGCGTCCCATCCTCATGACGACGTTGTGTACGCTGTTCGGGCTGTTCCCGCTCGCGCTGGGGCTCGGCGCGGGGAGCGAGCTGCAGCGCCCGCTCGCCGTGGCGGTGATCGGCGGACTGGCGCTCTCGACGCCGATCACGCTGTACGTGGTGCCGACGCTGCTCGTCATGGCGCGCGGTCGCGACTACCTGCTGCCAGGGCGGTCGATGCTGCGCACCGCGGCGCGGACGACCGTGCAATCCGACGCGACCCGCGGGGCGCACGCCCATTAGCTGGCGAAGGAGTGACGCATGCGCGTGCTGATCGTGGAAGACGATCCGCGGCTAGGCAACACACTCGCGAAGGGACTGCGCGAACAGGCGTACGCCGTGGACGTGGCCGCTGATGGCGAGCGCGCGCTCGGACTCTCGGCGCTCAACAGCTACGATGCGATCGTACTCGACGTGATGCTCCCGCGGCGCGATGGGCTCGAGGTGTGCCGGGCGCTGCGCAATCGCGGGTCGCGCGTGCCGGTGCTCATGCTCACCGCGCGCGATACGGTGCACGACAAGATCACCGGGCTGGACGCGGGGGCCGACGACTATCTGACCAAACCCTTCGCCTTCGGCGAGCTGCTCGCACGGCTGCGGGCGCTCCTGCGCCGCGGGAGTGAGCTGCTGCCGAGCGTGCTCACGGTTGGAGATCTCGTGGTGGACACGCGCAGCCAGACCGCACGACGGCGGGATCGTGCGCTCCTGCTGACGGCCAAGGAGTATGCGCTGCTCGAGTTTCTGGCGCGCCACGCCGGCCGCGTCCTGAGCCGCGCCGAGATCTGCGCACACGTGTGGGACGAGAATCATGATCCGTGGTCGAACACACTCGAGGTGAATATCAATCGTTTGCGGCGCAAGCTGGACGCGGACGGTGCGGCGCCGCTCATCCACACGCGCCGCGGCGCGGGCTACGTGCTCGCGCAGACCGGAGGTGCCGACGGTGCTTGACTCGATGCGCGCCCGGCTCGCGCTCTGGCACACCGCGACGCTCGCCGCGCTGCTCATCGCATTTGCCGGCGCGTCGTATGTCTTCCTCGAGCACGCGACCATGCGGCGCATGGATCGCTACCTCGCGGAGACGGCAACGGCGTTCAGCGCCGAGCTCCAGGCGGAGCGGTTGGATGAGGACTCCAACGAGGCCGCCGTCACCGCGGCGGTGCACGAATTTCACTTTCGTGACCTGCAGATCGTGGTCTACGATGCGTCGGTGCAGCGGGTGATGGCCGGCGGCGACGTGGCGCCGGGCGCGCGACAGGCGTCCCGCGCGTCGGCACGCGGACGGAGCCCGGTTGATGCACGGGCGTTGGCGCGGGTGATTCGCGAGCGTGGCGACGTCGCGCCGGCCTTCGTGACCGTGCCCGGCGGACGAGCGGGCTATCGCGCCTATGCAACCCCGGTGCGTCTGGGCGCTGACACCTACATGGTGGCGGTGGCCGAGTCGCTGCGTGGCCAGCAGGAGACCATGGAGGGGCTGGGCGCGGCGTATCTGGTCGCCATTCCGCTGGTGCTCCTCCTGGCGGGCACTGGCGGCTACTACCTGGCTCGGCGGACCCTGTCGGCCGTGGTGGCGATGAGCGCTCACGCCGCGCGCATCGGGGCGGCGAATCCGCATGAGCGGCTTCCCGTGGTGAACCCGCGCGATGAGCTGGGGCAGTTGGCTCAGGTGCTCAACGGTCTGCTCAGTCGCCTGTCCGGCGCGCTCGACCAGCAGCGCCGCTTCATGGCCGACGCGTCCCACGAACTGCGGACGCCAGTGGCCATCATGCGCGGCGAAGCGGATATCGCGCTCTCCAGCGAGACGCGGAGCGCCGCAGAATATCGGGACGCCATGAGCGTGATCGGCGACGAAGGCCGGCGTCTGTCCAACATCGTCGAGGACCTCTTCCTCCTCGCGCGCGCCGATGCAGGCCAGGCTCCGGTGTGCTACGGCGAACTCTATCTGGATGAGGTGGTGTCCGACTGCGTGCGCGCCGTGCGCTCTCTGGCGGCACAGCGCGGGATTGAGCTGTGCTGCGCACTGCTGCCGGAGTCGCCGTACCGTGGCGACGAGGAACTGCTGCGCCGCGTGCTGCTCAATCTGCTCGACAACGCCATCAAGTATTCGGAACCAGAGGCGGCCGTTCACGTGGCGCTCGCGCACCAGGAGTCGTGCTATCGCATTACCGTGCGTGACACGGGGCCGGGAATTCCCGGCGAGGCGCAGGCGCGACTGTTCGAGCGCTTCTACCGCGCCGACAAGGCACGTGCGCGTTCACTGCCATCCGCCACCGGTGGCGCCGGCCTTGGCCTCGCGATCGGGCGGATGGTGGCCGAGGCGCACGGCGGACGGCTCGAGCTCGTGCGCTCGACGGAACAGGGAAGCGAGTTCGCGCTCGCGCTTCCGATACCCCGGGCGCCGTGAAGATTGTCATGTGCGGTAAATGGTGGTTGCCAGTGCTGGTCGCGGTCGCCGGCGCGACGCCGCGAGCTGCGCGCGCGATGCAGGCAGACACACTGTCATCCGACAGTGTGCGTGCGACGCACACACGGCTCTTCACCCGGCGCGACGTCTGGCTCGCCGCCAGCGTGGTCGCGACGACCGCGGCGCTCATGCCCGCGGACCGGGGCATCACGGAAGAGTTCCGTGATCCGTGGCCCCAGCACAACGCGCTGCTCCGCGGAGCGGCCAACGATTTCAACTTCGTCGGGAGCCCTGGCGTCCTCGTGGCAAGCGTTGGGCTGTACGGCGTCGGCCGTTTGAGTCACCAACGGCGCTGGGCCATGCTCGGGCTGTACAGCACCGAGGCGATCGCGATCAGCGGCGCCGCGACGGGGCTCATCAAGGGAGTCGTGGGTCGCGCCCGCCCGTACGTGAACGGCGACGATGCGGATGCCTTCGCACTCGGTCGTGGATTCCGGAACGGAGGGGACACCTCCTTTCCGTCGGGACACGCGACGGCCGCCTTCGCCGCCGCCACGGTCGTGGCAACCGAGGGTCAGCGATGGTGGCCGCACGCGGCGCGCTTTGTCACCCCTGCGGCATACGGCACAGCAACGCTGGTCGCGCTTGCGCGGCTCTATTCGGACAAGCACTGGGCGAGCGACGTCGTGATGGGCGCCGGCATTGGCACCCTGTCCGGACTGGCAGTCGTGCACTTCAACGAGGCGCACCCGAACAATCCGATAAACCGCTGGCTGCTCGGTGCCTCGGTCGTCCCCATGTATCGCGGCGCGATGCTCATGTGGACATTTCGCACCCGGTTGCCATCCGATCTGTCTCCGACTGCACGAGTGCCCAGACTCGTTCGAGATGCTGCACGGTGGTGAGGATGTTCCCGATGCCGATGCGCATTACGACCCGCCCGCGCACGCGCGTATGTGTGAGGTACGCGCAGCCCGAGGCGTTCACCGCGTTCACGATCGCCTCGTTCAACCGGTCGCACGCCGCGTCATCAAGCCCGGCAGGCACATGTCGAAAACACACGACCGCCATTGGCACGGGCGCAACGCGCACGAACCGCGGGTCCGCATCCACCCATTGCGCCCACTGCTGCGCCAGGCGACAGTGCTGGCGGATGCGCGCCGCGAGCCCGTCACGCCCGAAGGCGCGAAAGACCATCCACGCCTTGAGCGCCCGGAATCGCCTTCCAAGTTGAATCCCATAGTCCATGTAGTCCGCATAGCTGGCCGCGCTGTCCGCGGTGCCGCGCGCGGCATCGCCGCGAAGATAGGCGTGAGTCAGTGAGAAGACTCCCCGCAGCAATTCCGGGTGGCGTGTGTACAGGACGCTGAAGTCCAGCGGCACGAACATCCACTTGTGCGGATTGACCACCACCGAGTCCGCGAGCTGCACACCGGCCATGGCCCAGCGCCCCTCATTGAGGAGTCCCAACGCGCCGCCGTACGCGGCGTCCACGTGCAGCCACGCGCCGAACTCCGTGCACACCGCCGCGATCTCGGTCACGGGATCGACGCTCGTCGTGGACGTCGTGCCGACTGTGGCGACAACGGCCATGGGACAGATGCCTGACCGCAGGTCGGCTGCCATTGCCGCGCGCAACGCCGCGACATCCATCCGGAATGCCTCGTCGCTCGGTACCCGCGTCACGTTCATTTCGCCAAGGCCGAGCACGATCATTGCTTTGTCGATGGAACTGTGTGCCTGGTCCGATGCGTACACGCGATGGGTCGGGACGTCGTGGCCAGCGACTCCGCGCTCGCGGACGGCCGTGCCGCACCTCTCCCGCGCCGCGGCAAGGGCGTGGAGGGTGGCGATCGATGCGGTATCATACACCACGCCCGTGAAGGACTCGCTCAGGCCGACCATCTGCCGGATCCAGCCGAGCACCACGTTTTCCAGCTCGGTAGCCGCCGGCGACGTTTGCCAGGTCATCGCGCTCACGTTGAGCGCCGCCGCCACCATTTCGCCCAGCAGCGCGGGACCGTTGGACGTGCTGCCGAAGTAGCCGAGGAACGCCGGATGGCCCCAGTGCACGATGCCCGGCATCACCACGGTGTCGAGTTCGGCGAGGATCTCGTTGAGCGGTGCCGGCTCGTCGGGCGCTTCGGTCGAACAGCGCGCCGCAATCTCGCCGGGTCGCACACGCGGCGAGATACGGCGCTGCTCGATCGTCTCGCGGTAATCGGCTATCCAGTCCGCAACGCGATGCAGGTACGAGCGGAACTGCTCAGGCGGGATGTCGCCGAGCAATTCCGGCGGAGACAGGGATTCGTCAGGCATGGATAGGTCCGACGCTTCGGGAGGCCTGAAGCACGGCATGCGGGTTGCTGCACGTGCGCGCATGACCGAACCAGGTGGTGACGGGCTCACGTACATCCTGCCCATCAAGTGCGCCGTGCCGCATGCCGCCGACGAATTGGCTGCGTACCTGCGCTGGCTTGCCGAGCGTGCGGAAGTCATCGTGGTCGACGGCTCGCCGAGTGCCGTGTTCGCCGCGCACGCCGCTGCGTGGCGCGAGGCGATCCACACCGGCCTCCGTCACGCCGTGCCGGCGGCGGACCTCATGACCCCGATGGGCAAGGTAGGGGGCGTGCTCACCGGGCTTCGCCTGGCGTCGCACGAGCGCATCATCATCGCGGATGATGACGTCCGCTACGACGATCGGGCGCTCGCGCGCGTCGCCGCCGCTCTCGAGGGCGCCGACGTCATTCGTCCGCAGAACTACTTCGATCCGCTTCCGTGGCATGCGTGCTGGGACACGGGCCGCATGCTGCTGAATCGGCTTACCGGTGGCGACTGGCCCGGCACCATCGGAGTACGACGCTCGGTCCTGCGCGCAACCGGCGGCTATGCCGGTGACGCGATGTTTGAGAACCTGGAACTCGTGCGCACGGTGATCGCCGCCGGTGGGCACGAGACAGCGCTCCTGGGTGTATACGTGCTGCGCCATCCGTCCACCACGCGGCACTTCTGGGGGCAGCGCGTGCGACAGGCCTATGACGAATTCGCGCGCCCGGGCCGCCTCGTCATGCAGCTCGCGCTGTTGCCCGTCGCGACGGCGCTCGCCGCGACGGGGCGCTGGGGAATGCTTGCCGCCGGGGTCGTCGCGGTGACGCTGGCGGCGGAGATGGGGCGCCGGCGAGCGGGCGGCAGACACGTCTTTCCGCCGCGCGCCTCGCTTCTTGCGCCGGCGTGGGTGGCTGAACGCGCCGTGTGCAGTTGGCTCGCGCTCGGCGCACGCATCGTCCTCCATGGCATTCCGTACCGCGGGACGGTGTTGCGGCATGCCGCTACTCCTATGCGTGTGCTCCGGGCGCGCCACGCGGCGGCTCGCGAGTTGGCGCCGAGTGATCGGCGGCCGGGTATACGTCGACATCAATCGGCTTGAACCGCCCGTTGTTCGACAGCTCCGCCGAACACGCCGTCACGCCCACGATGAGATCCATCTCGGCGCGCAGGAGCAGATAGTCGCCGGCGCTGGAGCGCGGCGGCAGGATTCTCAGTTCGCCGGTGGGAAGGACATCCACGTTCATGAAGACGTTCAATGTCGTCGGGATCATGTCCGGCGCAATGCCGAACGGCTCCAGGCTGCGCACGAGATTCTCGAAGCAGCTCGGATGGTGCCCGGTGGTCTTGTAGATGATCGAGAACGTTTCGGGGCTGCACGGCGTGAGCAGAAAGTCATGCCGGCCCACCGTGTCGTCCACGACAGTCCACATCGGGCGGCTGCGGTTCGAATACAGGGTGTGGCCGGTGGTCACGAAGATGGTGTTCGCGTAGTCGATCGTGCGCCCCGACGACAGCCATTCGGCGGGATCGTCGCGCGCGAACGATGTGAGATCCGATACCTGTTCACCCTGGGGGTCGATGATCCTGAGCAACTCGCCCCGCGTCACGATGAAGCCCGTGCCGGTTTGCGGCGCGAGGTGAATGCGCCTGGGAAGTGTCATGGCAGGTCCCTCACGGCGTTCGCCGATGGAATGGGCAGCGCCATTCGGCGGCCGTGCTGTCGCGGCCCGAGTACTGGCGTGCCTCCGAGCGTTCGCCAAAGTCGGCGAGGTTCGGGTTCTGGCTCCCCTGCAGGGCGATGTCACGGTCGCGAATCTGTTCGCGCAGCCGCTCGTAGCGCCCGTCGCGACGGAGTCGCTCGAACTGTTCGTGCGGATTGAAGACCAACGCGGGCCAGCGGAAGCGCCGCGCGAGCCGGGAGCTCCTCGCATGCAGTCCCACCACGAAGAGGGCGCACCCCCCGTAGCTGAATGAGAATCGCGGATCCTCAGGATCCTGGCTCACCGCCGGATCCCAACCGGCAGCCGGATCGTCTCGCTCATGCAGGCGCTGGAGCTGCATCCAGAGGCGTCGCTCGAAGGTGCGCTCGCTCGCCGGCGCACGGCCTGTGAACACTGCGACGAACGCAGTCAGGCGATCGCCGTCAGGCGGAATCCGCT
>Ga0070683_100000966_pt1 | contig 21381 bp, 17 predicted proteins | sample KBSC713LmetaG_FD_64662 | JGI IMG/M metagenome (GOLD analysis project Ga0070683, IMG submission 64662) | Corn rhizosphere microbial communities from Kellogg Biological Station, Michigan, USA - KBS C7.1-3L metaG | ecosystem: Host-associated > Plants > Roots > Rhizosphere ... | reverse complement strand
CCATACCCCCTGGCTTCCACGCAAACCCGTACCATGCTCCCGGAAGCGCCCACTCTGATACCGACCACGCGTTGAATGTTTGCCCGGCCCCGCTTCGTTGCCTCACACGCGTTATGCAGTAGCGCCACCAGGACACGTTGCATTTGCAATCGATGTGCCACGATCTGCGGCAGACGATCGTCGATTTTCATCCGAAACACCACGCGCGTCGCCGCCGGCATGCCACGCACCAGCATCACGGCGCCGCGGACCGCGTCATCGAGATACAATCGGTGGCGCGCAGCGCCGGGCTTCGGCAGCAGGGTCCGGAGTCGCCTGACGGTCTCGCCAACGCGCTTGTCCTGGCTGGCGATGTCTTCCAGGATAGTCTGCACTTCTTCACGATCGAGGTGCGGGGACTCGAGCAGATGCTGTGCGGCCCGCGCGTTGCTCAGGATGGACGTCAATGGTTGTGTCAATTCGTGCGTGAGCGCCCTGAGGAGATCATAGAGTACGGACTTCCTGGCAATCGGCATAACCCATGACGATATGTTGCATTCGCGGAAAAATAACACAACGGCCAGAAGTTTCCCAAACTATCACCCTCGTGAATTCGCCGCCTGCTTGCTTGCGTCGAGTTGACAAACGATTAAACCGCTACGCGCGGGCTGTTAGGACTTTGGTCATTACAACCAGCCCGTGCCTCGCGGAGCTTTCGCATACGCGAGGCCAGGGCCTCTATTGGTAATAAGTCTAATGGAGCGTGAGCCGCGGCGAACGCTTCAATTCACCCCCGTTGGAGGAAGGCAGCAGCGACGGACATCATGGCGAAGGCCGCGCACAACGTAGGGTTATGCCTGTCGGTCAGGCTCGACAGGCAGCGTCATGTGAAGCTCGGCACCGCGTCGGCCCTCCGCAGTCCAGATCCGGCCACCGTGCTCTGCGACGATCGCCTCGGCAACTGCCAACCCCAGGGCCGTAGCATCCGACTGAGCGCGAGCCAGCGCGCCGGAGAACTGAATGGAGTCCGCCTTGCGCGCCTGCACCGAGGTATGGCGGATGACGATATGAATCGTCGACGCCTCGCTCTGCGTCGCCAGCGTAATCCACAGTCTGCGTTGCCGCGCCGGCGCGGTCCGCATGGCCTCCACCGCGCTCAGAATGAGGTTGAGAAACACCTGCCGAAGCTGTACCTGGACCCCGTTCACCGGCGATGGATTGCGTGCGAGGGAGAGCCGCACGCGCGTGCCCTGCAGATCACCACGGTCCGTCAAAAACCGGACCACCTCGAGAATGAGCTCGCTCACATCCAGGCGCGTGCGCTTCGGTTCACTACTAGGGAGCACGGCCCGCAGGCGCTGTATGATCTTACCGGCGCGGCGCTGGTACGCCATCACCTCTTCAATGGATTGCCCGATTTCCTGCAGATCCGGACGCCGTCGCCCGAGCAGCCGCCGCGCGACCTGCGCCGTCGCGACGGTGGCCATGAGCGGCTGACTGATCTCGTGTATCAGCCAGGACGCCAGGTGCTCGATCGTCAGGGTGTGTCCCGTTCTATATAACTCCTGCGCCAGCTGCTGACTGCGGCGCAGGTGCTCGATACTCTCGACAGGTGCCGACGTCCCTATCCAACTCCCGCGCCGTCCGGTGACATGCCGCGATTCCGGGGTGGCGGTCCTACCCCGGGGCCTTGACTTCCGAGTCATAACATGCGGCTCCGGCGCACCCGAGAAACGGGTGCCCATAACACTCACCAATGATTCTGCGTTTTTATCGAATTCGCTGCGATCGAGCTTGGGTCATGCCAACACACGGCGAGTGTGTCGGTTTTGCGAGCATCTGCCAATGGATGTTTTACTTATTAGGGGACAAACTTTACGCGGCGCGAGGCCGCAAACGTGTACCCCGTTTCGTGTTGGCCCGCAGAACGCCGCTGGACCAAGGACTAATTGCCGCTGCGGCGATTACAACCGAGGCTGCTAGCCGGACAGTTGAATCCGGCCAGGAGATGAGTCATGAAGAGCGCAGTAGTTGTTTTGGCTTTTGCGGCAATCGCGAGCGGATGCACGGACCTTAAACCGCTCGAGACCGATATCTCGGCTCTCAAATCGCAGGTCGCGCGAGTTCAATCCGACGTCGAATCGGCTCGCAAGAGCTCGGACGAAGCGGCGAGCACGGCGCGCTCGGCCGCCCAGGCCGCGGGCGGAGCACAAAGCACCGCCGAGCAGGCGCTCGCATCCGCACAGAGCGCGCAGGCGAGCTCCCGATCCGTGGAGCAGAAGATCGACAGCGCCTTCAAACACTCCGTCTCCAAGTAACAGCGGCGACTAGCCCTGCGGCGCAGCTTCCGTGTCGATCAACCAGCGTCCATCGGGAGCTGCGCACAGCGGGTAGACCGATTGTTGTTCCTGCGATTTTGCCCGGGTGACCACCAGCAGTTTCTTGCAGCGCCGCCCGTCTTCGCTGGTGAAGACATCCAGAATCTCGAGTCTGCCGGAATTGCCGGTTTTGTCGTTGCGCCATTCACGGGAGGCTCCCTTGGAGTCCTCCCGTAACAGATCCTCGGCCGCGGCGCGCATCATCCGCACGTCTTCCTCCTTGAACTGGCCTATCGGGGCGTTCTTCAGAAAGCCAAGGTTTGTGGCGCCCCCAACCCCGGCCTGAGCCAACATCAGGGCCAGGAGGAGCGCACGGCGAGCCTGTGAGCGCATTGTGGATCTCCCTCAACTCGCGGCCATGACACTGTGGCGCACACCGAAGCAGAAGTAGACGGCCAGTCCCACGGCCATCCACAACCCGAACCCGATCCAGCTCGACAGTGGAATCTGCGCCATCATGAAAGCGGAAAACAGCAGCCCCAGCGTCGGGATGAGGGACAGGTTCCGCCTCACCGCCACGATCATCACGAATACGAAAAAGGCGGCGTAAAAATACATGGGGATCCTGGGATGGGCGAACCAATCGCGTCCGTACACCGCGGCCACCACGACGATCCCGGCCAGCACCACCGGCAGGAAATATCTCGAGTTGATATACGGTGTACGAAATTTCCCCGCAGGTCGCTGCGGGTCGTTCTGCAGCCGTAGCACTCCGCCGCACACCAGGACGAACGCGAGCAGGGTTCCCATGGACGTGAGGTTGAGAATCTCGCGGGTTGGAATGAACAGTGCGGGGATGATCACCGCGACGGCGGTTACGATCGTGGCGTAAGTCGGTGTATGGTATCGCGGGTGGATTCTGGCAAAGCGTTTTGGCAGCAAGCCATCGCGGCTCATGGCCAGCCAGATCCGGGGCTGACCGAGCTGGAAGACCAACAGTACACTGGTCATGGCGACTACGGCACTGAAGGCGATGACCGACGCGAGCCACTTGCGCCCCACGGAGTTGAAAACGAGCGCCAGGGGATCTCCGACGCCCAGTTGGTCGTACTTCATGACGCCCGTGAGCACCAACGCTATGACTATGTAGAGGCTCGTCGAGATCGCGAGCGACCAGAGAATACCCCTCGGCAGATCCCGCTCCGGTGCGCGGCACTCCTCTGCCGTCGTCGAGATCGCGTCGAAGCCGATGTATGCGAAGAAAACGGCGGGGACCCCGTCCAGAATACCCCGGATGCCGTGCGGCATGAACGGGCTCCAGTTGGATACCTGCACGTAGCGCGCGCCCACGACGATCACCAGGAGGATGACTACCAGCTTGATCGCCACCATCACGTTGTTGACGTAGATGCTCTCAGTGATCCCGATATAGACGAGCGCCGTTACCAGCAGGGTGACGATGATCGCCGGAATATCGAGTGCGAACTGCAAATGGCTGCCCGCAATGAGGGGCGCACCGCGCGCCCAGCCGGGAAGTTGGAGGTCGAATGAGCCGAGAAACGTGACCAGGTAGTTCGACCATGACTCGGCGACTATTACATTCCCGACGGCATACTCCATGATGAGCGCCCACCCGATGATCCACGCGGTGAGCTCTCCGAAGGCTACGTAAGCGTACGTGTATGCACTGCCGGCGACCGGCACGATAGAGGCGAATTCAGCATAGGCGAACGCCGTGCAGGCACAGGCGATCCCGGTGAAGACAAACAGGAAGATAACGGCCGGTCCGCCGTGCGCGCTGGCCACCCCCAGCGTCGAAAACACGCCGGCGCCGATGATGGCGGCGATCCCGAGTGCGGTGAGGTCGCGAACCGTCAGGCCTTTTCTCAGGCCAACTTGATGGGCGCTCTCACGCGCGTGGTCCAGGACTTCCGCGATGGACTTACGCCGGAAAATTTCCAACCTTCCCTCAGAGACAGTACACGTGATATTTTCCGTTGGTTTCCGCCGTTCCCTCCACCTCCTTGGCGAATCCCGGAAACTCTTCGCCCCACTCCTGCAGTAGTCGCAGGTAAGTCAACCACGGGCCATCGCGCGGTCCCACATCCTCTCCGGGCATGACTATGGGTATGCCCGGAGGGTACGGAATGACAGCAACAGCGGCCGTGCGGCCCGCCAGCTTCTCCAGCGGCACGAGCTCACCCTGGCCGGACATGAGCGACTGGAAGGCTCGGCGCGGAGTCATACGCGGGTCGGGCAGACGAGCGTACGCCTGCGCCTGCCAGAATCCCTGGCGCGTCGCGCGCATGCGCGCCCACATGCGATCTCCCAGGTCTCTCAAACCCAGCTTTGCGTAGCGCTCCGGAGAGGCATCGACAATCGCGGGCATGACATGCTCGAGTGGCGCATTGCGGTCGTAGTCGGTCTTGAAATCTAGCAAGGCTGCAATGAGACTGCCCCACTTCCCCTTGGTGACACCCATGGAGAACAGGAACAGTAACATGTGGTCCGTCGTCCGTGAGGGCACCACTCCGGTTCGCGCCAGGTAGGCGCTGACCAGGTCACCCGGAATGCCCCGGTCCGCTAACATCCCGTCTTCGCGCATTCCCGGACAGATGACACCGAGCTTGATGGGATCGAGCATGCACCAGTTCTCGGGCAACTGGTCGAATCCATGCCAGCGCTCGCCCGGCCGGAGCACCCAGCAGCCGGGCTCGTTCGCGAGCAGCTCGGGGGAGGCCTCGTGAAACGGGATCTTGCGGTCGCTCCGCGGGTCCGTCACGACCTCCGCGTTCCAGGGGGTGAAAAACCAGTCAGCGTTGGCGGCCAGCTCCCGCTGCACGCGCGACAGCGCCAGGCGACAGGCCACCGCCTCGTCGATACATTCCTGCGTCAGTGCGCGGCCTCCCGGCCCATCCATCATCGCCGCTGCGATGTCATTCGAGGCGATCAACAGATAAAGCGGCGAAGTCGTCGCCTGGGAGCAGTAGGCCTCGTTGAATCTGCCATGCTCGATGCTGCCCCGGCCATCGCGTATGTGAATGAACGATGTCTGAGAAAGCGCTGCGAGGAGTTTGTGGGTCGAATGCGTGGCAAACACGGTCGGACCTTCGCGAGGGTGATCACCCGGATCGCCACGCATGGCGTAGCGGTTACGATACATCTCGTTGAAGCGCGCGTAGCCGTACCAGGCCTCGTCGAAATGGATGCGATCGACACTGGCGGCCAGGAGATCCTGGGTCAGCTCCGCCTGGTAGCACATACCGTCGTAAGTGCAGTTGGTGATCACCGCATAGGCAGGGCGGCTCGTGGCGGACACGGCGCTCACGAGTGCGTTTGTACTGACGTTTCTGGCTATGACCTCCGGCGCGAACTGCTCCGGCGGAATCGGGCCAATGATGCCGTAGCGATTGCGCGTCGGGCTGAAGAAGACCGGCACGCCCCCCGTCATCGCCAGGCCCTGCTCGATCGACTTGTGACAGTTCCGATCGGCCAGCACGATGTCTCCTTCACCTACACAAGCTGACATGATCGTGCGGTTGGACGCGGACGTGCCTCCAAGGACCGTGTAGCTGCGTTGCGCGCCAAAGATGCGCGCCGCATTGCGCTCACTGGCTCCAACCGGGCCGCTGTGACCCAGGAGCGAGCCTAACGCCCCGCGCTCGATACCCATGTCGCTGCGGAAGAGGTTCTCGCCATAGAAGTCGAAGAACAGCCGGCCAACGGGCGATTTCAGAAAGGCGACGCCGCCCTGGTGGCCCGGAGCGGCCCACGAATACTCCCGCTCGCGGTTGTAGCGCATCAGCGCCGCGGCGTAAGGAGGCAGCAGTTGCTCCAGGTAGCGCTCGATGGCGGCCTGCGCCCGCCCCGCGAGGAAAGCCGCGGTGTCCTCCAACAGCCAGACCAACTCGTCGATGAGCCTCGCCACCTCGATAGTGATGGTACCCGCAACCGTGCGGTCAGCCATCAGGAATACCGGCACACCGGCATTGCGCTGCCTCACCAGGCGCAGAAAGGCCGCCACCTGCTCATGTGTATGTGCGTTGTTCTCGCCGAGCGTCCAGTTGACGAACACACAGTGCACAGCGGCGTCCGAAATGACGACATTCGAGCCATCCTCCAGGGACATGGCCTCGATCACGTCATGATTGCGGTCTCGCAGAGCTTGCACCAGCGCACGCACGCTGCGCCCCGCGGCAGCGCCGGGCCTGCCAAGCTCGTCATCGACTATCAGTACTCGGCGACGCAGGACGCGCGTCGTGTCGGCAAGCATCGCGATACTCCATCAAGGTAAGCCGTAGGCTTGGAATAACAGGCGGGCCGTCTCGGTGGGCTCGCCAAAATGCCGGGAATAGGTGGTCAGAACGGCGCCGGAGCGATACAGCCCGCTGAGCGCCGCATCGACCGCGAGGCGGAAGTTTTCATCGCTTCGCTGTATGACCAGCCCCGCGGGGTCCAGCGTGAAGCGGCGGTCGAGGACTTCGAGCTCGGTCTGACTTCGCCCCACAGCCAGCGTGGTGAGCGTCGCCCGGTCGCCAAAGAGAGCGTCGACCTGTCCACGCTCCAACATGCCCACGCCCGCATCATAGGTTTTGACCGGAACCACCTTGGCTATCACACCCATGGTCGTGATGCGCCCGCGCACCAGCGACTCGGCGGGGGAGCCCGCCAATACGGCGTAAGATCGGTTCTGGAGGCCGCCGTTGATAGTCGCGCGCCAGGTGGGTCCGGTGCGGGCGACCTCGCCATTCAATACCCTTTTCAATGCAAGTGGCGCGTCGGCGCGGACCACGACACCGAGACCTCCTACGTAGATCGGTATCGAGAATGACACCCGCTCGCGCGCTTTGAGTGTCTCGGGTACCGCCGCGCAGAGCACATCCACCTGGCCGCTCTCGACCATGTCTAGCCCGTTCGCGCGGGTAACACGCACATACTTTGCGCGTAGATCCGGGAATTGCAGCCGCGCTTTGAGGCTATCGACCACCGCCCCGCATAGATCGACGGCGTAACCGCCCGGCTTGCCGTCCGAGGCCTGGAAACTGAACGGCGCTTGATCCGCCAGGAATCCCAGGCTCACCTGGCCTGACCGCTGGATACGGGCCAGCGTTTGCGCGCGGACCGGATCGGCCCAGATCGACAACAACTGCATCACCAGCGCCAGCAGCAGCACTCCCAGTTTGTTCATGATCAGACCGCCGCGGTTGCTATGGGTTGAAGGTTACCGGGCACCGCTACTTCCCGGCGCGCCGCGAAGCGAGTGGCGATGAAACCAAACAGCAGGTAGCCGACCATCATGACCAGCATGCTGCCGAAGACCGCATCCTTGCCCGAGGCATACAGGGCGTAGCAACTGTAGGCAATTGCAACCATCGCGGCAGCCAGGTTGCGCGTGTACGTCGCTCGCTCCACCCCCGCGACGGACATCACGACGAACAGGGCGCTGATGGATGTTATGTATGGAACGATGTTGGTGACGGCAGCCAGGTTTACCAGCTTGCCGAACTGTTCACTGGCATTCGGGGACATCGTGGACACGGCCATCAGCGTCTGGATGACTCCAGCCACGATCAGGCCCGCTATCGGGGCGCCACTCGCATTCACCTTCGCATAGAAGCCGGGAAACATGCGCTCGTCGGCCGTGAATTTCGATGTCTGGCTGAGCGTGAACTGCCAACCCAGCAACGAGCCGAGGCACGCCATCACGGCGAGCGCCATCACGACCTGGCCAATGAAAGGGTTGAACATCTGGGCGTAGGCGGTCGCAAATGGGGCGCTGGAATTGGCCAGATCCGCATTTGGAACGATACCCTGAATGACGGTGGTGGACAGGATGTAGATCACCGCCGCTCCGAGCGTACCTAACATGCAGGCGAGCGGAACCGTCCGCTTCGGATTTTCCACCGCGGCGGCATTTTGCGCCGCCGACTCCATGCCCAGAAACGCCCAGAGGGTGAGCGGTATGCTGTCGACGATCGCTTTGCTGACGGGAGTATCGTGCGGATTCCAGGCGGCCGCAAACGTCGCCGGCTTGAACCAGATCCAGCCGATGATACTCAGACCGGCTACGGGAATGATGACTCCCCAGACCGTGATCGCGCCGAGGCGCCCCGTGATGCCCGGACCTCCGAAGTTGGCCGCGGTCGTGAGCCAGATGAGCGCAACCACTCCGAAGAATAGCGGACCCGCGCCGGTCCCCAGCCATGGGAAGAAGGGTGTCAGGTAACCGACAGCGGAGATGGCGATCGCCACGTTACCGATGGCCAGGGACAGGTAATACAGAAACGAGGCCATGAAGAAGGACGACTTGCCGTGTGCCTCCTCGGAATAGGCCGACATTCCGCCGGATCGCGGACACAGCACACCCAGCTGCGCGAAACAGTAAGCAATGGCCATGGAGCCGAGCGCGGTGACTATCCATGACAACAGGGAAATCGCGCCGGTCTTGGCGAGGTTCGTCGGCAACATGATGATACCGGATCCCATCATGTTGACCGACACGAGCGTCGTGAGCCCCACGAGTGTCATTTTCTTTTCGGGCTTGGCCATTGCGTTCTCCTCGTTGCGAGCGTCTGATCGCCTAACGCACGGCCGCTTCGTTGACGCAGTCGATGAGATAGCGTCGTTGGCTCCCGGTGCCCTCGAACCGCAGACCATGGATGTCTGTCTCGAAACCGGGGAACTTGCCGTCATACTCGCGAGCGTCTTTCAGGTATTCCTGCACCGCCCGGGTGGCGGTGGTAATCCGTTCGCCCGGCATGATGACTGGGATCCCAGGGGGATAAGGCACCACCATCACGGCAACCGTCCTGCCCATCAGCTCGTCAATCTCCACCGGCTCGACGGCTCCACGTACCAGGCAGTCATAGGCGTCGGCAGGACGCAGGGTCATTTCGGGCAGAACCGTGTACATATCCTTCTGAGCGCGCGGGAAGTCGTGCTCTCTGTAGGCTTCGTGCATCACCGTGCACAGGTCCCGGAGCCCCATGTCCGCGTAGGCCTCTGAATGAGCTTCGGCAAGTGAGGTCAACACCCGGTTGACCGGCGCGTTCTGCTCGTAGAGATCGCGGAAGTTGATGAGCTCCGTCACCAGGGTGCTCCACTTGCCCTTGGTGATGCCCATGGAGAACAGGACGAGGAACGAATACAGGCCGGTCTTCTCGATCTCGATGCGCCGTGAGGACAGGAACTTGGTCACCACGGCCGCGGGAATTCCCTTCGCCTCCATCTTCCCGTCCGCCGTAAGGCCCGGCGAGAGAATGGTCACCTTGATCGGATCCAGCAGGACATGCTTTTCGGCAAGATTGTGGAACCCGTGCCAGGAATCCTTTGGTTGCAACACCCAACCTTCTCGCTCCGCCACGGGCCGTGCGGACATGGCCTCCGGCTGCCAGACTCTGAACCACCAGTCCCCTCCCAGTTGCTTCCCGACACCACTGAGCGCTCGTCGGAATGCGAGCGCCTCATCCAGCGTCTCCTGGACGAGTGCACGCCCTGCAGGCTGCTCCATCATTGCGGCCGCAACGTCGCACGAGGCAATGATTCCGTACTGGGGTGAGGTCGACGTGTGCATCATGAACGCTTCGTTGAAGCGCGCCATGTCGAGTTGCTGATGCTGCCCGTCCAGAACGTGAAGCATGGACGCCTGGGACAAGGCGGCAAGCAACTTATGAGTCGAGTGCGTCGCAAACGTGACCGCGCGTGCGGCGCGCATCGGTTTGTTCGACGAGATCGCGTGATAACCGTCATAGAACTCGTGGAAATTCGCGTATGCGTACCAGGCTTCGTCGAAATGTAGAACGTCGATACTGTCTCCCAATGTCTGCTTGATGGCATCCACGTTGTAGCAGAGCCCGTCGTAGGTGGAGTTCGTCATGACCATGAGACGGACCTTGCCGCTGGTCTGTTTTGCGAACGGGCTCGACGCGATTTTTTTCTTGATCGACTCCGGCGCGAACTGCTCGCGGGAAATCGGACCGATGATGCCGAGGCCGTTGCGCGAAGGGAGCAGGTAAATGGGTATCGCGCCGGTCATGACGAGGGAGTGCAGAATCGACTTGTGGCAGTTGCGGTCGCAAAGGACGAGGTCGCCGCGGCCGACCATCCCGTGCCAGACGATCTTGTTCGCCGTCGAGGTTCCTCCGACGACGAACAGCGTGTGGTCGGCGCCGAAGATGCTGGCGGCATTGCGCTCTCCCTCGGCGATCGGACCCGTATGGTCCAACAGCGATCCCAGTGCTCCCACCGAGACGGAAATATCGGACCGGACCGTGTTCTCACCGAAGAAACTGTAGAACAATTGTCCGACCGGGCTCTTACGGAACGCGACTCCACCGCCATGGCCGGGCGTATGCCACGAATAGCTCGCCCCGAGTGTGTACGCCATGAGTGCTTTGAACATCGGGGGCGCAAGGCGCTGCAGGTATAGCTGCGCGGATCGTGCGATGGCGCGCGCCAGAAAATCCGCCGAGTCCTCGTACAGGCGCATGAACGCATTCGCGTGACGCAACACGTTCGCCGGAACCATCTCGGCCGTACGTTCATTACCGAACAGGAAGATCGGGAGGCGGTCGTTGCGCTGGCGCTTACGCACGAGAAGTGCTTCGAGCTGCTCCCAGGGCGCCTGGCCACCGGCCGCCGTTCCGTCCACGGACACCACCCAGCAGGACTCGGTGTTGAATACGGATGCGAGGCGCTCGGCATCGGCATAGCCGATCCCGCTCACGACACGGAACCCCTCCTTCTCGATCGCGGCCGCGAGCTGTCGCATTCCTCTTGCAGTCGCACTGTCGGAGCCAAAATCCGGATCGATGATGGCGATGGGAAACGCCTGTAGGAATTCCATACTGGTGCGCCTGTGTCAGTAAGAGTAGGTGAGGTAGGCCATCCCGTAACTCAGACCCTGGGTCCTCTGAAAACCCTCCTTCAGCGCGGTGTGGGGGTCTGCATAGGCCAATACGAAGCTGGCCGTGAAGTGAGCGTTGATTTTCCAATCGACGTAACCGTCCACTTCGGCGGCGATGTCGTGAGAGGTCACGCCGGGAGCGAAGGTCGCCGGCTGATCGGCTTCGAAGATGTACCCGATGAGACCTGCACCCAGCGCATCGTTTGGCGTGAAGTGCAGACGGATCTGGTGCGAGACCAGGTTGGAATTGCTCAGGAAGTACTCGCCGGCGATCTCACCCTGCCACCAGGTCCCCCAGTCGTAAAATCCCGGAAACAAGGGGTCGAAGGCCTCATTGCGCGAGCTGCCCGCATCGTCTCCCTTGAAGAAGGCGTACCGGTACGAGAGCTGCGGACTACCCGGAAGGTTCGTAAATTTGTAGGCTGCTTGTGCCGTCCACGCGTCCGACTGGAGGCGGCTGCCGTTCTCCTCGTGGGCGAACTCCAACTCGAGTGTCAGGTTGGGCAGGAAAGGCAGTGTCGAAAAAATGCGTCCGTCATAGACACTCATGCCGTCGCGATCACCAATGGCCGAGGACTTGGCCTTGATGTAAGCGAGACCGAAAGTCGTGGCGGCCTCCTTCGGCCCCAGGCTGAGCTCGTAGTTGCCACCCCAGAGCTTGGTACCGGTCTCGTGCTCGGGCAGGTCGTCACGCTCGAGGAAAAACGCCTCCACCAGGTTGTGCTCGGTTTTGAGGCGCCCCAGTCCCGCGAGCTTCCAGGCCTTGCGGGCGCCGCTCCAGAAGCCTCCGCGGCTGCCGCCGTCACCCGATCCGTCCGAGAGCAGGAATCCGTGGCCGATCTTGTAGGGCGTCCGGCCGACGATGAGCTCGAGCGCGTCCGGACCGAGGCCGATTGCATCGCCTGAGCGCCAACCGATGTAAGCGTCCTCAGGACCATAGGACGATGTCTCACCGCCAACCAGTGAGGGGGGCGCCGAAAACGTGCGCTCGCCCACCGCGCTCAGCTTTCCGAAAATGGCCCCCGTGCTGAGAGGGAAATCCGCCCCTATGGCCGGTTTGACGTAGGTCTCCTGCCAGTTGTCACTCAGGTTACCCGACGGGTCCGGGCGCCTGTTGGAATACAGGGAATGATTGAATGTGAACGCGCCATAACCCGCATCGAGATTGAAAGTCCATCGCTCCGGATCGGGCAGTCCGGTGGTGCGCGGCTCGGAGCTCGAGTCGGAGGCCGGCGCCTCCTGCGCCTGGGCCTGCACCACCGCAAATGCGGACAGGATTGCGCCAGCGAGGCAGATCAGAGTGTTTGATGCGCGCGGCGGCGGGGTGGCTGAGTTGTGCTTCATCTGCGGATCCGTTTTCCCTGTTTGATCCAACAGTTCTAACTTAGGGCCGTGAAACTCCCCGGGCTATCTGTTTCGCGCATGGGGATCACACATCCAACATTGCCGCTCGAGCGCGCCAGCGTCTCGGACGGCAGCTCACCGAAGAATGCACGGTAATCCCGCGAGAACTGGCCCAAGTGCCAGAAACCCCATTTCATCGCGAGCTGTGTCACCGCCTTGGGGCGCGGCTCGGCGAGAAACAATTCGTGGCGTACGCGCGAAAGCCTGGCACAGCGGACGTACGCCATCGGCGACAAGGCGAACGCCTCCCGGAATCCATACTCGAGTGCGCGCGGACTCGCATAGCTCGCCTGGCAGATCTTGGCGAGGGACAGCGGCTGATCCAGATGAGCATCGACGAAGTCGCGCGCCCGCACGACGGCACGCATTCGTGAAGTTGACTCCCTGGCAGTGCTCTGTCGCGGCAGATAGCTTCCCAACAATGTTGCGATCAGATGAACAACCGCGCCCTCCACGACGGCTACCCGGGCATTCGCAGCGGCCGCGTTGGATTCTGTCCCCGGCAGGGCGAGCATCTCCTGCACCAGCCTGTCGATGGTCGCGACTCGCGCAGCCGGCAGATTGAGCACGCAGAGCTCACTGTCGCCGGCCGGCAGTTTCAACCGCAGATCGACCGCGGTGTTCTGCAAACGTTGTGCGTCTACGGAGATCGACACTCCGAGAAAATGACGATCCAGGAAGGTGATCAGCCGCGTGCCACGGCGCGCCCACACCGCGCAATCGCTGCCCAGACTCATGGTGCCCAGGCGCCCCGCACCCCGCACCGGTACAAACAGGGTAATCCTGCCGGGCACCGTATCGATCTGTTCGATCCTGTTACGATCCGCGCCGCATCGGCACACGACCGTGCGGCCGAGCTCGGCGATCGCTCCCTCTACATTGACGGCACCTGGTTCGAGTTGCACATAACGCACGCGCCCGAGAGGCGCGAGCTGCTGTGCTCCCTCGTCCAGACTGAGCGCGTGGATACTCCTGTGCGCTTTCCAGTTTGCCCCAGCCTGTATCTGCATAAATTGACTTCCGCAATCAGTTGCCCGCGCTCGCATCCGCGCGCGCCCTGCCGGCTCGCGGGAGCGGCCGGCAGGGGTGATTGCGCGCAGTATTGACTAGGTACCCCGTATTGGATGCGGCGAGGAATAGTCACTAGGACTAATGGCAGCGGCCTGAACCAACAGGTTACCGCCAGTGCGCCGGTCAGTAGCGAATCGCGAAGTTGAGTCGGAGCTGATCCAGGCCGGGCTTGCCGGCGGCCTGCGTGACGTCTATCCAACGCTTCTGATAGGACAGACGCATGGTGAATCCGGGATCGAAGTCCCAGCGCAGCCCAGCCCCCAGCTCGTAGACGAAGTCATTGGTGCTGTGCGTATTCTGAAAGACGCCGCAGTAGTAGCCATACCAGGGATCCCACCAGCAGGCGCGATAGGGCGGCGAGCTTGGAATATCCGTATCGATCCAGCTCCAGCCGAGGCCCCCGCTCACGTAGGGCGTGAAATGTCCTGGCAGGAAGTTGTAGATGGCGTCGACGTGCGGGGTGAACATGTGAACACTGCCGCTCGATTTGAACGACTGTCCCTGGTCGCCCTGCACGGTCGCCTCGTCACTCAGCCACTGGAAATCCATTCCCATCTGCAGATCGAAGTTCGGCGTGAACCGGTACGTGTAGGTCAAGGCGAATCCCAGGTCGTCCTTGAGATTGACCTGGCTGCCGCCGTCGAAAGTCAGGTGGTGACTTCCCTGGTAGAGGAGATCGACCCCGATGTCCTCCTTGTACGACATCGACGACTGGGCCTGCGCGAGAGAAACGCCGGCGCACAGGACTATGAGCGTGGCGCTGCGAATCGGAATATAACTTTTCATACCGTTCTCCGTGGCTTTTGCGGCAGAACATTGTTTGGATCACGGCAGCGCCTCGCTGTCGAAATTGCGCATAGATTCACCGGGCTTGCGCGGACTTCAGGCACAGGACGAGCGGGGCACGAGGTGTGCTCCCCTTTCCGAGCCGCCCCGCTGCAGGTCCGACGAAGAAGGGCTGAAGATCCGCGCCGCCTCGAATCAGGAGGAGGACTCGAAATCGCCCCCCAGCGCCAGGTATAGATTGACGCGCTGCATGTGACGCTCAGCCTGGACGTGCAGCAGATTCGTACGTGCCGCGTAGTAGGCGAGCTGCTGTTGCTGTACATAGCGGAAATCGACGGAGCCGACCTTGTAGCGCTTTTGCGCAAAGCTCAGGGCACGTTCGGCATCCTCGACGGCCAGCGTGAGAACCATCTCGCGCGTCTGCAGAGCCGACTCGCTCGTGAGAGCGCTCTCCACGTCATCGAACGCCTTGAGCGCGATCCCCCCATAGGCGGCGACGGCCTGCTGTTGTTCGGCTGTCGCGATTTCGACCTTTCCCTTTAGCGCCCCACCGGTGAAGATTGGAGCGAGAACCTTCCCTCCGATGCCCCACACCGGGTTGTTCCGATCATTCAAAACGAACACGTCACTCGAGATCGCAGAGCCGCTTGCGCCGAGGGAAAGTTGCGGCAGGCGAGCCGCGCGCGCCTGCTGCGTAAGATTGAAAGCGGCTTGTACCCGCTTCTCCGCCGCCATGACGTCGGGTCGCCTCTCCAACAGATCGGAAGGCAATCCAGTGGGCACGTGGCTGCTCAGAGCCTGAAACTCCTTGCCCGGATCGATCTGCGCCGCGGGAAACCGCCCCAACAGCAGCTCCAGCGCCCGCAACGACTGCTCGCGAGCCAGAGCGATCTGAACCAGGCTGTCCCGGTAGGTCTGCAAGCTCACCGACGCCGAGGCCACGTCGAGCTCACTACCGACTCCAACCTCGGCACGCGTCTGCGCAAGCTGCAGGAGCGCGGAGCCGGAAGCTACAGCCTGAGTCGCAAGGTCGCGCTGCAGTGTAGCCTCCGTAGCCAGGAACCATGCTTTAGCGACCGTAGCGACCAGTGACTGGCGAGCGTAACGATAATCTTCCTGCGAGGCCGCGAGTTGGTCTTTGCTGGCGCGCACGCCATACCGCACTCGTCCCCAGACATCCAGCTCCCATGAGGCCGAGGCGATGATTCCCTGCAGGCCGGTCTCGTCGCTGGACTTGTGTGCCCCGGCCCGCCCGACCGCTGTCACCGCCGGAAAAAGCTGACTCCCTGCTACTCTTACGTGTGCTTGCGCTTCCTCCACGCGCGCGGCCGCCACCCGCAGGTCAGCGTTGTAGGCGAGTCCTTCGGCTACAAAGGCCCTCAGTTGTGCATCGGCCACCTTCGCGAGCCAACCCGGCTCGACATCCTCCGGGCCGGATTCCGGCGAATTCCATGCATGGGGCACACGCGCGTTCGCAAGGGCTTCGGCCTGCAACTTTGCAGAGGACGGCTCCGGACTGAGCGCACAGCCCTGTAGCGTGATGACTACGGCAAGCGCAATGAGGCGGTAAGCCTGCATTGTCAGTGCAACTTGAGAATGAGGTAGTCCACGTAAGCGCCCACCCGGATAATGACCTTACGCAGAATATGGATTTCATGCAGGTGCGCGGTGTAGATCGCGCCGTGACCCGCGGCGCCGGCCGCAAGAAAGATGTCTTTGTCACGGTCGGCGACGCGCAGGCGTACGGCGAAACGTCCGGGAATCGCCGACATGATCCCGGACTGCGGAAGTGTCGGTGACATGGAGATCTGTCCCTGCCCCTGCGCCCAGACGATCGAGTCGACGACGCATTTGATGATGCGCCCCGGGTACGTATTCAAGGCAATTTCCGCCTCGTCACCCGCCTTCACCTGGTGCAGCTCGTTCTGATCGAATAGCGCGATGATCTGGTACTTGTCTTCGACGAAGGTCATGACCGGTAGCATGCCCAACGCCGTAGCCAACTGCCCGGGTCGTAGTTGAAGGTTGATCACGGTGCCATTTTCGGGCGCGTAGAAGGCTGTCTGCGACAGCTCCCAACGAGCGCGCGCCAATTTCGCCTTGATCTGGGCAACCTCCGCCTGGTCACCGCCCGACGTCGCGCTCAGGTGCGCCCTGATCTGCGCCTCGTTGGCCAGACTTGCCTGCAGCTGCGCCTGCAGGTCCTTGACGTTGGTGACGGCCTGCTCGAGCGAAAAGAGATCACCCGCGCCAGTTTGCGCAAGCTGACTATTTTGCCCGGCGCGCGTTTGCGCGAGATCCAACTTGATACGAATCGAGCGCGTCGTACTCTGCGCGGCGCGCAGTTGATCTTGCAATTCGTGGAACGATCCCTCGGCGCTCGCCAGTTGCGCTTCCAGGACCTGGACGTCGAGCTGGAAAGGTGTAGGGTCGATGCGAAAGAGCATCGCGCCCTTGCGAATCGGGCGGTTGCCCTCCACTGGCACCTCGGTGACCATGCCGCGCACCTGCGGGACGACCTGGACCACGTACTTGATTACGCGAACGTCGGCGGAAGACGGCGCGAAGATGTTGAGCAGCAGGATCAACGCCGTCAGCCCGACAATCGGAATAACGACCACGGTGACTTGTGTTTGTGTGTTCCATGGGAGCCACTTGAGCTTGATGAAGATCAGCCAGACGAAGAAGGAGTAGATCGCCAGGAGGAGCGCTTCCACTTCTTTCTCCTTCGTTCGATGTCAATGCCGGACCTGCGCGGCGTCGCCGGTCCGGGCCTCGACGTCGGCCGAGGCCTGCGTGGCATTCTCGGCATAATGATCATCATGTTTGTCCCGACCGTAAGCCAGTTGATGAAACACGGGTTTCGTGTAAGCCCAGAGCCACGCAATGGGCCAGAGCAACCCACCGAAAACGAGCGAGAGGAGGCACAGAGTCTTGATGGCCTCTTTCTGCGGGTGCTGCCGCTTTTCCGCGACCTTCTCCGGCAGAACGTGCACCAGCCAGAACAACGCGATACCCCCGACAGGAACCAGGAACAGGATGAAGATGGCCAGCGCGGAGGCCAACTGGTCGACGAGCGGACTCGACTCGTGCCCCGTCACTGGGACGACCCCGGGGCGGGTTGCCCGGCTGCCGGTGCGGAGGGCTGGACCGGAAACCGTTCGAACACCTGCTTCACCACCGCATCGATTGTCGGCTGCAGGTTGTTTTGCGCGCGCTCCGAGATCCTGCCCACGGCGATACCCTCCCACAGCAGTTTGTGCTCCGCCGCCTCGACCACGTCGATATTCAAAGTCCCTTCGGTGTAACTGTCGACGTAGGTGCTGGTATTGATGCCCGCTCCCCAGCCGTAATAGCCGCCGCGATAGCCGTAATAGCCGCTATACCCGGTATCCGTCACCTGGACTTTATCCTGCTTCTGCACGTGGAAGTTGACCAACAGGTCGGGATTCTCATGCCGATGAAACCCGCGAGCTTCCATTTCGTGCGTGATCGCGGTAACGAGATACTGCGCCCCGAATGATTGATAGCCGGGCTTGCCGTTTTCCCTCTGCTCGAGAAAGTCGAAGGTTTTGTAGCGTGAGAACTGCGCGCCTGGATCGACGTTCGAGCGGATCGTCGGGCCTGTCTGGCATCCGGCGCCTAGGGAGACCAAGGCTAACGCCAGTGCCAGATATCTCGCGGCCTTGCAGACTGACATTGACATGGTTGACCTCGTTACCCTCGCAGCACGACTAGAGCACAGCCGCGAGGCACAACAGAGCGAGCGCCCCAACTCCGATCCAGGGAACCGGACCCGCGGTGCTCGGCATCTTGGGCGCAGCCGGTGGTGGGACTTCCTCCAGGGGCTCCGGCTGCCACGCGTCCGTCTTCTCCGCAGGTGGAAATACGACCATGGGGGCACGCACTTCTATATAGACTGTCAGCTCCTGGCCGAGCGCCAGCTCATCGAAGCCGACCGGGCGACCATCCACGAGCACACGCCTCTGCGGGTTGACTTTCACCTGCCTGACCTCCGCATAGCTGCCATCCGGCAACTTCGGCTCTATATGCACGTTCGAGTGAGAGACGCGAACCAGTTTGGCCTTGAACACCGCGTAGTATTGTGAGTTCCGGTTGAGTACGTCGAGGCAGGCTTCACGCACCCGAGGGAAGCGCTCCGTGACTTCAGGACTGAATTTGGCGTTCTGGCAATTAACCGGCGGGCTCTGCGCCAACACGGCCTGAGTCAGGCAGGCGGCGGCGCAGAAGAAGATGCACATCGAGCTGGCGCGCATGATGTTATTCCTTTTTCAGGTAGCTGCCCCGCACGATGAATCTCTGCGGAGCACGTCCCAGGTAGTAAAAGGGGTAGCAGGTCACGAGAGTGACAGTCGGCTCACTCGTAGTGGCCAGTGGGGTGGTATCGGTGGCGGCAACGATCCGAGTCGCCACAACACGATATCGGTAGGTCCGCCGGTGCGTCTGAACTTCGATGAGATCGCCGTGCGCAATGTCTTTCAGAGCTCGGAAGAAGCCGTCCCTGTGACCGGCAATTCCGAGGTTGCCGCCCTCTCCCGGCTGCGCCATGTGCTCTATCAATCCAACCCCTCGATTTAGATGCAACTCAGTCGCAGTCCCGTACAGCGGAACCGCGAGCTGTAGTGAAGGGATGCGTAACAACGCGATCGGGGGGCTGGTGACCGACTGCCGGGCCGCCGCAAATTCCCGGCTTCGCTCCTGCGACCAGGAAGATTGATCGGGCGAGCCGGTCTCCCGGGCGAAGGCGTTTATATCACTGCTCCGGCCCAGCCCGGCGTCGACAGCCGCCGCCACGTAGACCAGGCCCAACAGAAGTCCTCCGCACGCGAGTGACATCCGCAGCATGACTCTCACTCGTTGTCTGCGTGTCGGGAAGGGTTGTGCGGCACTCACCATGTTTGGAGTGTTGACGCTTGCGTCGAAGCTCGGTATCTCATTTTCGCACGATGGCCTTTTCCGGAGCGCGCGTCACTGCGTGCGCAGCACCATCTTTTCAAACAATCTGCCCAGATCTGCCTTCGCATCGTGAGCTGTCAGGTCGGCGAGCATCTGAATCAGTGGAGCGACCAACGCCGTCCAGCCCGTCTGGTGACTCGCACCGATGCCCATGCCGGTGTTACCGTGAAAACACTCGTAGAAGAGAATCAGATCGCGCCAGTGCGGATCGCTCTTGAAGCGCGGATCATTGCCGAACACGGGCCGCCCGCCGTCGGGCCCGTTGCGAAATACGCGGACCAGGCGTTGTCCGAGGAAGGTGCTCACTCCAAAGAGTGTCAGGAATTGCCCGGATCCCGTCGGACACTCGACCCGGAAATCGTCGCCGTAGTAGCTGTAGAGTTGTAGCAGGCCCCTGAGCAGCATGATGTTGATCGGAAACCAGATCGGTCCGCGCCAGTTGGAGTTGCCGCCGAACAGACCGGAGTCGGATTCCGCGGGGCGATAGGCAATCTGGTACTCATCGCTGCCGCTGCGGAACACATAGGGGTTGTCCTCGTGAGCCCGCGAGAGCGAGCGGATCCCGAAAGAGCTGAGAAACTCCCGCGAGTCGAGCACTCGTTGCAGCACTCGCCGCAGCCTTCCCTCATCGAGCGCGGACAGCAGCCGGCGCCCGTTCACGCCGGCCCGCTCCGGGTGATTGATCTTCGTCAGCAGATCGGCCCTGGCGCGATTGAAAGACCGAACACACTCCACGAAGCGCGGCAGCGCGTGCAGCACCTCGGCGGGATAGACCGTCGCAGCGCACAGCGGCACGAGCCCGATCATTGCACGCACCTTCAGCCGCATCGAGGTGCCGTTCGGGAAACAGACGACATCGTAGAAGAACCCGTCCTCTTCGTCCCACATGCCTCCCTCGTGGACTCCAACGCGATACAAGGCCGAGGCAATCCAGACGAAGTGCTCGTAGAACTTGATCGCGAGATCCTCGTAGACCGGATCGTGCAGCGCCAGCTCCAACGCCATTTCCAACATGCTCTGGGTGAAGAGGAGCATCCAGCCCGTACCGTCCGCCAGCTCCAGGTAGCCGCCGCCGGCCACACTCGCCCGCGGGTCGAGAACCCCGACATCATCCAGGCCCAGAAAGCCCCCTTCGAACACGTTGCGGCCGGCGTGGTCGCGACGGTTAACCCACCAGGTAAAATTCAACAGCAGGGCGTGAAAGGAGCGGCGCAGGCCGGCCAGCGCGGTCTGCTGTTGCCGCTTGCTCTGCAGCCTGTAGATGAACAGGGCCGCCCAGGCGTGCACAGGAGGGTTGACTGCGCCAAAATTCCACTCCGAGGCGGGGATCTGGCCACTGGGATGCGAATAACGCTCGCGCAACAGCAGGGCGAGCTGCTCGCCGGCAAAATCCGGATCCACAAACGCAAGCGCCAGCGTCTGAAATGCGAGGTCCCAGGAGGCGAACCAGGGATACTCCCACTTATCCGGCACGGCTATCACGTCCGAGGCCAACATGTGACACCAGTCCAGGTTGCGGGTGGGCAAATGCTTCCGCATCGAGGACGAATAGTCTCCGTGCCAGGTCCGAACGTCGTAGATGTAGGTCTGCTTGTTCCACAACAGACCTGCGAATGCCTGCCGCAGAATGAGTCTCGCCTCGTCATCCGCCGCCGGTGATACCAGGGCGGCGTAGAATCCGTCGGCTTCCTGGCGGCGCATGGCGACACACTCGTCGAAACGGCTGAACATGTCGGCGACTGCGGCCGGATCGTACTGTCCGGCTCCAACTCGCAAGCGTAGGCGCACAACGCTCGAACCGCGCGGTGGCACGGTAAGCACGTAAACGGCGGCGGCTTTCGTACCGCGCTTGTCGGGATCAACAGCGTCCATCTCACCATGAACGATGTACCTGTCGATGCCGTCCTTCATGAACGGCTCGAGATTTGCACGACCCGCGAC
>Ga0070683_100000959_pt1 | contig 21436 bp, 20 predicted proteins | sample KBSC713LmetaG_FD_64662 | JGI IMG/M metagenome (GOLD analysis project Ga0070683, IMG submission 64662) | Corn rhizosphere microbial communities from Kellogg Biological Station, Michigan, USA - KBS C7.1-3L metaG | ecosystem: Host-associated > Plants > Roots > Rhizosphere ... | reverse complement strand
CTCTACAACGCCGTCGATCTGCTGCTGTTCCCGTCGCTGTACGAAGGCTTCGGATGGCCGCCGCTCGAAGCGATGGCCTCCGGGACACCGGTGGTCAGCTCCCGCGCGGGCTCGCTGGACGAAGTGGTGGGCGACGCCGCGTTGACCGCCGATCCTGAAGATGTCGACGCGCTGGCCGCGCACGCGGCGTCGCTGATCGGCGACGGCGATCTGCGCGCGCGCGTGGTCGCGAGCGGGCTGGCCCACGCCGCGCGTTTCAGCTGGGATCGCGCCGCGACCGAGATGATCGCCGCGTACCGCACCCTGCTCGCCTAAGCGTCGCGCGAGGCTTCGATGAAGACGCTGTCCGCGAGCAGCGACAGCGCGGGGACGTGCGCGGAGACGCTCTTGAGCGCCTGCGAGGTGCGGACGACCGCGCGGGGCAGCGGCCGCAGCAGATCCAGGTCCGACGCCTGCGCGTTCAGCGAAAAGAAACCGTCGGCGGTCAGCCGCGCGGGGCCGACCAGCGCGCGAAACGTCGACAGCATCTCGGCGGGCGTCCAGCGGCGCACCCGGAACGGGTTCTGCTCGCCCCGGATCGTGTCGCGCGCCTGATTGTAGAGCTGCCGCACGCCGAAGATGTTCGCCAGCTGGATCAGGACGCGTCCTCCCGGCTTGGTCACCCGAGCCGCCTCCTGGATGCTGGTCTTGGCGTCGTCCTTCGAAAAGTGCTGCAACACCGAGTAGGAGAACACGACGTCGAAGGTTCGGTCGGGAAACGGCAGGCAGCGCCCATCACCGACGACGAACCCCGGCGACTTCCCGAGCGCAGCCGACACCCGATAGGCCGCCTGGACGCCCGCGATGCCGGGGTCGATGCCGATCGCCTGATAGCCGTGGCGACTGGCGGAGATGCTCCATCGTCCCCAGTTGCAGCCGACATCCAGCAGGCGCAGCCCGGCCGTCGTGTCGGGCAGCGGGAAGTCGGGGATCGGGTACCGGCGCAGGCCGCCGAGCACGCCGTTGTAGAGGATGCCGTTCGTCTTCACGATCTCCTGCTGGACGAACGGGTCGACCTCGTCGGCGCCCGGCGCGGCCGGCTGGGGCTCGCCGCCTTCGCGGGCGCTCTGACCGGCGCGGCGTGAGTCTTCGAAGTACGGGTGAGTGTCGGGAATGTCCGGGTTGAAAAGGACGGCGACACCGCCGACCAGCGGATACTCGTGGCCCGCCGAGCAGCGCAGCAGCCCCGGCGCGAGCGACAGCGATTGCCGATCCGCCGGGCACGCCAGCGGGACGCCCGCCAGGCACGCTTTTCCGTCGATCTCCGTGACCTTGACCAAGGCGGTTCCTTCTACGTCCTGGCCGCGACCTGAGCAAGCTCGGGATCCGCGCGTCTGGCGCCGGCCGACAAACTACCGCAATATCCTCGACCGCCCATGGTCCCCTTGCTGCGGTTGCTGCTCGCGGCGGTCGACGGACAGCCGCAGGCGCTGCCCACCGGCGTCGGCGCGGACGAGGTGCTGGCGGTGGCCCGCCGTCATCGCCTGTCGCCGCTGCTCTCGCTCGCCGATCTGGCGGGCGCGCCCGCTTCGCTGTCCGCGGCGCTCAGGCACGATCGGCTCGTCACGGTCGCGCGCAATCTGATGTTCGAGCAGGTCGCCGAGGAGTGCGCGCGGGCGTTCGCGGCGGCGGGTGTGCCGGTCGTGCTGCTCAAGGGCCTCGCTTACAACGCGACGATCTACGCGCAAGCAGGCGTTCGCCCCACCAGCGACGTCGATCTTCTGGTGCCGGACGCGACCCGGCGCACGGCCTTCACCGTGCTCGACCGCCTGGGCTTCGAGCCACGCGCCGCCGCGCCCGGCTTCGACGACGCCGACTATCACGAGGTCGCGTGGACACGGAAGGGCGTCGAGGTCGACCTGCACCTCGCGCTCGCGCCGCTGGCCCGCTGCCACATCGACTACGCGAATGTGTGGGGCAGCGTTCGCGACGTCGCGATCGGCGGCGCGCGCGTCGGGGTGCTGCATCCGCAGCACGCCGCCATCTTTCACGCCCTGCACATGGCGATCGATCATTTCGACGTTCCGGCGCTGTACCTCATCGATTTCGATCGCCTGCTGCGGGCGGCGGGCGATCGCGCTGCCGTCGAAGCGCTGGCCCGCGCCTGGGGGTGCTGGCGTCCGTTCGCCACCGCTGTCGCCCTCGCGGCCGCGTATCTGCCCGCGGGCGCGACGGCGGGCGATCCCGCTCCGGTCGCCGCGTTCTCACAGCGCGTGGTCGGCAGCTATGGCACGCCGGCGCGCGTGCCGCGGCCCGAACAGCTCGTCCGGAAGCTGATGCACTTCGACAGCGGGAGCGCCGCGCTCCGTTACCTGGCCGTGCAGGGACGGCGCAACGTTCGCGAGGTCTTCGAACGGCGCGTCCGGCACCGGTCCGCGCGGCAGAGGCTGGCGCTTTAGCGATGACGGCCGCGCGGATCGGCATGGCGAACCTCGCCGCCCAGCACGCGCCGTTGCGTGCGGAGATCGAGGCGGCGGCTCTGCGCGTTCTGCGCTCCGACCGCTACATCCTGGGTCCGGAGGTCGCCGCCTTCGAGCGCGAGATCGCCCAGTTCGCGCGGGTCGCTCACGGGGTGGGCGTTTCGTCGGGCTCGGACGCGCTGGTCGCGATCCTCGCCGCGTGCGGGATCGGCGCCGGCGACGAGGTGATCACCACGCCGCTGTCGTTCTTCGCGACCGCCGAAGCGATCGTCCGCGTCGGCGCCACGCCGATCTTCGCCGACATCGATCCCGAGACGTTGAACCTCGACCTCGCCGCCGCGCGGGCGCGGATCGGTCCCCGCACCCGGGCCGTGCTGGTCGTTCATCTGTTCGGCCGCATGGTCGATCCCGCGCCGCTCGCGGGCGCCGCCGTTCCCATCGTCGAGGACGCCGCGCAGGCGATCGGCGCGTCGTTGCCCGACGGCAGGGGGCCGGGCGCGCTGGGCACGGCGGCGGCGCTGTCGTTCTTCCCGTCGAAGAACCTGGGCGCGATGGGCGACGCGGGCATGGTGCTGACCGACGACGCCGGGTTGGCCGAACGCGTGCGAGCGATCCGCGTTCATGGCGCGCCGTCCCCGCACGTCCATCAAACGATAGGCGGCAACTTCCGGCTCGACGAGCTGCAGGCGGCCCTGCTGCGGGTGAAGCTGCCGTCGCTGTCCACCTGGATGCGGCGGCGGCGCGAGATCGTGGATGTCTATCGCCAGGCCTGGGCGGACACGCCGCTCGGGCTGCCGCCCGGCGCGCCCGGCTGCGTCTGGAGTCAGTTCGTCGTGCGCGTACCCGGCGGGCGCCGCGACGCGCTCGCCGCCAGGCTCGCGGCGCGCGGCATCGAGACCGTCGTCTACTATCCGACGCCGCTCCACCTGCAGCCCGCGCTCGCCGGCCTGGGCGGGCGGCGGGGACAGCTCCCCCGCGCCGAAGCGGCCTGCGCCGAAGTGCTCGCCGTGCCCGCGCACGCGCAGCTGACGTCCGACGAGATCGGGCGCGTGTGCGACGAAGTTCGCGCGTTCTTCGGCGGCTGATCGCCGCTGACGCCGGCAGTCCGCGCTCGATCCCCGGTCGGACCTATGTCAACCTCCGCGCCGTGCCCGGCGGTGCGTCCAGCGAACAACCCCTGGTCAGTGTCGTGGTGCCCACCTACAACCGCACCGCGTATCTCGAGACCGCGCTCACGAGCGCCGTTCGCCAGACTTACACCAACATCGAGATCCTGGTCGCAGACGACGCCAGCCGTGAGGACGTGTTCGGCGCGGTGATCTCGAAGTTCGCCGGCGACCCGCGCATCAAGTACCGGCGCAATCCGAGCAACCTCGGGATGGGGATGAACACCTGGCAGGCGCTCGCGCGCGCGTCCGGCAAGTACGTCGCGAACCTGCACGACGACGACGCCTGGGAGCCTGACTTCCTGGCCGCGCTGGTGCCGCCGCTGGAGCAGGACGATTCGCTCAGCGTCGCGTTCTGCGATCATCACGTCGTCGATCAGAACGGAACCCTCGATCCGGCGGCGTCCGAGGCCAACACACGCCGGTGGCGTCGCGATCGGCTGGCGCGCGGGACGCTGCGCCCGTTCACGGAGGCGGCCGTCATCTGGCAGGCGGTTCCCGCGGCGATGGCCGCGGTGTTCCGCAAGTCGGCGATCGACTGGAACGACTTCCCCGTCGAGGTCGGGACCTATTACGACATCTGGCTCGCCTACCAGGCCGCGCGTAAAGGCGCGGGCGCCTTCTACGATCCGCGCCGGCTGACGCGCTACCGCGTCCACAACCAGTCCGAGACGCGCAGCTGGTCCTCGGCGGCCGGGCAGATCAAGGCGATGCGGCAGGCCGAGTTCGTGTTCCGGCGTTACCTCGAGGATCCGGATTTTCGCGATCTGCGTGGCGTCGTCGAGCGCGAATACGCGCGAAAGGTGATCTCGCTGGCGGAGGGATTGATCCGCGCCGGCGACGTCGCCGAGGCGCGCCGGTTGCTTTCCGAGGTCGAGGGCAGGCTGCCGCGCCCCGAGATCAGGGCGGTGGGATTGATGGCGCGGCTTCCGCCGGGGGTGTTTCGTCAGGTCGTCGCCGCGGTTCGCCGGGTTCGAGCTCTGCTGGCGACCGGCTGATGACCGGTCCGCCGCGCGACTTCCTGTTCGTTCAGTCTGCGACCGAGATGGGAGGCGCCGAGATCGTCCTCCTCAACCTGTTCGAGTGCAGCCCGGAGCTGCGCCGACGCAGCGTCGTCGCCAATCTGAGCTTCGGCTCGGGCAATTTCCCGGCGCGCCTACGGGCGGCGGACGTCGAGGTGGTGGACCTGCCCAAGGCGCGGGTCCGCGACCTGGTCGGCGTCGGGCGAACGCTGGCCGCACTGCGGGGACTGATTCGATCGCGCGGCGTGCGCGTCGTCGTCGGGAACGGCGATCACCCCCAGATCCTGGGCGGGCTGGCGGCGCGGCTCGCGGGCGCGCGCTCCGCGTTCCTGGTCCACATGATCTACGCGGCGCCCTGGTGGAAGCATCCGGCCCTCGAGGTGCTCGCGGTCAAGGGGCCGGTCGATCTGATGCTGTGCGTTTCGAAGGCGGCGCGCGATGCCATGCAGCAGATCCGGCCGCGTGTCCCGTGTCGGCTTCTTTATGACGGCACGCCCGAACGCGAGGTGCCGGCGGCCGACGCGCGGGCGGCGCGCGAAGAGCTGGGCGCCGGTCCCGAAGAGGTCGTCTTCGGCGTCTTCGGGCGGCTCCAGCGCTGGAAGGGGCAGGACGTGTTCGTGTCGGCGGCGATCGAGGTGGCGCGTGCCCGGCCGCGGAGTCGTTTCGTGGTGGTGGGCGGGTCGGTGTTCGGGCTCGAGCCCGAGTTTCTCGCTTCGCTGCAGCAGCGCGTGCGCGAGCAAGGGCTCGACGGACGGATCACCTTCACCGGGTTCCGCTCCGACGTGCCGCGCCTCATGGCGGCGTGCGACGTGGTCTGCCACACGTCGCGCGTGCCCGAGCCGTTCGGTCTGGTGGTGATCGAGGCGATGATGCTGGGACGGCCGGTGATCGCGACACGCGGCGGAGGGCCGAGCGAGGTGATCGCGTCCGAAGATCTGGGCGTCCTGGTCACGCCCGATGATCCGGCGGCGCTGGTCACCGAGATGATCAAGCTTTGCGACGATCGGACGCGGCGCGAGGCGGTTGGATCGGCGTCAGCGGGCCACGTTCGCGCGAACTTCGGCATCGACCGGATGGCGCGCGAGCTGATCGAGCACCTCGATTCGCTGCGCTAGCCGCGTCTCAGGCGGCGAAGGCGGCGACGAACGCGTCGCCTGCCTCGCGCCAAGTAAAGCGCTCCGCGCGCGCCCGCGCTGCGCGGCCGACAGCGGCGGTGCGATCCCGATCGGCGGCCGCCGCGCGCAGGCGTTCGACCAGCGCATCGATGTCGCGCGGCGGGATCAACCAGCCGTCGACGCCGTCGGTGATGCACTCGGGACCGCCGCCGCACGGCGTGGTCACCACCGGCGTGCCGCAGCACATCGCCTCCTGCATGACGAGACCGAACCCGTCGCCCAGCGTCGGAAAGGCGAGCAGGTCCGCCGCGGCGTAGCGCGCCCCGAGCTCGCGCTTCGGCACGTGCGGATGGTGGACGAAGGTCCCGGCGTAGCCGTCGACGAAGCTCTTCGCCAGACGGATCGGGCCGATGATGTGCAGCTCGGCGTCGGGAATCGCCGCTCGCCGCCAGGCCTCGAACAGGTAGGGGGTCCCCTTCCTCAGGTCCTGGGTTCCGACGGACAGCACGGTGAACTTCCCGGTCGGGGGCCGGGCGCGCGCGTCGAAGCTCTCGACGGGAAAACCGTAGGACGCGATGGTCACGGGAACCGAAAGACCGAGACGATCGACAGATTGCTTCGTGAACGCCGACGCCGCGGAGACCCTGGTGGCCAGCGCGAGCTCGGCGTCCTTGCGGCGCCGCTTCCATTCCGGTTCCGTGGGCGGCGGGCCCGCGACGGCCTCGGGCCAGCGCCGCACCTCCTCGCGAAACATGTCCGCGATCGTCTGGTAGTGGGGGAGGGGCAGGTCCCAGATCCGATCGATGCCCGCGCGCGCCGCCCGCCGAAACGTCCAGAGCGCGGCGTCTTCGTACGCGTAGACGGCCGTCGTCTCGGCGGGCCAGGGCAGCAAGCTGACGGCGGCGTCGTGGGCGGTGAAGATTGCGTCGTAGGGTTTCGCGAGCAGGCCCATCCGGACAAGCGCCGTCGCGGTCGCGCGCACGCCCAGCTCGACCGGGGCCAGCGATCGCAGGCGCGCCGGCGCGACGCCGCTCACCACGCGGTTTCGCAACACCGGCCAGCGCGCCGCCACGCGTTCGGTCACGCGGGCGGTCCACTTTCCCTCTGCGGCGGCCACGCCCGTCACGAACGCCGCCAGCCGTCCGTGCGCCGCCAGCGCAGCGGCCGTCCCCTGCGCGACCGCGGCCGCGTGAGGATGACTGACCAGGATTTTCGGATCGGACATCGTGCCGAGTCGTAGCTCCGGGGCGACCGTATTTCGGGGGATCGCCACTGTCAAACGCGTTGACACAGGCGACCGGTCGCGCAAAGAAGGAACGCTGCCATGAACGCAGGTGAAGCGCCGCTCGTCAGCATCATCGTCAACAACTTCAACTACGGGCGTTTCATCGGCGAGGCGATCGACAGCGCGCTGGCACAGACGCACCCGCGCTGCGAGGTGGTCGTCGTCGACGACGGTTCCACCGACGACTCGCGCGCCGTCATCGAACGCTACGGATCGCGGGTGCTGCCGCTGTTCCAGGCCAACGGAGGCCAGGGCGCGGCGATGAACGCGGGCTTCGCGCGCTCGCGCGGCGAGGTGGTGTTGTTCCTGGATTCGGACGACGTCCTGGAGCCGCAGGCGGTCGAGCGCGCGCTCGCGTTGTTCGGCCCCGGCGTCGATCGCGTGCAGTTTGCCCTGCAGCTGGTCGACGAGAACGGCGCCCCGAACGGGGGCCAGTACCCGGCGCGCGGCGCCAAGCTGGAGATCGGCCGGCTGGCCGATCGGATCGCGCGTGCCCCCATTGCGAACACGCCCCCGACCAGCGGCAACGCCTTCAGCCGCGGCGTTCTCGAGAAGATTCTTCCGATGCCAGAGGCCGAATGGCGCATCTGCGCCGACAGCTATCTGCTGGTCGTGAGCGCGCTTTACGGCGCGGTCGCTGCGACCGACGAGCCGCTCGCCCGCTACCGCGTTCACCGCAAGAACAACTGGAGCGCGACCGGCGTCCCGACCCCCGAGCAGCTGCTGAAGACCTTCGACAACGAGGCGCGCAAGGTCGCCGCCTTGCGGCGCGCCGCCCAGGAGTTCGGCATCGCGGTCGACAAGGATTGGGAGCTGGCCAACCCGGCCTACCTCGACATGCGGTTGTTCATGCTCGTGCACCACCCCGACCGGCACCCCTTCCCGGTCGATACCGTCGGGCGGCTGGCCCGCGTCGGCGTGCGCACCGCCCTGTCGGAGGGTGCGCGGCCGAAGGCGATCCTGAAGGCCGCGCTCTACGCGTCGCTGCCGCTGCTGCCCAGCAGGGCTCTGCGGGTGCTGACCGAATGGCGGGTCGCCCCCCAGACGCGGCCGTCTTTCTTTCGGCGCGACCGGAGGCAGCGGGTGTGAGGGTCTGCGTCATCAGCGAGTGCGCGCTGTCGTTTCGCCACGGGACGGGCGCACAGATGATCCGCCTGTTCGACTGGAACGACCGCAACGTCTTTCACCTCTACCTGACCGCCGTCTACGGCGGCGTCAGCGAGGTCGGGCGATCGTTTCGCATCGAGGATCCCCGCTGGTTGGGCCGCGGGCGCCGCGTCGCGAAGCGCGTCGAGCGCGCCGTCGGCCTCAACTGGTGGAACGGCGACGACATCCGGCCTGACGTCTTTCGCGCCCACCTCGGTCGCAACTGGTTGGCGGCCGACGTCGCTTACGTGATCGCGGCCCACGAGGAGCACGCGTTGAAGATGAGCTCGCTGCTCGCCGTGCTCGGCTGTCCGTACGTCGTGCACCTCATGGACATCTATCATCCGGACGGCCTCGACCCGGCCCGCATGCCGGGGTTTCGCCGGCTGCTCGCCGGCGCCAGCGTTCGCCTGGCGATCAGCGACACCATCGCCGCCGAGATGAAGAAGTTCGGCGCCTGGGACGTCGGCGTCGTCCCCATCGGGCAGGAGATCACCGAATCCGTCGCCCACCCGCCGAACGGCGCGGGTCCGTTTCGCCTGTTGATGGTGGGCAAGCCTTATGCGGAAGGCTTGGCGGTGCTGCGCGCCGCCTGGAACGATCTCCGGCGGCGCTTCCCCGACGTGGAGGTCTGTTACTCCGGACAGCACGTGCTCGAATTTCCCGAGGAGATCCGCTCCACCCTGCGAACCTCGGCGTACCTGTCCCGTCCAGACTACGAAGCGTTGCTGGCGCGCTGCCACGTCGCCTTCCTGAGCGGCCCGCTCCACCTGGATCGCTTCGGCAAGTTCTCGATCCCGTCGCGCATCGCCGACTACCTGACTGTCGGTCTCCCCGTGCTCGCGTGCGTGGGTGAAGGGACGGCGATGCAGCGGTTCCTGCAACCACTGGTGCCGGACGCCGTCCAGTTCACGCGCACCCCCGGGGAACTCGTGGCGTCGCTGGAATCCTTCCGCGACGCGCATCGATGGCGGCGGGCGAACGAGGTGGGCCGGGCGTTCGCCGTCGACCAGCTGGACATCCGCCGGATACGCACGCTCATACAGGACGCCCTCGCGACGGCGGCCGCCGGCACGACGTTGCATCGAGCGTAGCTTCGACTCAGACGCCCCGGGTCTTGTGCAGCGCGCGCATGACCCAGCGAACAGGTCGCTTGTTCCAGAGCTGACGGCGGACCGGATGTCGGTTCGCCCACAGCGAGAACGCCATCTCCTGGGAAAAGTCCCGATTGCCCCGATCGAGCTCGTCTGCACGGCCGACCGCGGTGTACAGCCGGCGACAGACGGTGCGCCAGGCGTCCATGTACTCGAGCGGCGCGGGCGCGCCCTGCCGGTTGGCCCGATTCGATTCCTCGAGCATCCAGTGGCGCGCCATGTTCACCACGAAGTCGAGCCCGTAAACGGCAAGCGCGCGGTGGATGCCGGCGTCGTGCGCCGCCAGCTGCACCAGCAGGTCGACGTAAGCCGACAGCGAATTGAGGATCATGTTCGCATTGGTGACGTTCGAAGTGCTGGTCGCGTGCAGGCGATACGAGAAGGTCTGCTCCTCGAGGATTCGGATCGGTGATCGCTGGGCGAGCCTCAGCCACAGGGCGTCGTCCGCCCACATCAGCTTCTCGTACGCCGGGATGCCGCCGACGCTCCGGTAGTCGTCGAAGCGCATGACGTACCCCGTCCCGAACGAGTCACGGATCTGGGCCATCCGACCGGCCAGGAACTGACCGGCGGTCTCGCTCGCCGCCATCGGGCGGCACGGGCGCAGGGTTTGGTCGTCCACGTCAATCAACCGAAAGTGAGAGAACAGCACGCGGACGTCGGGCTGCTGCCGCAGGACCGACGACATCGTCCGGATGAAGTGGGGATCGAACATGTCGTCGTGCCCGGTGGCGGTGATGAACGGCCGGACCTCGGTCAGTTCGCGGATCCGCGCCCAGTTCTCCTCGATCGTCAGGGACCGTTCGGCGGTGATGACCCGGCGCGGGATCTGGTCGGGCAGCTGGCGAAGCGCGTCGAGCGACCCATCCGTGCTGCAGTTGTCCAGCACGACCAGGTCGAACGCGCCGGTCTCCGCATCCTGACGAGCCAGACTCTCGAGGCAACGCTTGAGCAGCGCCCCACCATTGCGCACCGGAAGGATGACGGTGATCATCGTCGTGACAAACGAGCCAGGGTCGTGACGATATCAGACGAAAACCATCGCTGCGTCGCCCGATCGCTGATTGCCTCACTCGCGTGGACACGGTAGTGTTGCCCGTTCGTCCTCGTGGAAGAGCTCAATTTGAATGCGAAATTGCCGGCGCCGGCCGATTCGGTAGGCGCGGCTCGAGACGCCAGCTCCGAGGCAAACGCCGGGGCGCCTGACGCCGGCACAGCCCCCGCGATCGTCATTGAAGCGTCGTCGGGCATCACGTTTCGGCTGGGCGACGTCTGGGCCTATCGCGAGCTTCTCTACTTCTTGTTCTGGCGAGACTTCAAGGTCCGTTACAAGCAGACCATCCTCGGTGCGTCGTGGGCGGTGCTGCAGCCGGTCGCCACGATGGCGGTGTTCACCATCTTCTTGGGCCGGTTCGCGAAGGTCTCGTCGGATGGGATTCCGTACTCGCTCTTCGTGTTCAGCGGCCTCCTTCCCTGGCAGCTGTTCGCTTTCTCGCTGACCGCCTCGTCCGGCAGCCTGGTCAGCAACACGCACCTCATCACCAAGGTCTACTTTCCCCGCCTGGTCATTCCGATTTCCTCGGTGCTGGTCGGGCTGGTGGATTTCATGATCGCCTCCGTGATCCTCGTGCTGCTGATGATGTATCACCACGTCACGCCGACGCCGGGGCTGCTCATCTTGCCGTTGCTCGTCGCGTTCGCCGTCATCACGGCGCTGGCGGTCGGTCTGTTCTTGTCGGCGTTGAACGTGCAATACCGCGACGTCAAACACACGATTCCGTTCCTCGTTCAGTTCTGGATGTTCGCCACTCCCATCGTCTACCCGAGCAGCCTGGTGCCCGAGAAATGGCGCGCTCTATATGGTCTCAACCCGATGGCCGGCGTCGTTGACGGCTTTCGCTGGGCGCTTTTTGGAACCAGCACCGGCAGCGGAAGCTTGATCCTGGTGTCGGTCGTGTCCGTCTTGCTCATCCTGTTCGTGGGCATCGCCTATTTCCGGCGAATGGAACGTGGTTTCGCCGACCTCGTCTAGGCCCATGCGCGTCGAGGATCGGTCGTGAGCCAGGTCGCCATACAGGCGAGCGGTGTCGGCAAGCACTACAAGCTGGGCCTGCGCGAGCGCAACGTGTCCCTGCGCGAGACGATCACGCGCATGGTTTCAGCGCCGTTCGGCAAGCGTGGAGCCGGCGACGAGATGTTCTGGGCGCTTCAAGACATCTCCTTCGAGGTGCGGCAAGGGGAGGTCATCGGCGTCATCGGGCGCAACGGCGCGGGGAAGAGCACGCTCCTCAAGATCCTGTCCCGGATCACCGAGCCGACGGCGGGGCGGATCGTCCTGCACGGGCGCGTGGCCAGCCTGCTGGAGGTCGGCACCGGCTTCCACCCCGAGCTGAGCGGGCGGGAGAACATCTACCTCAACGGCGCGATCCTCGGGATGAGGCGGAATGACATCCGCCGCCGTTTCGACGAGATCGTCGCGTTCGCGGAGGTCGAGCGGTTTCTCGATACCAGCGTGAAGCACTACTCGAGCGGCATGTACATGCGTCTGGCGTTCTCGGTGGCGGCTCACCTCGAGCCGGACGTCATGCTCATTGACGAGGTGCTGGCGGTGGGTGACAGCGCTTTTCAGCGAAAATGCCTCAACAAGATGGAGTCCGTCGGAAGACACGGCCGCACGGTCATCTTCGTCTCCCACAGCATGTCGGCGATCGCCCGCCTTTGCCCGCGCACCGTCCTGCTGGACGGCGGTCGCCTGCGAATCGACGGCGAAACACCGGCGGTGGTGCGCGAGTACCTCAGCTCGGGTCTCGGGACGTCGGCGGCGCGGGAATGGGCCGACCCGTCGAAACGCCCGGGCAATGACATCGTCCGCCTGCGGGCGGTTCGGGTCCGCAGCGAGAAGGGCCGCATCGAGGAAGCGGTCGACATCCGCCGCCCGGTGACGATCGAGATGGAGTACGAGGTGCTGACCGGAGGCACAGTCCTGGTTCCGAACCTGCACCTTTTCAACGAAGAGGGAGCCTGCCTGTTCATCTCCCAGGATCTGTCACCGGCCTGGCGGGGAAAGCGTCGCCCGGCGGGCACATACCGCTCCGAGGCAACGATCCCCGGCAATTTTCTCGCGGAGGGGTCCATCACTGTCACGGCGGCCATCTCCACGACCGATCCGGTCGCGATTCACGTGAACGAACCGGACGCGGTGGCGTTTCAGGTCGTGGACAAGGCCGAAGGCGACAGCGTGCGCGGAGACTACCGCGGTCCACTGCCAGGGGCGGTCCGGCCGATGTTGTCATGGACGACGACCGAGCTGGATGAAGCCGGTCCCGCCGTGACGTTGAAAGCGATCACCTAGCCGCGCTGCCGATGCTTCACGATCCTCTCTTCAAAGCGATCGTCGCCGAGGTGGAAGGCAGCCCGGAGATCTATCGCCCGTCGCGATTCTGGGACCACCTGAACTCGATCAACACGCAATGGCTCGAGGATCTCGGGCTCGCCAATTTCAAGCGCACCGTTGCCCAGAACTACTACAACTGGTTGATCGTCAGCCGCAAGGATCCGCAGTTCTTGAGGGTGGCGCGCGCCTGGCTGCGCGCGCCCAGCTTGCGGCCCTTGTTGAGCAGGATGGATTCGCCGGAGATGTTGCGAACCACCAACGGCGTGGAGGCGCAGTTCTCCCTTCCCGCCCGCCTGCTCTATCGCGCGTTCGTCTCGATGCTCTGGGACCTCGCCGGCCAGGACGACCTCCTCGGCCTCACGAATCAGCTCGAAGAGCCGCTGCTCGGCAATCCGATCAAGATCGTCAGTCAGGGACGGCGAATCTCGCAGGATCTGAGCAACTCGATCCTCGAGCGTAATGCCGTCGCGCGCTGGGGCTTGCGCGCGGCACCGGGCCGGCCACGCGTGGCGGAGCTCGGGGCTGGCTACGGCCGGGTCGCGCACGCGTTCCTGGCAGACCCGAGCTGCCGCTATTTCATCTTCGACATCCCGCCCGCGTTGTTTGTGAGCCACTGGTACCTGAGCCGCCTGTTTCCCGATCGCAAGATCTTCTCGTTCCGTCACTTCGATCGGTTCGCCGACATTGCCGCCGAGCTGGAACAGGCCGACATCGCCTTCCTGACGCCGAATCAGATGGCGCTGTTCCCCGATCGTTTCTTCGACGTCGTCCTGAGCATCAGCACGTTGCCCGAGATGGCCCCCGCCCAGATCTCGAACTACCTGCTCCAGATGGCGCGGCTCTCGCGCGGAACGATCTTCCTCAAGCAGTGGCGCAAGTGGTTCAACGACCGCGACGGCTTCGAGTTCACGACCGATCAGCTGGTGTTGCCCGACGGCTGGGAGCTTCGCCACGATCAGCAGGACGCGGTCCAGCCGTACTTCCAGCAGCGCCTCTGGACCCTGCGCGGGGCCTGAACCGCGTCAGGCGAAACGCCGCAGCCCGGGCAGCCGTCCGACTTGCGTGCGCACCTTGTGGCGCAGGCTCATCGAGATCGCGCGGATCATCGAGGCGCGGAGATACGGAAGCCTCGCTGAGAGCGCGAGCGCGCGCAGCCACTTCTGCCGCTCTGCGCTCTGGCGGTGGAACTTCCACAAGAACACCATGTGGTCGGCGAACCAGCGGCCCAGCATCGCTTCCATCGTCGCCCGCTCGCCCGGCCAGCCCGGGCGGTCTCGCATTCGCTGCTCGACGTAGGCGTGGAATCCTTCCACCGCGCTCACCAGCTCCGAGGTCTGCTGCCGCCCGAAGTTTCCCGAGTGGACCGCCTGAAACCCGACGGCGGTGTTGATGCAGCAGCATCCCTCGCGGCTGCCGGCGAGCACGATGTAGCCGAAATCGGTCAGGAAGGGCGAGCCGTAGTCGGGCATGCCACCGATCTCGAGCGCAATATCCCGCCGCACCATCCCGCACGACCAGAGCACGTAGGGGAACACGCGCCCGTCGAGGTACTCGACGGGAAACTGGTGCTTGTCGTAGGTCCAGATCGCACCTTCCGGCCTGTCCGCCAGCAGGCGGACCACGCCCGAAGGACGCCGGTACTTTGCCGCGATGGCTTCGTCCTGAAAGTCCACCTCGCATCCCGCGAAGTAGGCGCCGAATCCGGGGCGATCGGCGGCCAGGCGCTGCAACGTCGCGAGCATCTCCGGATACACCGGGTCATCGTCGGTGATCATCACGACGTAGCTTCCGGTCGCGAAGCTCAGCGCGCGATTGAAGTTCTTCACCATCCCGAGGTTGCGCTCGTTGGCGTGGTAAGTGATTCGCGGGTCCGCGAGCTTCCGCACGACGGCCTCACCGCTGCGCTCGGGATCGTTGTCGGTGACCACGACCTCGAAGTCGGAGACGCTCTGAGCGAGAATCGACTTCAGGGTCGATTCGAGACGTGCCGGGCGACGGTATGTCGCCATGCAGAACGACGCCCACGGCTTCCGGTCCACCGACATGTTGTTCAGCGGCGCCGAAGCCAGGCGCCCGGCCAGTGCGTGATGTTGCGGCTCAACTGGCTCTCGTTGAACGGCCAGGGCGGCTGCTCCAGCACGAACTCGGGATGGCGCGCGGCGAATTCGGCTGCCGCCGCGGTCGGGTGATCCCAGGTCCAGGACGGTTTGCCGCGCGGCACGTCGTGGAGATCTTTCATGCTCCCGTCGGTCGCGACAATGTACGAACCGGAGGTGACCAGGCCGTGATAGTGCTCGAGCTCCTGTGCGACGTGGTCCTTGGTGTGGTTCGAATCCAGGATCACCAGCACGCGTTCGCCGGGTTGAATGCGCGAACGGACCTGGTCGACGGTGGCACGCTCGACCGAGTTTCCTTCGATCAGCGTGATGAAGGACGCGAGCTCGTGCGCCTCGATGGCCGCGCGGTTGGCCGGTCTGATCTCGATGTCGACGCCGACGACCCGCCCCTTCCCCATCGCCTTGCAGAGCGACGCGTACAGGACCAGCGACCCGCCGTGCGCCACGCCGGTCTCGACGATGACGTCGGGCTTCACGCGATAGATCGCCTCTTGCACGCGAATGACGTCTTCGGGCAGCTGGATCAGCGGGCGCCCCAGCCACGAGAACGTGTAGACGTACTTCTCGTTCCAGCCCACGCGCAGCCACTGGTCGGAGATCAACTCGAAGGCGCGTGTGCTGAAGAGCGGGATCGTCTCCGGTTGCCCGGATCCTTCGGCGATTGTCAGGGTCGCGGAATCGGTGTCTATCGTCAGGCGCATGGGCGAGCGGTCGTTCCCTTATATCAGAGGCCGGCCATGAATCGGATCACCGGCTCGGCGCCCTTGCCGAAGTCGTAGCGTTCGGCGAAGCAGCGCAGGGCGTTGCGGCTGAAGTCGTCGTACCGGGTGGCGATCCGATCCAGCGCTGCCGACATCTCGGCAGGATCGGCCGGATTTTTCACGACCAGACCGCAGTTGTACTCGTCGATCAGCTGGCGCAGCGGTGGCAGATCGCTGACCAGCACCGGTTTGCCGTACTTGAGGTAGTGCGTCAGCTTGCCCGACGACGAGATGAACCGGAAGTTGTCGTCGTCGGGCGTCTCGGGCTGGTAGAAGGCCAGCCCGATGTCACACCCGGCGAACACGCGTTCGATCTGATCGTACGGAAGCGGATCCAGAGACAGATACAAATTGCGCGGGTTGTGCTCGCGCAGCCCGGCCAGGTACGGCTCGTCCGGCGAACGCTTGTACCGCTCGTGGAGAACGAGGGCCCAGTCCCTGGCGCCCGCGAACCCGGTCGCCAGCGCGGTGCTGCAGGTGATCTCGTTGATCATCCCCGCCTGCAGCGCGATGCGCTTGCCCGCCGGAATCGCGAACTTTTCGCGGAAGAGGCCGTCATCTGGGGCCGGGCCCGACCCCGCGTCATCAGCGAACGGCGCGTTGGGCAGCGTGAAGGTGGTCGGGTGCTGCCAGTGGAACTCGCGCGTCAGCAGCTCGAACCGATCGGCGCCCTGGGCCAGCGCCGCGGCGGCGCGGCGGTACGCGAACCGCGCGAAGGCTCCCTGCACGCCGCGCTTCTGCTCGGGCGGGATCCGGAGCTCCAGCGACACGAACACGAAGCGGCGCCGCAACAGCACCGAGCTGAGCGCCGCCGCCATGCCCCCCTTCACGTCGACGCCCACGTAGACAGTGCGGTCGCCTCCGGTGACGGCCGCCTTCAGCTCGGAAGCCAGCCCTTGCAACATGTACCTGACCGATGCCGGGATCGGCAGCAGCCGGGTCGCGGCGGCGGCGAGGGGCCCGGGACGCAGCCGCACCACCTTCACGCCGGGCAATTCACCGGCGTCAGGCGCGTCCGTCGGCATCGTGTAGATCGTCACGTCGTATCCGGCCCGCGCCAGAGCCTTGGCCAGATTGACGTTGGTCGGCGACACCCCGAGGTACCCCTCGTAGAAGAAGATCGCGCAGCGGCCGGGGAACGGCGGGGACGGGGAGGCCGTCATCAGTCCCGGAACGCTTCGTAAGCGAGGTCGCGCGGGCTCACGACGGCGGGCGGCAGCGGCCAGGCAATGGCGAACGCCGGATCGTCGTAGCGGACGCCGTGCGCGGACTCGGGGTGGTGAAATTCGGAGATCTCGTAGTGCACGATCGCGTCGTCAGTCAGCGTGATGAAACCGTGGGCGCAGCCTTTGGGCACGTACAGCAGCCGATGGTTGTCGGCCGTCAACGTGGCGGCGTACCACCGCAGGTAACTGGGCGAGGCCCGACGCAGGTCCAGCACCACGTCGTAGATCTCGCCGCGAATACAGGAGACGATCTTGTTCTCCTCGTGTGGCGACACCTGGAAGTGCATGCCGCGCAGCGTGCCGCGCCGCCGGTTGTAGGAGATGCTGCGCTGGACGACCCTCGGATCCAGCCCTTGTTGCGTCAGCTCGTCGACGCAGTACGTGCGCGCGAAGAATCCTCGGTCGTCCTCGCGCTGCTCTGGTTCGATCAGGAACGCACCGGTGATGTCGGTGGGCAGGAACTTCATGGGCGCCCCGGCCGACTCACCTCACCGTCACTTCGGGGACGGGAACGATGAACTTCCCGCCCCGGTCGCGGTACGCCTGCTGCTGGCGCAGGATCTCGTCGGCGAAGTTCCAGGTCAGGAGCAGCGTGTAGTCCGGCATCGTCGCCAGGATCTGTTCGGGCGGGACGATCGGGATGTGGACGCCGGGCATGTAGCGCCCTTGCTTGTAGGTGCTGCGATCGGCGACGAAATCCAGCGTCTCGCGCCCGATGCCGAAGGTGTTGAGCAGCGTGCTCCCTTTGGCGGCGGCGCCGTAGGCGGCCAGCCGCTTGCCCTCGCCCTTGAGGCGGGTGAGCAGCGCCCGCAAGCTGTCCTTGAGCGCCAGCACCCGACGGGCGAAGCCGCGATAGAAATCCACGGAGCCCATTCCGCGCCGATTCTCCTCGTCTAGCAGCGCTTGCACCGACGGGTCGGCCGCGCGCGCCGACCCGTCGCGCGCCACCTGCAGCAGCAGGGAGCCGCCGTGGATCGGCAGACGCTCGACCGCGATCAGCTTGAGATGATGGCGTTCGAACAGGTGCTTGATGGCGCCCAACGAGTAGTAGCAGAGGTGCTCGTGATAGATGGTGTCGAACTCGCAGTGGTCGATCATGTCCCCGAGGTAGGGGAACTCGAGCGCCGCGACGCCCTCGTCGGCCAGGATCGCGTGGATGCCGGCGACGAAGCCGTTCAGGTCGGCGACGTGGGCGAGCACGTTGTTGGCGTGCAGGACATCGGCGCGCTTGCGGTCGGCGGCCAGCTCGGTCGCGAGCTGCAGCCCGAAGAACTCCGGCACCGTGGGGATGCCCCGCTCCTCCGCGACCTTCGCGATGTTTCGCGCCGGCTCGATGCCCATCACGGGAACACCGGCCTGCTTGTAGTACTGCAGCAGGTAGCCGTCGTTGCTGGCGATCTCGACCGCCAGCGACCGCTCGCCGAGCTTCAGCGCCGCCTTCATGCGCGCGGTCAGCTCGCGCGCGTGCGCCAGCATCGTGTCGGAGAACGACGAGAAGTAGAGGTAGTCGCGGAACAGCACCTCGGGCGGCACGGTCTCGGTGATCTGCACCAGCAGGCAGACCGGGCAGAACACCAGCTCCAGCGGGTACCGGGGCTCGGCCGCAGCCTCGACGGCGGGATCGCGCACCAGCGAATTCGCGAGCGGCGTCGAACCGAGCGAGAGGATCGAATGCTGCTCCGACCCGCCGCACGACCGACAGACGAATGCGCTCACGAGGCCCCCGGAGCGGACGCCACGAACTCGCGGTACCAGGCGATGGTGCGGGTCATGCCTTCGTCCAGCGTGAACTGCGGCGACCATCCGAGGTCGCGGCGGGCCGCCTCGGCCGACAAGTACTGGTGAACGATTTCGTTGCTCACCTCATTGCGAACGTCGGGAACCAGCGCCGAACCCATCAGCTTCAGGATGCGATCGACCAGCTGGCGGACGTTGACCTGGATCTCGTTGGAGAAGTTGAACGCGCGGCCGGCCAGCTTCGGATCGGCCGCCAGCTTCTCGGCCAGCATCATGTACGCGGCGGCGCCGTCCTCGACGTAGAAGTAGTCGCGGATGAAGGTGCCGTCGGACCGGATGATCGGCCGCTGTCCCCGCAGCACCGACCGAATCGTTCCGGGCACGATCCGGTTCCAGTTCAGGTCGCCGCCGCCGTAGAAGTTTCCGCACCGGGTGATGACGACGGGTGATCCGTATGTCGTCGCGTAGGCCTGGGCGATCAGATCCGCGCATGACTTGCTGACGTCGTACGGGTGGCGCCCGATGAGCGGCGTCTCTTCCGTGTAAGGCAACACGGTGTGATCGCCGTAGGCCTTGTCCGACGACGCGAGCACGATCTGCTTGACCTTGGGACTGCGCCGGCACGCCTCCAGCAGGCCCCAGGTCGCCGCGATGTTCGTCTCGAACGTCGACACCGGATTGCGGTTCGCGATCGTGACGATGGTCTGCGCCGCCAGGTGAATGACCGTGTCGATCTCGTATTCGCCCAGCACCCGTTCCATGAGCGCCTGATCGCGCACGTCGCCGCGCACCACCTTGACCCGCCCGATGCCGCCCGACCGCACCAGCTCGCTCTGCGGAACCCAATCGCGCACCAGGCAGACCACATCGGCGCCGCTCGCCAGCAGACGCGACACCAGCCAGGTCCCGACCAGACCGGTAGCGCCCGTGACCAGCGTCGGGCGATCGAGCCAGAACGATGGCGCGGTCACTTCCAGACCTTCCAGGGCGCGGCGCCGGACGACCACAGATCGTTGAGCACGTTGAACTCGCGAAGTGTATCCATCGGTTGCCAGTATCCAGTGTGTTCGTAGGCGGCGAGCTGGCGGTCCTGGACGAGGCGCCGCATCGGCTCGCGTTCGAGGACGGTGTCCTTCCCCGGCGGGAGGTAGTCCCAGATCCGTCGGCAGTCGAACACGAAGAAGCCTCCGTTGATGAAGCCGCTGGTCGTCTGGGGTTTCTCGTCGAACTCGGCCACTGTGCGATCAGCGACGACCAATTCGCCGAAGCGGCCGGGCGGACGGACCGCCGTGACGGTGGCGACCTTGCCGTGGCGCTTGTGGAACGCGACCAGTTGACCGATGTCGACGTCGGCGACGCCGTCGCCATAGGTGCACATCACCAGATCGTCCTTCTCGACGTATGGCCGGATCGCGTTCAGTCGAGCCCCGGTCATGCTCGCCTCGCCGGTCTCGGCCAGCGTGATCCGCCAGTCCTCGTTCGGATCGGGGGCGAGGAACTCGGTCGCGCCGTGCGGGCCCAGCGTCACGCGGATGTCGGTGCTCATGCAGCGGTAGTTGAGGAAGAACTCTTTGATGAGCCATCCCTTGTAGCCGAGGCAGAGCACGAAGTCCTTGAACCCGTGGTGCGCGTACCCCTTCATGATGTGCCAGAGAATCGGCCTGCCGCCGATCGGGAGGAGCGGCTTGGGGAGGCTTTCGCTCGCGTCGCGGATGCGCGTTCCCATGCCGCCGCAGAGGATTACAGCCTTCATGTCGGGCCGTCTTATACCCTGCGGATCGGCGCCCGAAAAGGCCGGCGGCGGGGTGCGCCGTGAGGTGGCGCGCCAGACGCCCGTCGTGCCATAACGCCGGGTAAGGATGCGGGTACTCGTCACAGGGGCCGGCGGTTTCATCGGTCGCGAGGTGGTCCACACGCTGGTCGCGCGGCAGCACGCCGTCATCGCCGCCGATCGGTCCGCCAAGCAGCTCGAGCCGATCGAGCGGCGGACGCCCACCGCTTCACTGGTTGCCCTCGACCTGGCCGACGTCGCCGCGTTGACCGCCTGCCTGCGTAGCGAAGCTCCGGAGGCGATCATCCACCTCGCCTGGTACGCGAACCCGACCGATTACCTGGTGTCGCATGAGAACCTCGCCTCGCTGGCGATGACGACCCGACTGGTCGAGGCCGCGCTGGCGGCCGGGTGTCGCAAGTTGGTGGCCGCCGGAAGCTGCGTCGAGTACCGCGTGCTCGACCGGCCGCTCACCGAGCAGGACGCCGCCGGACCGAGCACGCTCTACGGCGCGTGCAAGCACGCCGCGTCGCTCGTCGCGCACGCCCTGGCCGCCGAGGCGGGCGCGGAGCTCGCTTGGGCGCGCCTGTTTCACATGCATGGTCCGGAGGAACACGACCGGCGCCTCATCCCGTGGGTCGCGCGCGAGCTGGCGGCCGGCCGCGCCGTCGATCTGACGGACGGCCGGCAGGTGCGCGATCACTTGCATGTCGCCGATATCGCGTCGGGGCTGGTCGCCCTGCTGTCCCCGGGCGCGAGCGGCATCTACAACGTCTGCTCAGGTGAGCCGGTGACCTTGCGGAGAGTATTGGAGATCGTGGGCGACATCGTCGGGCGCCGCGAGCTGCTTCGGTTCGGCGGGCGCCCGCACCGTGACAACGAGGCGATGTTCCTCGCGGGTGACGCCGCCCGCCTGCGAGGCACCGGCTGGAAGCCACACTTCGGCCTCGAGGACGGCCTTCGCGACGCGGTCACGGGCGCCCTGCGTCGGCAGCCCGCCGGTTAGGGCTGGAACACGCGTCTCGGTGCGCGCGCGCAGTCGTCGCACAACACGCGTGCCTGCCGGCCGATGCGGCCGCCGCA